>FWPV01003352.1_pt1 | contig 36499 bp, 36 predicted proteins | sample 2228371 | NCBI WGS metagenome assembly FWPV01 (sample SAMEA103939776, study PRJEB20133) | metagenome | reverse complement strand
GGCGCGGACCTTCGACCCGGTGAGCGGTTCGGCCTTCTTCGGCAGGGTGAGCGGCTGCGAGGTGATCAGCTGGTCGGTCGGTGCCCCGGCCACCCGCTGGAGTTCGAGCAGGCGGGCCTGGACGAACGTCGTGACCGTGCCGACCGCGGTGATGGCCTTCTCTTCGGACCGCGCCTCGGTGGTCACGGTCATGATCGGCCGGCCGTCTGGGTTGGCCACCACTGCGAACTCCCCGTCGAACCCGGTGTTCTCGACGTCCTCGGCCAAGCGGTCGTCGCCGGCGGCCTCCTCGAGCGCGCTCACCATGAACACCAGGCCGTCGCCCCGCACGTAGGGGTTGACGATGGGCTCGGCGTCGGGGCCGTCGGGGATGCTCGGCGGCAACAGGATGATCGAGCCGGAGGCGCGGTAGGTGGTCGGCAGTGCACCCACCACCAGCACCACGGCGACCGCACCGAGCGCAAGGGTGGGCAGCGCCACGTACCACCGCCGCCCGACGATCTTCACCGCAGTCCAGAGGTCCATGGAACTCCCGTCAGAAGGACCGGGGCCGGTCGCACCGGGCCGACCCCGTCGTGCTCCTGATCGGAGCACCGCCGTGTGATGTGACCCCACGGCGGCCGGACCGCGGTCCGGGCGGCGTGGGATGTAGCTGTGGCCGAGGGTGCGCCCGGGCTCTTGGATGACGAGACGTCGTCCGGTGCCCGAGTATGACGCCGCAGGACCCGTGCTGTCCGTGCACGGACGCCTCGGCCGATGGTACCGGAGCCGTCATCGGGAACCCGTCCGCCTCACCGTCATGGTCGGGCGCCCGCCGCCCGCCGCCGGAAGGTGAGTGTGCCACAGGGGGTGGTCGTTGGGGAGGGGCCGTGCGCGCTATAGGTGGTGAACGGTGGCTGTCCCCCACCTGACGGCCGGCTCCGCGCGCCTCCTCACACGGTGAGGGCGGCGGCAGCGTCGACACGTGCCGGCCGGCCCACCCACTCGCCCTCGCACAGCGCGGCGGTCAGGGAGGGATCCTTCGAGGTGGCCCAGGCCCGCCGGCCGTCGGGCAGGCGGACGGCGGCGAAGGCGGTCTCGGGCCTGCCGTCACGGTCGTGCATCACCGTGTAGGCCTCGATGGTCACCGGCCCGGCGGCGTCCTCGCCGTCGGCGACCGTGGTGCGGGGCAGGGCGTCGATCTCGGCCTGGGGTTCGTCGTGGCGGAACGCCCCGGTCGCCGGCGGCCGGGCGGCGTAGACACCGAACGCATGCTTGGTGACGAACCCGCCGTTCGCCCACACCAGCCCGGCGGTGTCGGGCCGCTCCCGGAGGCGGCCCACCATCGTGGCGATCGCGTGCATCGGGTAGTTGTTCCAGGGGCCACCGGCGAACGACAGGCCCCCGGTGACGGTGAGCGGTCGGTCCGGGTCGTCCAGGGCCAGGCCCAGCGCGGCCGCACCCAGTTGCACGGCGGACGGGAAGCACGAGTACAGGTCGACGAAGGCGACGTCGTCGAGACCCAGACCGGCCAGGTCGAGCGCCCGCCGACCGCCGATCCGCACGGCCGGGGCGTCGGCGAAGCTCGCCCGTTCGCCGACCACGTAGGTCTCGTGGGTGTCGGTGCCGGCGTGGACGAAGACCCACCGGTCCTCGGGGATGCCCAGCGCCCGGGCCCGTTCCACCGAGCACATGATCAGCGCCGCCGCCTGGTCGACGTCGTTGTTGGAGTTCATCAGCTTGGGGTACGGGAACCCGATCATGCGGTTCTCGGGGCCGGGGGTGCGGATCTCCTCGGCCGTCTTCGCCTCGCGCACCCAGGCGTAGGGGTTGCCGGCGGCGACGGCGGAGAAGCGGGCCCACAGCTCGGAGATGCGGACCTGGTGGTCCTCGACGGTCTCCCCGGCAGCGGCCCGCAACGCGGTCTCGAACATCGGGTAGTACTGCACGGGCATGACCAGCCCGATGGCGGTCTCCCGCTCGTCGTTCATCGACACCTCGGTGCCGATGATCCGTCCCGGCCGCACGTCGTCGGGCAGCTTCGGCCAGGTCAGCTGGGCGCCGCTGCGGTGCGCCCGCATCCGGGTGCGCCAGGTCTCACCGCCGGTCAGCACGGCCAGGTCGAGCCGGCCCTGCTGGATCTCACCGGCGGTCACGTTGACCAGCATCTGGGGCGAGTTCCCTCCGTTGGAGGTGAGGGCGGTCTCGGAGGTGGTGATGCCGAGCTCGTCGGCGACGAAGCGGGCCGGGTCGCGGTAGCTGCGCCAGGAGAGCTGGGACACGACCCGGATGCTCTCGACGTCGGGAACCGACGCCAGCCCGGCATCGGCGGCCGCGGCGCGCACGGCGACGGCCATGAGCTGGGCGGGATGGAGCGCGTCGTCCAGGCCGGCGGCCCGCTGCAGGGCCTGGCCGGCGCCGACGATGACGGGGAGGCGGGGGTCGAGCACGGCGGCGAACGGTAACGGGGGAGGGGCGCGTCGGTACACTCCGGCCGGTGAGGATCGCGATCGGGTCGGACCACGCCGGCTTCGCATTGAAGGCGCACCTCGTCGCCTTCCTGTCGGAGCTCGGCCACGAGGTGGTCGACCTCGGCACCGACAGCGAGGAGCCCGTCGACTACCCCATCTACTGCGCGGCGGTGGGGCGGGCCGTGCGTGACGGCCTGGTCGACCGGGGCATCGTGCTCGGTGGCAGCGGTCAGGGCGAGCAGCTCGCCGCCAACAAGGTCCGTGGGGTCCGGGCGGCGCTGTGCAACGACCTGTACACCGCCCGGCTGTCCCGCGAGCACAACGACGCGAACGTGCTGTCGATGGGGGCGCGGGTCATCGGGACCGGGCTGGCCGAGGAGATCGTCAAGGTGTGGCTGGCCGCAGGGTTCGACGGTGGCAGGCACGCCCGCCGTGTCGCACAGCTCACCCAGCTGGAAGAGGAGTTCTGATGCCCTGGCCCGACGACCACGACGACGAACTGTTCGCCCTCATCGACCGCGAGGTGGAGCGGGAGAACACCGGGCTGCAGCTGATCGCCAGCGAGAACTTCACCTCGCCCGCGGTGATGCGGGCCACCGGGTCGGTGCTCACCAACAAGTACGCCGAGGGCTACCCGGGCAAGCGGTACTACGGCGGCAACCAGATCGTCGATCGGGCCGAGGACCTCGCCCGCGAGCGGGTCAAGGCCCTGTTCGGTGCCGAGCACGCCAACGTGCAGCCGCACTCGGGAGCCAATGCCAACATGGCCGTGTTCCTGGCCTTCCTGCGACCGGGTGACAAGGTGATGGGTCTGTCGCTCGACCACGGCGGCCACCTCACCCACGGCTCGCCGGCCAACTTCTCGGGGCAGCTCTACGACTTCGTCTCCTACCGGGTGTCCCCGAGCGACGAGCGGGTCGACCTCGACGAGGTCCGTGACCTGGCGCGCGCCCACCGGCCCCGGATGATCATCGCCGGCTACACCGCCTACCCCCGTCGCATCGACCCGGAACCGTTCCGGGAGATCTGCGACGAGGTCGGCGCGATCTTCCTGTTCGACGCTGCGCACATCGCCGGGCTGATCGCCGGTGGCGTCCACCCCAATCCGGTCCCGTTCGCCGACGTCGTCACCTTCACCACCCACAAGACCCTGCGGGGCCCGCGTGGTGGGTGCATCCTGACCCGGGCCGAGCACGCCCAGGCCATCGACAAGGCGGTGTTCCCCGGCCTGCAGGGTGGTCCCCTCGAGCACGTGATCGCCGCCAAGGCGGTGGCGTTCCGTGAGGCGATGCACCCGTCGTTCAAGGAGTACGCCGCCCAGGTGGTGCGCAATGCCGCAGCGCTCGCCGAGGCCCTGGCCGGCGAGGGCTTCCGGCTGGTCAGCGGCGGCACCGACAACCACATGATCCTCGTCGACCTCCGCAGCTTCGATCCCGACCTCACCGGGAAGGTCGCCCAGGCGGTGCTCGACGACGCCGGCATCACGCTGAACCGCAACACCGTGCCCGACGATCCGCGCAGCCCGTTCGTCACCAGTGGCCTGCGCATCGGCACCCCGGCGGTGACCACCCAGGGCATGCGGGAACCGGAGATGGCCGAGATCGCCCGGCTCATCGCCCGGACCCTCCGCCACCGCGACGACCCGGCCGAGGTCGCGGCGGTTCGGGACGAGGTCGCCACGCTCTGCTCGAAGTTCCCGCCCTACCCCGGCCGGTAGCCGGCGTCCACCCCACCTAGGCTCGGCCCGTGGCCGACCTCCAGGCGTACCTGCTCGTCGGGACGACGGCCGCCGGCGTCACCTTCCTGGCCACCCCGGTGGTCCGCCGGTTGGCCGTGCGCATCGGCGCCGTCGTCCAGCCTGACGAGCGACGGGTGCACGACCGGGCCACCCCGACCCTGGGCGGGATCGCCATGTACGTCGGGTTCATCGCCGCCATGGTCGTGGCCTGGCAGATGGATGCCTTCGGCGGGATCTTCTCCGGCCGGAACTCCGAACCTCTCGGCGTCGTGCTGGCGGCGACGATCATGCTGCTCGTCGGGGTGGCCGACGACCTCAAGGAGTGGTCGGCGCCGGCCAAGGTGGCCGGGATGGTGCTGGCCGCGAGTGTGCTCGCACTCCTCGGCGTGACGATGCTCTACTTCCGGATCCCGTTCCTGGATCTCGTCGTGCTCTCGCCCGACTTCCAGTACCTGATCGGGGTGTTGTGGGTGCTGGGGATGGCCAACGCCATCAACCTCATCGACGGGCTCGACGGGCTCGCGGCGGGGATCGTGGCCATCGCGGCCGGCACGTTCTTCCTGTACGGCAACCGCCTCGCCGACGTGCAGCTGATCGACGCGGCGAACCTCGGCCCGCTGATCGCCATCATCGTGGCCGGCATCTGCGTGGGCTTCCTCCCCCACAACTTCAACCCCGCCCGCATCTTCATGGGGGACGCCGGCGCGCTGCTGCTCGGGCTGCTGATGGCCGCGAGCACCATCGTGGTCGGCGGGCGGGTGAACCAACCGTTCTCCGGGCAGACCTACTTCTTCTTCGCTCCGCTGTTCATCCCGCTCGTGATCCTCGGTGTGCCCATCGTCGACACGCTGTTCGCGATCGTCCGGCGCGCTGTGCGCCGGCGAGGGGTGACCGATGCCGACCGGGAACACCTGCATCACCGCTTGATGCGCCTCGGGCACGGGCAGCGGCGCAGCGTGCTCATCCTCTGGCTGTGGACGGCCATCCTCAGCGGCTTCGTCCTGTACCCCACCTACAACGAGGGCGAGGGTGACGCCATCGTGCCCGTCGGGATCGCTGCGCTCGGGCTGGCCCTGTACACGATCCTCCATCCCGGGGTGCGCAGCCTCCGCCATGCGCGGGCCACGGCCCAGGCGGAGCTCGCCCCGGTGGTGCGGGGCGAGCTGCCCGCCGCCGGGCCCGACGCGACCCCGGTCGTGCCGGCGGATGCCCGCGAGCCGACCGAGCGGTGAACGGCGCCAAGTTGCCCGGTTCGCGCAGGGGCTCCTAGATTGCGCAGTCGTTCACAAGCGCGTGACGCCGAGACGCAAGGGTGCGTGAGCGGGTGGAGTCGTTGGATCGACGCAGGATCTCGAACCAAGGGGTCGGCGACGGTCTCTCCCGTACCTTCGAACTCCTCGTCACGCCGGCGCTGTTCGCCGGTCTCGGTCTGCTGATCGACCGCTGGCTGGGCCTCACGCCCGTGGTGACGGTCGCGCTCGGCGTCTTCGGTGTGGTGGGGACGTTCCTGTCGTTCTGGTACCGGTACGACGCGAACATGCGACGTCACGAGGCCGAGCTCGCCGCCCGGCGAGCCGGGGGGCCTGCCGGCCGGCCGGGTGGCGTGTCGGGGCGGGCGGCGTGAGCGAGCAGTTCCTCACCCGCTTCGAGGGCCCTGCTCCCGAGCAGGAGGTCGCGGGCGACCTCGTGAAGCGCGGGCTCCTCGCCGCCCCCGTGCTCGGCCTGATCGGGTTGCTGTGGGGCCTCGACGGGGTGCTGTCGGTGGCCTACGGGCTGGCCATCGTGCTCGTGAACTTCCTGCTGGCCGCCGCCCTCCTCGCCGGTGCGGCCCGGGTCAGCATCGGTCTGCTCATGGGCGCAGCGCTCGGCGGGTTCTTCGTCCGCATGGGCCTGGTCGCCGTCGCCGTGCTGCTCGTCATCGATCAGCCCTGGGTGGAGCTGGTGCCGCTCTGCCTCACCCTGATCGTCACCCACCTGGGTCTGCTGTTCTGGGAGACCCGTCACGTGTCCGCTTCGCTCGCATTCCCCGGCCTCAAACCGAAGCCGGCTCCTGCGGGCTCGACCAAGGAGTGACCTGCTCCGTGGACGCCGTCTACGCGCTCAAGTTCCCCGAGATCTCCGAGATCCTCGTCTGGAAGGCGATCTTCGGCGACGGGACGATCTTCGAGTTCAACAAGATCTCGATCTGGGTGCTGGTCTCGGCGCTCGTGACGTTCCTGCTGTTCTGGTTCGGCGGCAAGGGTGAGCGCGTGCCCCGCGGCCTCCAGAACCTCATGGAGGTGGGCGTCGAGTTCATCCGTCGGCAGGTGATCGACCCCACCATGGGCCCGGACGGGATGAAGTACACCCGCTTCCTGGCGATGTTCTTCTTCTTCATCTGGTTCTGCAACCTGGGCGGCCTGGTGCCGACGGTGCAGATGCCGGCCACCGCCCGGATGGCCGTGCCGCTGGTGCTGACGCTGATCGTCTACGTCTCGTTCATCGGCATCGGCATGAAGTCCCAGGGGGTCGGCCACTACCTCGGCGGCACCCTGTTCCCTCCGGGGGTCCCCAAGCCGATCTACGTCCTGGTGACGCCGATCGAGTTCCTGTCGGTGTTCATCGTCCGGCCGTTCTCGCTCGCCGTCCGTCTTTTCGCCAACCTGCTGGCCGGCCACATCCTGCTCGTGACCTTCGCCGTGCTCAGCCAGGCGCTGTTCAGCGGCCAACCGTGGCAGGTGCCGCTGTCGGTGTTCCCGTTCCTCATGCTGGTCGCCATGACCGCCTTCGAGGTGCTGGTGGCGTTCCTGCAGGCGTACATCTTCACCATCCTCGCCGCCGTGTACATCGGCGGTGCCATGCACCCCGAACACTGAGCTTCAAGGAGGCTCCAGACCCATGTCCCTCATCAACGTGATGGCCCAGATCAGCGGCGAGGACCAGATCGCTGCACAGGAAGCGCTGTCGTCGGGCTTCGCCTACGGCCTCGCCGCCATCGGCCCGGCCCTCGGCATCGGGTACCTGGTCGGCCAGGCCGTGCAGGCCATGGCCCGCCAGCCCGAGTCGGCCGGCATGGTGCGCACCACCATGTTCCTCGGCATCGCGTTCACCGAAGCCCTCGCCCTGATCGGCTTCGTGGTGTTCATCCTCCTGAAGTTCGCCTGATCCGCTGCCCGGCCGGGCCGTGACCGGTCCGACCTCCCGAGCCCTGTCCCCACGTCGCTGCACGCAAGGAGCGCCCCGTGATCGCAGTCGTCGAAGCGACGGCTGGCGTGTTCGCCAAGGAGCCACCCAACCCGATCCTGCCGGTCTGGAACGAGATCGTCTGGACCGTCATCGCCGTCGTGCTGCTGTACCTGCTGCTGCGGGTGGCGTTCCCGAAGGTGGCCAACCCGCTCGACCGCCGCTCGGAGCAGATCCGGGCTGACTTGGCCGCCGCCGAGCAGGCCCGGGTCGAGGCCGAGCAGGTGCAGGCCCGGTACCGCCAGCAGATCTCCGAGGCCCGGGCGGAGGCAGGCCGGATCATCGACGAGGCCCGCCGGGCCTTCGAGGCCGAGCGGTCCGAGGTGCTCGCCCGGGTGAACGCCGAGCTGGCCGAGCAGCGCCAGCAGGCGGCGGCCGAGATCGAAGCGGCCAAGGCGCAGGCGCTCGACGGGCTGCGACCCATGGTGGCCGATCTCACCGCCGACGCTGCGGCCCGGGTGCTCGGCCGGCCGGTGCCCGTGGAGGTCGCCCAGCGGGCGGTGTCGGGGGTGCTCGCCGGAGGTGCGGCATGAGCGCCTTCGCCAGTCTCGTCGCCGGGGTGCAGACGCACCTGGCGGTCGTGCTCGCCGCCGAGGAGGGTGAGCCCACCTTCGAGAGCCATCACCCCTGGTGGCCCGAGCTGAAGGAGATCACCTGGGGGACCGCCGCCATCGTGATCGTCTTCGGCCTCATCTGGTGGAAGGGCGGGCCGGCGATCCGCAAGGCACTCGCGGCCCGGACCGAGCGGATCGAGTCCGAGATCGTCGCCGCCGAGCAGGCCAGGGCGACGGCCGAGGCCGAGCTGGCCGAGATCAAGGCCCGGCTCGGCGACGCCGACGCCGAGTCTGCCCGCATCGTGGCCCAGGCCCGGGTCGACGCCGACGCCATGGTCGTCGATCTCCGCAGCCGCCTCGAGGACGAGATCGTCGCCATGCGAGCCCAGACCGCCGCCGACCTCGACGTGGCCCGGGAGCGGGCGGCGGCCGACGTCCAGCTCGAGATCGGCCGGCTCACCCGGGCCGCAGCCGAGCGGGCGGTCCGAGATCACCTCGACGAGTCGACCCAGCTCGAACTCGTGGAGCAGTTCATCACCAGCGTCGGCGCCACGGGGAGGGCATGATCATGGCCGACCGCATCGACGGCTACGCCGACGCCATGTTCGCCGTGGCCCAGGCCGAGGGCAGTCTCGACGAGGTCGAAGACGAGCTGTTCCGGTTCGCCCGGGCCCTCGAGGGTAGCGACGAGCTCCGGTCCGCCCTGACCGACGAGCACATCCCCGCCGCCCGCCGCCAGGCGATCGTCGAGGACCTGCTCGGCGGCAAGGCGTCGCCGCTCACCACCGCGCTGGTGAGCTTCGTGGTCGGAGCCGGCCGCGGGCGTGACCTGCCGGCGATCGTCGACCGCCTCGTCAACCGGGCGGCTGCGTCCAAACAGCGGGTGGTGGCCGAGGTTCGCTCGGCCGTCCCGCTCACCGACGATCAGCGCACCCGCCTGGCCGCCGCCCTGGCCAACGCCACGGGCAAGGAACTCGAAGTGAAGGTCATCGTCGATCCCTCCGTGCTCGGCGGGATCGTCGCCCAGGTGGGTGACACCGTGATGGACGGCACGGTCCGCCACCGTCTCGATCAGCTGAAGACGCTGTTCTAGGGAACGAAGGACACGCCAGTGGCAGAGCTCACGATCTCAAGCGCCGACATCGCAGCGGCGATCAAGAAGAACCTCGAGGGGTTCACCCCGTCGCTCGAGGCGACGACGGTGGGGCGTGTCGCCGAGGTCGGCGACGGCATCGCCCGGGTCTCGGGCCTGCCCGACGTCGGCGTGAACGAGATCCTCGAGTTCGAGGACGGCACGGTGGGCCTCGCGCTCAACCTCGACGAGATGTCGATCGGTGCGGTGGTGCTCGGTGAGACCGACCACATCGAAGAGGGCCAGACCGTCAAGGCGACGGGCCGGATCCTGTCGATGCCGGTGGGCGACGGCGTGCTCGGCCGGGTGCTGAACGCGCTCGGCGAGCCCATCGACGGTCGCGGGCCCCTCACCGGGGTGCAGTTGCGGCGCATGGAGATCCAGGCGCCCTCGATCATGGGCCGCAAGCCGGTCCACGAGCCGATGCAGACCGGCATCAAGGCCATCGACGCCATGACCCCGATCGGGCGCGGTCAGCGGGAGCTGATCATCGGCGACCGCAAGACCGGGAAGACCACGGTGGCCATCGACACGATCCTGAACCAGAAGGGTTCGGGCGTGAAGTGCATCTACGTGGCCATCGGCCAGAAGCAGTCGACCGTGGCTCAGACGGTGGAGACCCTCCGTGAGCGGGGTGCGCTCGACTACACGGTGGTGGTGACCGCTGCGGCCTCCGACCCGGCGCCGTTCAAGTACCTCGCCCCCTATGCGGGTTGTGCCATCGGCCAGCACTGGATGGAGAACGGCGAGCACGCGCTGATCGTCTACGACGACCTGTCCAAGCAGGCCGAGGCCTACCGCCAGCTCTCGCTGCTGCTGCGCCGCCCGCCCGGCCGCGAGGCCTACCCCGGCGACGTGTTCTACCTGCACAGCCGGCTGCTCGAGCGCGCCGCGAAGCTCTCCGACGAGCGGGGTGCGGGCTCGCTCACCGCCCTGCCGGTGATCGAGACCAAGGCCGGCGACGTGTCGGCCTACATCCCCACCAACGTGATCTCGATCACCGACGGGCAGGTCTACCTGCAGGACGACCTGTTCAAGGCCGGCGTCCGCCCGGCGGTCGACGTGGGCATCTCGGTGTCCCGGGTCGGCGGCGCCGCCCAGATCAAGGCCATGAAGGCGGTGGCCGGCACCCTCAAGCTCGACCTCGCCCAGTTCCGTGAGCTCGAGGCCTTCGCCACCTTCGGCTCCGAGCTCGACGCCGTGTCGAAGGCCCAGCTCGAGCGCGGCTACCGGCTCGTCGAGCTGCTCAAGCAGCCGCTGAACTCGCCGATGCCGGTCGAGGAGCAGGTGGTGTCGATCTACGCCGGCACCAACGGCTACCTCGACGACGTGCCGGTGTCCGAGGTGCGCCGCTTCGAACGGGAGCTGCTCGAGGCCTTCCGCAGCCGGTACGCCGCGCTGCTCGACGAGATCCGCGAGCGCGGCACGCTGCCCGAGGGCATCCGCGAGGCGGTCGAGGAGTTCAAGGCCGGTTTCCAGGTCAGCGAGGAGCACGGCGAGATCGATCCCACCCGGACGTCGGCGGAGGGTGTGCACGACGCCACCTCCCCCAAGACGCTCGCCACGGAGTAGGGGGCCTCCGCCGATGGCAGGTGGCCAGGAACGAATCCTGCGTGGGCGCATCAAGAGCGTCCAGGCCACGAAGAAGATCACCCGGGCGATGGAGCTCATCGCCGCCAGCCGGATCGTGCGCGCCCAGCAGCGGGTCCAGGCCGCGGTGCCGTACTCGGAGACCATCACCGAGGTGGTGCGTGACCTGGCTGCGGCCGGCGGGGCCGAGGTGGGCGGCCCGTTCCTCGTCGGCCGCGACCCGGTGCGCAAGGCGTGCCACGTGGTGATCGCCGCCGACCGTGGCCTGTGCGGCGGCTACAACGCCAGCGTGTTCCGCGCTGCAGAGGGCGAGATCAAGAAGGACGCCCTGGCAGGAATCGACTACTCGCTCATCACCGTCGGCCGCAAGGGCGAGAACTACTTCAAGTTCCGTGGCTACCGGGTGGACGCCACGTTCGGTGGCTTCTCCGACAACCCGACCTATGAGCACGCCCGCAGCATCGCCGACACCATGACCGACCTGTACCTGTCCGGCGAGGTCGACCGGGTGCAGCTGATCTACACCCGCTTCGTGTCGGCCGGGTTCCAGGAGGTCGTGCAGCGCCCCCTCGTGCCGCTCGACGCTGCGGTCGTCGAGGGCGGTGACGGCCGGGCCGGCACCCTCGAGGGAGCGCCCGGCGCGAGCTACGAGTTCGAGCCCGACGCCCAGGTCATCCTGCAGGCGCTGCTGCCCCGCTACGTCGAGGCCCGCATGTACGCGGCCCTGTTGAACGCGGCCGCCTCCGAGCACGCCGCCCGCCAGCGGGCCATGAAGTCGGCGACCGACAACGCCGAGGAGCTGATCCGGAACCTGACCCGGATTATGAACCGCGCCCGCCAGGACGCGATCACCACCGAGATCATGGAGATCGTCGGCGGTGCCGAGGCGCTCAAGGGCAGCGGAGGTGGCAGCCGCCGGCGCCCCACCGCCGAGCACGTGCCGCCTGCCGACCGGGCGGTTGCCGCCGCCCCCGGTTTCCGGGCCCCCACCGACACGCTGGTCGCTGGACGCGACCCCGACGCCGAGTGACCACAGAGGACGAGGAGCACATCGCATGAGCGAGCTGAAGGACGGTCGGGTCGTCGCCATCGCCGGCCCGGTCATCGACGTGGAGTTCCCCAGGGGGTCGCTCCCCGAGCTGAACAACGCCCTCGAGATGACCATCACGGTCGACGGTGTCGACGTGAAGGTGCTCGCCGAGGTCGCCCAGCAGCTCGGCGACAGCCGGGTGCGCGCGGTGTGCCTGAAGCCCACCGACGGCCTGCGCCGTGGCACCCCGGTGCGGAACACCGGCCGGGGCATCACGGTGCCGGTCGGTGACCGGGTGCTCGGGCACGTGTGGAACGTGTGGGGCGATCCGCTCGACGCCGATCCCGCCGACTACGCCGACGTGGAGCGGTGGGAGATCCACCGGCCGGCCCCACCCTTCGACGCCCTCGAGCCCCGGGCCACGATGTTCGAGACCGGCATCAAGGTCATCGACCTGCTCACCCCCTACCTGGCCGGCGGCAAGATCGGCCTGTTCGGCGGTGCCGGTGTGGGCAAGACGGTGCTCATCACCGAGATGATCAACCGGGTGGCCTCCCAGCACGGCGGCGTGTCGGTGTTCGCCGGGGTGGGTGAGCGCACCCGGGAGGGCACCGACCTCCGGCTCGAGATGATGGAGTCGGGCGTGTACGAGAAGGCCGCGCTGGTGTTCGGCCAGATGGACGAGCCCCCGGGCGTGCGCCTGCGGGTGGCCCTGTCGGCGCTGACCATGGCCGAGTACTTCCGCGACGTCCAGAACCAGGACGTGCTGCTGTTCATCGACAACATCTTCCGCTTCGTGCAGGCCGGGTCGGAGGTGTCCACCCTGCTCGGCCGCATGCCCTCGGCCGTGGGGTACCAGCCCACCCTGGCCGACGAGATGGGCGAGCTCCAGGAGCGGATCACCTCCACCCGGGGACGTTCGATCACCTCGCTGCAGGCGGTGTACGTGCCGGCCGACGACTACACCGACCCGGCGCCGTTCACCACCTTCACCCACCTCGACGCCACCACCGAGCTGTCCCGGCAGATCGCCGCCCTCGGCATCTACCCGGCCGTGGACCCGCTGGCCTCCACGTCGACCCTGCTGCGCCCCGAGGTCGTCGGTGACCGGCACTACCAGGTCGCCCGCCGGGTGCAGGAGGTGCTGCAGCGCTACAAGGAGCTGCAGGACATCATCGCCATCCTCGGTCTCGACGAGCTCTCCGAGGAGGACCGGCTCATCGTGAACCGGGCCCGGAAGGTGCAGCGGTTCTTGTCGCAGCCGTTCTTCGTGGCCGAGGTGTTCACCGGCATCAAGGGCATCTACGTGCCGGTGGAGGAGACGGTCGAGTCGTTCGAGATGCTGGTCAACGGTGAGCTCGACGACGTGCCCGAGCAGGCCTTCCTGAACGTCGGCAACGCCGAGTCGGTGCTGGCCAAGGCCAAGCAGCTCCAGGAGCAGGCGGCCTGATGCGCGTCGAGCTGGTCTCCCCCGAACGGGTGATCTGGGAGGGGGAGGCCTCCATGGTCATCACCCGGACGCTCGAGGGTGAGATCGCCTTCCAGGAGGGGCACGCCCCGTTCATCGGGGTGCTCGTCGAGCACCACGCCCGGATCTACCTCCCCGACGGTGGGATGCGGTCGGCGGCGGTGCACCGGGGGTTCGTCGAGGTCGGCCCGACCAAGGTGACGATCCTGTCGGACATCGCCGAGATGGCCGACGAGATCGACGTCGAGCGGGCCCGACGGGCCAAGGAGGCGGCCGAGGCCGCCCTGCGCCACGAGCACGACGCCGAGGTGGTGAGCGCCCTGGCCCGGGCCAACGCCCGGCTGGGCGCGGCCGGCGCACTGATCGCCGGTCACTGACCGGCACCGGCGGGGCCGGTGAGCCGCCACCGGGTGGGGGTGGTGCTGCTGCTCCCCTCCGACGTCACGGCTGCGGTCGACGGGATCCGGCGGGCGTGCGGTGACCGCAGCCTCGGGAGGGTGCCGGCCCACGTCACCCTCGTGCCCCCGGTGAACGTGCGGGCCGCGGCGCTCGACGCCGCCGGCGCCGTCGTGCGGGCCGCCGCAGCGGCGGCAGCACCGTTCGAGCTCACCCTCGGCCCGGCGGCCACCTTCCACCCCGTCACCCCGGTCGCCCACCTCGGCGTCGGCGGCGACCTCGAAGCGCTGTCCCGCCTCCGGGCCGCCGTCCACGTGCCCCCGCTCGACCCTGTCGAGCGGTTCCCGTTCGTCCCCCACGTCACCCTCGTGGACGGCGCCCCCGAGGCCCGCCTGCTCGCCCTCGTGGACGCGCTCGTGGCGCCGCTGGCCACGTTCGTGGTCGACGCCGTCCACCTGCTGGAGGAGCGGCGGGACGACGACGGGGTGCGCCGCTGGCGCCCGGTGGTCAGCGTGCCGTTCGCGTCGACCGCCCGCCTGGAGCGGGGTGGGCTCCGGGTGGAGCTGGCCACCGAGGCCGTCGGTGACGGGTGGCAGGTGACGGCCCGTGAGCCCGACGGGACCGTGGTCGGTCGGGCGGTGGCCTGGCCGGCCGGCGCCGGCACGATCCGCCTGCTCGGCGTCGACGTCGCGGCCAGCCGCCGCGGTCACGGCATCGGCCGGGTGCTCGTGCAGGCGGTGCTCGACCGTGCCGGGCTCGAGCACGCCGCGGTGATCGCTGACGACCACCCGATGCTGCGCCATCTGGGCTTCCTGCCCACAGCCGGGCCGGGCACGGTGGTGCGGGCCGCTCCGCGGTGACCGCGCCGTCCGGGGCCTGTCAGGCTGCGCCCATGGAGCATCCGTGGAGCACCGCCCTGGTCACCGGGGCGTCGAGCGGCATCGGTGAAGCCTTCGCCCGGCTGCTGGCCGGTGCCGGAGTGCCGACCGTCGTCGTCGCCCGCCGTCGTGACCGGCTCGAGGCACTCGCCCGGGCCCTGCCCGGCGTCGAGGTGCTGGTGGCCGACCTGACCACCGAGGACGGCATCGCGGCGGTCGAGGACCGCCTCGCGTCGGGCGTCGACCTGCTCGTCAACAACGCCGGCTTCGGGACCTCGGGGCGGTTCGCCGAGATCGACCCGGCGCGGATCACCGCCGAGGTCACGCTCAACGTGGTCGCCCTCACCCGCCTCACCCGGGCGGCGTTGCCGGGGATGCTGGCCCGGGGCCGGGGGTGGGTGCTCAACGTCAGCTCGGTGGTGAGCTTCCAGGCCGCGCCCAACCTGGCCACCTATGCAGCCACCAAGGCGTTCGTCACCAGCCTCACCGAGGCCCTCCACGAGGAGCTGCGGGGCACCGGGGTCCGGGCCACGGCGCTGTGTCCGGGCCTGACCCGCACCGAGTTCCAGCAGGTGAGCGGCGGGGCCGGGTTGACCGAACGGCTCCCGGGCTTCGCGTGGATGACCGCCGAGCAGGTCGCCCGTGCCGGGCTGGCCGACGCCGCCGCAGGGAGGGCGCTGTCGGTCCCCGGTGTGCACAACAAGGCGACCGTCGTGGCCAGCGGGCTGCTGCCCCGGGCCGTCACCCGACGGGTGGCCGGGGCCGTCACCCGACGGTGAGGTGCATCAGTAGTCGACGCTCGAGTATGCCGCGAGCTTGTCGAGCCGGTGGGTGGCCTTGACCTCGCGGAACGTCCCCGACTTGGATCGCATGACCAGCGAGTGGGTGGTGGCCCCGGCGGCCGAGAACCGCACCCCTTCGAGCAGGTCGCCGTCGGTGATGCCGGTGGCGGCGAAGAAGCAGTTGTCACCCTGCACCAGGTCGTCGGTGGTGAGCACCCGGTCGAGGTCGTAGCCGGCCTCGATGGCGGCCTGCCGCTCGGCGTCGTTGCGGGGCCACAGGCGCCCCTGGATCTCGCCCCCCATGGCCTTGAGCGCGGCGGCGGCGACGACCCCCTCGGGGGTGCCGCCGATGCCGAACAGCACGTCTGCGCCCGAGCGGGGCCAGGCGGTGGAGATGGCCCCGGCCACATCACCGTCGGGGATCAGCCGGACCCGGGCCCCTGCGGCCCGCACCTCGGCGATGAGCTCGGCGTGGCGGTCCCGGTCGAGGATCACCACGGTGAGGTCCCGCACGGACTCGCCCTTGGCCCGGGCGATCAGCTTCAGGTTCTGGGTCGGGGTGGCGGTGATGTCGATCATCCCGGCGCACTGGGGGCCGACCGCGATCTTCTCCATGTACACGCACGGCCCGGGGTTGAACATGGTCCCCCGCTCGCTCATGGCGATCACCGACAGGGCGTTGGGCCGGCCGAGCGCGGTCAGCGTGGTGCCGTCGATGGGGTCCACGGCGATGTCGACCGCGGGAGGGGAGCCGTCGCCGATGTGCTCGCCGTTGTAGAGCATGGGCGCCTCGTCCTTCTCGCCCTCGCCGATGACCACGATGCCGTCCATGGCCACGGTGGCGAGCACGGTGCGCATGGCGGCCACCGCGGCGCCGTCGGCACCGTGCTTGTCACCCCGGCCCATCCAGCGGGCGGCGGCCAGCGCAGCCGATTCGGTCACCCGCACCAGCTCCAGGGCCAGGTTGCGGTCGGGGGTCTGCCGGGTCGTCATGACCCCGGAGGGTAGCCGTGGCGGTGCCCGGCGACCGCGTCCCACATGGGGCGGTAGCGTTCCCGCTCATGCCAGGTCGAGCCCCGCAGGTCACCGCGGCGATGGTGGCCTCCGGCCGGAGCCTGTCCGAGCCCCGGCTCTCGCCCGACGGCGAGCGGGTGGCCTTCGTCTCGGTCGCGGGCGGTCGGGGCCAGCTGGTGGTCGTGCCTGCGGCCGGCGGACCTGAACTGGTGGTGACCGCCGATCCCCCGGTCCGGGCTGCGCCTTCCTACGGCGGTGGCGCCTTCGACTGGTTCCCCGACGGCCGGGCGCTGGTGTACGCGGCGACCGACGGCGACCTGTGGCGCGTGGCGGCCGCCGGTGGGCCGCCGGTCCGGCTCACCGGCCATGGCCGGGCCACCCCGGCCGCCGCCCCGGCGGTGTCGCCCGACGGCCGGTGGGTGGCCTACACCGTCGACCAGCGGGATGTCGCGGTGGCTCCGACCGAGCCGGGTGGCGCGTGGCCGGTTCGGGTCTCCGCGGGCCGGAACGATTTCGCCTTCGACCCGGCCTGGTGGCCCGACGGTCGGTCCCTGGTCTGGCACGAATGGGACGTCCCGCACATGCCCTGGGACGCCGGCCGGGTCGTGCGTGGCACGCCCGAGGCGACCACCGTCGAGGTGCTGGTCGACGGCCCCTGGCAGGTGCAGCAGCCCCGCCCCGGCCCCGACGGGCGGCTGGCCTACCTCACCGACCGGACCGGCTGGCTGAACCTCACCGTGGATGGCGTCACCGTGCTCGACGAACCGTTCGAACACGGCCGGCCGTCGTGGGGCCAGGGGCAGCGCAGCTTCGCCTGGTCGCCGGACGGCAGGCGGCTCGCGTGCGCCCGCAACGAGCGGGGCTTCGGCCGGCTGGTGGTGGTCGACTTCGGCACCGGGGCTGCCGACGAGGTGGCCCGGGGCGTGCACGGGAGCCTCTCGTGGGTGGGCGACCGGTTGGCGGCGCTGCGCAGCGGGGCCCGCACGCCGACCGAGATCGTGGTCTACGACACGGCGACCTGGACCCGGACGACCGTGGCGGTCGGTCCGGTCGGAGGATGGGACGGGGTGCTGACCGAACCGTCGGCGGTCACCTGGGAGGCCGACGACGGTGAGACCATCCACGGGCGCCTGTACCTCCCGGCGGAGGGCCCGTCGGGTCCGCCCCCGATGATCGTGTGGATCCACGGGGGGCCCACCGACCAGTGGGACGTCAGCTTCCGGCCCCGCATCGCGTACTTCGTCGAGCGGGGATGGGCGGTGCTGGTGCCCGACCACCGGGGTTCGACCGGCCACGGCCGGGCCTACACCCAGGCCATGCGGGGCGGCTGGGGCGAGCTCGACGTGCACGACACCGCCGCCGGCGTGCGGGCTGCGGCGCGCAACGGGTGGTGCGACCCGACCCGGGTGGCGGTGATGGGAGGGTCGGCCGGAGGGTTCACGGTGCTGAACCTGCTCGCCCACCACCCCCACCTGTTCGCGGCCGGGGTGGACCTGTACGGGGTGACCGACCTGCTCGACCTGGCCGAGACCACCCACCGCTTCGAGGCGCACTACCTCGAGTCGATCGTCGGCCCGCTGCCGGCTGCCGCTGAGCAGTACCGGCGGCGCTCGCCGGTCCACCTCGCCGACCGGATCACGGCGCCGCTGCTGATCCTCCAGGGCGCCGACGACGCCGTGGTCCCCCCGGCGCAGTCCCGGGCCATCGCCGAGCGGCTGCGCAGCCTCGGCCGCACCGTCGAGCTGCAGGTGTACGAGGGCGAGGGCCACGGGTGGGGCCGGCCGGAGACGGTCGTGGACGAGCTGGACCGGGTGGAGGCGTTCCTCCACCGGCACGTACGGCGATGGAGGGCGTAGGACGATGGGGATCGTGTCGCCGGGTGAGCCCGACCAGCCGGCCGGTCGGGCCGGAGCCGCCGCCGCGGCGGGCACGAAGGTGTGCCCCGGCTGCGGAGCGGAGTACCTGGGGTGGGTCGTGCGCTGCACCACCTGCGGTGTCGCCCTTCTCGAGGCCAGCGGCCTGCAGCCGCAGGCCGACGTACCCGCCGGGGACGTGAGCGTGCTCGACCTCCCCGAGGACGAGCAACTGGTCTACGAGCTGGGCGGGTACTCACTGGTGCAGCGGACCGAGCTGGCGGCCATGCTCGCCGAGGCCGGCATCGCCCACGCCTGGGAGGCGACCGACCTGATCGTCCGCGTGGCCGACGAGGAGACCGTCGACGCCCTGTGCGCCCAGGTCGAGCAGGAGCAGCTCATCGACCCGGAGGTGCTCGCCGCCCGGGCCGAGGCCCTGCTCGACCCTTCCGCCGACGCGGTCAGCTTCCAGCTCGACGAGTGGGAACCCGACGAGCGCGAGGCGCTCGGCGCCGCGCTCAGCCGGGCAGGGATCGCCCACCTGTGGGACGCGGAGACGCTGATCGTCGCGACCTCCGACAGCGACGCCGCCGAGGCGGTGATGGACCGGATCGAGTTCCCTGACGCCCTGGCGCCGGAGGGCCCCGAGGAGGGCGAGGTGCGGGCCGAGCTGCTCGGCGAGCTGTTCCTTGCCGCCGACCGGCTGATGAACCACCCCCTGGACCCTGATGGGCTCGAGGGGCTGAGCGCCGCCCTGGACGAGACCGACCCGTCCCGGCCGCCCTACGGCGTGGCGCCCGACCTGTGGGCCGCGGTCGTCGAGGACGCCGAGGCGCTCTTCGACCTGCTCACCGAGGATGACCCCGACGAAGCAGGGGCGGTGGAACTCGCCGGTGCCATCCGCGCGAGGTTGCGCAACCTCGTGTGAGGGTCCTTGAGATCATCCGGGCGCGGTGGTGCGTGCGACCGGTTCGCTCGGTACGTTCGGACCCGTGCTGCTGGCCGAGCTGGAGATCTGGCACTCGCGGCCGATCGCTCCCACCCGTCGGGTGGCGCTGGGCCATCTGGTCCTGCCGGTCGAGCCGCCGCCGGGGTTCGGCGGGATCCTGCTCGGCGGGGTGGTGGCAGCCCACATCGCGGAGGTCGACCCGGAGCTGCTCGGCGACCTGCACCGGCTGATCAACGAGGTCGACCGGGGTCTGCGCATCGTCCAGCCCCGCCTCCGCCACCGGTACCAGGTGGACCGGGTGGGTCTGGCCCGCAGCCGGCACCGGCTGGTGGCCGACGGGGAGTCGTTGCGCTTCGAGTTCGAGGAGAAGGCGTCGCCGCTGCAGCAGATCCTCGGGGCGGTGTACGCCACCGAGCGCCTCGGGCCACATGTCCGGCACTCGGTGGCCGCGGTGCTCCACAAGGCGATGCGCTGGCAGGGGCCGCTCGGTCCGGCGTTCGTGGCCCACCTGTCGGGCCTGAGCGGTGCCCGCAGCTACTCGGCGGCAGCGTTCGCCGACCCGCGTGCCTGGGCGTTGGGGGTCCTCGGCCTGTCCCCGGGCGAGCGTCCACCCGACCGCAGGGAGATCATGGCCCGGTTCCGCCAGCGGCTCCGTGAGGTCCACCCCGATCATGGCGGGGCGGTCGCCGAGGCCAGCCGGCAGATCGGGGATCTCACCGAGGCGCGGCGCATCCTGCTCGGCTGAGCCCCGGATGACCCTCACCGTCCTGTTGTTCCCGGGCGCCGGGACGGGCAGTGATCACCCGTCGCTCCTGGCCGTCGAGGAGGCGCTGCGGCCGGTCCCGACGGTCCGGGCGGACTTTCCCTACCGCCGGGCCGGTCGGCGGGCCCCCGACCGGGAGCCGGTGCTGGTCCGCTGCGTCGAGGAGGAGGCGGCGGCCACCGGCGCAACCCGGCTCGTGCTCGGCGGCCGGTCGATGGGCGGCCGGATGTGTTCGATCGCCGTGGCCGAGGGTCGGGTGCCGGCCGCCGTCGGGCTGGTGCTGATCGCCTACCCGCTGCACCCTCCGGGCCGCCCCGAGCGGCTGCGCACCGCGCACTTCAGCGCGATCGGGGTGCCCTGCCTGTTCGTGAGCGGCACGCGCGACGCCTTCGGCACCCCGGCCGAGCTCGAGGCGGCCACGGCGCTGATCCCGGCGCCGGTGACCCGGGTCTGGGTGGACGGCGCCGGGCACGACCTGCGGGGCGCGGACGATGTCGTCGCTCAGGCGGTGAAGCGGTTCTGCGCCGGTCTCGACGGCCCTGGGGCCGGAGGGTCCGGTCCCGGGCCCTCCGGCGCGCCTGGCTGATCCTCGGGGTTCAGCTCCTCGAGTTCCCGGCCCGCGGTCTCCGGGTAGAAGGCGAGCACGAGCACCACGACCGCCGCCGGGCCGACGGCGAGGATGGCCATGGCCCAGCCGAAGGAGTCCAGCTCGCTGATCAGCCAGCCGGCGGCGACCAGCCCGAGGCTCGACCCGGCGAGCGACAGCACGGTGAGCCACCCGCCGGCCCGGCCGCGTGCACCGGTGGGGAAGAGTTCGGCCCCGTACACACCCAGGGCGGGCACGGCCAGCCCGTTGCCGATGGCGGCGGCCACGCCCAGCGTCCACAGCGGCCAGCCGGCGGCGAAGAAGGCCCCGACGGTCGCCGCCGACCCGGCCGCGAGGCCGACCGCGCCCACCACCCGTCGACCCCGGACGTCGGCCAGGCGTCCTCCGGCCACGATCCCGAGGGCCGCCGGGGTGGACGTGACCAGGGTGAACAGGGTGATCCGGGCGGCGGAGAACCCCCGGGCATCGTCGAGGAACCGGTTTTGGAACCCCGACGCCGGGGCCACGAGCAGGTTCCCGAGCAGCCCGCTCGTCGCCAGCAGCCAGAAGCGCCGGCGGTGCGCCCGGAGCCGGCCCGGCCGGCGCGGCGCCTCGGTGAACCGGCGGCTCTCGGGCAGTCGGCGTGCGACCCCGGGCACGAGGGTGAGGAACACCAGCGGGACGACGTAGACCAGGCGCCAGCCCCGCTCCCCGAGGTCGGCGAGCGGCAGGGCGAGCACGCACAGGCCCGCCCCCAGGCCGGTGGCCATGGCCAGCAGGCTCACGGCGTAGGCCCGCGCCCCGGCGGGCATCTCCTCGGCGGCGACGACCCCGACGACCAGCAGCAGCGCGAGGCCGAGGGGCCGGCCGACCGCCTGGGACGCGGTGAGGGTCGCCAGGTTCGGGGCCAGCGAACCGAGCGCAGCCACCACGGGCGCGGCCCAGCAGGCCACCAGGATGGCCAGGCGGCGTCCCCGCCGGTCGGCCAGCGTGGCGAAGGCGAGGGCGATGAACACCCCGCTGCGCACCACGGCGAGCGCCACCCCCTGGCCGGTCTCGCTGGTGCCGAACTCCCGGGCGGCGAAATTCACGGTCTGGGTGAACAGCGTGTTGACGTAGCCGACCAGCAGCGACACTGCGGCCAGCACGCCGAGCACGACCGCGCCCCGGTGGTCGAGCCGTTCAGGAGGCGCCCACCACGGCTGGGCCGTGCCCGGTCGCCCCGGTCGCCGGAGTCGCCACCGCACCGGCAGCACGAACAGGAAGCCGAAGTAGGGGATGCCGAGCCGGTAGTCGATGGTCTCGACGATCACGTCACCGTCCTGCCGGACGGTGCGCTCGTACCGGGCGAACGGTCCCGCGGCGAGGGTGAACCTCCCGTCACCGGCCGGGGTCTCATGGACCAGGTCGTCCCGTGGCCGCAGCGCCTCGGCCAGCGCCGCAGGATCGGATGCCCGGCGGATCACGACCCTGGCCACGGAGCGGGGAGGTTAGGTGCTGGGTACCGCCTGCGGCCTGCGCCCGCCCGGCGGCCGACGAGCCGGATCGGGCAGGATGGCCGGCCATGGACCGCATCGTCGTCCGGCCGTCAGGCCCGCTTGCGGGGGCCGTGCGGGTCAGCGGCGCCAAGAACTCCGCCCTGAAGCTGATGGCCGCCTGCCTGCTCGCCGAGGGCCGGTCGGTGCTGCGCAACGTGCCCCGGATCGTCGACGTCCGGATCATGGGCGAGCTGCTCGGGGTGATGGGCCTGCGGGTGGACGCCCTGGAACCGGGAGGAGCCGAGCTCGCGATCAGCACCCCGGCTGACCTCGTGCCCGAGGCGCCCCTGGAGCTGGTGCAGAAGATGCGGGCCTCGATCGTCGTGCTCGGGCCGCTGCTGGCGCGCACCGGGGCGGCCAGGGTCGGCCTGCCCGGCGGTGACGACTTCGGCCCCCGGCCGATCGACATGCACCTGCGGGGCCTCGAGGCCATGGGCGCGACGTTCGAGCTGCGCGGCGGGTACGTCACCGGTCGAGCCCCGGGCGGCCTGCACGGCGCCGACATCGCCTTCGAGTTCCCGAGCGTCGGTGCCACCGAGAACGTGTGCATGGCCGCCGTGCTGGCCCGGGGGACCACGGTCATCGACAACGCCGCCCGGGAACCCGAGATCGTCGACCTGTGCACCTTCCTGGTCTCGCTCGGCGCCCGGATCGAGGGGATCGGTACCCCCCGGCTGGTGGTGCACGGCGTGACCCCGGCCGACCTGCGGCCGGCGGAGCACACGGTGGTCCCTGACCGGGTGGAGGCCGCCACCTACCTCGCTGCGGTCGGCCTGACCGGGGGCCGGGTGACGGTGGTCGACGCCCGTGCCGGGCACATGGAGATGCTGCTGCGCAAGCTCACCGACATGGGGATGGCGGTGGATCCCTGCCCCGGTGGCATCACCGCCGAGCACCACGGTCGCCTGCGGGCCGTCGACATCTCCACCCTGCCCTACCCGGGGGTCGCCACCGACTACAAGCCGCTGCTCACCGCCATGCTCTCGCTCGCCGATGGCAGCTCGATCGTCACCGAGAACCTGTTCGCCGGCCGGTTCCGCTACGTCGAGGAGCTGCTGCGGATGGGCGCCCACATCCGCACCGACGCCCACCACGCCGTGATCCGCGGCGTGGAGCGGCTGTCGGGCGCACCGGTGCGGGCCCACGACATCCGCGCCGGTGCCGCGCTGGTCGTGGCCGGGCTGGTCGCCGAGGGGGAGACGGTCATCAGCGAGGCCAGGCACCTCGACCGTGGCTACGAGGACCTGGTGGGCAAGCTCCGCGCCCTGGGCGCGGACATCACCCGCGCCTAGGAGATCACCAGCAGCACCAGCAGCGCGCCGGTGTCGTGGCGTTCGAGCTCGACCTCGCCCGGTCGGTCGGCGGTGAACTCGATCACCGCCGTGGCGCCCGGTGCGCCCCGCACCTCGATGTCGTAGGGGTCGTGCAGGTGGTACTCGAGGGCGCGGTCGGCGGTGAGCTCCACCCGCACCTGGCTGCCCAGCGGCACCCGCTCGACGCGCCCCCCGGTGGTGGCGGCGTCGTCCACGCCGACGCGGACCGAGATGGTGACCGGCCCCGGCCCGGCCGGCGCCGGTGGCTCGGTGGTGGTCGGCGCTGCAGCGGTCGTGGTCACCACCGTGGTCGTGGCCGAGACCGGTGCGGTGGTTGGAGCGGCCGGGGCCGTCACGGTGGTCGCCGCAGTGGTGGCCGCGGCGGTCTGCTGGCCGCTGTCGTCCCCGCAGCCGGCGAGCAGGACCAGCCCGGCAGCCAGGGAACAGAACCGCATCAACCGGCGTTGCACGGCTCGGCATCGTACGGCGACGTGTGCCAGCATCCGCAGCCGGCGGGGTCGCAACGGTCGGGATCAGACAATCGGGATCAGAAGGTGGGTGACGTGCGTCAGCAGGTGGAAGAGACGATCGAAGCCATCCGGCCGGCCTTGCAGGCCGACGGCGGCGACATCGTCCTCAAGGACGTCGACGAGCAGACCGGTGTGGTGACGGTCACGCTCGTGGGCGCCTGCGGCACCTGCCCGGCGTCGACCGCCACGCTGAAGGCCGGCATCGAGCGGATCATGCGCGACCGCGTCGAGGGGGTCACCGAGGTGGTCGCCGTCTAGAGCGTCGGCACCCTGCCGGCCTAGGGTCGCACCCCGTGCGTCGACGCGATCCCCAGGAACTCCTCGACCGCGCCCGGGCCGGTGACCGGGCCAGCCTCGCCCGGCTCCTGTCGCTCGTCGAGCAGGGCGGGCCCCTGGCCCACGAGGTCGGGCGCCTCGCCTACCCCCTCGGCGGCCACGCCTACACCATCGGGCTCACGGGGGCGCCGGGGGCGGGGAAATCGACGCTGACCAACGCCCTGATCGGCCATCTCCGCGCCCAGGGCCAGGAGGTGGCCGTCCTGGCCATCGACCCGTCGTCGCCGTTCACCGGCGGGGCCATCCTCGGCGACCGGGTCCGCATGCAGGACCACGCCACCGACACCGGGGTGTTCATCCGGTCGATGGCCACCCGGGGACATCTCGGCGGCCTGGCCCTGGCCGCCCCGGAAGCGATCCGGGTACTCGACGCCGTGGGCCGCCCGCTGGTGCTGGTGGAGACCGTCGGGGTCGGCCAGGTGGAGGTGGAGATCGCCGGGGCGGCCGACACGACGATCGTGGTGGTGAACCCCGGCTGGGGGGACTCGGTGCAGGCCAACAAGGCCGGCCTGCTGGAGATCGCCGACCTGTTCGTCATCAACAAGGCCGACCGCAAGGGTGTCGAGGAGGCCCGCCGCGATCTCGAACTGATGCTCGAGCTCTCCGACCTCGGCGACTGGCGGCCGCCGATCATCCCCACGGTGGCCTCCCGGGGCGAAGGCATCGACGAGCTGTGGGCCGCCATCGAGGACCACCGGGCCTACGCCGAGTCCTCCGGCCTGCTCGCCGAGCGCCGCGCCCGCCGGCTGCGCGAGGAGCTGCGGGAGATCATCGTCCGCCGGCTCGAGGCCCGCGCCCAGCAGCTGTGCGGCGGCGACCGGTACGAGCGGCTCGAGCGGGCGGTGATCGCCCGCGAGGTCGACCCGTGGTCGGCGGCCGACGAACTGCTCGCCGGGATCGGCGCCTGAGCGCCCGGCCTCAGGCGCCCGGCTTGAAGATCATCAGGTACAGCGCCACCGCCAGCAGCAGGTGGTGAACGCCGGCTGCAGCCGCCAGCCGTGACTGCGGTGCCCGACCGGTGAGCGCCGGGCGCACGACGAGCACACCGGTGGCGACGAGCGCCGCAACGATCACCAGTGACAGGGCGATCCACAGCTCGGTGAGCTCCCACACGTCGTCACTGAGGCCGGCCAGCCCCATGCCGAACACCCAGGTGAGCACCAGGGCGGGGAGCACGATGCGCAGGTGCACCGTGGCCGCCTGCTCCGCCGACACCCGGGCCAGCCGGGGCAGGATCAGCACCGGCCCGAAGGCGGCGACCACGGCGAGCGTATGCAGGACCTGGAAGACGTTGTAGACGTCGGATCCGATGGCGGCGACGAGCATCGGACGGACACGGTAGGCGGCGGGCGCGCCTAACGTCGCTTCGCATGGGCGAGCTGGTGCATCTGGACCGACGGGACGACGGCGTGGCGGTGGTCCGCCTGGACCACCCGAAGGTCAACGCGCTCTCCGCCGCCGTGCGCGCCGAGCTGCTCGACGTGGCGCTCGCGCTCACCGAGGATCCGCCCGGCGCGGTGGTGATCACCGGGGGCGAGCGGATCTTCGCCGCCGGCGCCGACATCTCGCAGTTCGGTGGCCCGGCCGAGGCCCGTGACATCGCAGCGAGCTTCCACGCCGTGATGGACGCCGTGGCCGCCATCCCCCGGGTGGTGATCGCCGCGGTCGCCGGGTACGCGCTGGGCGGGGGGTGCGAGCTGGCACTCGCCTGTGACCTGCGCATGGCGGCCGACAACGCCCGGTTCGGGCAGCCCGAGATCGCCCTCGGGATCATCCCCGGCGGCGGTGGCACCCAGCGGCTGGCCCGCCTGGTCGGTCCGGCCCGGGCCAAGGACCTCATCCTGTCGGGCCGGCAGGTCGACGCCGAGGAGGCGGCCCGCATCGGGCTGGTCGACCGGGTGGTCCCCCGCGCCGAACTGCACGAGCGGGCGTTGGCGTGGGCCGCCGAGTTCGCCCGAGGCCCACTGGCCGCGCACGCCATCGCCAAGCGGGCCATCGACGAGGGCCTCGACCTGCCGCTGGCCGCCGGCCTGCAGCTCGAACAGGAGCTGTTCGTCGAGGTGTTCGCCACCGACGACAGCCAGATCGGGGTCCGGAGCTTCCTCGACCACGGCCCGGGCCGGGCCACGTTCACCGGCCGCTGAGCACCACTGTCCACCACCGACACGAGGGGGATCACCATGCCGTACGCCGACGTCAACGGTCAGCGCATCGCCTACGAGGACTCCGGTGGGAGCGGCCCCGCCGTGGTCCTGTCCCACGGCTTCCTCATGGACCGCAGCATGTTCCAGCATCAGGTGGCGGCCCTGGCCGACGAGTTCCGGGTGATCACCTGGGACGAGCGGGGCTTCGGCGACACCGAGTTCGACGGGCAGCCGTTCACCTACTGGGACTCGGCCCGCGACTGCCTGGGGTTGCTCGACCATCTCGGGATCGACCGGGCGGTGCTCGGCGGCATGAGCCAGGGCGGGTTCCTGTCGCTGCGCGCCGCACTGCTCGCACCGGAGCGGGTCCGGGCGCTGGTGCTGATCGACAGCGGGTGCGACGTCGACGACGAGGCCACGCTGGCCGCCTACCGGGGCATGGTCGACACCTGGCTCACCGCCGGCCCGGTGGACGAACTCACCGAGGTGATCGCCTCGATCATCATCAACGACCCCGAGCTGAACCGGCAGTGGATCGCCAAGTGGAAGGCCCGGGACCCGCAGCTGATGAAGCAGCCGTCGGCCTGCCTGCTCGAGCGGGAGGCGATCTGCGACCGGCTGGGCGAGATCACCTGCCCGGTGCTGATCGTGCACGGCACCGCCGACACCGCGATCAGCCCCGAGCGGGCCCGCAAGCTCGAGGCACTCCCCGGGGCCCGACCGATCGTGTGGATCGAGGGCGCAGCCCACGCAGCCAACCTCACCCACCCCGCGCCGGTGAACGAGGCGCTCGTGTCGTTCCTGCGGTCGCTGCCGGCCTGATGCGGGTGGAGCTCAGGCCCAGGCGATCCGGCCGAGCTCGACGGGGGTGGCCAGGTCGTCGTGGGCCGGCAGCACCCGCACGGTGAAGCCGTAGCGGCCGGGGTTCGAACAGGTGAACCGGCCGGTGTAGCGGGCGTGCTCGCCGTCCCAGCCGGTGAAGGTCATGGCCTCGGTGTGCGGGTCGATCAGCTCGTCACCGGGGCCCACCGGCCCGTGCAGCAACTGGACGTGCACGTCCTCGGGGGCCAGTGACCCGAGGACGACCGTCGCCGCCGAGGTCCGCTCGGCACCCAGCTCGGCGGTGGCGGTGTCGCTGTCGACCGCGGTGATGCGCACGCCGTCCCAGGAGTCGAGCACCCGGCGCTTCCAGGCCGCGAGCTGCCGGGCCGGGCTGAAGTCGTCGGAGGCCATCCGGTCGGCCGCCCGTGCCGCCGGCTCGTAGAGCTCGGTGACGTAGTCACGGACCATGCGGCTGGCGGTCACGTACGGCCCGAGCGTGGCGAACGCCGCTTTGACCCTGGCGATCCACCGGCGGGGCACCCGGCCCTCGCTGCGGTCGTAGAACAGCGGCACGATCTGGTGTTCGAGCAGTTCGAAAAGGCTGTTGGCCTCGATGGCGTCGCGCCTGGCCAGATCGTGCTCGTCCTCGGCGGAGGTGATGGCCCAGCCGTTGGTGCCGTCGAAGCACTCGTCCCACCAGCCGTCGAGGATCGAGCAGTTCAGCGCCCCGTTCAACGCGGCCTTCATGCCGCTGGTGCCGCACGCCTCCATCGGCCGGCGGGGGGTGTTCAGCCACACGTCGCAGCCCTGGTAGAAGGCCCGGGCGACGGCGATGTCGTAGTCGTCGAGGAACACCAGCCGGTGGCGGGCCTCCGGATCGGTCGCGAACGCGAACACCTGGCGGATGAGCTCCTTGCCGAGCTCATCCGCGGGGTGGGCCTTGCCGGCGAACACGAACTGCACCGGGCGGTCGGTGGCGTTCATCAACCGCAGCAGGCGGTCGGGCTGGCTGAGCAGGAGGTTGGCCCGCTTGTAGGTGGCGAACCGCCGGGCGAAGCCGACGGTGAGCACCTTGGGGTCGAGCGCCTCGTCGGTCCAGGCCACGTCGCTGATCGACAGGCCCCGGGCGAGCAGCGAGGCCTTCAGGCGCGCCCGCACGAAGCCGACCAGGCGCTCGCGGCCCTGCTCGCGCACCCGCCACAGTTCGTCGTCGAGGATGTCGTGCACCCGCTGCCAGTCCTGTCGGGAGGCGCCGTCCCACTCGGGGAGCACGGTGCGGGCCAGCAGGTCGCTCATCTCGGGCGACACCCAGGTGGGCGCGTGGACACCGTTGGTGATGGCCGAGATCGGCACCTCCCGGTCGGGCACGTCGGGCCACAGCCCCGAGAACATCGCCCGGCTGACCCGGCCGTGGAGCTGGGCGACCGCATTCGAGCGGGCGGCCAGCTTGAAGCCCATCACCGCCATGTTGAACCGGGGCGGGTGATCGCCGTCCTCGGCCCGGTAGCCGAGGGCGTACAGGTCGTCGATGGTGATCCCGCAGTCGGCGGCCCACCCGGAGAAGTACTTCTCGATCAGCTCCCGCGGGAACCGGTCGATGCCCGCCGGCACCGGGGTGTGCGTGGTGAACACGCAGCCGGCCCGGACCGCCTCGAGGGCCTCGGCGAAGGTCAGCCCCTCGCGCTGGACCAGGGTGCGGATCCGCTCGAGGCCGAGGAAGCCGGCGTGGCCCTCGTTGGTGTGGAACACCTGGGCGTCGACGCCGAGGGCCTCCAGGGCCCGCACCCCACCCATGCCGAGCAGGATCTCCTGGCGGATCCGGTGCTCGCTGTCGCCCCCGTACAGGCGGTCGGTCACCGCCCGGGTGTCGGGGTCGTTGTCGTCGATGTCGGCGTCGAGCAGGTAGAGCGGGGTCCGGCCGACGTCGGCCCGCCACACCTGCGCAGTGAGCGTGGTGCCGGCCAGGTCCACCGTCACCCGCACGCCGTCCATGAGCGTGAGTGCCATGGCGAACGGGTCGAGGTCGGGGAAGCGCTCCTGCTGCCAGCCGGCCATCGACAGCGACTGCCGGAAGTAGCCGTGGCGGTAGAACAGCCCGATGCCGGTCACCGGGACGCCGAGGTCGCTGGCCGCCTTGAGATGGTCGCCGGCCAGCACCCCGAGTCCGCCCGAGTACTGGGGCAGCGCCTCGGAGATGCCGAACTCGGGCGAGAAGTAGGCGACCGACCGCAACGGGCTCCCGGCGCGGGCCTGGAACCAGCGGGGTCGGGTGAGGTACCCGGTGAGCTCGTCGTCGATCTGGGCCAGGAACCGCTGGAACGCAGGGTCGGCCGCAAGTGCCTCGAGCCGCTCCCGCTTCACCACCCCGAGCAGGCCGACCGGGTCGTGGGAGGTGGCGTCCCAGGCCTCGGGGTCGAGCCAGCGGAACAGGTCGCGGGTGTGCTCGTCCCACGACCAGCGCAGGTTCATGGCCAACCGTTCCAGTGCGGCCAGGCGCTGGGGGAGGCGCGGGCGGACCGTGAAACTGCGGAGGGCACGCATAGCGTCAGCGACCGTACCGGAGGGGGCGGCCGGTGCCGGTCAAGGGTGTGTGAATTGATCTGCCACGATGCGACGGGTTCCGAGGGGGGAGCATGGGAAGATTCGACGGCAAGGTTGCGGTGGTCACCGGGGCGGGCAACGGGATCGGCCGTGCCTGCGCACTGCGGTTCGCCGAGGAGGGCGCTGCGGTGGTGGTGGCCGATCTGATGGAGGCGCAGGGCGCCGCCGCGGTGGCCGAGATCACGGAGGCCGGCGGTCGGGCGGTGTTCGCCCATCTCGACGCCACCAGCCGCGAGGACAACGACGCCATGGCCGAGTTGGCGCTCGAGCGGTTCGGGGGTCTCGACGTGTTGGTGACCGCAGCGGGCATCAGCCACGGCGAGTACCGGTCGGGCGACCTCGAGAACGAGGTGAAGATCGCCCTGCGGGCGGTCGAGCACATCGACCGGCCGTGGGTGGCGTTCTTCGAGACCAGCCGGGAGGACTGGCAGCGGGTGATCGACGTGAACCTGACCGGCACGTTCCTCGCCCTGCAGGCCTGCGGGAGCCGCATGGTCGAGCGTGGCACGAAGGGCGCGATCGTGACCATCGCCTCGATCGCCGCCAAGGATCCCGACGCCGGGCCGGCCGCCTACACGGCGTCGAAGGCGGGGGTGTGGATGCTCACCAAGAAGGCCGCCCGTGTGCTCGCCCCGGCCGGCATCCGGGTGAACGCCATCGGCCCCGGGTTCGTGGACACCAACATGACCCAGATCATCGGCATGCTCCCACCCGAGCAGCGCGAGCAGCTGCTGGCCAAGATCCCCATGGGCCGCACCGGTCACCCGCGGGAGATCGCGAACGTGGCGCTGTTCCTGGCCTCCGACGACGCCAGCTACATGACCGGCGAGCTGCTGCACCCCGACGGGGGGTGGTTCACCGACTGACGTCTGCCCGACACGGGCCCGGCTCGCTCCCCCGCTCGGGTCGGCCGGAGGAAAATGGTGGTGATTCGGTCGCGAGCCAGGGAGGGGAGCGATGTCCACGACCGTCGGAACCGGGTCGGTGGCCACGGTGATCGCGCCGCTGGCCGAGGCGCTGCTGCCGCGGGGGCTCCCGGTGCGCCTGGAGTTCTGGGACGGCAGCGGGATCGGGCCCGCCGACGGGCCCGGCACGGTGCGCTTCTGCACACCCGACGCCGTCCGGCGCCTGGTGTGGTCGCCCGACGAGCTCGGTCTCGGCCGGGCGTTCGTCACCGGTGAGGTGGACATCGACGGCGATCTCGCCGGCGTGCTGCGGTCGCTGAAGGCGGCGGCAGGGCACCGGGTGCCCGGCCCCGAGATGCTGCCGAAGCTGGTGGCCGCCGCCCGCCGCCTGGGCGTGCTCGACCGGCCCCTGCCGATCCCGCCCGAGGAGGCCCGGCCGTGGGGCCTGCGCCACTCCAAGCGTCGCGACGCCGAGACCGTGCGGCACCACTACGACGTGGGCAACGAGTTCTACCGGCTGGTGCTCGGGCCGAGCATGACCTACTCGTGCGCCCGCTTCCCCACACCGGAGGCCACCCTCGAGGAGGCGCAGCGCTCCAAGCACGAGCTGATCTGCCGCAAGCTCGGCGTGCGCCCGGGCACCCGCCTGCTCGACGTGGGGTGCGGGTGGGGCTCGATGGCCATGCACGCCGCTGCCGAGCACGGCGCGATCGTCGTGGGCGTCACCCTGAGCCGGGAGCAGGCCGAGGAGGCCAGGCGCCGGGTGAAGGAGGCGGGCCTCGACGATCGGGTGGAGATCCGGGTGCAGGACTACCGGGACCTGCGAGGGGAGCGGTTCGATGCCATCTCCTCGGTCGGCATGTTCGAGCACGTCGGCCGGCGGATGGCCGACGCGTACTTCGCCACCCTGCGCGCGCTGCTCGTCCCCGGCGGCCGGCTGCTGAACCATGCGATCTCCTCGGTGGGCGGGTCGCGGCTCGGCCGTCGGTCGTTCATGCACCGGTACGTGTTCCCCGACGGCGAACTCCACGACGTCGGCGACACCGTGCTGCGGATGGAGCGGGCCGGGTTCGAGGTGCGCGACGTCGAGTCGTTGCGCGAGCACTACGCCCGCACGCTGCGGTGCTGGATCGCCAACCTCGAGGCGCACTGGACCGAGGCGGTCGCCCTGGTCGGCGAGACCCGGGCCAGGGTGTGGCGGCTGTACATGTCGGGGTCGGCCAACGGCTTCGCCGACGGTGGCCTCGGGATCCACCAGGTGCTCGGGGTCGTACCCGGCGAGGACGGTTCGAGTGGCATGCCGCCCACCCGGGCCGCCTGGGAGGCCTGACCCCGACGGTCCCGACCCTGCGGGCGCCTGCCCGCCGCCGGGCCCGACGTGGCCGGGGTCACACGCGCTCGGTAGCGTGCGCGCATGCCTGCCGTCGACGACGTGACCCGCCTGTTCCGGCTGGATCCGGACGCGCTCCGCTGCCCGTACCCGTTCTTCGCCGCCCTCCGCGAGGAGGCTCCGGTGCGCTGGTTCGACGAGGTCGAGTGCTTCCTGGTCACCCGGTACGCCGACATCGTCCACGTGGCCCGGCACCCCGAGCTCTTCTCCTCGATGATGCCGACCGGGCCCGTGCTGGCCCGCCAGCAGGCCCAGACCCTGCAGGAGGTCCTGGCCGGCGACCCTGAGCTCGCCGCGCGCCTTTCGGCCCGGCCTGGGGCGGTTCGGGTGCTGCTCAACGCCGACCCCCCTGATCACGCCCGCCAGCGCAAGCTGGTCAACCGGGCCTTCACCCCACCCAAGGTCAAGGCCATGGAGCCGAGGATCCGCGAGGTCGCCGAGGAGCTGGTGGCCGGCTTCGCCGATGACGGTCGGGTCGAGCTGGTCCACGCGTTCGGGGTGCTGCTGCCGCTGACGATCATCGCCGAGGCCCTCGGGGTCGGCGTCGACGACCTGCCGACGTTCAAGCGCTGGTCGGACGACTTCGTGGCCGCCATCGGCAACCACCACATGTCCACCGAGCAGCTCAAGCGGCTGCTCACCAGCCAGCTCGAGTTCTTCGAGTACTTCACCGAGAAGGTGGCCGAACGGCGGGCCCAGCCCCAGGCCGATCTGATCACCGACGTGGTGGAGGCCAGGCTCGACGGCGAGCCGCTGTCGCTCCAGGAGATGCTGGCCATGTTCAGCCAGTTCCTCGTGGCCGGGAACGAGACCACCACCAAGCTGATCGCCTCGGCCTGCCTGTACCTGGCCCGGGACCACGAGCTGCAGCAGCGGCTGCGCACCCAGCCCGAGCTGATCGCCGGGTTCGTGGAGGAGATCCTCCGGCTCGAGGCCCCGGTCCAGGGCCTGTACCGGATGGCGACCGAGGACACCGAGGTGGGAGGGGTGCCGATCCCCAAGGGCTCGCACCTGATGCTGGTGTACGCGTCGGGCAACCGTGACGAGGCGGTGTTCGAAGGGGCCGAGCACGTCGACCCGTGCCGGCACAACGCCATGAAGCACCTCGCCTTCGGGCACGGCGAGCACTACTGCCTGGGGTCGGCCCTCGCCCGGGCCGAGGCCCGCATCGGCCTCGAGGTACTGCTCACCCGCCTCGACGACATCCGTCTGGCCGACGATGCGGTGGACTACGAGCCGAGCTACGTGCTCCACGGACTGCGGGAGCTGCACCTCACCTTCACGCCCCGCTGAACCCGCCGGGGTCGTCGGGCTCGTCGTCCGCGCCGTCGCGCAGGTAGCGCTCGAGTTCCTCGACCAGCCGGTCGGCGTCGGGGGCGGCGGCGAGCGTATCGACCTGCTGTTCAAGGGCGGCGACGAACGCAGGGCCGCCCGGCTGGCGCCGCACCGCCTCGTCCACCGCTGCCCGCCACTGCGCCGCCTCGGCGTCGAGTTCGTCAGCACCGGTCGCCACTCCGAGCAGCTCGCCCAGCCGGGTGAGCAGCGCCTGGGTGCCCGGTGGGTTGGTCTCCGAGCCGAGGTAGCCGGGCACGCCCACCCGCACGGCGATACCCGGGAGTCCGGCCCGGGCCAGCCGGTCCTGGAGCACGCCGGCCACGCCGGTCGGTCCTTGGTAGGTGGGCAGGCCCAACCCGAGCCGGCGGGCCAGCTCGGGGGTGCTGGCGCTGGTGGTCACCGGCTGCGGCCGGGTGTGGGGCACCTGGGCGGCGGCGGCGCCGAGGGTCACCACCAGCTCGGCCCCCAGGTGGCGGGCCACGGTGACCAGGGCGTCGGCGAAGGTCCGCCACCGCACGTCCGGCTCCACGCCGGTGGCGACCACGAGGTCGTGCCGGCCGCCGGTGCGCAGGGCGGTGAGGACGGTGTGGGGCCAGGTCAGCGAGGCCACCACCCCGTCTCGGTAGCGGATGGTGGGCCGGTGGGTCGACAGGTCGACGAACTCCTCGGCGTCGAGATGGCCGAGCGGGGTCGCGGCGTAGCGGCGCACCAGGTGGGCGACCGCCCCGGTGGCGCTGCCCCCGAGGTCGAACCAGCCGCGGAGCGCGACCACCAGGACCGGCCGGTGCAGACCGGGTGCGTCCGGCCCGGCCGTCCACACCAGTCCCGGGGCCGTCGGGGTCATCCCCTCGCGCCGACCTTGGCGTAGACCTCCACCGTCTCGGCGGCCACCGTGTCCCACGAGTAGGTGGAGTGCACGAGTTCCCGGGCGGCGCGGCGGCAGGCGTCGGCCAGGCCCGGCTCACCGGCCATCCGGCCGATCGCATGGGACAGCTCGTAGGCGTCGCCGGGCGGGAACAGCAGGCCGGCGCCGCTGCCGTCGATCACCTCGCGCAGGCCGCCGCTGGCCGCGGCCACCACCGGTGCCCCGGCAGCCATCGCCTCCAGGGCGACGATCCCGAACGGCTCGTAGAACGACGGGATCACCGCACAGGTGGCGTGCTGGAGCAGGCCGCGCAGTTCCGAGTCGCTCACGAACCCGGCGAAGCGCACCACATCCCACAGGCCGAGCTCGCCGGTGAGGCGCTGGAGCTCACCGGTGTACCCACCCCGCCCGACGATCACCACCCGCAGGCCGGGCACGTGGTGACGGGCCATGGCCGCGGCGTGGAGCAGGGTCTGGAACCCCTTTTCGTGCTCGTGGCGGCCCCAGCTCACCACGAGCGGCGAGCCGGCCTCGGGCGGGACGTCACCGGGTGCCTCCCACGCCGCCGCGTCGACGGCGTTGGGGATCATCTCCATCTTGTCCATCGGGGTGGAGAAGTTGTTCGTGACCTCGTGGACCATGAACCACGAGCAGCAGATGACCCGCTGCGCCTGGTAGGTGAGCCACCATTCGGCGCCGGAGATCGCCTTGGACCAGTCGTCGTGGAGCCAGCCCCGGTGCCGGCCGAGCTCGGTGGCGTGGACCGTGGCCACGTAGGGCACGGCGAACACCGACCGGGCGCTGTCGGCCGCCCAGGCGGTGAGCCAGTCGTGGTCGTGGACGACGTCGGGCCGCCAGCCGCCCAGGCGACCCAGGAGGCGGGTGATGGCGTGGTTCGCGTTCACCACCTGGGCGTAGAAATTGTGCTCGGGCACCCACGGCAGGTCGTGGTGGGCCCGGATCACCCGGACCCCGTCGACCACGGCGTCGTCGGCGGCGTCGGGGTGTGCCCGGGTGAGCACCACCACGTCGTGGCCGGCGCGGGCCAGCGCCCGGGACAGGCCGTCGACGTGGGCGGACAGGCCGCCGACCACCAGCGGGGGATACTCCCAGGACAGCTGCAGGATGCGCACGGAATGGGCAACGTAGCGGCCCGTGCGAAGCTCTGGGTCCGGTATGACCGATCACTCGTTCACCCCCACGCTCGGCGACATCGACCTCCACCTCATCGGTGAGGGGCGGCACCGGCAGCTCTGGAGAGTGCTCGGCAGCCACGTGCGGTTGCACGAGGGTGTCGAGGGCACGAGCTTCGCCGTCTGGGCGCCGAACGCCCGGGCGGTGCGGGTGGTGGGCGACTGGAACGGCTGGGACGGCCGGGTGCATCCCATGCGCCCGCTCGGCGTCAGCGGGGTCTGGGAGCGCTTCGTGCCCGGCGTCGGGCCCGGTGCCCGCTACAAGTACGAGATCGAGGGTGCCGACGGGGCGCTGCGGCTGAAGTGTGATCCGATGGCCCGGGAGGTCGAGCACCCACCGGCCACGGCGAGCGTGGTGACCACCTCGGCCTACGAGTGGGGTGACGGCGACTGGATGGCCGAACGGCGCCGGACGAGCCCGTTCAGCCGCCCGCTGCGGATCTTCGAGGTGCACGCCGGTTCGTGGAAGCGGGGCTACGGCTACCGTCAGCTCGGCGAGGAACTCGTCGACTACGTGGCCGACCTCGGGTTCACCCACGTGGAGTTCCTGCCGCTCGCGGCCCACCCGTTCGCGCCGTCGTGGGGCTACCAGGTGACCGGGTACTACGCACCCGATGCCCGCGGCGGGTCACCCGACGACCTGCGCTGGATGATCGACCGGTTCCACCAGCGGGGCATCGGGGTGATCCTCGACTGGGTGCCGGCCCACTTCCCGAGGGACGACTGGGCGCTGGCCCGCTTCGACGGCACGGCCCTCTACGAGCACGCCGACCCCCGCCAGGGCGAGCACCCCGACTGGGGCACGCTGGTGTTCAACTACGGCCGGATCGAGGTCCGGAACTTCCTGCTGGCCAACGCCCTGTACTGGCTCGAGGAGTTCCACGTCGACGGGCTGCGGGTGGACGCCGTCGCCTCGATGATCTACCTCGACTACAGCCGGGCGCCGGGGGAGTGGATCCCCAACAAGTACGGCGGCCGGGAGAATCTCGAGGCCATCGACTTCCTGCGGGAGGCGAACACCGTGGTGTTCGCCGAGCACCCCGGCGTGATGATGATCGCCGAGGAGTCGACCTCGTGGCCGCTGGTCAGCCGTCCGGTGGACACCGGCGGGCTCGGGTTCAG
>FWPV01003351.1_pt1 | contig 36500 bp, 37 predicted proteins | sample 2228371 | NCBI WGS metagenome assembly FWPV01 (sample SAMEA103939776, study PRJEB20133) | metagenome | reverse complement strand
CCGCTGGTGGTGGTGATGGGCGGCGGCTACAACCACGACCCACAGGTGACCGTTGCCGGCCATGCCCAGACCTACCGCCTGGCCCTCGAGGTGCTCGAGAATCGGTGAGTCTAAGACATCACACATCCCATTCGCCTCGATACCTGCACCCGATAAAACCTGATGCTATCTCCCATACAATGCACCCCTCACCACGGGAGTAAATGCCACCGCTGCGAACGACACACGGTACGTTGTAATGGGCGGTGTGCGATAAACTGCCCCCATGCAGCCGCCCCGCAACATTCTCTCTATCCAGAGCTGGGTCAGCTACGGCCATGTCGGCAATGCCGCCGCGGTGTTTCCCCTCCAGCGCATGGGCTTCGAGGTCTGGGCCATTCACACCGTACAGTTTTCCAATCACACCGGCTATGGGCAGTGGAAGGGCATGATCCTACCGCCAGAGCATCTGGCAGCAGTCGTGGAGGGCATTGCCGAGCGCGGTGTACTGGGCCAGTGCGACGCGGTGCTATCGGGCTACATGGGCAGTGGCGATACTGCCGAGGCGATTCTCTCAGCGGTGGCTCAGGTACGAGGGCTCAAACCCAAGGCCCTCTTTTGCTGCGACCCGGTGATGGGCGACGAGGGCCGGGGCCTGTTTGTACGCCCGGAAATACCCGAGATCATCAAAAACCAGGTGCTGCCCCAGGCCGATATCCTCACCCCCAACCAGTTCGAGCTCGAGCTCCTCACCGGGCATTCCAGCAAAACCCTGCCGGAGGCGCTCGAGGCAGCCCGCATCGTCCGAACCCAGATGCACCCAGGTGGCCCCCGCATCGTAGTGGTAACCAGCCTGCTGCGCCAGGGAGCCCCTGAAAATACCATCGAAACCCTTGCTGTGGCCGATGAGGGGGCCTGGCTGGTGCGCACCCCCCACATTCCCCTCGAGCCCCCCCGCAACGGAACCGGCGATGCCATTGCCGCCCTGTTTCTAGGCCACTACCTCAAGACCGGCAACGTGGCCCAGAGCCTCGAGCACGCCGTCTCGGCTATGTACAGCCTGCTGCTGCTCACGCACCAGATGAACACCCGCGAAATTCAGCTCATCGCCGCCCAGGAGGAATACATCAATCCCAGCCATCGCTTTGCCGCCGAGCAGGTGGAATGAGCCCCATTTCACGGCTAGTCGTAAAAGTAAGCCCAGCCAGCCGAACGCACCGCCAGGTAATAGGTGTAGGCCGCCGAGTAGCAGGCCGCCCGGCTCAAAAGGCTTTTAGGGCGGCAGATCTGGTTCATGTTAACCAGAAAGTTGTCGTCGGCAAGTTTGCGCCCGGTCTCGTTGTAGAGGCTGGGATAACGTGGAAAGTTGGCATAGCCAAAGTCATGCACATTGCAGGCCGGCCGAAAGGTCTCACGATAGCCCAGCCCCAGCCCTTCCGGTGCCGAACACCCATCGCGGCTCCAGTCAAACTGCGGATAGCTGCCACGCGCGTTGTAGTAGGCATCGTAGTTGGCCACGCTTCCCAGGGCAATGGTCTGCGCCAGCTGCAAGTCGCCTGCACTCAGGCTTTGCAAGGCTAGCCGGGCCTGCTCGAGGTTCTGCAGCGCCTCTGCATACACCGCAATCGCCTCGGGCTCAACCCCTAGCTGGCGCATGTCTTCCACAATGGACGCTGGCGCAGTCTGCTCGGTAGCAGGCTGGCTGCAAGCCGCTAACAACAAGACCAGCATTCCCACCGCAAAGCGCACCGGTTTACCCATGCTTCCCCCTTCAAAGATTCTTTTCTTTACAAGGATAGCCTACCACGGCCATTTCAGCTCCTTCACAGGGTGAGGCGTCCTACACATCCGAACGCCGTTCTGACCGAGGATGAAAAAGTCGTCTAAAGCATCGTTCCTGGTAAGGGGGGTTCTATGCAAAAAATATGGCTTGCAGGTGGGCTGCTGCTGAGCCTAGCCCTGGCCCACCACGGTTGGAGCAGCTACGACGCCAGTCGGGTCATTACCACCACCGGCGTCATCACCGAGGTTACATTCGAGTTTCCCCATGCCACCATCTGGATTGAGGTTCCTCCTTCCGGCCTGACCCTGCAGCGCAAGTGGTACGTGGTGCTGGCCCCGCCCTCGAGGATGGAGGCCCGGGGACTGCCCAACGGTAGCCTGAAGGTGGGGGCACGGGTCACAGTGGTAGGCTATCCACACCGCACCGAACGTGAGGAAATGCGGGCCGAACGCATCATTGTGGATGGCAAAACCATCGAACTGCGCTGATGCGTGAAGCCTGGATGGCCTGGCTGAATTGGTTGCACAACACCCCGCTCGCGCTGTCCATGCGCCAGTCGGAGTGGCTCTACCCTACGGTGGAGATCCTACACATTCTGGGATTCTGCGCGCTGGTGGGGGCGGCAGCTCTGTTCGATTTACGGCTGCTAGGGGTTTCCAGGCAGATTCCCGTGCAACAGATGGCCGCTCACCTGCTCCCGGTAGCCTGGGTGGGCTTTGGGCTGGCAGCGCCCAGCGGTTTTTTGTTGCTCCTGTCCGATGCCCAGAGCATTGGGGCGAGCCCGATATTTCTGAGCAAGCTCGTCCTAATTGGGCTGGCAGGGGTCAACGCCCTGGTCTTTCATACCCGCACAGCACGAAGTCTCCCAGCCTGGAACGAGCATACCCAACCACCACTAACAGCCAAGCTGAGCGCGCTTTTTTCGTTGGGGGTTTGGATAACCGTTATTGCCCTGGGGCGATTAATCGCCTATTACGGATAAAAAGGCGGCTCCCCTCGAGCCGCCCGACTTACCTCGGTAGGTGTGTTGACCGGTGTAGGTTCGGAAACACCTCCCCTCGAGGCTACCCGACCCAAACACCCCCGAAGGGTGGTTATAGCTTAGCAAGAAAAGCCACCTCAAGCTGGTTATTTGACCGTTTGTCTCCATCAAGTTAACTCTTCTCAAAGCGCCGGTTGTAACGGATCAAAGCCAGATGATCAAAAAGTTTCCCGTAGCGCACACTAAAACAAACACGCCGAAAAGAACGTATCACAAAGGCACGCATTAGAGCGCGAGGTGATTGCCACCACAGGGCTATTGCATTTCAAACCCAAATGTGCTAAAAATATGGGCACAATAATTGCAAACGATTGCAATAAAATGCGCCCGTGTCCAAATTCATAAAGGATTTACCTAATCCCCGAGCGTATTTTTTGCAAATCTTTGCTGCAAACGATTGCATATGGTCAGCCTTGATGATGTTGCGAAACTTGCCCAGGTCTCCCCCGCGACCGTTTCACGGGCGCTATCCCGTCCGGAGATGGTGGCCGAGACCACCCGCAAGCGCATTCTGCAGGCAGCTCAGGAGCTAGGCTACCAGCCCAATCAGCTGGCCCGTAGCCTGCGCCAGCGCAGCAGCCAGACCCTGGGGCTGATCATCACCGATATCCTCAACCCCTTTCACGCCACACTGGCCAAAGGTGTGCAGGACGCGGCCGAGAAACATAACTACACTGTATTTCTCTTCAATACTGACGAAGACCCAGAGAAAGAGTTACGAGCCCTCAACGTGCTGCGCGGTCATCAGCCTCGAGGTCTTCTAATCGTGCCCAGTCCCAGGGCCAGAGAAAATCTGAAGCTAGTATCCAAGTTACCTACGGTAGAGCTAGACCGCACCAGTGGAACCCCCGGCGTGCGAACGGTCATGGTGGACAACGTTGGCGGCGCTCGCAAAGCCGTTCAACACCTGATTGATTTGGGCCACCGGCGCATCGGCATGATTGTAGGGCGCCTGGACATCTCCACCGCTGTTGAACGCCTACAAGGCTACCGCGAAGCTTTGCAGGCCGCAGGTATTCCCTATGTCAAGGAGCTGGTACTGCCGGGCAACCATCGCGAGGCCGATGGCCGCGCAGCAGCCAAAGCCTTGCTGTCCATGCCCCCCGAAAAGCGGCCCACGGCTTTATTTGTAGGCAACAACGAGATGACTGTGGGAGCCGTACTGGCCGTACGGGAGATGGGCCTCCGTATTCCCCAGGAACTGTCCATCGTAGGGTTTGACGATTCCCGCTGGGCCGCGACCATCGAGCCCGCTCTCACCGTGGTAGCCCAGCCCACCTATGAACTGGGTTTTTTGGCTTGCGAAACCCTGCTGAGCTCGCTCAGTCGCGGCCAGGATACCTTGCCAACCAGTATCCGGCTGGACACCAGCTTCATTCTTCGGGAGTCCACTGCCCCCCCGGGCGGTCGCAAAAAAGGGCTCAAAAAAAGGAGGCAAAGCTAGAAAAAAACAGGTTGGGTTTGAGGTTGCTTTTAGGTCAAGGAGGAGAAGCTATGCATAAAGGATTCGCTATTACAGGCTTGTTGGCAGCAGGCATCGCAGTGCTCGGGCTGGTTACCGCGCAGGATAAGACCCCGTACATTGGGCTCATTACCAAAACCGAGTCCAACCCTTTCTTCGTCAAGATGAAAGAAGGGGCTCAGAAAGAGGCCCAGGCGCTGGGTGCTAAGTTCATCAGCGCGGCAGGGAAAACCGATGGTGACAACGCTGGACAGGTGGCCGCCATCGAAAACATGGTAGCCGCCGGGGTCAATACCATCCTGATTACCCCTAGCGACGCCAGGGCTATTGTTCCTGCAATTCAGAAGGCTCGAGCCGCCGGGGTGCAGGTCATCGCCCTGGATAGCCCCACCGATCCCGAAGATGCTGTGGACGCTCTCTTCGCCACCAACAACTACCAGGCTGGGGTGTTGATCGGTGAGTACGCCGCCGCAGTCATGAAGGGCAAAAAGCCAGTCATCGCCACCCTCGATCTCTTTCCCGGACACCCCGTAGGTGCCCAGCGCCACAACGGCTTTCTAGCTGGCTTCGGCCTGAAGAGCCTGCCCGCAGAAAGCAACGAGCTGGCCAAGCCCGCCGAGGTAGTCTGCATGGCCGACACCTATGGCGACCGGGCCAAAGGCCAGACCGCCATGGAAAACTGCCTGCAGAAGAACCCCAACATCAACCTGGTCTACACCATCAACGAACCTGCCGCTGCCGGGGCCTATCAAGCACTCAAGGCCGCTGGTAAAGAGAAAAACGTCATCATCGTCTCGGTGGACGGTGGGTGCGAGGGTGTACGCAACGTCGAACGGGGCATTATTGCGGCCACCTCGCAGCAGTACCCCTTGAAGATGGCTGCGCTGGGCGTGGCTGCCGGCGTTAAGTACGCCAAAACCGGCCAGAAAGCCCGTGGCTATGTGGACACTGGCGTAACCCTGATCGCCAAGAACCCCGTGCCGGGCGTTGGTAGCAAGGATGTGAAGTTCGGTCTGGCCAACTGCTGGGGCCAGTAAGCTGGACTGGGGAGGGGGTGCTGACCCCCTCCCCAACTCCCCATAAGAATGAGCAAGTTGTATAAATACCCATGAAACAACATAAGAATAAAACCGCGCATACGGCAGGACTTTAGGCCAGGTTCTTATTACAATCAAAAAATCAAACACGAAGCGAGGGGAGCATGTCGGAGCAGTCGGATACCACCCAAAAGCCTCGCAGCCTTTTAGAGAGGCTGCCCAGCCTGACCATCATGGGGCCGCTGGTAGCGCTTTTGCTGGCGGTGGTGTTTTTCAGCTTTCAGTCCGAGCGTTTCTTAACGGGTCAGAACTTTTCGCTAATTTTGCAGCAAATTTCAGTGGTCGCTGTGCTGGCCATCGGCCAGACCCTGATTATCCTCACCGCGGGCATTGACCTGTCGGTCGGGTTTGTAATGGCCCTGGGAACCATGGTCATGGCCAAGTTTGCGGTTGAGCTGGGCATGCCCCCCCTTCTAGCCATTCTGTGTGGTATGGCCGTAACCACTGCTTTTGGCTTTTTGAACGGCTTTTTGATCACCCGTTTTAGGCTACCTCCCTTTATCGTCACCCTGGGCACCATGAATATCGCCTTCGCCCTGACCCAGATCTACTCCAGGGCCCAGACCGTGAGCGGGCTCCCGGAGGCCCACCTCTTCTGGGGCAATACCTTCAGAATCGGCGAGACAGTCTTTACCTATGGCGTTATGCTGATGGTTGCGTTGTATTTACTGGTTTGGTTTTTCCTGAGCGAGACCGCCCCTGGCCGCCATCTGTACGCGGTAGGCAACAACCCTGAGGCGGCTCGCCTGATGGGGATTCCCACCCAGCGGGTACTGCTCCTTACCTATACCGTTGCAGGCTTCTTCTATGGCATCGCTGGATGGCTGCTAATCTCCCGCACCAGCGTGGCCGACCCCAACGCTGGGCAGACCGAGAACCTCGAGACCATCACCGCAGTGGTGCTGGGCGGCACCAGCCTTTTTGGCGGGCGGGGGGTGATTCTGGGCACGCTCCTGGGAGCCATCATCGTGGGGGTCTTCCGCAACGGCCTGACCCTGACCGGGGTCTCCTCAGTTTACCAGGTATTAATCACGGGCATCCTGGTCATTCTGGCTGTAACCGCCGATCAGCTTTCCAAGCGCAGGAGCTAAGGTATGGAACACTCATCAATTCAATCCCCAATCGTTCATGGGGCGCAACCCGACCAAGTCGCTCCAGTAACGCAACCCCGCATCGTTCTAGAAGCCCGTAACCTCGTCAAGCGCTACGGCCATGTAACCGCCCTGGATGGAACCGACTTCGAGTTGCGCGCAGGTGAGATTCTGGCTGTAATCGGCGACAACGGCGCAGGCAAATCTACCCTGATCAAAGCCCTTTCGGGCGCAATTATCCCCGACTCAGGCGAAATTTATCTGGACGGCCAGCGCGTGCATTTCCGCAGTCCCATTGACGCCCGCAGGAACGGTATCGAGACCGTATACCAAGACCTGGCCGTGGCTCCGGCCATGACCATCGCCGAGAACCTTTTCCTGGGGCGGGAGATTCTGCGGCCCGGCTGGTTTGCCCGGCTGATTCGCTGGATAGACAAGAAAAAGATGCTCGAGGAGGCCATCGCCGACATGAAAGACCTCAAAATCGGCATCCGCTCCATGACCCAGGCCGTAGAGACGCTCTCCGGCGGACAGCGCCAGGGGGTTGCCGTGGCCCGCAGCGCAGCTTTTGCCCGGCACGTGGTAATCATGGACGAACCCACCGCCGCTCTGGGAGTAAAGGAAGGCAACATGGTGCTCGAGCTCATCCGTAGGGTGCGCGACAGTGGCCTGCCAGTAATCATCATCAGTCACAACATGCCCCACGTTTTTGAAATCGCCGACCGCATCCACATTCAGCGGCTGGGTAAGCGCGCTGCCGTAGTTAACCCCAAAACCATCAGCATGTCTGATGCCGTGGCCGTGATGACCGGGGCCAAAAGCGCAGCCGAACTGAGCCCCGAGGCTCTGGCTCTGTAGGGGTTGGTATCTTTTGGGAAAGGTCGGTATGCTGCTGGGCCTCGACCTAGGTACCGGATCGCTTAAAGCACTGTTACTGGATTCTGACGGACAGGTATGCGGAGAGGCTAGCCAGCCCTATCCAGTAAAAGCCCCTTACCCTGGCTGGGCTGAGTCCGACCCCGAGGATTGGTGGCGGGCTGCCGCCGAGGCCACCCGGGCCGCTGTCGGGTCGTTGGCCACGCAGGTGGTAGCTGTAGGCCTTTCCGGCCAGATGCACGGGGTGGTGCTGTCGGACTCAGCAGGCCGACCCCTGCGCCCGGCCATCCTCTGGGCTGATGGCCGCTCGGTGCAGGAACTTGACACCCTCAAAACACTCCCAGAATCACTCCAGCATAGGCTGGCCAACCCGCTGGTGGTGGGCATGGCGGCTCCCAGCCTGCTCTGGCTCAAACACCACCAACCCCAGCTCTACGCCGAGGCCCGCTGGGCTTTGCAGCCCAAGGACTGGCTACGTCTTCGTCTTACCGGCCAGGTTGCAAGCGAGCCCTCGGATGCTTCTGGCACTCTTCTGTACGACCTACTGGCCGATACCTGGGCCTGGGAGGTACTCGAACATCTGGGCCTGCGTACAGAGCTCCTTCCCCCGCTCCTGCCCTCGCATGCCGTTGCCGGACACCTCACTGCTGCTGCTGCCCGCTGGTTGGGCCTGCCGGAAGGCCTGCCGGTGGCTACCGGAGCCGCCGACACCGCCGCAGCGCTCCTCGGCAGTGGTCTTGAAGTCGGTGAGGTTCAGCTCACGGTGGGTTCCGGCGCACAAATTGCAGTTTTATTGAAAGAGCCTCGAGTAGATTCCACGTTCCGCACCCACCTTTACCGGGCTGTCCAGCCCCAACAGTGGTACGCCTTGGCGGCCCTGCAGAACGCTGGGCTGGCGCTGGAATGGGTACGCAGAACTTTGGGTCTGGACTGGGAAGCGGCTTACCAGGAGGCTCAAAAGGCACCCGCAGGGTGTGAAGGACTCCATTTTCTACCCTATCTGACCGGTGAGCGCACCCCCCACCTTGACCCTCGAGCCCGGGGGGTCTGGGCCGGACTTGGTCTAAACCACCAGCGGGGCCACCTGATGCGAGCGGCCTTGGAAGGCGTAGCCTACAGCATTCGCGAGGGGCTCGAGGCCCTGGGCACGGCTGTCCCTCCTCAAGTCCCGCTACGTCTGTCAGGTGGTGGCAGCCAAGCACCCTTCTGGCAACAAATGCTCTCCGATGTGCTGGGGCGTTCCCTGGTCAGCACCTCCACTCCCTCGGCCTCGGCCAGAGGAGCGGCCCTGTTGGCCGGTATGGCAGTGGGCATGCCCATCGAAGTCACAAAAAAAGAAACCCTCGTCATTGAGCCGCAAAACCCCGTCTATGAGGAGGGTTATCGGCGGTTTAGGGATCTTTACCACGGGCTCTCGAGCTGGTTCTAACCTGGGATACAATCTTCACCGATGGAGCTACTAAGCGAGGCCGAGGTTCGGATATTGGGCACCCTGATCGAGAAGCAGTACGCCACCCCCGACCACTACCCCCTGACCGAGAACGCCGTCCGGCTGGGAGCCAACCAGAAAAGCAACCGCCAGCCCGTTACCAACCTGAGCGAAGCCGAAGTGCGCGAGGCTCTAGACGCACTCCAACGCAAACGGCTGTGCGGGATGTTCCGCGAGCACAACGCCAGGGCTCCCAAGTACCGGCAGTTTCTGGATAGGGAGTTCAAGTTAGACGCTCCCGCCACCATCCTGATGGCCTTGCTGATGCTGCGTGGCCCCCAAACCCTGGGCGAGCTCCGGGCTCGGGCCGAGAGCATGAACTATAGGTTCGCCTCGCTACAGGAGGTCGAAACGGTTATTCAAACGCTCATCAACCTAGCTCCCCAAGCCCTGGTGACCCCGCTCGAGCGCCAGCCTGGGGAACGTGAGGTGCGCTATGCCCATCTGCTGGCCGGAAAGCCAGCTCCCTTTGTTCGCACAGAGGCCAAAAGTGAGCTCGAGCAACGTCTAGAGGCTCTGGAAGCCGAAGTGCGCGACCTGCGAACCCAGCTGGAAGAGCTCAAAAAGGTGCGGGTATAATTGCCCTATCAGGGCAGGTCTTGGGGGCGGTTGGCGTTTAGAAATAGGTAAGGGCCAAAGCGGGCCTCGAGCATTTCTTTATCCAGGGCCACCAGGGGAATGCTGTGCAGGAGCGACTGTACCCTGAGCTCACCTGTTAAAAGCCTGCGTAAGACTTCGGGCTCGAGGGCCTTATGGTACAGCGCCCCCAGAGGTTCCAGGAAATTATCCGAAGAAGCCACCACCGCCCGGGTATCTGACCGGGCGTGCTCGAGCATAAACGACCAAAAATCCCGGTTCAGGAAAGGCTGGTCGCAGGCCGCCACCGCGACCCAGTCTTCCCGTGCGTGCGCGAGCGCCGAATGCAGCCCCGACAGGGTATCCCCCCCGCGCCAGAGGTCGGGATAGACCTCGAGCCCTGGGTAGGGGCGGTTGGCAATAACCAAACGCTCGGAGGCCCCGGCCATCGAGTCCAGCACCCAGGCGATGAGGGGTTTGCCTTTGTATACGTAGAGCGCCTTGTCCCGACCAAACCGGCTCGACCTACCTCCTGCTAAAACGGCTCCACTCCAGCGCATCAAAAATAGCTTAGTACGCAGGGGTATAAATTTCGAAATTCATGGGTTTTTTGCCCTCCTCCTGACAATCTCCTGACATCTGAGCGACAAGCTATGGGTGGCTGGTAGTGAGCATACCTGCCGCTACAAAAGCAACCGGAGGTTAAAGATGAAAAGGTTATTTATCACAGCCGCTGCACTTTTGGGACTTGCTGGCCTAGCCCTGGCCCAGCCCATCCGCGGCGACGGCTCCTCAACGGTATATCCCATTACCCAGGCAGTGGCCGAGGAGTTCAACATCGCTCGGCCCGACGTTAGGGTCACTGTGGCCTTCTCCGGCACCGGTGGGGGCTTTAAGAAGTTCTGCGTCGGTGAGACCGACCTGCAGAACGCCAGCCGCCCCATCACCAAAGCCGAGATGGACGAGTGCCGTAAAAACGGGGTGGAGTTCATCGAGATTCCGGTGGCCTTCGACGGCCTCACGGTGGTGGTCAATCCCCAGAACACCTGGGCCCAGTGCCTGACCGTGGCCGAACTCAAGCGGATCTGGGAGCCCGACTCCAAGGTCACCAACTGGAACCAGGTACGCCCCAGCTTCCCCAACCGTCCGCTGGTGCTGTACGGCGCAGGTACCGACTCGGGCACCTTCGACTACTTCACCGAGGCCATCAACGGCAAGGCCAAAGCCATCCGCAAGGACTACTTCCCCTCGGAAGACGACAACGTGCTGGTGCGCGGGGTCGAGGGCAATGTTAACGCCATGGGCTTCTTCGGCTATGCCTACTACGTCGAGGAAAGGGGCAAGCTCAAGGCTGTTTCGGTGGACAACGGCAAAGGCTGCGTAGCCCCCACCGAGACCACCATCAACAACGGCACCTACGCGCCCCTTTCGCGGCCCCTGTTCATTTACGTTAGCGTCAAGAGCCTCAACGAGAAGCGCTCGTTGCAGGACTTCGTCAACTTCCTCCTGACCAACAGCCGTGCCCGCACCGCCATCCGCAAAACCGGCTACGTGCTGCTCCCCGACGAGGCCTACCGCATCGGTAAGGTGCTGGTGGACAAGCGGGTCAAGGGCTCGGTTTTCAGCGGTATTGAGCCCGGCACCCCCCTGGTCGAGATCATGAAGAAGCTCGAGGCCGAGGCCAAGTAACCCCCTACCCCCTGCCCTCTTCCTTAGAGGGCAGGGTATTATTTTCTCGTAGCGATGAGCACTTCCTCCCAAAACGCCAATTCCTGGGCCAACAAACATCCCGGAAAGAGCCTGTCTGAACGCCTCATCGGGACAGGTTTGTTTATCCTGGCCACTATCTCCGTGCTAACCACCGCCGCGGTGATTGTGGTACTTTTCAGCGAGACTTTTCAGTTTTTCCGCCAGGTTCCCCTCACCGAGTTTCTCTTCGCCCCCGAGTGGACACCCCTTTTTGCCGACCCCCGCTATGGGATTGGGGCGCTGCTGGCCGGAACCTTTTTGTTTACCGGTATCGGCCTCGTTGTGGCCATTCCCCTGGGCCTGATGACCGCGGCCTACCTCTCGGAGTATGCCCCTTTCGAGCAAAGCGTGCGGGTTAAGGGCATTATGGAGCTGCTCGAGGGGGTGCCTACGGTGGTGTTTGGCTACTTTGCTTTGCTTTTCGTGACCCCCATCCTACAAAGCCTGATTCCAGGTCTTAACCTTTTTAACCCCATATCGGCTGGCCTGGTACTGGGGTTTGCCATCCTGCCCTACATCTCCAACGTGGCCTCAGACGCCATGATGGCGGTTCCCCGCAGCCTGCGCGAGGCTGCCTATGCGCTGGGGGCCACCAAGTTTGAGGTTGTTACGCGGGTGGTTTTTCCAGCAGCCATCTCGGGTATTGTGGCGGCCATCCTGCTGGCTACTAGCCGGGCCGTGGGCGAGACTATGATTGCCGCCATCGCCGCGGGACAGCGTCCGCTCCTGACCCTTGACCCGCGCGAGACCATCGCCACCATGACCTCCTACATCGTGCAGGCGGCCACCGGCGACCAGCCTGCCGGTTCGCTGGCCTCGAGGGCCCTCTTCTCGGTGGGGGCTACGCTGTTTATGTTTACCCTGACGTTCAACATCCTGGCCCAACGGGTGGTCGAGCGCTACCGCGAGAGGTACGAATAATGCAACGGGGTTTATCGCTGGAGTCCTCTAAAAGTCCAGAGAACCTGCGGCGCGAACGGATCAACCGGGTGTTCGCCCGTGCGGTGATTGTACCCACCGCGCTGGCGCTGGCCCTGATCGCCGTGCTGATTCTGGACACCCTATACGACACCATCTCGGTGCAGGTGGTCGAGGTCACCGAGACCAGCGGGAAGAGTTTTCCCCTGGGGCAGGCCTGGAACGCCGAACAGGTGATCCGCCTCGAGCTTCTGGCCCAGGGTCTGCCTGAGGAAGAGGTGAACCGGCTGATGGCCGATCCGGAGGAGATGCGCATCTTTGGACTCCGCAACCGGGTCGAGCTGATGTGGGCAACCCAGGAGGGGCCGCTGCGCTGGGTGGTCAGCAGCATTGACGACGAACGCGTGAGCAACTACTCGCTCCTCGAGGGCCTGCGGCGCTGGAACGAACTCAAAGCGGGCTTGCAGGAAAACCAGCAACTTCGCCTCAATCCCTGGCTCGACTATTCCTTTCTTAACCGCGACCCCTCGCGCAACCCCATCTCGGCAGGGCTGCGGGTGGCCCTGTTCGGTACCCTGTGGCTCCTGACCATGACCCTCCTGCTAAGCGTTCCCATTGGGGTAGGTACGGCTATTTACCTCGAGGAGTACGCCCCCAAAAACGCCCTAACCCGCTTCATCGAGATCAACCTGCGCAACCTGGCCGGGGTGCCCAGCATCGTCTTTGGGCTGCTGGGGCTGGCGGTCTTCGTGCGCGGGATGAACCTGGGCCCCACCCTGGCCGCCGCCGCCCTGACCATGGCCCTTTTGATCATGCCCACCATTACCATCGCGGCCCGCGAGGCTTTGCGGGCCGTGCCCGACTCGGTACGCCTGGCGGCCTATGCGCTGGGAGCCACCAAGTGGCAGACCATCTCCAGGGTGGTCATTCCGGCTACCATTCCCGGCATCGCTACGGGGGTTATTCTGGCTGCGGCCCGGGCCATTGGCGAGGCAGCGCCACTCCTGCTGGTAGGGGCAGCGGCCTATGTAGCCTTTGTACCGCAGGGGCCTATGTCGGAGTACACCGTGCTACCGGTGCAGATTTACCTGTGGATCTCGGCCAATCTGAGTGAGTTTGCCAACACCGCAGCGGCAGGTATCATCGTGCTGCTCCTGACGCTGGCCGGTTTGTATGCGCTGGCCTTCTGGGTACGGCGGCGCTTTAGGGTGGAGTGGTAACTATGGTTCAAGAGATTGCAATTGGACACCAGACCGTTCGGCGCGAGCCGGTGCCGGCCGAGGAAGCCGTTGTACAGGTACAGAACCTCAGCCTCTTTTACGGCAAGCATCAGGCCCTCTACAACGTAAGCATCAACTTCCCGCGCAACAAGATTACCGCCATCATTGGGCCTTCGGGGTGCGGCAAGTCTACCCTGCTACGCTCCCTCAACCGCATGAACGACCTGGTGCCGGGGGTACGCCTCGAGGGCAAGGTCATCTACGAGGGAATTGATATCTACGACCCCCAGGTTGACCCGGTGGAGGTGCGCCGCCACATCGGCATGGTCTTTCAGAAGCCCAACCCCTTCCCCAAAAGCATCTTCGAGAACGTGGCCTTTGGGCTACGCTTGCAAGGGCAGAAAGCGGGCCTCGAACAAGCAGTGCAGCGGGCCCTCGAGCGCGCCGCACTCTACGAGGAGGTCAAAGACAAGCTTGGCGAGGTTGCGCTCAGGCTCTCGGGCGGTCAGCAGCAACGCTTGTGCATTGCCCGGGCCATCGCCACCGAGCCTCCACTGCTGCTCCTGGACGAGCCCACCAGCGCTCTCGACCCCATCGCAACCGAACGCATCGAGGAGCTTTTGCTGGAACTCAAGAAGCGCTTCTCACTGGTGATTGTGACCCACAACATGCAGCAGGCTGCACGCATCGCCGACCGCACCGCCTTCATGCACCTGGGTGTGCTCATCGAGGAAGGCCCCACCAACGAAATCTTTACGGTGCCGCGCGACCCCCGCACCGAGGCTTATGTAACGGGCCGGTTCGGTTAGGCCACATCGAGCTTGAGGCCGTTGTATTTTTTCTGGGCGGCCTCGAGGCCCTCGGTCGCCCAGAGTTTGGCTGCTTCGGCTGCGGCAGCAATCACCCTGTCCATTACTGGCACCAAATCGGGATGAAAACCCGAGAGCACCCAGCCCGCCCCTGCCTCGGGTGAGGGGGGCTTGCCGATACCAATGCGCAAGCGGTGGAAATCCCGTGTACCCAGGTGAGCAGTAATGGATTCCAGGCCGTAGTTGCCCGCGTTGCTCCCACCGGCTTTGAAGCGCAGTCGGCCAGGGGGCAGATCCAGCTCGTCGTGAATCACCAGGATGCGCTCGGGAGGCACCTTGTAGTAGCGGGCCAGCGGGGCTACGGCCTCGCCAGTGGCGTTGTAAAAGGTGGTGGGCTTGACCAGCAGGCCTGAAACCCACTCACCTGATGGCCTCTGAAGCTTTATTTCAGCTATCAGTGCATTGCCCTTGGGACGAAATTCCGAGCTAAGCCGATCCAGCACCCAGAACCCCACGTTGTGTTTGGTATGGGCATATTGCAGGCCGGGATTTCCCTGTCCTACGATCAGGAACATAATTCAGCGTTTGGTTTTTATTTGGGCCTAAGGCGCCAAAAGGAAGGGTCGAGAGACCACTCTGGCTCTCGACCCCTGGGCCGCCCGAGGGATGGCTACTTCTCTTCCTCGGTCTTGCCCTTCTTGATGACTTCCACTTCGGCAGGAGCCGCCGCAGCCTGGGCTTCCAGCTTCTCAGCATCCTCAGGTGGCACGATGGCGACAATGGTGTCGCGGGGGTTCATGGCCAGCTTTACACCCGGCGGCAGGCTCAGCTCGTCGGCATGGATGCTATCGCCAATCCGCAGGTGGCTTACGTTGACCTCGATATGGGGCGGAATGGCCTTGGGCGAAACCTTGACCTGCACATCGTTGTTGACGAGTTGCAGCACCCCGCCTTCACGTACACCCTGCGCCGTACCCACAATCTTGACCGGAATCCACATCTGCACCGGCTCATCCGAGAGGGCGTAGAAGTCGACATGCTCGGGGCGACGGCGGCGCTTATCCAGGTTGACCTGGCGCACCAGGGTATCCACGGTTTTCCCGTTCTCGAGCTCGAGGGTGATCACGTGGTGGATCCCAGCGGCCATAAAGACCTTGTTGAACTCCTTGAGGTCTACCGTAACCTTATAGTTTTCGCTGCGGTTGTAGACCACCCCCGGCAGCTTGCCGGCGTCGCGCAGGGCCATGGGTTTTTCGTTCCCACGGATTTGGGCTTTGATGCGGTATTCCATTCCCTTCCTCCAAAACTTTTCCGTTGCCAGCATTGGCCAGCTCTGGATTTTTTATCTGCTCACACCACCCCAGCCAAGCAGGGTTCAAAACACAAGCCTTCAAAGTCTACCATAACCCCCGGCCACTCGAAAAGCCTATCTATGGGGCTGCTTGCTCGGCACCTACATTAGAACCCTCCTATACGTTTTTGACGTAATCCAGGCGTCATTACAGCAGTAAACCAATGTCGGACAGGGCTTGGTTTTGTAAAAATTCCGTTTCGATTGGGTTTTGTTTTATTGTTCATAGACCCTAGACAAAACCGGCATTATGTTATACTCTAAGTTCATCCGATTTGGTACAACCAAACGGGGGAAGGAACGAAACGTAGAAGAGCTGAAGAACTGACCGCAACGCACCCAAGACGAGCCGACCGAAACCCCAAACCTCTACCCAGTGTGCCCCTTGTGGCGCAGACCGCAACGGACGTGAACGATGAAAACGCTCGAGAATCCCCCACCCCCCTGCCAGGCCTAGCCGCTTGCACCGGCCATAGCGTAGGTTCTTATGGCCCAACAAACAATCCACCCGCCAAACCCACAGCATCTGACCGTAACGTACAAGGAGAGCCAAACATGTCCACCAACCTAGTCTTCATCAGCGGTGTTCTGAGCAAACACGACCTTCGCTATACCCCTAAAGGTACCCCGGTGCTCGAGGTCACCCTGATTGGCAAACGGGCCGTTGGCAACGAGCATATTTTCTCCCGCGCCGACCTGACCTTCTATGGCAAGATGGCCGAGCACTGGGCCAACCATCTGGTAGCTGGAGAAGCCTATCAGGCGATGGGCCGCCTGGTCTATGAGTCCTGGGAGGCCGATGGACAAAAAGGTTCGCGCCTGCGCATCGTGGGCGAGGATCTCTTCAGGCTGGAAAACGCCGATGTGCGGCAGGAAGAACAGGGCCCGGTGCTCTACGGGGCCGAGAACCGGGTGATCCTGTCCGGTGGCCTGACCGCCGACCCCGAGATCCGCCAGACCCCGCGCAAGACCCCGGTAGCCAGGGCCAGCCTGGGCTTCTCGAGCTGGGATGCTTCAGCCAGACAAGCCAGGAGCCATTACATTGAGCTGGAAGCCTGGCGCGAGCTGGCCGCACCGTTCGCAAGCCTCAAGAAGGGCTCGCCGGTGCTGCTGGAAGGTGCGCTCAAAACCGAAGTGTGGGAAGATCAGGAAACCAAAACCAAGCGCTACAAGCGGGTGCTGGAAGTCCAGCGCGTGACCCCGCTGGCCCGCATCCGCCCTGCCGAACAAGCCCAGGAAGCACCCGTGCAGGTCAAGCGCCGTACCAAGTCAAAGCAAAAGACCAAAGCCGCCTAGAGCAGCCACAAACTTCGGGATTCTAGACGTTACCAGGTTTTGGGTGGACATTCGGGCCGTCCACCCAAATTCCTGCGGAGATACCCGCCAGCGCCCCCATGGGAAGCTTCGCCCCGTTATCTTGCTGGAAGACCTGCTTACGCTTCCCATGAGGGCCCCAGATGAAGGAGAAACAGCGGTAGGGTACTTTGGGGTTTCAACCCAGCCGCTCGTAGGCCGGAAGGGTCAGGAATTCTTTGAACTCCGGCTGCAGCACCAGTTCATCCAGGAGTTGGGCGGCCTCTTCCAGGTTCTTCAGGCCCGCCAGCTTGGCCATCTCTTCCTGCTTGAGCTTTGCGTATAGCTCCTGGGTAAAGGTGCGCCCGTCATCCAGCCTGGCCCCCTTGCGGAGCCACTGCCACAGTTGTGAGCGGGAAATTTCGGCGGTAGCAGCGTCTTCCATTAGGTTGAAGATGGCTACCGCGCCGCTTCCGCCCAGCCAGGCCGCCATGTACTGCAACTCCACGCTGATGTTGTTGCGAATCCCCGCCTCGGTAATCTTGCCGCCTGGCACCTCGAAGTTAATCAGATCTTCGGCCTTAATCTTGCCGTCCACATCCTCGCGCAGGCGGTCTTTCTGATTGGGCTTGTCACCCAGTACCTTATCGAATACCGCCATGGCTACCGGCACCAGGTCGGGGTGGGCCACCCAGGTGCCGTCGAAGCCGTCCCCCGACTCCCGCTCCTTATCTTTGGTGACCTGCTCGATGGCCTTGGCGTTCACCTCGGGGTCTTTGCGGCTGGGGATGAAGGCCGACATCCCCCCAATGGCGTGGGCTCCGCGCTTATGGCAGGTGCGCACCAGCAGCTCGGTGTAGGCCCGCATGAAAGGCACGGTCATGGTGACCTGAGCCCGGTCGGGGAAGAGCACCTCGTGGGTGGCGAACTTCTTGATGCAGCTAAAGATGTAGTCCCAGCGCCCTGCGTTGAGGCCGGCGGCGTGCTCGCGCAGCTCGTAGAGGATTTCCTCCATCTCGAAAGCGGCTAGGATGGTCTCGATGAGCACCGTGGCCCGGATGGTGCCCTGGGGAATGCCCATATAGCTCTGGGCAAACTTGAAGACGTCGTTCCAGAGGCGGGCCTCGAGGTGGTTCTCCAGCTTGGGCAGGTAGAAGTAGGGGCCGCTACCGCGCTTTAGTAGCTCGTGGGCGTTGTGGAAAAAATAGAGCCCGAAGTCGAAGAGGCTTCCGGACATGGGTTCGCCATCCACCAGCACATGCCGTTCGTTCAGATGCCAGCCCCTGGGGCGCACCACCAGCGTGGCGATTTTCTCGTTTAGCCGGTATTCCTTCTCAGGTGTGCTCAGGTAAATGGTACGGCGTACCGCATCCATCAGGTTTTGCTGGCCCTGCACCACGTTTTCCCAGGTTGGCGAGAGCGAGTCTTCGCAGTCAGCCATGAAGACCTTGGCCCCGGAGTTAAGGGCATTAATCATCATTTTGCGTTCAGTAGGGCCGGTAATCTCGACCCGCCGGTCGTTGAGGTCGGGGGGGGCGGGGGCCACCTTCCAGTCCCCTTCCCGGATAAACCGGGTGTGCTCGAGGAATCCGGGCTTTTCGCCGGCCTGGATGCGCTGGGCTACTTCGGCGCGACGTTGCAACAAACCCTTGCGCACCGCATTGAACTCACGCTGAAGTCCGGCCAAAAAAGCCAGGGCCTCAGGGGTCAGCACCGTATCGGAGGCAGGGAGTTTGGGGCCTAGAATTTGCACACCTTTGGGCATCTCGCTCATGGCAGTCTCCTGTGGAATGGCCGGGCACGCGGCTAGGTCAAAGCCTAGCCTCGGTGGAATCAGTTTGTCAATCTACGGGATTGTTTTCCATTTATTGAAAAAATGCCCCGACTCCCCTATGCTACGGCCATGAATACCAAGCGTCGCCCAGGGCGCAGCCGTTCGACCGAGGTTGGTGAGGTACGGACACTCGAGCGCGGCCTGCACCTGCTGGAGGTTCTATCTGAGGCCGAGACCCTCTCTCTCTCAGAGCTGGCCCGCAAAACCGACCTCTCACCCAGCACCGCCTACCGGCTTCTAGAAACTCTGCGCCGCCGAGGCTTTGCCGACTGGGACGAGACCCGGGGCCTGTGGAAGGTGGGCCTGCGGGCTTATCAGGTAGGTTCGGCCTTCCTGACGCGGGGCGGGCTAATCGAGGCCGCTACCCCGGAGATGGAGAAACTGGTAGACGAACTCAACGAAACCGTCAACCTGGCCGTTCTGGACGGCAACGAGGTCATCTACATCGCTCAGGTGGAGGGGCGGCAGCTCATCCGGATGTTCACCCGCATCGGGGCCAGGGCCCCCATCTACTGCACCGGGGTGGGCAAAGCCCTGCTTTTAGAACACAGTGAGCCGGAAATTCGCCGGATTGTGGGCGCAGGGCCCTTCAAACCCTACACCGCCAAGACCATCACCACCCTGGAAGGCTTCTTGAAAACCCTGCAGGAAGCCCGCCAGCGCCGTTACGTGCTGGATGATGAAGAGCGCGAAGACGGGGTACGCTGCATTGCGGCCCCCATCCACGACAACCGGGGCAAGGTGGTTGCCTCCATGTCGCTATCGGCCCCTACCACCCGCGTTCCCAACGAGCGTCTGCCCGAACTCGGCGCGCGGGTGCGCCAGGCTGCCGATGCAGTCTCGGCGCGGCTGGGCTGGTCGGGCTAAAAAATTAGCCGGGGTTTCACCCGGCTAACCGATGCGGGCCTGTACGTACTCCCGCTCCCCGGCCACTATCTGCCGGGCCAGCTCGAGGTCCTTGGGATACTCCTTGCCCCGGTTAATCAGGTAGGTCTCGTAGCGTCCAATCTCGAAGTGCTCCACCACCCGCTTGAGGGCTTTGCCCAGGTCGAATTCTTTGCAGGAAAAAATATCCACGCTAATAAAACGCTCGCTGGGGAAGGTGTGTATGGCAATGTGGCTCTCGGCGATGATCACCACCCCCGTAATCCCCTCCGCATGACCTGGAAGCGCCGGGTAGCGCTGCACTACCGGCGGCAGCACCTTGGTCATCTCCATCTCTTCGGGAAGCTGATCCAGAACCTGCCGAATAAGCTCGAAATCGGCCAGTTTTTCAGCGTTTGCATGGTAGCCGTCGATCATCAGGTGCGGGCCAAAACCAAACAGTTCCAACCTCGTATCCTCCAAAAGCTTGCGGCTTTCAAGCACAAGTGCCTTGTCCGCAGCGCCTCGTTAGACGGCCACCCAAGGGGCGTCTTAACAGCCAACAATTATGGACTCGAGGGCATATCCTGTCAATCCTCATTGAAATCTTCCTTCTGAAAAGGCAATTCCACGACTTGAGCCAAGGTTGTTTGGAATAAGTGTTATTAATTACACCAGTACTGCCCAGGGTTCAATGTAGCCCATCGAAGTTTCCATACCTGCGCACAAACAGGTATAGTTTAGAGGAAATGAGTACGAAACCCGTTTCAGGTACAGAATCTCGGCAAAGCGATCGGCAGGACGCCTGGTGGATCGAGCCCCTTTTCACGGTGCTGAGCCTGGGCTTGTTTGGGGTATACGCCCTTTGGGTAGCCTGGAACCGTCAACACTTTGAGTTCGGGCCCTACCTATCGCCGTTCTATTCCATACCCATACCTGGCGTTCACGCCAAAGACCTCGACTGGCTGGCCATCTCACCGGCCTTCCTGGTGCTCTGGATTCCCCTGGGCTTCCGTGCAACCTGCTACTACTACCGCAAAGCCTATTACCGAGCCTTCTTCTGGGACCCCCCGGCCTGCGCTGTGCCCGAGTTGCGCAAAGCCTATAGCGGTGAGCGGGCCTTCCCCTTTGTGCTAAACAACCTGCACCGCTACTTCTGGTATCTCTCGGTGCCGGTGGTGGCCTTCCTCTGGTACGACGCCATCCGGGCCTTTTTCTTCGAGGACGGCTTCGGGGTGGGCGTGGGCAGCCTGGTCATGCTGGGCAACGTGATTCTGCTCTCGTACTACACCTTCTCCTGCCACGCCTGGCGGCACCTGGCAGGCGGCTGCCTCAACTGCATGTCCAAGCACAAGACCCGCTATACCCTGTGGCAGCGCATTACTCGCATCAACGAGAGCCACGGCTTCTGGGGGGTAACCAGCATGCTCTCGGTGTGGTTCACCGACGTCTACATCCGCCTGTGCTCCATGGGCACCATCACCGACATTCGCCTGTTCTAAAGGAGCCAATATGGAATCCTACACAATCCACGACTACGACGTACTTGTTATCGGCGCTGGGGGCGCCGGTCTGCGGGCTGCCATCGCGGCCATCGAGCAAGGGGCCAAGGTGGGGGTGGTTACCAAGAGCCTCCTGGGCAAGGCCCACACCGTGATGGCCGAGGGGGGCATGGCGGCCGCGATGGGCAACGTACGCCCGGAGGACAACTGGAAAGTACATTTCCGCGACACCCTCAAGGGCGGGGGCATGCTCAACAACTGGAAGATGGTGGAGAACTACACCAAGGAAGCCCCCGACCGGGTGCGTGAGCTAGAACAATGGGGGGCTGTCTTCGACCGTACCCCCGATGGCCGGATCAACCAGCGCAACTTTGGGGGGCACTCCTACCCCCGGCTGGCCCAAGTCGGCGACCGCACCGGCCTCGAGCTCATCCGCACCCTACAAGACCACGCGGTAAAGATGGGCATCCATGCCCACATGGAGACCACCATCTACCGCCTTCTGACCGATGCCGGCCGGGTAGTAGGGGCCCTAGGCTTTAACCGCCAGACCGGGGAATTCCTGGTCTTCCGGGCCAAGGCGGTGGTGCTGGCTACAGGCGGGCTGGGCCGCATCTACCAGATCACCTCCAACTCCTGGGAGTGCACCGGCGATGGCTTCTCGCTGGCCAGCATGGTGGGCGCCGATCTGATCGATATGGAGTTCATCCAGTTCCACCCTACCGGGATGGTCTGGCCGCCCAGCGTGATGGGTATTCTGGTGACCGAAGGCGTGCGGGGCGAAGGGGGTGTCCTCAAGAACAGCGAGGGCAGGCGCTTCATGTTCGACAATGTGCCCGAGCGCTACAAAGGCGAGTTTGCCGAAACCGAGGAGGAAGCCGAGCGCTGGCTCCAGGGCGACCGCAGCGCCCGCCGTCCGCCCGAGTTGCTAACCCGCGACGTAGTCGCAAGGGCCATCCGCAAGGAGGTTAACGAGGGCCGGGGAAGCCCCCACGGTGGTGCTTACCTCGACATTGCCAGCCGACGCCCTGCCGACTACATCAAAAAGAAACTGCCCAGCATGTACCACCAGTTCATGAAGCTGGGCAACCTGGACATCACCAAGGAGCCCATGGAGGTAGGCCCCACCTGCCACTACGTGATGGGCGGGGTGCGGGTAGACCCAGACACCCAGGCCACCAACGTACCGGGGCTGTATGCTGCGGGCGAGGTGGCTGGCGGGCTCCACGGAGCCAACCGCCTGGGGGGCAACTCCCTGTCCGACCTGGTGGTGTTTGGGCGGCGGGCCGGCATGGCTGCAGCTGAGTATGCCGCCAAACAGAGTGGCTCCTATCAGGTAGATGAGGCCCAGGTGCGGGCCTACATCGCCGAGGCCCTGCAGCCCTTCAACAATCCCCAAGGTGAAAACCCCTTTGCGCTCATGAAAGAGCTTCGCGCCTCCATGCAGAAAAACGCCGGCATTATGCGCGAAGAAGGCGAGCTAAAAGCCCAGCTCGAGATTCTGGCAAACCTCAAAAAGCGGGCTTGGAACACCTCGGTCTCGGGCGGGCGGGCCTATAACCCTGGCTGGCACACGGCCCTGGACATGCGCCTGATGGTGGAGATTTCCGAGGCCGTGGTGCTGGCCGCCCTAGCACGCAAGGAAAGCCGGGGGGGCCATGCGCGCCTCGACTACCCCGACCCCGACCCCACCTTTGCCAAAATCAACCACATCATCCGGCGCAGCAGCGATGGAACCCTTACGGTGGTGGCTGAGCCACTGCCCGAGATGCCGGAGGAGCTGCGTAAAGTGGCTGAGGCCAAAGACCTCAAGGAGCTCAGTGACAAGGTAGGTGCCTGAGATGTCGACCGTCACTTTTAGAATTTTTCGTGGGGATCGCAATGGTGGTGAGTTGAAGGACTACACCATCGAAGTCCAGGAAGGCATGGTGGTGCTGGACGCCATCCACCAGATCCAGGCCGAACAGGCCCCCGATCTGGCCTGCCGCTGGAACTGCAAGGCCGGCAAGTGTGGCTCCTGCGGGGCCGAGGTCAATGGGAAGCCCACCCTGATGTGCATGACCCGGCTGGACACCATCGACACCAGCAAGCCGGTCACGGTACGGCCCATGAAAACCTTCCCGGTGATCCGCGACCTAGCCACCGATGTGAAGTGGAACTACGAGGCCAACAAAAAAATCAAGCCCTTCACCCCAGCCCCCAACACCGACTGGATCATGTTCCAGGAGGACGTGGATCGGGTGCAGGAATTCAGGAAGTGCATCGAGTGCTTCCTGTGCCAGAACGTTTGCCACGTGCTGCGCGAGCACGACGAAAAAACTGGTTTTATTGGGCCGCGCTTGCTGGTACGCACCGCCAGCCTCGAGATGCACCCCCTGGACGTGGAAAACCGCCTGGATATGCTCAAAAACGAAGGGGGTATCGGCTACTGCAACATCACCAAGTGCTGCACCGAGGTCTGCCCCGAGCACATCCACATCACCGACAACGCCATCATCCCGCTCAAAGAGCGGGTGGTGGACGAGTACTACGACCCAATCCTGGGCTTCTTCCGGCGGCTGTTCGGTAGCAAAAAGCAGGCCGCTGCCTCGAGCCAGGCGGCCGACGACTAGCAAAAAATCTCTTCCAGCTGAGCAAAAGCACCGGCCAGTACTGGCCGGTGCTTTTTTAGGCAGTCGGGCTGGTAGTGTATTGCTTCCTAAATGTGGGCTTGTCTATAAGACAAAATGCAGGAGAATGTTGTTAGTCTATGCCAGCATCGACTCAGGGGTTAGATTCCACCGCTGCGGTGCGGACGAAAATATATCTTTTCTTTTTGCCTGTGGCGGCTTACGCGGCCCTTTTTGCCTGGATTAAACTGGATCTCCCCGCCCAAGAAAACTTGTACGAAAAGTATTCGCTGCTGGTCATAGCCTCATGGCTCCTCCTCTGCTGGGCAGGTTTGTTGTTGCCTAGATGGGTACCTTTCCGTGCCGTTGAGGGTGGTATTTTCTGGGGCACCGCACTATTGATGGTGCTCAATATTTACTACAATCTGCTATCCGTCGCTGAAGAAAGCCTGTGGCCTTCTTCGGTTTGGATTGCCATGGTATTTGTGCTGGCCTATTTTGTGTTTGAACCCCGGACGGCCTGGCGGGTCTCACTGGGAATCTTTACAGCCTTTGGGGTGGCCGGCATCCTGGCACTGGCTCCCCAAGTAACAGCAGGTGCTCCCATAGACTCAAATGCAGTATTGCAACTTTATATCTCGCAGCTATGCTACCTGGTGTTTTTCAGGCTGTTGATTCTGGCCAAAGAACATGCCCTTCAAGCCCAGATTAAAGCCATCCAGCTATACCAGCTCGCCCACACCGATCCCCTGACCGGCGTGGCCAATCGACGCTCGATCATAGAGGCTATGCACCGGGCCCTCGAGCACCACAACAAAACCAAAGAGCCCTTGTCGCTGGTACTGTTGGACCTAGATCACTTTAAGCAGGTCAATGACCAATACGGGCACGAAACAGGCGATAAGGTGCTGGTGCATGTGGCCAGGTTGATGCGGCAAAACCTGCGGCAGGGTGACTACGTGGGAAGATGGGGCGGCGAGGAGTTTGTACTGCTGCTGCCCAGTACCTCTCTTCAAGAAGCCCAGGAATTATGCCATCGACTCCGGCAGCTTTTGGCTGAAAACTCGCTGGAATCTCTACGCCCCATATCGGCCAGCTTTGGGATAGCCAGCGCCATTCCGGGTGATACCCCGGATCAGCTGGTTTCACGGGCCGATGCGGCCATGTACCTTTCCAAGCAGGCAGGTGGCAACCGCATTGAGGTAGTGGGGTAGATGGGTTTTCTGGTTCCACTCCACCTCAGAACCCCGGCTTGATAGACTTACGCCGTGCAAACGCTTCGTGGGTCTACAAATAAACCCCCACTCGGCCACCGTCCCACCCTGGTGCTCGGCATGACGGTGCTGCTAATTCTGGTTCGCCTGGCCGTAATGCTAGAGCTGCTCCCCCACTGGGCCTATGGGCTGGGCGCGGCCTTGCTGGTGGGCACGACCCTCGAGGCAATTCTTAGAACATTCCGGCCCGCCCTATTACCTGGACTGATTCTACTACTGGCCGGTATCGGGCTGGGCTATAACCTTGCACCAGCTGTGGTGCTGGCCCTGGTCGGGGTGGGGGCCCTTTACTGGGCCTGGGCTCCCCAGATGTCCGAGCGCGAACAGGCCAGCTTCTGGGGGTGGTTGCTGGTCTGGCCTGCAGTAGGGCTGCTCTTGGTCTGGCAGATCATCCCCAGCCTGTACGCCCTGTGGCTTTCGTTTTTGGATCGGTTTAACTTCATCGGCCAGAGCAGGTTCGCGGGGCTCCTTAACTACGAAATCCTGCTCACGCGCGATCCTCTGTTCTGGAAAGCGATGGGCAACACTTTCTGGTTTGTGATTTTTACAGTTCCCCTGGGGATTCTGCTGGCGACGCTGGTGGCCATTTTACTCAACGAAAGGGTGCGCCTGCTGGGCTTCTTCCGCACGCTCTACTTCCTGCCCTACATTACGGCGCTCACCGCAGCAGCCGCGGTATGGGACTGGATCTATCACCCCGAGTTTGGCTTCCTCAACTGGGTGCTCGGCACGCCAGGGCTGGACTGGCTCTCTACCCCCCAGGGCATCTTTGCCCTGGCCCTGGCACCCCTGGGCCTCGAGCTCAGGGGCTTCTGGGCCGGGCCCAGCGTGGCTTTTGTGGCCATTATGGTGATGAGCCTGTGGCACCTGCTGGGCTACCAGGTGGTGGTCATTCTGGCCGGGCTGCAAAACATCCCCAAGGAGTACTACGAGGCCGCCCAGCTCGATGGGGCCAGTTGGTGGCAGCAGCAGCGCTACATCACCTGGCCCCTGCTCTCTCCCACCACCTTTTTTCTTTCCACGCTGGGCCTGATCGGGGCTTTTCAGGTGTTTACCCAGGTGCTGATCATGACCCCCACCGGCGGGGTCTTGCAGGACACCCTGACCATCACCCTGTACCTGTACAACAAAGGCTTCCGCGACTCCGACTTCTCCTACGCCAGCGCCATTGCGGTGGTGGTGTTTATCGTAATTCTAGCCCTTACAGTAGCACAGCAACGAATCCTCGAGCGCAGGGTAACCTATGAGACCTGATTTCAACAGCGAAAAGGAAGGAACCCTATGACCCTCCCGTATGCCCTGAGCCGCCTGCTGATCTACCTGGTTTTGAGCGTAGGGGCCATTGCAATGGCTTTCCCTTTTTACTGGATGCTGGCTACCAGCCTGAAAAGCCCCCAGGAGGCCCAGCAGGCCCGGCCCATCTGGGTTCCCGAGCGGCTCAAACCCGCCAACTGGAGGGTTGCAGCCCAGCTCGGTGCCGCAGGTGGAAGCCCCCTCTGGGGCGGCTACCAGGACGGCCGAAGCGTCACCTTGCGCATCTTTACCGACCGGATGGGGCCCGAGCCCCAGGTCTTTATTCCTACGGCTGTGGGCGCTTTCAGCGACCCGCGGGCCGAGGGCACCCAGATTCGCACCCGTTACCAGGAGGATCACTGGGAGATCACTTTCACCAACGCCTCGGGCGAGTCTTTCCGGCTGCTCCCGGCGGTGGTGCTGCTCTCCAAAAGCTACCCGAGCTACCGGCCCGAGCTACCCCCCGATGCGGTGCGCTCGAGCGGCGACGACTGGCGGCTGGAATGGGTCAATCTGGCCCCCGGCGCGCTAGGCTATGTGTTCCACAATTACCGCGAGGCCTGGCTGGCCGCTCCTTTCGGGCGGTACTTCTTCAACAGCTTCTTCACCGCGGGAACCCAGGTGCTGGTGGGTCTGCTGCTGGCCGCCATGGCCGCTTTCGCCCTGGCCCGCATCGAGTTCCCCGGTAAGAATCTGGTCTGGCTCGTGATCCTGGCGACTCTGATGATTCCTGGCGAGGTACTGCTCATCCCCAACTACATCCTGCTCTCGAGGCTCGAGTGGATCAACACCTACTACGCCCTGGTGGTGCCCTGGCTGGCCTCGGTGTTCGGGATTTTCCTGCTGCGGCAGTTTTACCTCTCGCTGCCCAGGGATCTGTTCGATGCAGCCCGGATTGACGGGGCCAGCTACTGGACGCAGCTCGTGCGCATTGCCCTGCCGCTCTCGATACCGGGGCTGGTCACCTATGGCATCTTTACTTTTTTAGGCGCCTACAACGCCCTGCTGTGGCCCTTGATTGTGACCGACCGGCCCGAGATGTACACCATTCAGCGGGGCCTGCAGGTTTTCATCGGCGAGGCCGGCAGCGACTACGGGGCTCTGATGGCCGCCTCAACGCTGGCTATTTTGCCCATTGTGCTGGGATATTTTTTGGCTCAGCGGCAGTTTATCCAGGGGGTGGCCCGCAGCGGAATCAAGTAGGCCTACCATAAGGTAATGTAGTAGGTGACCTGACCCTTAGCTGACCTTGTTGTGGGTATAAACAAACGAGAAGGAGACGTGAGATGAGATATCTAACCATCGCTTTTTTCGCTTTCCTGAGCCTGTCCCTTGCGCAGCAGCGGCCCGAGGACATCATCAAAAGCCAGTGTGAGAAGGCCAGCGTGGTGGCCGAGCTGTGGCACGGCTTTACCGGTGGCGCTCCCAAGACCGCCCTGGAGAACCTGGTGGTGGAGTTCAACCGAACCCAAAACGGCCAGGTGTGCGTGCGCCCCATTGCGCAGGGCAATTACCGCGACCTCTCCACCAAAATTAAGGCCGCCTTTGCCAGTGGAAAAGTGCCGGTGATGGCCCAGGCCTTCGAGAACAACATGGCGCTGTACCTCGAGTCCGACGCCCTTACACCCATGTCGGCGCTGGGTGTGGACCTGAAAGGGGTCAACCCCCTTTTTGTGAATGCGGTAACCTTCAACAAGCAAGCTTACGGGGTTCCCTTCAACAAAAGCATCCAGATCCTGTATTTCAACCGCGACCTGCTCAAGAAGTACAACGCCAAGGTGCCCACTACCATCGAAGGGTTTATATCCACCGCCAAGCAAATTTCCCAGGGAGAAAAAGCCCCGGTCTATTTCTTCCAGCCCGACACCTCGACCTTCTCGTACTGGTTCTTCACCCTGGGCGGGAGCTACCTGCAAAACGGGAAGCTGGTGCTCAACTCGCCCAAGGCCGTCGAGACGCTCGAGCTCCTGGTGCAGGGCGTCAAAGACGGCTGGGCCCGGCCCATTACCAGCGGCTTCATCAACGCCAACTTTGGCGTGGGCCCCTTCGCCTTCTCCACCGATACCTCGGCGGGTTACAGCTTTTATCTCCAGGCCGCCAAGTTCGACCTGGGTGTGGCCACCCTGCCGGGCCGCACCGACAAGCAGCCTGGTTTCGGACTGGTGCAGGGCACCAACCTGGTGGTTTTCAAACGGGCTGACGAAAAAGAGAAAAAGGTCGCCGCCGACTTCCTGAAGTTTGTGATCTCGCCCAGGGTGCAGGCGGTTTTCGGGGTCGCCACCAACTACGTGCCCGTCAACCTGGGCTCGGGCGCCGACCCCGTGGTAACCCGCTACATCAAGCAGAACCCCGCCTTTGGTGTGGCCATCACCCAGGCCCGCTACGCCAAGTTTGAGCCGGCCCTTTCCGACTGGGAGCAGATCCGCTTCGATATCCTGGGGCAGGCCATCAAAGAGGCTGTGCTGGGCCAGGCCACCCCCAAAGCTGCATTGGACAAGGCCCAGAAAGCCGCCGAGGACTTGCTGTCGGGCCGTACGCGCTAAACCTCCCACGCTCACGCTGCGCCTCACTACCGTGAGGCGCGCGTTTTATTGCATTTCCATCTTCCTTCAAAAGCTGCTATGCCTCAAGCCAGGCCGCTGACCTCGAGCACAAACAACCCATACATCACCAAGAACAGCATCCCCTCCCAGCTCGAGATGCGCCGATCCTGCACCAGCAGGTAGAACAAAAGCGAAGCCCCCACCAAAAAGGGCAGGGCGAAGCCGGTCAGCTCGGGGGGTGCCTGGACGGTGCCATAAACCGCACCGGCCCCCACCACCACCAGCGCATTGAAAATGCAGGAACCCAGGATGTTGCCCACCGCCATGGAAGCCTTCCCCTGGCGCGCGGCAGCAAGGCTCACCACCAGCTCGGGCAGGGTTGTACCCAGAGCCAGCAACGTAACCGCCACAACAGCGTTTGGAACACCCAGGCCGACCGCCAGCCCTTGCAGGCTGCGCACCGTCCAGTCGGCCCCGAAGTAGACGCCCACCGCACTCAACGCCACAATCAGGAGGTCGCGCAGGGCCAGGGGGACTCGAGCCTGCCCGGTCGCTTTGCGGCTGCCCTCCCTGAGAAGATAGGCCACATACACCCCATATACCGCCAGCAGGCACAGGCCCTCCACCCGGCCTACCTGCCCGTCGAACATCACCACCCCCAGTACAAACGCCGAGCCCACCAGAAAGTGCAGGTCAATGGCGATATAGGCCTCGCCCAAATACACCGGGCGCAGCACCGAAAACACCGCGCTCACACCCAAAATGAGCAGCAGGTTGGATACGTTGGCCCCCAGCACATTGCCACTCACAATCTCCGAAACCCCCTGGTGCACCGAAAAAAGCCCGGTCACCAGCTCGGGCAGTGAGGTTCCCACCCCCACGATGACCACGCCCACCATAAAGCTGGATAGCCCCACAGCAAGGCCAATGCGCTCCGATGACTGGGTGAGTAAGCGGGCTGCCCCCAGCAGCACGGCCAAACTAGCAAGCAGGGTCAGAAACAGGATCGTCATTCTAGACGGATACCCAGCGCAGCAGTTGGGTGAGCTGAAATATTGCGGGAAGCACGACCCCTACAATTCCCGGACTTTACCCATTCACGCTCGCTGCCACAAGCATACCAGACTTATGGTAGGGAGGTTTTGGGGGGGGCGGTCGATCCCCGCACCACCAGCCGGCTGGGGAATTCCAGCAGTTGGTCTCGCACCGGGTTGCCCTCGATGGCCTCGAGCAGCAAACGCACCGAGGCCTCGGCAATATCTGCAATGGGATGAGCCACTGTCGTAAGCCCCGGTGGGATCAGGCCGGCCAGCGGGCTATCGTCGAAACCGGCAATGGAAAGATCCGCCGGTACCTGCAACCCGCGCTCCTGTGCAGCTTCCATCACCCCAAAGGCCATCAGGTCGCTACCGGCAAAAATGGCCGTGGGCGGTGAGGGCAGCCCAAGCAGCGCTCGAGCCCCCTCCAGGCCCTTTCTTCGGGTAAAGTCGCCCGGCTGTACCAGGGTCTCATCCCATAGACCCGCCGCCCGCATCACCTCCCGGTAGGCTCGGTAGCGCTCCTTCGCCTGCCCTGAGTGCTCCGCCCCTCCAATAAAGCCAATCCGCCGGTGGCCCAGCGCAAGCAGGTGGTGCAGGAGCGCCACGGTGCCCTCGTAGTTCTCACCCCGCACCACCGGAAGGTGGGTGGCTCCGCCAAAGTAATTGATGAGCACGATGGGAACCTGGCTTTGCTCGAGCGTGCTTAGAAATTCACCGGCACCAACCGGCACCACCAACAGCAGCCCGTCGGCCATACCACCCAGCAAGCTCTGAATGCGCTCGCGCTCGCGCTGAGGGTCTCGAGAAGTGGTGAACAAGCCCAGATCGTAGCCGCACCGACCCGCTGCATCGGCGGCAGCTCGAGCCAGCTCTGCAAAGTAGGGGCTGACCAGCTCCGGCACCACCATTCCCAAAATGCGGGTGGCCCCCCCGCGGAGGCGGCGCGCCGCGGTGTTGGCCACATACCCCAGCAAGGCCGCCGCCCGCTGCACCTTCTCCTGGGTCTCCTGGGAAATGTGCCCCTTGCCGTTCAAGACCTTCGAGACTGTAACGGCAGAAACCCCTGCCAGTCGGGCAACATCCACAAGGGTGGTTCGGGCACGACGCCTCATAAACGCTAACTCAATATATTTTCATTTTTCTGTATTGACAAGGTTTTTGTATTTAGGTTATCGTTTACCCAACTAAATCAAACAGGAGGCAGGCATGGCTTGACCACACAGTCACCATACGGCTCGAGCTGGTTCTTGCAAGCAAAGGAGGCACCATGAAGAAGCTGGCTTGGTTTTTCCTCGTGTTACTGGTCACAGGCGGTCTGGCCCAAGGAAGCAACCCCACCTACACCCTTCGCTACAACCACGTGCTGGCCCCCACCCACCCGTTCCATGGCGCGTTTCAAAAGTGGGCCCAGCGGGTGGCGGCCCGCACCAAGGGCGACCTGCAGATTTTGGTTTTCCACAGCGCCCAGCTAGGGGTTGAAGAAGACATCATCGAGCAGCTCCGGCGGGGCATTCCGGTTGGGCAGAACACCGACGCAGCACGGATGGGCAACTACATCCGCGAAATGGCGGTGATCAACGCCCCCTACTTTTTACAGGATCCCGCCCAGGTAGAGCGCCTTAGCAAAACCCCATCGGTTCAGCGCTGGATCGATCAGCTCGCCTCGCAGTACGGCATCCGGGTGCTCTGCATGAACTGGGTGCAGGGGGCCCGGCATTTCATGACCAACCGGCCCATCCGAACCCCACAGGATCTAAGGGGCCTGCGCATACGCACCCCTCCCGCCCCCATCTGGCAGGAATCGGTGCGGGCCCTGGGGGCCACCCCGGTTGCCCTGGCCTTTGGTGAGATTTACAGTGGGCTACAACAGCGGGCCATCGACGGCGTGGAGCTGGTCTACCAGAACATCCTGGACATGAGCCTGAACGAGGTGCTGCGTTATGTGAACGAGACGCAACACATCCTGCTGGTCAACTTCCAGGTGGTGGGGGAGGCCTGGTTCCAGCGCCTACCCAGAAACTACCAGCAAATTCTGGTAGAAGAATGCGAAAGCGCCGGCCGGGGCGTCACCCTGGATATCCAGGTGCAGACCGCTAAAGCCCAGCGGGAGGTACAGCGAAGGGGTATGACCATCGTGACCAACACCAACCTCGAGGCCTTCCGGCAGGCCGGCCAGGCCGCCTACGAGCGCCTGGGCTTGCTGGATGCCCGTCGCAGACTCTACGAGGAGATGGGCTTGCGGTAAAGCCAATCGCCCGGGCCGGTAGCGGCCCGGGTAAGCTTTGGGGGCTGTTGTGAGCACAGTGCACCGACTCGAAGAATCGCTGGCCCTGGTCTTCCTGGCCATCGCCACCTCGATGGTCTTCCTCAGCGGTATCAGCCGTTTTCTGGGCCAGCCCCTTGGATGGAGCATCGACCTGGCAACCTTTTGTTTCGCCTGGGCGGTTTTTCTTGGGGCCGATGTGGCCTTCCGCCAGGATCGGCATGTGAGCGTAGAAATTTTTGTGCAGCGACTCTCCAAACCCTGGCAGCGGGCCATCAAACTACTCAACCTATGCCTGATCGCTTTGTTCTTGCTGGCGCTGTTGGTCTATGGCAGCGAGATGACCTATGCCACCCGCTTTCGCACCTTCCAGGGCATCCCAGAACTCAGCTACGCCTGGGTCACCCTGAGCGTACCGGTTGGCAGCCTGCTTTTACTGACGACAACCGTGGGCAAAATTAGGCAGCTTCTCAAGGAGAACCCAGCGTGATCGTGTCGCTTCTTATTTTCCTTGGGTTGTTGCTGCTCGGCATGCCGGTGGTGTTTGCTATTGGCATTGCGGGCTTTGTCTTTTTCCTGCTCACGCCCGGCCTCCAGCCGGTCATGCCGGTTCAACTCGCGCTCTCGGAGACCCAGAATTTCGCCCTCCTGGCTATTCCCACCTTCATCCTGGCCGGCAACCTGATGAACGAAGCCGGGGTCACCCGACGGCTGGTGCAGTTCGCCACCCTGCTCACCGGCCACCTGGCCGGCGGCCTGGGGCAGGTCAGCGTGCTGGCCAGCACCTTGATGGGGGGGGTCTCGGGGTCGGCCATCGCCGACGCCAGCATGCAGGCCCGGGTGCTGGGGCCCGAGATGCAAAAAAGAGGCTATACACCTGGCTTTATTGCTGCCCTGCAGGGGTTTACCGGCCTTTTAGCCGTAATGATTCCCCCCAGCATAGCCCTTATCTTGTACGGCAGCATCGGACAGGTTTCCATTGGCCGCCTGTTTGCCGGCGGGATCGGCGTAGGACTGTTGCTGGCCCTGGTGTTTATGCTGGTGGTGGCTTTCCTGGCAAAAAAACGCCAGTACCCCCGCGAGCGGGCCAGCCGAGCCCCCACGCGCGAGATCGCTTCTGCTTTCCTGGCCAGCTTTTGGGCCCTAATCTTCCCCCTGATTCTGCTCGTCACACTGCGCGGCGGGGTTTTCGTGCCGTCGGAGGTGGGCGCGGCTGCCTGCGTTTATGCGCTCATACTGGGCAGCGTGGTCTACAGGGAACTGGGGAAAGCCGGCCTGGTGCGCGCCCTGAAGCAATCGGTGGCCGACATCGGTATGGTCTCCTTCCTGATCGCCTGCTCGGCCCTGATCGGCTACGCCATGAAGTGGGAGATGTGGCCCCAGAAGCTGGGGCAGTTCCTGGTGGGGCTGCAGCTCGAGACCACCCTGGTCGTTCTGGCGGTATTACTGGCCCTGTTGGTGCTGGGAACCGTGCTGGACTCCACCGTGATGATTATTTTGACAACCCCCATACTGGTGCCGGCCATGAAGGCCCTGGGGGTCGATCTGGTGCACTTTGGGGTGCTGATGGCCCTTACCTGCGCCATTGGCTTGCTAACCCCGCCCGTGGGTCTTTCGATGTACGCCGTCTGCTCGATTATGCGCTGTTCGGTTGCAGAGTATCTGCGCGAAGGCTGGCCGTTGCTGGTTGCAGTACTAGCAACCATTCTTGTGGCCCTCCTGTTTCCACCTTTAGTTACCACGTTGCCCGATCTACTTTTTCACAGGTGAGGTATGTCGCGTAGAATCGCCCTTGTCACCGGAGCCGCTAGAGGCATCGGGAAGGCCATCGCCGAAAGGCTCGCAACCATGGGCCACCACGTAATTGTGGCCGATCTGAACCTCGAGGCCGCCCAGCAAACCGCCCAGGCCATTGGCGGCAGCGCAGGCTGCCTGGATGTTTCCAGCTACCTCGAGACGGAAGCCTTCATGGCCCAGGCCTATGCCCAGCACGGGCGGCTGGATATCCTGGTCAACAACGCCGGCATCATCCGCCGCGGCAATCTGCTCAGCGTTAGTGAGGACGACTGGGATCGGGTTATTGCCGTCAATCTCAAGGGCGCTTTCAACTGCGCCAAACACGCCGCGCCGTACATGATGAAAGGGGGTTGGGGCCGCATCGTCAACATCGTTTCGATCGCGGCCAAAACGGGGGACATCACCTCCGCGCCAGGCTATGGTTCCTCCAAGGCGGGGGTGGTCAACCTTACCAAAACCCTGGCCCGGGAGCTGGCCCCCTACGGCATTACCGCCAATGCCGTAGCCCCCCACGCCATCGAGACCGAGATGAGCGCCCAGTGGAGCGAAGAAACCCGCCGGCGGGTGCTATCCGGGATTCCGCTGGGAAGGCTGGGCAAGCCCCAGGAGGTCGCGGCGGCCGTGGCCTTTTTGGTCTCTGAAGAAGCAGGTTTTATCACCGGAGCCACACTGGACATCAACGGTGGGGCGCTTATGGACTGAGGAAGCAGCATGAAAGAACTGTTTGAACTCAACCAACGGGTGGCTCTGGTGACCGGCGGTACCGGGGGGTTGGGCCTGGAGATGGCTCGAGCCTTAAGGGAAGCCGGCGCCCAGGTCGCCCTTTTAGGCCGCAACCAAGAGAGCCTGCGCTGCTGCGCCCGCGAGCTCGAGGCGCTGCCCGTGGTGGCCGATGTCGCCTCTGCTCAGGAGGCTCAGGGTGCGGTGAAGCAGGTTTTACACGAGCTCGGGCGGGTGGACATCCTGGTTAATGCCGCGGGCACCCATGTGATTAAGCCCTCCCTCGAGCTAAGCCCTGCCGAATGGCAGCGGGTGCTCGAGGTCAACCTGAGCGGCAGTTTCTTCATGGCCCAGGCGGTGGCCGAGCCCATGCGCGCCCAGGGGTATGGCCGCATTATCAACATCGGCTCGGTAATGAGCGGACGTGGGCTACCCCGCAGGGCTGCCTATGCCGCCAGCAAGGGCGGGCTGGTTACCCTCACCTACACCCTGGCCCAGGAATGGGGGGCGTGGGGCATCCGGGTCAACGCAATTGCCCCCGGCTTTTTCCACACCCATATGACCGATGCACTTTTTCAAGATGCCCTCTGGGTCGAGCGCCTGGAACAGCGCGTGGCCGTAAGACGGGCTGGACAGCCTCGAGACCTGGCCGGTGCGGTTGTGTTCCTGGCCTCTCCGGCCTCCGAATACGTCAACGGGCACGTGCTATACGTGGACGGTGGCTTCACCACAGGAGAACCCTGGTAATGCAAGGCATCCCTGTGCAACAACTGCGCGAGCGGGTGGAGCAGATTCTAATAAACCGGGGCTTTACGCCGGAGAATGCTCTACCCATCGCAGAATCCCTGGTACTGGCCGAGATGCGGGGGGTCGCCTCGCACGGCCTGATCCGACTGCCCATCTACCTCGAGCGCGCCCGGCTGGGTTCGGTAAAACCCCAGGCCCGGCCCGTGCTGCTGGCGGATTATCCAGCCCTGGCCCTGCTGGATGCCCAGGATGGTCACGGCATCCCTTCCGGCTTGCAGGCGATGGAGCTGGCTATTGCAAAAGCCCAGAAGGTGGGCCTGGCCGCCGTGGGGGTGCGGCGCTCGAGCCACTTTGGCCTGGCCTGGTACTTCGTGCGCAGCGCAGTGGAAAAGGGGCTGATCGGCGTGGCGCTCTCCAACGCCGATGCCCTGGTGGCCCCCTGGGGCGCCCGCAGCCGTTTTCTGGGCACCAACCCCCTGGCCGTGGGCATCCCGGCCAAGGAAGAGCCTCCCATCGCCCTGGACATGGCTACCAGCGAGGCCGCCCACGGCAAAATTTTGCTGGCTAAGTCCAGTGGAAAAACCATCCCCCTCAACTGGGCCCTCGATGCGGAGGGGCGGCCCACCGACGACCCCGACCGGGCCCTGGCCGGCGCCCTGCTTCCCTTTGGGGGGCCCAAGGGATCGGCCATCAGCCTGCTCATTGATGTGCTGTGCGGCCCACTCGTGGGCGCCCTGATTGGCCCCGAGATTGCCCCACTCTACACCGAGCCCGAGCGGCCCCAGGGCCTGGGGCATTTTTTTGTGGCCCTGAACCCGGCTGTTTTTGGCGACGCGGAGCAGTTTAGAAAGCAGGTTGACGCGTACATTCGCAGGGTTCGCGCGCTGCCCCCTGCCGAAAACGTAGATCGGGTCATGCTGCCAGGCGAACGCGAGTGGCACCTCGAGCAAAAGGCTCTGCAGGAGGGGGTATCGCTGAGTCCAGAGGCCGCCCAAGCGGTGGGCCTCTAAGGCAGGCTGTGGCCGAAGCAGGTGAGTTTGAAGCCGCCCTGGGGTGTGTCAGGAGCTGGCTGCAAGGGCTCGAGGCTGGAACTGGTTATAGAGGGCCCTGGCGATAAAACCCCCACCCAACAGCCGCTCCCCCTGGTAGAAGACCGCCGACTGGCCTGGAGTCACGGCAAACTGGGGCTCCTCCAGCCGGATGACCAGCCGCCCTGCGCCCATGGCCTCCACCCGGGCCGGCACCGGCCTGGTGCGGTAGCGCACCTGCACCTCGAGGC
>FWPV01003350.1_pt1 | contig 36506 bp, 34 predicted proteins | sample 2228371 | NCBI WGS metagenome assembly FWPV01 (sample SAMEA103939776, study PRJEB20133) | metagenome | reverse complement strand
TGGTAAAAGGTGTGTTTGGCGACTTACATTTTACCAAAAAAGTGTGGTCTCTTCTTCTTTTTATCCTATAACAATTTTACACCGAGGAGTGGGTATATGTTATTCACTCAAAAAACGGGGAGGAAATATCGGAAATGAAATTGCAGAGCCTGTAAATACTACAACGAAAAGAGAGCACTTCTCACAAATCGTTTTATTTCCGCCCTCTAAGAGTATTTACAGGCTCCAAGCTTAAAACGCATATATTCCCCAAAAGCCTTTAAACCGCTGTTGTCAACGGTAAGCCGAGGTTTTCAACTCCGGCAATGCTGTTAACTATTTCCGAGATTGAAAAACCCTCTTTCATTATCGATGAATACACTTCTTTCACTGAATTGGGTACAAATATCTGGCATGCTGAAAAAACGCCGTCAATTTTATAACGTCCCATATATGCGGGAATAAAAACCGTTTCAAGTGCACCTACGTGAACTTTTTTAGAATCGTATATTATTTCCGCTTCACCGTTTATGAACATAAATGCCGAAAAAGAACCGTCTGCAATGAAATCGACAGGTATTCCCCTGCCCTCTATTTGTCTGACACAGAAATGCTCACATATAGCCAGGTATTTTATTTTGACCTTGTCATAGCACACTGTTAGCCCGTTGAACAAAGCCTTTCGTTTATTAAAGTCAAGGACATCCAAAGCTTTGCTTATGTGAAGAGGTCTTTTTCTTCCGGCAGCATCGGTCCTGTCATAGTCGTACAGTCTGTAAGTCAGATCTGAATGCTGCTGTATTTCAGCCACTACCAGTCCGTCATTTAAGGAATGCACGGTACCTGCCGGTACGAAAACAACATCCCCCTTCTTCACCATAACCTTCCTATATAGACCGTTATGCTTGCATTTTAAAATAGAATCACGAATTCTGGATTTGTCATTACCTTGAGAAAAGCCATGAATAACGGAAGCACCCGGCTTGGCATCTATTATATACCACATTTCGGTCTTCCCGTTTTTGCCTCGCTCATATTCTGCGGCATACTCATTGTCGGGATGAACCTGTATGGATAGTTTGTCATTCGCATCAATAAACTTCAGCATCACCGGAAGCCCAGTGCCGAATCTTTCACCAAGAACCTTCTTTCCATACTTTTTTATTACCTTTGACAAAGTTTGACCCTTTAATTGGCCATTGGCTATTTTGCTTTCGTTTCCTGCTATAACCGATAATTCCCAACTCTCCGCAATTCGCCCCTCGGGAGCGGGTTTACCAAGCCTTCTTAAATTATCTCCTCCCCATAGGTAATCCTTGTATACTGGCATCATCTTATAAGGATAAAGCATATAAACACCTCTCTTGCTAATGTTTTTAACTGTTTTTCTCAATGTTTAAATGACATTATCTTTAAATAAAATCATGTCCAGTGAATACAATATCCCTATTTTAATAATTAAAATCAATGTTTCCGTCCGGTTCAACGAACAGAAATATATATTATGATATATAAAAGTATATATATTTCATTATTCAATTTCAGATATTTTTAAATAAGATATAATATATGAAACGAGACTTTCGGCTCCCATATTTAAATTCAATCCTTGTGGAGTCAGTCCGTCATAGCACCCTCCGGTTTCGCTGTCGATGAGGCTGATACCCTTGGAGTTGGCGCCCTCATACCACGCATGGCATTTTTTCGCCTTTTTCAAAAATCTCTTATCTTTTGTTATTTCATAGGCCTCCATGTAGGTTAATACTGCTTCACATGCTTCTACGGTTTGCTCATCGAATTCAGCAATTTTACCTCCTTTGGGCAGCCATCCGTCACATCCCACCGGTTTGAAATATCCATCTTTAAATGTAATACTTTCGAGGAACTGAAGGCTTTCCCCGGCTACTTCCCAAAACCGTTTCTCACCTGTAACCCTGTAAGCTGCTAAAAGGGACCATGGGAGAACGTTATTGCAATATGTAACATTTTCCTCAAACCATTTCCACTCCCCATCCCTGTGCTCATCATACTGACTGCAAAGGGATTGGGCTATCTGAAAAACAAGCCTCGTTGTATCCTTATTCTCAAGGCAGGAAAGACCTATTATTGAATAAGCCTTTGCCCTAAGCCAATTTAGACCGGTTACATGAGGCATTGCATTTTTCAATATGGATGAAAGACCCTGTTTAACTCCCGTAGGGGTATTATCATTGGAAAGGGCATATCCCAGTGCCCACAGGCATCTTCCGAAGCAGTCCTCCGATCCTTCCTCCTCAAGCCATTTTCTGTCATACCCCATAAAGTTTTTAAACTTTCCGCTATCGTTTTGTGCATTCAGCAAAAATGACGCATAGCGGTAAACAAGGTCAAGATATTCTTTCTTTTTGAATCTTCCGTACAGCATAAGGGCCATAATCAATGCCCTTGCATTGTCGTCCGTAGTATACCCATGGTTCGGGTCGGGAAGTGCAAATTTTGAGTGCTGGAGCATACCGGTATCATCGGTAAGCCGGAAGATGTGGTCATCCTTCAAAGCTTTGCTAAAGTAAAGCTTTTCCGTCATTTGTCCAAGCTTCCTTTAGGATTTGATGTTTCAAGAATATCCATAAAGAACTTGGCATAATGATTTGCGACCTCTCCCCACATCATTGTTCTTCCGACACTCAAAGTTCTCTCTTCCATTTCTTTTTTGGCTTCAGGATTGTCAAGCACGTACATAATATGCTTTGCCAAAGAATCGGCATCATTAAACTCCGCTAAAAGCCCTCTTCCCTCAGAAAGCATTTCTTTCGCATAGCTGTATGGAGTCGATACTATAACCCTTCCGTAACCCACAGCATAAGCAAGGGTTCCGCTGACTGCCTGATCTTTTCCCAGGTACGGTGTCATGTAGATGTCCGACATTTGAAGATATTGTATGATTTCCTCCTTGGAAAGGTACTTGTTTACAAACTGTACATGTTCGCCGATTCCCAGGCTTTCGACCGTCTTCATGAGTTTTTCCCTGTATACTTCGCCCGATTCCTTTTTCACGCAAGGGTGTGTCTGTCCGAGAATGAGATAAAGAATATCCTTATGCTCCTTGGCTACCTTTGCTATGGCTTCAATTCCATACTCCAGTCCCTTTCCCGGACTTAAAAGGCCAAAGGTACTTATAATGCTCCGGCCCGAAAAGCCATACTTTGCCTTTAATTCTTCCCGGGACTCGAGATCCTTGTAAGGCACACCGTGATGTATCACTTCAACCTTTGAAGGCGCTATATCATAGACCTTTTCAAGAATAGGCATTGTGTTTTTGGCCATTGTAACAATCTTTGTGCTTTTTTCTCCAAGCAGCTTCAATATTTCCCTTTGCTTTTCGGAAGGCTCGGGAAGTACGGTATGGAGCGTTGTGACAATGGGTATTCTGAGATTATTGACAAGATCCAGTATATATTCCCCTGCCTCTCCTCCGAATATTCCATATTCATGCTCTATGACAAGAAGCTCAATATCCGAATTGTTAACGGCATCCGCTACATTTTTATAGCTTTCCCTGTCATGCTGCCAAAGCTCCATTATAACTCTGTCGCTGTATGTATAATCATTATTGCTAACAGCAATTACTTTAGGTCTGTTTAAAAGACTCACTTTATCAAGTTCTCTTACCAGGTCCTGAGTAAAAGTAGCAAGACCGCATTCCCTTGGAGGATAAGTGCTCATAAACGCAACATTCCTCATCTCATTCAAAACCATGCTAAATCCTCCTGTTTCTTTTAATTCCATTGTTTTCAGCAATTCCTTCAGCTTAATAAACAGTCATTATCACTTTAAACTGCTATCGGGTAGCTTTTATTTTCAGTTAAAACACAACTTATTTTCTCACTGTTTTTATCTACAATGCAGTCGGACATAACCACCGAGTTTTTAACCGATGCTCCGTTTTCCACATGAACACTATCCCAGATCACACTTTCCGAAAGCTTTGCTCCCGTTCCCACAGAACAATGGGCACCCAATACCGTATTGGGACCGATAACGGTAGATGCTCCGATTTCAACATTTTCCCCTATGTATACCGGCCCGATTATTTGGGCATCGGGACTTATTTTTGCCGTTTTGCTGATATATTTCGAGTTCTCTTTAAAGTTATGCTCACTGATGGGCAATCTCCCTTCAAGAATGTCGTAGTGAGCTATCATATATTTTTGGGGTGTACCTACGTCAAGCCAATAGGAGCAGGCATTATATACTGCCAGTTTATATCCCTTTTGAAGAAGATGCGGATATGTTTCCCGTTCAATGGATACAGCTCTCCCCGAAGGAATTTCCTTCAAAAGCTCCGGTTCAAAAATATATATACCTGCATTGATTAGGTTGGAACAGCTTTCGTTGGGTTGAGGCTTTTCCTTGAAGGATTGTATAAAGCCGTTTTCATCATGCTCAATTACGCCGTAGTTGGAAGGATTGTCAACCTGTGTTACCGCAATGGTTGCAATTGCTCCGGTTTTTTTATGAAATTTTATCATTTCGGAAATATCTATATCGCTTAATATATCCGCATTAAACACCACAAAGGTATCATCGGTGTATTTATGTGCATTTTTAATTGCACCGCCGGTACCTAAAGGCTTTTCCTCAAAAATATAGCTGATTTTTATTCCCCGCTCTTCTCCGCTTCCAAAGTATTCTTCAATCTTATGAGGCTTATAGCATGTGCTTAATAAAACTTCGTCAATTCCATGTTTTTTTAGATTTTCAATATTCCTTTCGAGAAGAGGTTTGCCCATAATAGGAACCATCGGTTTCGGCAAGTCGTCTGTAATCGGCTTCAAACGGGTTCCAAAGCCTCCTGCCAAGAATAACGCTTTCATGCACATTCCTCCTTTTTCAATAAATTTACGGTTTCAATCCCACTGAAATCAGAAGGAGGGTCTCTGCCAAATAATCGGAATACAAAGAAATTCGCATAAATACGCTTTAAAACTCCTTCTAATTTTATGATAAAATATTAATAACAACAAGCGTTAAAAATAAATATCTATAAAGCTAAAAGGAATATTAAAACGCATTATTAGCACTCACCAAAAATGAGTGCTAATAGCATTGTAATAATTACCTAATTTTTTGTCAAGGCTTTTCTGATTTTTCAGACAGTACTTGAAGAATCTAAAAAAGATAAAGCAAAAGCCCATCTTTAAGGGCTTTTGCTTTAATCTGAATATTAATCATAATTGGAGGCACCACCCAGATTCGAACTGGGGAATAAAGGTTTTGCAGACCTCTGCCTTACCACTTGGCTATGGTGCCTTATATAGAAACAAGAAATCGGATATTCCGATCTCCGGTTTCTTCATTCTGGAGCGGGTTACGAGATTCGAACTCGCGACTTTCACCTTGGCAAGGTGACACTCTACCACTGAGTTAAACCCGCATATTTACTTCTTATGCCATAAAAACTGGTGCCCAGAGCCGGAATCGAACCAGCGACACGAGGATTTTCAGTCCTCTGCTCTACCAACTGAGCTATCTGGGCAAATTGGCGACCCGGAAGGGGCTCGAACCCTCGACCTCCAGCGTGACAGGCTGGCATTCTAACCAACTGAACTACCGGGCCATGTGTGGTGGGCACTATAGGGCTCGAACCTATGACCCCCTGCTTGTAAGGCAGATGCTCTCCCAGCTGAGCTAAGCGCCCACACAATCATTGTCAGCTAAGCGACAATAGATAGTATACAGAATTAATTGTTCGAAGTCAATACTCAAATTGCTACTTTATTAAATTTATTATTTAATCTCTCTTTATATCTTGTTCATACTCAATCATACAAAGATTCTTTTGAAATTCATTCTATTTTTCAGCCTTTAACCAATCAAGCTTAACAACTCTTCCTCTGAAAACCGGTACTTTTTATTGCAGAAATGGCACTGAACTTCTGCACCGTGATCCTCTTTAATAATCTTCATTATTTCTTCTTTTCCCAAACTAATAATGCCGCTTTCCATTCTCTCTCTGGAACAGTTGCACATATACCTGCACGGTATCTTATCCAATATTTTTAAATCCTTTTCCGAAAGAATCATATTTAATATATCCTCCGGTGTTTTGCCTTCGGACAGCATCCCGGTAACCGAAGGAATGGAGTTTATTTTGTTCTCAATAAACGTTATGGTTTCCTCATCCGCTCCCGGCATTAGCTGAAGAATGAATCCGCCGGCATTGGCCACAATATCGCTTGCATTGGTCAGTACCCCTAAGGAAGTAACCGTCGGAACCTGCTCAGAATATGCATAATAGTATGCAATATCTTCAGCAATTTCTCCGGAAACAAGATCTACATAGCCTATATACGGCTCCTTTAGTCCCATATCCTTTATTACATTGAGATAACCTTTCCCTATTGCACCTGCAACATCAAATTTTCCATTGCTGTTAAGAGGCAAATAAACCAACGGACGATGGACATATCCCTTCACATTTGCTTGTGAATCGGAAACAACCACAATTCCTCCTATAGGACCGTCTCCCTTTATCTGAACAGTAATGGTATCCTTTTCCCCTTTAAGTGTTGTAGACATCATTACAGCTGCAGTCATTGTTCTGCCCAATGCCACTGTGGCTAACGGAGACAGACCATGTATATTTTGCGATTCTTTTACCATATTCGCTGTAGTTGCAGCAACAGCCCTTATAGTGCCATCCCCTGCTGTGGCTTTAATAATGTAATCTTCCATAAATTACTCCCACCTTCATAAAGCTTCGTAAAAATAAATTCCCATGTAAAAATAAAAAATCCCCATATTGAAAACCCCGGTATGAAATATACCGGGGTATGTGGCCATTTTATGTTAAATCTTTTAGACTAAATTAGGCCTTCGTCACATTTGAAGCTTGAGGTCCTTTTGCACCTTCAACAACTTCAAATTCAACTTCAGCGCCTTCTTCCAATGTCTTATAGCCCTCCATGTTTATTGCTGAAAAATGCACAAACACATCGTTTCCGCCTTCTCTCTCGATAAAACCGAAACCCTTTTCAGCATTAAACCATTTTACTCTTCCTCTTTCCATCCTGCACTCCTCCTGAACTTGATACTTTAACTTAGCTTGCATATCTTTGATGCTATTACTAAATCTATATCAGTTTATCACAATGTTTAACTGCTTGTCAATCTGATTTTACAATTTAACTATAATTCTCTATTATTTTCATCCCGATTCTCTTGTGTTTCTAAGGGTTCCACAAATATTTTTTCAAGTTTATTTTCCCGCTTTCATCAAAAATTATGCCCTCCTGTTCAAGCAATTTTTGTTGCTCAAACTCACCTCCAAAAGCAAAGGAAGAACTAATTTCTCCGTTTCTGTTGACAACTCTGTGACATGGTACTTCACCATAATATGGATTGCTATGTAATGCCCATCCGACTATTTTAGCCCATCGCGGTTTGCCCAACATTCGGGCAATTTGTCCGTATGTTGCAACTTTACCCTTGGGAATTTTTTTCACTATTTCATAAACATCTTCAAAAAACGACATTGTTGCCTCCTTTTCTACAAACAAAAAAAACCCTCTGGCTATTCTTAGACGGTGAACTTAGTTTTAAGCTGTCATAAACATTCAACAATTCCAATCCGCTTCCGATTACCATCCTTTTTAAATCTTCTATCTCATAGCATCTCTCATAATGAATTTCATCATACCTTTTGTATGAGTCTCCGTCTTTAACAAATATAGTCAAGTCAAACTCACACAGTCCTTTTTTTGCGTCAAAGCTGTTTTGCCATATATAAGTAATGTCTTCGGACACATCGTAAAATACATTGTCTTTAAATATATTTTTAAACTTGTAAGGCGTGTTTATATCAAAAATAAACAAACCTCCGGGATTTAAATAATTTTTTACAAGAGCCAAAACCTTCTTTATATCTTTTTTATAAATCAGATAGTTTATGCTGTCCATAAGGCAAACTATTGCATCCACCGTTCCATACAGTTCAAAGTCGGTCATGTCCTGATTAAGGTAAAGAATGTCCCGATCAATGGACTTGTCCTTTGCACAGCTTAGCATGTCCACTGATGAATCAATGCCAATCATATCATAGCCTCTTTTGTCCATTTCAAGACAAAAGCTGCCGGTACCGCAGCCAAGATCCAGTACCAATGAGGGCTTTATATTATTCACCTCGAAAATTTTTTCAATATAGTCTGCCCACTCTTTGTAGTTGACATCATACATCAGCTTGTCATAAACATAAGCAAAATTTGAATATATATTAACCACCCCGATTATAGCTTAAAGTACAGTATCTCTAATAAGCTCTCCATAATGTTTGCTCTATAATAATAAATTGGCTTTTAAAAACAATATACATAGAAAGCGAATTAATTATAACACACCGTACCAGTACCTGCAACGCAGTAGAATAACAAGAGTGCACTAAACAGACAAAAACGAAAGGGCATCGAACCCTTTCGATTTTTAGTCATTTCACTTCGTGAGATTCTACAAAATGTGAAGAAAAATATTCCGGAAATTTAAGTTACGCAATTCTAGAGCCTGTTAATACGGCGTGAAAAGGAGAGCATTCATTCTCACGAAGTGAGTTTTGCCCGACCCCACGAAGTATTAACAGGCTCTGTACTTATGAAACTTAAGTTATTGGAAACTTTTCTTGATTCTTATCTCATAGAGCTTATTCTTCTTTGTCTATTTCATCTTCTTTTTTGCAGCAATTAACCTTTGAAACTATTTCCGGTACCATTTCAACAAGCTTTTCAAAACTTGAAGACTTCTTTATGGGAAGCATTTCAATGTTATCACCCTTAATTACCAGCACTGCTGTAGGTGATATTTTGGCTCCCATACCCGAGCCTACACCGGTGCCTTGATCGCCTCTGGTATCGGAACCGCTTCCCCCACCTGTTCCCAGCCCAAAGCTAGTAGAAATAAACGGTATCAAAGTAGCCTCTCCGACTTTAATTGGTTCGCCTATCACTGTTTTAGAAGTAAGAAATTTCTCCAGTTTGTCAAATAATACGCTCACATTTTCATTTACATCAAATTTAGCATCAATTGCCATAGGATTTTACCTCCTTGAATTTATGGTTTTGCTTTATTCTAACAGGTCCTGAGAAATACAGCCTTAAAGCTATATAAGCTATATAAGCCGGTATTACTCTTCCCTGAATTAGGCACCTGCCTTCCAACACCTCATCATCAAACACTGTCTTAATACTAATGTTTGCTTTTTTAAGTACCTCATAGAATACATTTAAAACAGCACACATCAATCCGGTAACATAGGGATCCTCAAACCCCACTCTGCCTTCGATTATGAATTTTCTGGGCTTTATGTGCCTCAGCACCTTTTTTAGACTTATTAAGGCACATTCTATAAAATCCGGCTCAAGATATTTTTGAAAGTCTATTTTCTCTCGTTTCTTTTCTTTCCTTTTCGGCTTCTCTTTGTCACTCTTGAGCTTTTTGAATTTATCAACTTCAATTCTCTTTTTAAACCCAAACACAGTTGCGTATATTTGCATTTTTTCATTGCCGGCCAATTTAAAGTGGCCGCCTATCAAGCCTTTAAACAATATCACCCGGGCTTTTAAGAATACCTTTTCATATTTCTCTCCATGAATTTTGAACTCAATAGGCACGATCATAATAAGTGTCAGTAAAAAAATCAAAGCTATTATTACATATCCTAAAATCATTAATAATCTCATGCTTATGTCCTCTCTTGAATCAGTTTCAATCCATATTTAAGCCCACGTTTGGCTCCCTTTAAGGACACCTTTCCTATCATTGATCCTGTGGCCTTTATTCCCTTCTTGACTGCATTACTTCCGGGAATATAATTCACAAAACCCGAAGCAAGACTCATGGATTTCTTTTGCTGATAGATAAACTTCTTCATGCCGTATCTACTGCCGGTATCAAAAACATTATCCAGCACCATATTTCTAACCTGCTCCAGTTCAACGGGAACCTCCGACGGTTCATCAAGGTTTTCCAGTTCAAAATAAAGAAGCTTTAAACGGGTAAGCTCTTTTCTGCAATTTTTGCATACCTTCAGGTGCTCCTCAACAAAAATTTTTTCAAGAGGATCAATTGTTCCTTCTATATACATCTGTATCATATAACTTCCTACACTGCATTCCATACTCTACACCTCCCATACGCCTTTTTTAACAAGACTGTCCTTTAAAAGTTTTCTTCCTCTGTAAATGTATGTTTTAACAGTGCCTACAGGGCATTGCATAAGCTCGGAAATTTCATTATAGCTAAGTCCTTTGATATGCCTCAATATAACCGCCATTTTTACCTCACTCGGAAGTTCCTTGATGGATTCCTCCAAAACCTTCTTGGTATCGAGAAACATAACCTCATCTTCTGTAAGTCCGCTATCACAAACCGTATCCTCAAGAGTCGCCTTACTATCATCTATATTTGAATGAATCGATAATTCCGATGCCCTGTTTCTGTTATCCCTTTTATAATTAATGCAGGTGTTCACCGCAATCTTTTTTACCCAGGGGGATAAAGGCTTTTTTTCATCAACCTTTGCAAATCCCTTGTAAATTCTAATAAAGATCTCCTGCACCAGGTCAAGGGCATCCTGCTGTGAATAGGTGTAGCTGTAGCAAATGCTGTATATGTACTTCTCATATTTTTTAAACAGAAGCTCAAAGCCTTCCCTCTTATTCTTTTTGCATAGGTTTATTATTTTCTTATCCGGAACTTCCAACAAGTTAACCGCCCTTCATAATAACTTCAGCTGCTTTTATAAATATATACACATTTAAAACTGAAAAGTTTTGGTGATTTTAAAATTTTTAATTAAAAAAAGAAACTCCTTAAAGAGTTTCCGTATTGTTATTTTCATATAACGTGCTCCTTGCAACGAAAAGAAAGCATTACGCATGTAGTGCAGTTCATTTTTTGTGATTTATAAAAATACATACTAATGTTTAAGTCATTTATATTCTTCATTAAAAAACACTTTCTCCGGGGTATTTTAAATCCTTTCCCCTTAAGCAATCCATGATCTCCATAATCTTAATCGCATCGTAAAAGGTCTGCTTATCACTCTCGGTTTTATTCTGCCGGAGGCACTCCATGACTTCCATTGCCTCATAATTTTTTCCGTTAGATTCATAAGGAACATCAATATGTTGTTCGTCTCCATCATTAAGCTTTATAATAAGTTTTGACGGAAAATAAAAGTTCGGCACAATAATATGCCCTTTGGTACCGTACAGGGTAAAATCAACCGGTGCAGAAAAGGTGCAAGCTGAGGAAAGCAATGCCGTTTCACCTTTATCAAATTTCAAGAGATAGTGGGATTCTTCATCCACACCTGTTTTCCCTATATTCATTGAGCCTGTTATATGAACAGGATACTTTTCCAAAACCATACATGCAAAAGTTATTGGGTATATCCCCAGATCTAAAAGTGCTCCTCCTGCCAAATCAAGATTGTATAGCCTGTGCTTCGGGTCAAAGGGAACATCGATACAGAATTGCCCCTTCAGAACTTTTATCTCTCCGATCAAACCTTCTTTTATCACATCCATCAATCTTGACAGTGCCGGTGAAAATCTTGTCCACATGGCCTCCATTATAAACAGCCTCTTTGCTTTGGCTGTTTCAATAAGCTTTAAAGCCTGTTTTGCATTTAGCGCAAAGGGCTTTTCACAAAGTACATGCTTACCGTTGTTCAGGCACAGCATGACATTTTCATAGTGAAAATTATGAGTTGTCGCTACATACACCACATCTATACTTTCATTTTTCACAAAATCCTCATAGTTGTCATAGTAGTAGGGCAGATTAAACTCCTCTGCAAATTGTCTTGATTTTCCCGATTTTGAGGCCGCAGCTATCAATTTAGCACCCGGTACGGCTTTCAATGCATCCGCAAATTCCCGTGCAATGCTTCCGCAGCCCATAATTCCCCAGTTAATTGTACTTTTGCTCATAAAAATCCCACACCAATACGATAATATTTTTACTTCTTTCTATGAGTATATTACCACATTTCATAATGCTAAACCATATTAAACTAGCTTAAGAATCGGGTTAAGAAAAAGGGTTAAGAAACTGAGTTCTGAAAACGGGTTTAGAAAAAGAGTTCAGAAAATATTCCAGAAACTTAAGTTTCGCAGTCTAGAGCCTGTAAATACTCCTCTGGGTAGAGCAAAACTCGCTTCGCTCAAACAATGCTCTCCCTTTCCTCGTCGTATTAACAGGCTCTACGTCTGGCTTCACAATGTTTCTTCCATATTTTCCGAACCCGTTTTCTTTCCTTTGTTTATGCCCGCATCTAAAGCAAAAACTTAAAAATCTATGCATTCACGTATGCAGAAAGAAAATATCCGGAACTCCCCACCGAATATCCGGATATTTCCCTTTCCCCATTATGATTTTATGTCAACATTATCAAAAGAGCTTATACAATATCCTACAACACTATTGCGATGTACTTCATATGTCACAGGTTTTGCCCCGCAACATTATCCTGCTTTTCCATCTGCATCAACTTCTTCCTTTTGGTTATAAGACCTCCGATGCGTCCCGTTTCTTTGGCGGTCAAGCTCTTCCAGCCGTATTTCTTTACCTTCTCAAACAATCCAAGCTCAGCAATTATCTCATTCTTAATTTTTTCATCTAAGTTTTCCATATCGCACCACCTCCTGTGGTTATTATGTACCAAACCACATAGGGGTATACATATTTTTAGAAAAATTGTTATAGTTAGTTTAGTTTTCTCCCAATTCTTCCTTTATTACCTCTATTGCCTTCTTAAGCTGCAAATCGTCTTCCCGCGGCACCTGAGATGCAGGATAATATTTATACTTTTCATCCAGTTCCACTACAATATCGGGTTCAATTCCTTTCTCATGTATGCATACTCCCGATGGAGTAAAATATCTTGCTATAGTCACCTTTAAGCCCGATCCGTCCTCAAGATTCACTACCGCCTGAACCAAACCTTTTCCAAAGGTCCTTGTACCTATTATTTTTCCTTTTCCGTAATCCTTAACTGCACCGGACAGAATCTCTGATGCGCTGGCACTGTTTCCGTTAACCAAAACAGTAAGAGGTATATTCAGTTCGGTTGAATCGGATTTCTTCTCAGATCTGTTACCCAAACGGTCTTCCGTATATACAATCAAACCTTCCGGCAGCAGTCTGTCTGCAATAGCGGAAACTTGGTCATAATCACCGCCAGGGTTGTCTCTCAAATCAATTATCAATCCTTTAATTCCCTGATCGAGAAGCTTGTTTAAGTGAGTTCCGAAATCCTTTGCAATATCGTTGTCAAACATTATTAACCTGATATAGCCTATGTTTCCTTCCAGCACTTCACTGTTTATATTTACGATTTTAATTTCCTTTCTGATAACATCAAAATCCAGATATGTTCCCTCGGAAGGTCTGAATACCGTAATTTTGACTTTTGTATTTTCCTCTCCCTTTATCATGCTTACAATTAATTTGTCATCCCTTATTGTCGTTACATCTTTATCGTCAACCTTAACTATCTTATCTCCCGGCAATATACCTACTTCCTTTGCAGGAGAACCCTCGAAAGCCTCAACAACCGTAAGTATTCCGTCATTGTCCATGTTTATCGACACACCGATTCCCACATAGCTGCCCTGGGTCTTTTCGTTAAATTCCTTCATTTGATCCTTTGTAAAATAAACGGTGTAAGGGTCTTCCAAAGAATTGGCCATTCCGGAAATAGCTCCTTCGAGCATTTGATTCTGATCAACGTTTTTATAAAAATAAGTGTCCAAAAGGTTTTTTACCTCATTGAATTTATTTATATTTACAGAATCTACATCGTCTTTGTCAAAGGTTATTGCATAATCAGGGTTAAATTTTTTTGAATCTTTATATTTTTCAGCATCCTTCTCGGACAATACAATATAATGCGGATTTTTATAATGCCAAACCAAAAATCCAAATGCAGTTGTTGTCGAAGTGAGCAACATTACCAACAATATAGGTAAAACTTTACCGGTAATAACATTTTTATTCAATTCGAGACACTCCCCTTGCTATAGTTTGTTGAACCAGACTAATATCCGACCGAACGCATATCGCCTCAGAGTACCATACTATTCTATAAGGAATCTATAGTACTGAGAAAGGTTTTATGCTTAATTAGGTTTGTCTTACCGTTAACCTAAATTTTAACTTGCATTTATTATATCATATGCTTGCACATTTAATAATATTTTTATCCCTTTCGCTTTTTCATAATTTCACTTTTTAAATTCCACCAACAATTAAGCCCGTACCATAAAATGTACGAGCTTTTATTTTCGGTATGGTATCAAAATCAATTCATTTTCTTTTGCTGTCCCTATGGCTTTACATAATCCAGAGGATTAACCGGTGTACCGTTTTTTCTAACCTCAAAATGCAAATGAGGTCCTGTAGAAAGTCCTGTGCTTCCTACCTTTGCAATTGTATCACCGGCATTAACCGAATCTCCCACTTTCACAAGAAGCTTGCTGCAGTGAGCATATAGGGTAGAAATTCCTCCACCATGGTCTACTATCACAGTGTTGCCGTAGCCGCTCTGCCATCCCGCCACTATTACTACTCCCTTGTTGGCGGCAATTATCGAAGCACCGCTGCCCGCTGAAATATCTATACCGTTATGCATTTTATAAACTTTAAGTATCGGATGAAGTCTGTTTCCAAAGTAGGATGATATTTTCGTGCAGCTCGGAGTAGGCCAGAGCATGCTTCCTCCTGCGTAACTTCCACTTCGCTGGAGGCTTTTTATTTGATTAGCCAGTTCATTGGACTTTCTTAACAGCTCATCCTCCTGCTGCTCAAGCTTCTTTAGCTGAGAACTTATATTGCTGATTTCTTTATCGAGACCGGATCTTGTTGCCTTTATTTCATTTAATTTGTTTAATGATTCCGTCGCACTTTGCTTAATTGAATCTCTTTTCTCTACTGCAAGCTGTTTTTTAAATTCTACATCTGCCTTTGCTGCCTTTAAACTCTCAATAAGCTCCTTATCTTTCTTACTAACCGCAGAAACAATTTCAAGCCTATTCCAAAAATCAACAATGCTTTCCGACTCAGACAACGATTCAATAACCGAAACATTTGCGTTTTGATACATTACTTTTAGTCTGACTTTGAAAAGCTCCATCTGTTGATTGTATTTCTCTTCGCTTTCCTTTATCGCCTGGTCGATCAATTCAATATCTTTATTCATTTCATCGACTTGCTGCATCAAAGAATTATATTCTTCAGTCTTTTTCTTTTCTTGCGACTCCAGATATTCTTTTTCGCTTTTAAAAGAGTTTAATTTATTCTTTTGTTCCTTCTTTTGCTTTGATATATCGTTTATCTTGCTATCAACCGTTTTTTTCTGCTTCTGAGCGTCAGAAATGGTATCTCCCAAAACAGGAATCATTACCGTAGATAAAACCAAGGTAAAAATTGTAATTAACAATACTGCTTTTTTCACTTTTATAACCCCCTTGACCCTGCCAGAATCCTGTCTTTTGTTAACTTTATCTTTATACTCTTAAGTATTTACGTATTGATATAATACTGCCTGATGCCCCTACCAATGATCCTAAAAGGCAGGACACCATAATTAATTGAAAAGCCACGTCTTTCATTCCAACAAGCTTTACCATTATAAAATCATTCTGTACCCAACCGCCTCCTAATTTATAGATGATAAACAAAGCGAGAAAGCTTACGAATGCTCCTATTAATCCAATAATTATGCCTTCAACAATAAACGGTAACCGAATAAACCAATCTGTGGCACCGATATACTTCATTATGCTGATTTCTTTACGCCGGGCAAACACAGTCAATTTAATAGTGTTGGCTATAATAAACACAGCTATCACCACTAGGATTGCTATTAATAATGAACTGCCTATCTGTAAACCTCGAAGTATTCTGTTAATATAATCAATAGCCTTCTTAGAATATCTTACGCTGTCAACACCCGGATAATTCTTATATTTTTCCACAACCTCACCATAATCTGCCGAATTATTAAGTTTAATAATAAAAGAAACCGGCATAAAGCTCTCGTCAAGCCCTTCTAAAACATCCTTATCGTCCCCGAGCATTTCCTTGGCTTTTTCAAATGCCTGCTTTTTATCCACTTTTTCATATTCCTTTATCCTTTTATCACGGCCTATTGTCCATTCAAGCATTCCCAACTGGTGACCGTCCATTTCAGGATTGCAAAATATCTGCATTTCGGGCTGGTCCTTTAAAAACTGGGTATTATACTTTATATTAACCGTGATAATCCAGAAAAAACCCAGAATTACCAAGGATGCCGCGACAATGCCCATTGAAGCAAGGGACATAAGTACATTTCTATATGTATTGACGAAACCTTCTTTAACAACAAATTTTGCTGTCCTTAACTTCATTTTCGTACTGTCCTTTCTCCTGATCTCTAATAATTTCGCCTCTCTCTATGGCAATAACATGCTTTTGCATTTTATCCACAATGCTCTTTTCATGCGTGGCAACAATAACAGTAGTGCCCCTCATATTGACTTCCTGTATCAATTTCATTATTTCCCATGAAGTTTCGGGATCAAGATTTCCTGTAGGTTCATCAGCAATGATAAGAGAAGGATTGTTTACCAACGCACGAGCAATAGCAACCCTCTGCTGTTCTCCCCCAGAGAGTTGATTGGGATAGGCATTTGCTTTTCTGCTCAGCCCCACCAAGGCCAAGGCCATTGGAACCTGTCTTCTGATCTCTTTTGGAAGTGCTTCTGTTATTTGCATGGCAAATTCTACATTTTCATAAACCGTTTTATTGGGAAGCAGCCTGAAATCCTGAAATACAACTCCCAAGCTTCTTCTAAAGCAGGGAATTTCCTTTCTTTTTAACACAGAAAGGTCATAACCGTTTACAAAAACGGAACCTTCCGTGGGCTCTTCCTCCTTTAAAATTAGCTTTAAAATCGTAGATTTGCCGGAACCGCTGGGTCCCACTAAAAAAGTAAAGTCACCTTTTTTTATATTAAAACTGACATTATTTAACGCTACTGTTCCATTTGAATACTTCTTAACTACCGTTTTAAACTCTACCACAATAACATCTCCTAATAGAAATACCTTTTGATTTAACACGGTACTTTTATTTTATCTTTCGTGCAATATTTTATCGCAAATATTACCTTTTTGCAAATATATAAACAGAAATTGCTCCAAGCCGTCATACAAGGTCCCGGTTGCTGTCAAGATATTTCTTAACAAGTATTGCAACCTTAAATATTATTGCATCATCAAACTGTCTCAAATCAAGGCCTGTAACCTTCTGAATCTTATCCAACCTATACACCAGTGTATTTCTGTGGACAAAAAGCTGTCGGGAAGTTTCACTTACATTTAGGTTATTTTCAAAAAACTTAACTATTGTGTTCATAGTCTCAGCATCTAAAGCTTCAAAAGCTCCATCCTTAAACACTTCATTCAAAAACAATCTGCAAAGCGTAGGCGGAAGCTGATATATCAATCTGCCAATACCAAGTTTGTTGTAATCTATTATATTCTTTTCGTTTTCAAAAATTTCCCCAATTAATAAAGCTGTCTGTGCTTCCTTGAAAGAACGTCCTATATCCTTGATATTGTCAACTACAGTTCCAATTCCGATCTTAGACTTTATCATGCCCTCGGTGGATAAATTATCCAAAATAATCTTTGCATTTTTATTTACTTCCTTATAATCATAGTTGGAATTGAGTTCTTTTATAAGAACCGTCGTTTCATCGTCCAAAATTACAACAAAGTCCTTAGCCTTTCTTGGAAAAAGACCTTCAATTATCTCGTGGGCATAAATATCCTTTGCGGATTCCGTCTTTATCAAATATACCACTCTAAATACGTTATTTGCTATATGCAGTTCTTTAGCCCTTAATGTGATATCTCCGGGCAGAATATTATCCAGTATGACACTCTTAATAAAGTTAATCTTATCATACTTTTCGTCATAATACGCTTTAATGTTTATAATATTAATAGAAATGAGCTTCAGGTATTTACTGTTATTAGAATCGTCCGAATCAATATAGGCAATATATTCCATCTTGTTTCTTATATATATTTTTTGAAAGGATTGTCCTCCAACCACCACAAAAGAATCTTCCGTCTTCATTACTTCATCGATCAACGGATTGACATTTCCAACTCTTTCCTCATTTGAGCACGCCAAAACAAGACCGTTTTCATCGATAATGCCAATCTCCGAATCAATGGTGTCCCTAACTTGGTTTATAAGATTTTGATAAAGTTTTACCGACATGCAACCATCCCCCGCCAAACAACATAATAATTATTCTCTACCGCTGCTATTTTTCATAATCTATTCAAGGGGCATTCAACTGCAACCGAATCTGCAAACTAACTGTTTTAATTGCCTTATCTTATTTTATTATACACCAAAAAGTAAAAAGCTCAAGGAAGAACTTGCTTCACAAAGCTTCTTCCAATATTTTCTTCGCGCTAATATTATACACTTTGCACAAATATACATCCTGCCCATGCCGGACACATCACAAAGGGGAAAGAACAGTTATTCTTTCCCCTTTGCCATATTAAAAATTTACATTTAGTTCATTATAGTCTTTTCGGTTTCTTTATCAAAGATGTGAATCTTGTTTGTATCAAGAGCAAGCTTGATTACATCTCCGGCTCTTGCCTTAGTTCTCGGGTTAACTCTTGCTGTAAAATCAACATCTCCTACTACTGTATATAATAAGGTTTCTGAACCCAGCATTTCAACAACCTCAACCTTCGCACTTACCACACTGTCTGCCATGGATTCAAGATAAATAGCCTCGTCATGAATATCTTCCGGACGAATACCTATTACCACTTCTCTTCCTACATATTCGCTTCCCTCAAGCTTCTTAGCTTTTCCTTCCGGAAGCTTAATGTCTTCCTTACCGAAGAGTAAGTGAATTTCTTCCCCACGTTTTTCAACTCTTGCATTTACAAAGTTCATCTGCGGGCTTCCGATAAATCCGGCAACGAACATGTTTACAGGTCTTTCATAAAGGTTAGTTGGGGTATCCACCTGCTGAATATATCCATCCTTCATTACCACGATTCTTGTACCCATGGTCAACGCTTCTGTCTGGTCATGGGTAACGTAGATGAAGGTTGTCTGGAGTCTCTGATGCAGTTTGCTGATCTCAGTTCTCATCTGAACCCTAAGTTTTGCATCAAGGTTTGAAAGCGGCTCATCCATCAAGAATACCTTCGGGTCACGAACGATAGCACGACCTAAAGCAACCCTCTGTCTCTGTCCACCGGACAATGCCTTCGGTCTTCTTTCCAGCAAATGCTCTATATCAAGTATTTTTGCTGCTTCCAAAACTCTTCTCTTTATTTCATCCTTAGGCATTTTTCTGAGTTTCAAACCAAATGCCATGTTGTCAAAAACAGACATATGAGGATACAAAGCGTAGTTCTGGAAAACCATTGCTATATCCCTGTCCTTCGGTGCAACGTCGTTTACCAGTTTGTCTCCTATATACAATTCTCCTTCGCTAATCTCTTCCAATCCTGCGACCATTCTCAGTGTAGTAGTTTTTCCACATCCAGATGGTCCAACCAAGATTATAAATTCCTTATCCTCAATATCCAAATTAAAATCATTAACTGCAGTTACCCCACCTGGATACCTCTTATAGATTCCTTTTAGCTTAACGCTTGCCATTTTTTCCCCTCCCAATTTTTTTACGAACACTAGTTATAACATAACTAATATAACATTTAAGCCAACCCTCAACTAGTATATTTTTTAACAAAAAAAAATGCTGTATTTAGTAACTTTGCATAAAGGTAAACAATCATAATGCCTTAAATAAGCACTTTACAGGCAATTGTACAAATTGCCGGGGCCCAGAAGCAAGTTGAAACATTTTTTCACTCATCTCTTAATGTTAAGAAAAATGTGAAAGAAACATTGTGCAGCAATTCATAGAGCCTGTTTATACGACGCGGTCAGGGAGAGCATTGTCTGAGCGCAGCGAGTTTTGCTCGACCCCGCGGAGTATTTACAGGCTCTTAAATTGCTTAACTTTAGTTTCTGAAACATTTTTCTTAACATTCCTTGTTGAATTTTTATGCATAAGAATGTATAATTATAAAATCAATTAATTTTAGCTCGCTTATATCAGGAGGTATTAAAATGAAAAAAGTAGGAATAATCGGAGCTACCGGCTATGTTGGAATAGAAATAGTCCGTATTCTCCAGAACCATCCGGATATACAGATTTCTTCTGTTGTATCTCACAGTTTTGTGGGAAAGAGAATATCCGATGTATATCCAAATTTAAGAAATATATTTGATATGGAATGTGAAGAGCTTGATATAGATAAAATCGCAGACAAGGCAGAGATTTTCATAACCGCCCTGCCCCACGGGATCTCAAAAGAAGTAATTCCCAAGCTTGTGGAAAAGGGAAAAAGGATAATAGACCACAGCGGTGATTTCCGTTACAAATCCGTTGAGGTATATGAAAAATGGTACAACACCACCCATGGAATGCCTCATCTGCTTGATATTTCGGTATACGGCCTTCCCGAGCTTCACCGTGAAGAAATCAAGACGGCGCAAATTGTGGGAAACCCCGGTTGTTATCCCACATGCTCAATTTTGGGTCTGGCCCCGTTGATCAAAAACCGCCTTGTGGACACTAAAAATATAATAATCGATGCAGCTTCGGGAGTTACAGGAGCAGGCAGAAATGCCGACTTACCCTACCAGTTCTGCGAATGCACCGAGAATTTCAAGGCATATAAGGTATCTACCCATAGGCATACTTCCGAAATAGAACAGGAAATATCGCTGCTTGCCGGTGAGGAAATAACGGTTTCCTTCACCCCCCATCTTGTTCCAATGAAAAGGGGTATGCTTTGCACCATATACGCCAACTTGGCCTGTGAAAAAGATACGGCCGAATTAATAGCTTTGTACAAAGAATATTATAAAGACGAGTGTTTCGTACGTATTCTCGATGAAGGCATACTTCCTGAGACAAAAAATGTCGCAGGGTCAAACTATATTGACATCAGCCTTGTTGTCGACAAGCGCCTAAACAGAGTCATAGTTCTGTCCGCCATCGACAACCTGGGAAAAGGTGCCGCGGGTCAGGCAGTTCAGGATCTCAACATAATGTTCGGGCTTCCGGAAAACAGAGGGCTCACATCGCCGGGATTGTACCTTTAGAGAATAGGCCTAAATATAATGTTTAGAAAATAGGCTTGAATAATACTTTAATAATAATCGACTTAATTATAAGAATTTAGACAACTGTATAAAAATAAAATATTAATTAATGGAGGAATTATTTTGGATACTACAATGGAAACTCTTATTAAGAAAGCGGAAATACTTATTGAAGCACTTCCGTATATACAGAAGCTGTTCGGTAAAACAGTGGTTATAAAATACGGCGGAAATGCCATGATAAATGAGGATCTCAAAACCTCGGTAATGGAAGACATTACATTGCTTAAATATATCGGAATGAATCCTGTTGTCGTTCACGGAGGAGGCCCGGATATCAATAAATATCTTGATAAGCTCAATATAAAGAGCCAATTTATCAACGGCCTTAGGGTTACCGACAGCGTAACCATGGATGTTGCCCAAATGGTGCTTGTAGGAAAAACCAATAAGGAAATCGTATCCTTATTAAATCAAATGGGCGGAAAGGCTATAGGTCTTTGCGGAATAGACGGAAGCATTATCGAATGCGAGCAATATACCACAAATGTCGATGGCAAGGAAGTTGATCTTGGCTATGTTGGAAAAATAACCAATGTAAATTCAAAGCTTATTGAGCTCCTGGCAAAGGATGAATATATCCCTGTTGTGGCACCGATAGGCGTAGGCAAGGACGGTCAGAGCTACAATATTAATGCCGACACGGTTGCCGGTGAAATAGCTGCTGCACTAAAAGCAGAAAAGCTCATGCTATTAACCGATGTTCCCGGTGTCAAGATTCATAAGGACAGCAATGATATAATCCCTGCACTAACATCCTCAGAAGTATTTGAGCTTATCGACAAAAAAGTAATTGACGGAGGAATGATCCCAAAAGTTCTGGGTTGCATTGATGCCCTTGAAAAAGGTGTCGGACGAACTCATATTATTGACGGAAGAATTCCTCATTGTCTACTTCTGGAGATATTTACAAACAAAGGTATTGGTACCATGATCATGAAGGAAAAAACACTTTATCATAGCAATGAAAAATTATAATCCTCCTTCCCCGATATTAATATTTTATAAATAATGGTGAATTTAATCACTTTATGAAGGATTTTAGGATTTTATAAAGAATAGATATATTAAATTGTAAATAATTACGATATTCATATATAGATAGCAAATAGAATCATCGTCAGGGAGGATTGATTTATTTGAGGAAGGATTTGATGACAAAGGTACTTAAAGAAGACATGGTTATTGGTACCCGATTGGCATCCAGCAATATATGGCTTCAGAATATAGTATATAAAGTTGAAAACCATATGATTACTACAGGACTATTGACTGAGTATCTCGAAAACATAATAATGTTGGGACAAAACATGACTTTAAAAGTATCCAATCCTAAGACCGAGTTCTTGTTTGATGGAGAAATTGTCAAAATCAACCCTGACTTTCCCAGCCATGTTACACTAAAAATTCGGGATATCAAGAAGCTTAAAAATATAAGGACTTATCCAAGATATGATGTCTACCTTGGTGCAACTATTAAGCCTTTTGATTCCGATGAAGAATATTTTGCGATTGTACATAATATCAGTTTGGTTGGAATGGCATTTTACTCAAGAGATGATTTAAAAATGGGAGATCAAAAATATGAAATCTCCGTTTATCTTTCCGATTCTAAGGTTGTAAAAGCAACAGGAAAAGTAACCCGAGTGTCTTTGAAGGAGCATTTTTCCGATTATGGCTTTCAGTACTTTGAATTGAACGAAGAAAGCAAAATCCTTCTTTCAGAACATTTCGATTCTATTGAAGATGAAAAGGATAAACTACACGAAGAGTTCTTAACCTGTGTTAAAAAGCATCTCTAATTTTGATAATTAATAAGTTATTTAGCTTTCCTCAGCGGCTGCCGGTGGCATGCCGCTTTTATGTTTTGTTGCTTTTTCCCCCGTCCCATTATAAGCATATAATAAGTTGGATTTCTTAGGTGTATTTTTATTACTATAGGATGTATATTATTGAGTAAAACAAAAAAGAGACAACATACCCTTCTTATATGTCTTTTTAGCCGTTTTCCCTCATGTATCATATTAAATATATACACTCTACCGAATAAACCGAATGTTTCTCAAGGCTTTGAGCAAACTTGGATTCAGCATGTTAAATTTATCAATTAATTTTCAATTATTGCTTAATTGATGTTGCATTTTTATACATTTTTATGTATAATTATTAATATTATTTTTCATGGAGGTCTTTATTATGAAGCTAAATGAGATAGTTGAACTGGATAAAAAATATTATATGAATACATTCGGCAACAGAACTCCGGTATGCTTTGACCATGGCAAGGGAATTAACCTTTGGGACTCAGATGGAAAAAAGTATTATGATTTCCTCGCAGGAATAGCGGTAAGCGCTTTGGGACATTCACATCCCAAGCTTGTAAATGCCATTAAGGAACAGGCAGAAAAATTAATCCACTGCTCCAACCTTTATTATATAGAAAATCAGGCAAAGCTGGCCAAGATTCTGGTAGATAACTCCTGTGCGGACAAGGTGTTTTTTGCAAACAGCGGAGCAGAGGCAAACGAAGGAGCCATAAAGCTTGCACGGATCTTCTTCAAAAAGAAGGGCATGCCTGAGAAATTTGAAATTATCACTCTGGAAAAATCCTTCCACGGAAGAACGCTGGCTACCATTGCAGCAACGGGACAGGATAAATACCAAAAACCTTATTCACCCCTTACCCCAAGCTTTTTAAAGGTGCCCATAAATGATTTGGAAGCCCTTGAAAAGGCAATAAACGGTTCAACCTGTGCTGTAATGATAGAACCTATACAGGGTGAAAGCGGCGTAAACCTTACCACTATTGAATATATGCATGGAGTCAGAAAGCTTTGTGACGAAAAGGGAATACTCCTGATATTTGATGAGGTTCAATGCGGTCTGGGACGTACCGGTAAGCTTTTTGCATACGAGCATTTCGGTATTGAGCCTGACATATTCACTCTTGCCAAGGCTTTAGGCGGCGGTTTCCCCATTGGTGCCCTGTGTGCAAAGGAACATGTGGCAAGTGCCTTTGAGCCGGGAGACCATGGCTCAACCTTCGGAGGAAATCCTCTTGCCTGTGCGGCAGGTCTGGCAGTTATGGAAGTTATGATAAATGACAAGCTGGTTAAAAATTCGGAGGAAATGGGCTCCTATTTTCTTGACAAGCTTTCAGGTTTTACCGAAAAGTACGATTTTGTAAAAGAAATCCGTGGAAAAGGACTCATGATAGGTATTCAGCTTACAATAGACAAAGCTGCAGAAATCAAAAATAAATGTTTTGACAAAGGATACCTTATCGGAAGCGTAGGAAACAACATTTTAAGATTATTACCCCCATTGATTGTAACAAAAGAAGACATTGACGGCTTGGTCAACGTGTTAGATAATATATTCCGAGAATATTAAATTTTGAGGGGATAGAATCATGAAATCAGTATTAGTTTTGGAGGATGGAACTTATTTTTCGGGTGAGGCCTTCGGCAGTGCCGGAGAAACAGTGGGAGAAATTGTATTCAATACCAGCATGACAGGTTATCAGGAGATAATAACCGATCCTTCTTACAGGGGTCAAATAGTCGCAATGACTTACCCCTTGGTCGGAAACTGCGGATTCAACCAGTACGATAATGAATCGTCAAAATGTCATGTACAGGGATTTATCGTTAAGGAGCTTTCGGATACACCGACCAACTGGCGTTTTGAAATTACTCCCGATGAATATTGCAAACAAAACGGCATCATAGGAATAAAAGGTATCGATACCCGCACCCTTACCCAGCACATCAGAGATAATGGAAGCATGTATGGAATTATTTCTACCGAAAGTGGAAATATTGATGCGCTTCTTGAAAGGCTTATGAAAAAAAAGCAGGAAAAAAGAAACTTAGTGGCAGAGGTTTCAACAAAAGCGCCCATTCATAAACCGGGCAGCGGAAAACGCGTTGTGGTTGTAGACTTTGGAGTTAAAAACAGTATTATTAAATCTTTGGAGAAAAACAACTGCGATATATACATACTTCCGGCTACATCGTCGGCATTGGAGATTTTGGAATACAATCCCGACGGAATACTTCTTTCAAACGGTCCCGGGAATCCGGCAGAACTCCTGTCAATAAAGGCAACAATACAGGAGCTTTTAGGTAAGAAGCCAATCTTGGGAATCGGCCTTGGATTTCAGCTTTTGGGCTTAGCATTAGGCGGCAAAACCGGCAAACTGAAATTTGGACACCACGGTTGCAACTATCCTGTTAAAGACCACAGAACCGGAAGATGCCGTATAACATCTCAGAGCCATAGTTATGCTTTGGAAAACAGCTTTGGAGACGATGTTATTGTTACTCAAACAAACATTAACGACAACACCGTAGAGGGTTTACGGCATAAAGAATATCCGATAATCGGCGTACAGTATCATCCTCAAGCAATTACCGAGGACGATACCTCATACGTTTATTTTGATTTTTACAAAATGATTGAAGAATGTTCAAAATCTATATAATAGCAATAGGGAGGTTCAGATGCCAAAAATAGAAAAAATTAAAAAGGTCCTTGTCATTGGGTCAGGACCTATTGTTATCGGTCAGGCTGCTGAATTTGACTATTCGGGAACGCAAGCTTGCAAAGCATTGAGAGAAGAAGGAATTGAAGTAGTTCTCGTAAACAGCAATCCTGCAACCATAATGACCGACACCCAATCGGCAGACAGGGTATATATTGAACCTATAACCCTGGATGTTTTGAAAAAGATAATAAAAGAGGAAAAGCCCAACGGAATCCTGGCTTCCCTTGGCGGTCAAACGGGCTTAAACATGGCTGTTGAGCTTGCTGAGGACGGCATTTTGGACGAAATGGGAATTGAGCTTTTGGGCACTTCCTTAGAATCGATAAAAAGGGCAGAAGACCGGGAATTGTTCAAGCAAACCATGCAGGAAATCGGGGAAAAAGTTCCCTTAAGCACAATTGTAACCGACCTTGAAAGCGGCATAAAGTTTGCAGAAGAGGTGGGCTTCCCTATCATCATCCGCCCCGCATACACCTTAGGAGGCACAGGCGGCGGTATTGCGCATGACATGGAGGAGTTTAAATATATATGCGGCAAAGGTCTAAAGCTTAGCATGATCCATCAGGTTTTACTGGAGCAAAGCGTAGCAGGTTGGAAAGAAATCGAGTACGAGGTTATGAGGGACGGTGCCGACAACTGCATCATAATATGCAATATGGAGAACTTTGACCCTGTGGGGGTTCATACCGGCGACAGTATTGTTGTTGCACCTTGCCAGACGCTGTCCCATATTGAAGCCAAGATGCTGAGAAAAGCTTCAATAAAGATAATCCGTGCTCTTAATATAAAAGGTGGTTGTAACATTCAATTTGCCCTTAACCCCAATAGCTTTGAATACGTGGTAATTGAGGTCAATCCGAGAGTAAGCCGTTCCAGTGCCCTTGCTTCAAAGGCTACCGGGTATCCTATTGCCCGTGTAACGGCTAAAATTGCAATAGGTCTTAACCTTGACGAGATTAAAAACTCGGTTACCCAGACCACTTATGCATGCTTTGAGCCTTCCATAGACTATGTTGTCACAAAGGTTCCCCGTTGGCCCTTTGACAAGTTTATTAACGCCGACAGGTCTTTAGGCACTCAGATGAAGGCTACCGGTGAAGTAATGGCTATAGGCAGAACCTTTGAAGAATCCATACTGAAGGCTATTGACTCTTTGGACATTAAAATGAATTACCAACTGGGTTTGAGCCTTTTTGACAACATATCCACGGAAGAATTGCTGGAATTTATTAAAGTTGCCAGGGATGAACGTATTTTTGCTCTTTGCAAGGCGCTTCAAAAAGGAGTGGCTGCAGAAGAAATAAGCTCAATTACCAAAATTGATATTTTCTTTATAAAGAAGCTTCAAAAAATCGTTAGCCTGGCTGAAGAAATCAAAAACTCAGGTATTGCATGGCTTGATTATGACCTTTTTGCCAAGGCAAAGAAAATGGGCTTTGGAGATTCATACATTGCAAACCTTGTAAATGTGCCTCTTGAAACCATTTTAGATCTCAGAAAGAAATATGCAATCCGTCCGGCATACAGAATTGTCGATACCTGTGCCGGTGAGTTTAAGGCAGTTACCCCCTACTACTATTCAACCTACGGAGAAAAGGACGATGTGGTTGTTTCCGACAAAAAGAAGGTTATAGTAATAGGATCAGGTCCTATAAGGATAGGCCAGGGTATTGAGTTTGACTACTGCAGTGTCCACTCGGTCAAGACCTTGAGGGAACTGGGAATTGAGTCAATAATAATAAACAACAATCCGGAAACGGTAAGCACGGATTTTGATACATCGGATAAACTGTATTTTGAGCCCCTTACTAAAGAATGTGTGCTCGATATTATAAACAAGGAGAAACCCTTAGGAATAATAGTACAATTCGGAGGCCAGACCTCCATAAATCTTGCAGGTCCCCTTGCCAGTGAGGGTGTAAACATCCTCGGAACTTCGGTGGAAAGCATCGATATCGCAGAGGACAGGGATAGGTTTATGAATCTTTTAGAGGAGCTCGACATACCATTGCCTCCGGGAGATACCGCTTTCTCCATTGACGAGGCCATGGAAATAGCAAAGAGAATAGGATATCCCGTACTGGTGAGACCTTCATATGTTTTGGGCGGAAGAGCCATGGAAGTGGTTTATAACGACGATACTTTGAAAGAATACATGAACCGGGCGGTTTATATCTCAACCAACCATCCGGTTTTGATAGACAAATATATCGAAGGAAAAGAAGTTGAAGTGGACGGTATCTGCGACGGCGAAGAGGTATTAATTCCCGGTATCATGGAGCATATCGAAAGGGCCGGTATCCACTCGGGAGACAGTATTTCGATATATCCGCCTCAGACCCTTGACGATGAGATAAAAAACACCATAGTGGATTACACGACAAGGCTGGCAAAAGCACTTAAAATAGTGGGACTCTTTAATATCCAGTTTGTCGTTGACCGCAGCAACAAGGTTTATGTTATCGAGGTTAATCCCCGTGCCAGCCGTACCGTTCCGATAATGAGCAAGGTCACCGGAATACCTATGGTAGATGTAGCCACAAGGTTTATCCTCGGATACAAAATGAAGGATCTGGGATATACCCCCGGTCTTTACAAGGAATCGGAATACGTCGCTGTAAAAGCTCCGGTCTTCTCTTTCTCAAAGCTTACTACCGTTGATACCTTCTTAGGACCGGAAATGAAATCCACAGGAGAGGTTATGGGGGTATCGAAAGACTTCCATATTGCTCTTTTCAAGGCACTCACTGCTTCCGGCATTAAAATACCCTCCGGCGGAAATGTGCTCTTGTCCATAGCCGACAGGGATAAGCGTGAATGTGCCGAAATAGCCCAGGCACTTTCGGATCTCGGTTTCAATCTGATGGCTTCCGAAGGCACCTATACAAACCTTTCGGGTCTTGGAATCGAAGTGGATATGGTGTCGGATGAAGAAATGATTGAACTTATAAAGAACGATAAGATATCCCTGGTAATAAACACGCCAACCATGGGAAAAATACCCGGAAGACTTGGATTTACATTAAGGCGGACATCGATTGAATATAATATACCGTGCATAACTTCTCTTGATACGGCAAAATCGATGATTTCAATTTTAGAGCACATGATATCCGGAGAAGACACTGAAATTTGCCCACTTGACAGATATGCCAAGTAACCCGGCTTGAAATTCAGAATTTATATGATTTGGAGGCGTTTTTTATGAAGCATTTAATTAGTCTTCATGATTTGTCAATTGAGGAAATCGAATCCATTCTAAAGGTTGCAGAAAAATTGAAAAGACAGCTTAAAGAAGGAGTTCCCCATCAATTGTTAAAGGGCAAAACCCTTGGGATGATTTTTACAAAGTCATCCACCAGAACCCGTGTATCCTTTGAAGTGGGAATGTATCAGCTGGGTGGATATCCCCTGTTTCTGAGCTCAAACGATATACAGTTGGGACGCGGTGAGTCCATTTATGATACAGCCCAGGTTCTTTCAAGATATGTGGACGGTATAATGATAAGGACCTTTGCCCACAGCGATGTGGAGGACCTTGCAAAATACGGCAACGTTCCGGTTATAAACGGTCTTACGGACCTTATGCACCCGTGTCAGATACTCGCAGACCTTATGACGATTTATGAGCATAAGGGAACATTAAAAGGATTAAAGCTTGCGTACATTGGAGACGGCAACAATGTCGCAAACTCACTTCTTCACGGCTGTGCAAAAGTTGGAATGGATATTGCAGTCGCCTCACCGAAAGGTTACCAGTGTGACAGTAACATAGTATCCGAAGCCTTGGAAGATGCAAAAGTATCCGGATCCAACATCCTATTGACAGAAGATCCGGTTGAGGCCATCAAGGATGCGGATGTTGTTTATACCGATACCTGGATAAGCATGGGACAGGAAGCGGAAAAACAGGAGAGAATTAAAATATTCATGCCCTATCAGGTAAACAAGGAACTGTTCTCGAAAGCCAAAGAAGATGCCATTTTCTTGCATTGTTTACCGGCTTACAGGGGCTATGAGGTCACTGAGGACGTAATTGACGGCTCACAATCGGTTATTTTTGATGAGGCAGAAAACAGGATGCACGTCCAGAAAGCAATAATGGCATTGCTTATGGGGAATTGGTAATAGGTGAGCAATATGGATTATTCATTTGTTATCAGAAAAGCTCAACTGGAGGATGCAGAAGAAATTCGAAGCATTACCAAGGAAGCCTTTAAAAAATATATGCAGGATGCAGGGCTTTCGGGAACCATGGAAGCCCTGGAAGAATCCCTTGAGGATATAAAAAAAGATATTGAAACTAAAGAAGTGTTTATCGCATTTATTGACAGCATTCCGGTGGGAACAATCCGTGTGGAGATCCTGCCGGATAACACGGCATACATAAGCAGGTTTGGAGTTCGTCTTGATTACCACAATATTGGTATCGGAAAAGCTATGATGAACCTGGTTGACAAGCTCCTTGTGTCCAAAGGTATAAAAAGGGTAAGTCTACATACTGCATCAAAGTATAAAGCACTTATGCGTTTCTACTACGGTAGAGGGTTTTATGTAGATTCCACTACAAAAGACAAGGGCTATGTCCGTGCCCTTTTGGTAAAAGATTATGAGTAGATTTTAAAGTCTACTCATAATTTTATATCAAAAAAGATCTGTTACGTTGGAACTTGAATCACCCTTGATTCCCATAGACTATTTATTGTCCTTTATCATCCTCTCTGCAATTGAGACTAACCGGTCTTTTATCAATATCTTTTCTTTCCACCTTTCGGGAATGGCGCCATATCCATAGTACACTCCTGCCATTCCTCCTGTAATGGCAGCTATTGTGTCCGAATCTCCTCCGAGATTGGCTGCTTCACACACAGCGTCCTCAAAGGTTGAGGTGTTAATGAAACACCACAATGCACATATCAATGTATCAACTACATATCCCGTTGGTTCCAGCTCATCCTTTAACACCAGAAATGCTTTTAAATACTCCGGATAATTTTCAATATATTTTCTTATAACAGGTATTTTAGGCTTTCCGTTTAGATAGTCATGAACTATCAGATTATACAACCTGCAGGCATCCGTTGATTGCCGGTCATAATGGGTCATAACACTTTGCGAAGCTGTTATCTCCAGCATTTTTTCAACATCACCGTAATATAAAGCAACCGGTAAACATCTCATGAGAGAACCGTTTCCAGCACTCCTGCCACCGGTTGACTGATGAGCGTAATAGGAAGATTTCAGCCAGTCTTTGCATCGTATATATTCACCGAATGCAATCCGGATAATATTGCCAATATCCTTAGGTCTACTGCTATACCATTCAATAAAGTGTTTTCCGATATTTTCGACAGGATCCTCCGGATTGTCAAGGATGCCTTCTGCCACAGCAACAGTCATCATTGTATCGTCCGTCACTTCCCCAGGCTTCAGTTCCCAGCATCCGCCGCCTATGATATCTTTTAAATATCCATATTGTCTCTTAATCTCATCCTTTGACATGAATTCCAGTGTTCCTCCGAGAGCATCTCCGCAGGCAACACCAAAAAGTCCCCCGAGCACGCGTTCATATCTATCCACGAAATACACTTCCTTTAAACTCAGAATCTATGATAATTTAATGTTTTCTTTAACCCTCAAGCCTTTAATTTGCTTTTTAATGCACAACTCCGGCTAATGAAAGAAGATGTTATAAATTTATATATGTATCCAGTACCTTTCGATATACGCATCTTCAGGCTCACAATAGACGGTACGTTCGTATATACCGCCATTAGCCAAAATGGTACGTTTACTGCCTTCATTTTCTCGTTTGCAAGTTATTAAAACATCCCTGAGCCCATATGCTTTACAGGCTTTAAGACACTCAGCAAGCATCCGTTTTGCATATCCCTTTCTTCTTTCACTGGGTCGAACCGAATATCCAATGTGACCGCCATACTTCTTAAGAAACTTGTTAAGATAATGGCGGAATTGAATCATACCAACTATTTTTTTGTCTGCTACACGAACGTAAATATATTGATCACATGTAACCCAGTTATCAGGTACATATTTTTTATTTCCGCAACATTCACTATATCTGAGCCATTCCTTAATGTCATCCATATCCTTCAAAGGACCTGTTCCATCCATAGAACTATTGGCCTCTATCATTTCCTTGCGATACGCTGCAATTTCACTTTCGAAAGAAGAGTCCGGTTTTACTAAAACACACTTATCCATATAAATCTCTCCCCCTAAAATTAATCATATGATGTCAGTTCTTCATACAATTTTATTATTTCACTCTATGATAATTTCCCCTAAGCCTTCTGCTTCGTATATTTTGTATGCTCTATCGTCTTTTACATCAGGAAAATCCTTTCTCCTGTAGTAAAACCCTTTACACCCTAGTTATTCTTAAATTTTTACGCATACCGTCCCTGCTTAAAGCAGCCATATCGTTCACATAATATGACAAATAATTCCATCTAAGATTATTTTCATTATTTTACCTCAGTAAGCAGAAGTATGTCAACTAACCGTAGATCTTCCGAATTCATTTTTCTATTGACATAATTCCATATATATGTTATTACTAGATTATTATAACAAAGTATAAGGGGGACAGACAGTCATGATTAAATCGTTTTATATCCATCGTAATATTATCGATTGCTATGCTGTCTGTTATTGCCTTAAACAATAAAAGGTTTTAACTTCAAGAGCATTCGCACTCGATACTGCAATAAATGTGAATTGAGTGCGATTTTTTTATTAACCAAACATAAAGGGATGTCTTGTCATGAACATAATTCAGGGAAAAATTGAATGTCGACCGCAAGAAACCGGATACGATGCCAGCAGGCTGGATGTACTGAACAGACATTTGCAGAGGCTTATTGATAACGGAATGATTTCAGGTGCGGTTTATACCATATCCCACAAGGGAAAAATCATTGCCAATGCCAGTATGGGTGCAGGAAGCAGGATTTCCGATAAAAAAATGATGCCCGATACAATTTGGCCAATCGCTTCCATCACCAAAACTTTTACCGCTGTGGCTATCATGCAGCTTGTTGAAGACGGATATATCCGGCTTGACAACAAAGTAGGCGATATACTACCACAGTTTTCAAAGCCACCCTTTGACACGATTACTATCATGCATCTACTTACCCATACCTCGGGGCTATATCCGGATCACAGTTGTTTTCCGGACTCCGCTCCTAAAAGTGCATGGGAGCTGATTGAAACTGCAGAAAAGCTTTGGGACAAAACCGGTGAGTTTGATTGGATCAGTGCCGGAATTTCACCCGGACTGCGAGCACCTGTGGGTACCCAGTGGCTGTATTGCTCGTTCGGGTTTGCCATCCTGGGTGAAATTATCACAAAGGTGAGCGGACAATTCGCCCATGACTATATTGTGGAACGTATTATTCGTCCTCTTAATATGAACGATACCGGATTTTTAATTACCCCCGACAAGGCAGAGCGTTGCTTTATTAATGACGAAGATCACAATCAAATGATCAATTATGTTCTTTCAGGAAAATCGGACGGCAACGAAGACAAGGGATCAATTTGGGAAAAGATTCCTAATACCGGCGGAGGGCTTTATTCAACAACAACGGATCTGATTCGGTTTGCCAACGCCATGCTGTACGGCGGCCGTTTGGAAGATGCCCGTATTCTAGGAAGAAAAGCCGTAGAAAAGATGACTACAAACCAACTTAGCAATATCCCCGATATATGCTGGGATCACAACGAACACGACAGGCACTACGGAGTCGGTTTTGACATGCGTGAAAGCGATGCATTCACCTATTCCAAGGGTACATATTTGCACGAGGGTTTTGGGGCAAGCGCAATGTATATTGATCCGAAGGAAGAGCTTGCAGCTGTATGGTTTGTGCCCTTTGCCAACATAGAAAGTTGGTTCCCCGATCCTCTCTATAACGTACAGAATATTATTTGGTCGGGGTTGATATAGTTGAATTCGTTAATGCATAAGCTGGAAGAGCTAAAAGCCGTGGCTTTTGCAACCTATAAGGAATGGAGCGTCTATCGGACGCATTCCATGGTTTCGATGTTTGTCGGACCGATCTATTTCATCGTACAGTATTATATTTGGACAGCCGTTTACGGTGGAGCGGATACTCTTGCACAAATGGAGCTTTCGCAGACCATACGATATTTCGGAGCAACTGTACTCATTGGATATCTGACGATGGATTTTGCCGACTGGAACTTGCAAATGCTTGTGCGTACAGGGAAGTTTTTGACTTTTACGCTGCGTCCGATGCACCATAGATTTTTTGCCCTTTCCCAAAAAGTCGGGCATAGAATATTGGGCTTTTTCTTCGAATTTCTTCCCTGTTTGCTCATATTCACTTTGGTGTTTCGAGTGGACATCATTCCCGAGCACTTGGGCTGGACAGCCATATCGGTAGTTTTGGCTTTTCTTATGAATTTTTATATAAACTACTGCATAGGAATGACTGCCTTTTATCTTACACAGGCAAACGGCATTAGAGTTGTTTATCAACTGCTTGCCCAGGTTTTTTCGGGAGCATTGATTCCACTGAATTTTTTCCCGCCGGCAATGCAATATGTTATGATGTTTTTGCCGTTTCAATACACAAATTACATTACGGCAATGATTTGGACCGGCGGTGATAATATCGGAGGAATCAATCTTTCAGTACCCCAGGCTGTATTATGCCAGGGTATAGCGGTAATCGCAGCTTATTTACTAAGCGAAGTTATATACCGCATTTCCATGAAGCGGTTTACTGCGGTAGGAGCGTGAGTTATTATGAAATATATTAAAATGTATCTTGCCTGTGCCCATACCGCATTTTCACGGGCAGCAGCATACAGAGCGGATTTTCTTCTCGGAAGTATTATTACGCTGCTGTCCAATATTCTCTTCCCGCTGGTAACCGTGTTGATTTATTCAAACGGTGCAACATTTCCGGGCTGGACCATGTGGGAGGTACTGTTGATTCAATCGGTTTACTCCATGTCTACCGGAGTAGCGGCTATGTTTTTCAACAGTTTTGTGTGGGTAACCATGGAACATATTCGTGAGGGCAGTTTTGAGACGGTACTATTAAAACCTGTTTCGCCGCTGTTCTTTATAGCCGCTTCAAATTTTGATCCCGAATACGGCGGGCTTTTTCTCGGCGGACTGATTTTAACGATTGTTTCCTCCGTGCATACAAATATATCCGGTTTGGGCGGTATACTTCAATTTATTCTGTTGTTTGCGGTAGGGCTTGCGGTTATGAGTGGATTATACCTGGTTATGGCTGCAATTACCTTCAAATGGATCGGAAATGCCCGTATTCCGGAAATTTTCGACAGTATAAGGAACTTTGGAAAATACCCGGTGGGTATATTCCCTCGTGGCATTCAGGTGCTTTCAACACTTATTGTTCCGGTAGCGGTCATTGGATATTTTCCCGCATCGGCACTATTGGGACGCCTTAAACCGATAGCCTTCATCTCCCTTATTCCATGCTTGCTGTTTCTTGCTTTCGGAATCTGGATTTACAACAGGATGATAAAGCTGTATGAAGGCGTAGGAGGTTAATCATTTTGAAAAAGGATGAATTTTTATGGCTGCAATAACAGTTGAAAACCTTGTAAAAACCTATACAACGTATAAAAGAGGAAGCGGTTTTTTTGAAACGCTCAAAAGCTTTGTAAAGCGTGATCCGGTCACAGTTAGGGCAGTGGACGACATTTCCTTTAAAATAGAAAAAGGAATCATCTGCGGTATACTCGGGCCCAACGGTGCCGGTAAATCCACTACAATAAAGATGCTTTGCGGAGCCCTCTATCCTTCCGGCGGGAAAATTGATGTTATGGGCTATTTCCCTGCAAAAGACCGAATTAAGTATGTCCGTAAAATCGGTGCCGTATTCGGCCAGAGATCACAGCTCATATGGGATATTCCGCCCATCGACAGCTTTGCAATGAACAAGGCAATATACGGCATAAAAGACTCTGATTATAAGAAACGGCTTGATGAATTGACGGAGCTTTTTGATGTAGCAGAGGTAATTCACAAACCGACTCGCGTTTTATCTTTAGGTGAAAGGATGAAATGCGAATTCATCATGGCAATGCTGCACAGCCCTGATATCGTTTTTTTGGATGAGCCAACCATAGGTCTTGATGTAATTGCAAAGGCTAAAATACGTGAGGTTGTCGGCAAGATGAATCAAAGCGGCACCACTTTTATCCTTACAACCCATGACCTTGAGGATGTGGAACAGCTTGCCGACCATGTCATTATCATCAACCACGGTAAGAAGGTGTTTGACGATACGCTGCCGCATTTAAAATCAACACTGGGCAACAAGAAGATTATAAAGCTTACTCTTTCCAAGCCTTATAACGGTGAAATAATCAACGGTGCAAATATAATTCAAAGGGAAAGCGACCTGGATATTTCGCTGGAGGTTGATACGGAAAAGCAAGGAATTAATGAGTTTTTAAACAATCTGTCCAATTTCGTGGAGTTTACCGATATTTCTATAAAAGAGCTACCGATGGATATGATTATTACCCGGATTTACAGCAAATCTCCATATGGTGGTCAAAGTTGTCAAGACATTTTTTGCCGTTATATAAGGTGGATCCTGAATCCTCCTTTCCCTAATAATAATTCTATATAATGTA
>FWPV01003347.1_pt1 | contig 36525 bp, 38 predicted proteins | sample 2228371 | NCBI WGS metagenome assembly FWPV01 (sample SAMEA103939776, study PRJEB20133) | metagenome | reverse complement strand
CCCGCCCGCCGCATGTGGTCGAGGTTCCACCACGCGACGCCGACAAGGGCGCCTGACATGGCTCGCGCGCGCGACCTGACAACGCGCCAGGCGATCCGCTGGATCCTCGGGCTCCAGGTCGTCCTTGCCCTTCTGATGATGGGCGGCGACCTGCTGGCCCGCCTGCCCGACCTTCTGACCCGGACCGAGGCGCCGCCCGCCAGCCAGCCCGTCCGGCCCGGCGACCAGACCCGCCGCTTCGCCCCGCGCGAGCTTCCCGAACGCCGCCCCGGCCTGCCCTTCGCCGTGCCCGACGCCATGCCCTCGCGGCTGTCGTTCGAAGCCGACGGCGATACCCTGCGCCTTGTGGGACAGATCGAGGATGGCGACGGCGCCCGCTTCGCCGACCACCTCGCCACGCTTGCCGACCAGCCCCGGCGCATCGCGCTCCTCAGCTCCGGCGGTTCGGTCGCCGACGCGCTCCAGATCGGCCGGGCGATCCGCGCGGCGGGCCTTCCGACCGTGGTCGAGGATGGCGCCTTCTGCTACTCGGCCTGCCCCTACGTGCTGGCCGGCGGCACCGACCGGACCGTGCACCGCGGCGCCAAGGTCGGTGTCCACCAGCACTATTTCGGCGAGAACACCTACCTGCCCGCCCTCGTCGCGGTCGAGGACATCCAGCGCGGCCAGGCCGAGGTCATGGGCTATCTGGCAGACATGGGCGTCGACGCCCTGCTCATGCGCCACGGACTCGCAACCCCGCCCGAGGAGATCTACGTCCTCCTGCCCGAGGAACTGACCCGCTACGTCCTCGCGACCGAGGTCGTGCCCGCGGACTGATCAGCGGCGCGTGTCAATACGTATGGGGATCGGGACGGGCTCCAGCCTCTCGCGTCGTCCACCGCCCTGATCGCTGTCTGCCATCCGCATGACGGCGATTCCGAACTGCACGCCCGAAAAGACGATGCCGTTGAACATGAACAGCAGGAACGCGGCCAGCGCCCCCTCGGGCGTGTGCGTCACCAGGTGCCAGAGATTGGCGACGTTCAGCCATAACAGAAGCGCCGTGAAGGCCCCCGCGATGGCGAAGCCGATGACGGTATGGCGGATGTAGAGACGGACGAGATACGGCATGGGCTGGTCCCTCCTGCCCTATTCATCTAGCGCGGCAACCTCGTCCTTTCCAGCCCGCGCAAGGCCGTCCGGGCGGAATTCCTCCCACGGGCGCTTAAAGCGCGGCGGCGGGAACCACTCGGCCACGCGCCCCTCGGCCGCGCGCGCCTGCAGCGGGATGACCCAGTCGTCCGGCCCGAAGCGCTTGCAGGCCACCGCAGTCAGGTCCACCGCCGGGTCCACATAGGGCTGCGGCGGGCGGCCGTTCAGCGATTTCTCGACATGCGCGAAAACGGCCACGTCCTTGTATCCGCGCTCGGCCCACATCGCCTCGAGCTTCCCGGCGAAGTCGTGGATCATGTCGGCCCGCGTCAGCACCGCGCGCTCCTGCCGGCGCGTCAGGTATTGGGCGGGGTCCACCTCCCATACCGTGCCGTCGGCGGCAACGACCTCGAACCAGCCCTCGGCTTCGCGGTCATAGATCCGCATCTGCCACGAAAAGCGGTGCCCGTCCCCGCTCCAGCCGACCAGGTTCGGGAAGAACTCCTGCCGCTCCGGCAGCACGAGCTGCACCGTGAACCACACCGCCAGCACAGCCAGCATCCCCCGGCCGATCCGCGGCACCACGACAGGCGGAAGGACGGGCATCGACGGCAGCCGCTCGACCGTGCCCGGCACCCGGCGCACCAGGCGCTGCGGCCAGTCCGGCTCGAAAAAGATCGTGGTCACCGCAATGGTGATCCAGGGGAAGATCCCGATGTTGAAGAACTGCGCGTTCGAGACCAGGAAGCAGGAATAGACCAGGAACACCGCCAGCCGCGTCCGTTTCCACAGCAGGAGCGGCGCGCCCAGAACGTGCAACGCCACCGTGCCCCAGGTGCCGGCAAGGATAACCCAATCGTGCTGGAAGATCGGGCCGAACCAGAAATCGTCGGCCCGCGCGCGCAGCCACATCCCCAGCGGCTCGCCCCTCAGCCAGTCGTCGGCGATCTTCACGATGCCGGCGTAGATCAGGATGATCTCGGTCTGAAGCCGCACCGCCGCGACCGGCCAGCGGGGGATGACCAGCGACCTGAGGTGCGGGTTCATCCAGGCATCCACAGAGAACGCCCGGTTCGCCGGCGACGGCGCCAGCAGCACCGCGTAAAGCAGCACCATTTAGGTGTGGTTGAGGTATTGGGCCCGGTCCAGCAGGAAGAAGTACCCGAAGATCAGGATGAAGGCGACGATGGCCGCGCGATAGAACAGCCCGATCATCACCAGGAAGGCGCTGACCCCGACGCCCAGCCACAGCCAGTGGATATGGGGTGCAGGCAGAGGCTGAACGAATTCCAGCCCGAAATGGGGAAAAGTCATCTCGACATCGACGTAGTAGCGCCGGATCCGGTCGTGGCGGATGTAGCGCCAGCAGTCCCAGACCAGGATCGCCCCGAACAGCACCCGCAGGACGACCAGAGACTGAATGCTGACGGGGACGGACAGATGACCGGTCAGTCTCGCCACCGGTCCCTCGCCCTGTCGCATGTGCCTGCCCTCCGTGCCGGTCCGGGACCTCTTGTCGCCCGTCCGGCCCGGAGGGGCCATAAACCCGCGGTATAGCGCGCCGGGGATAAACCCGGGGCGGATGCAAGGCACCCGCGCGCGTGCTAGACACCCACCGCATGAACACTGGCGTTCCCACTCCCGTCGAGGACCCCGCGGGCCCGGTTGTCGTCTACGACGGCGGCTGCCCGTTCTGTTCGTCCTACGTGCGCCTGGTGCGCCTGCGCCGGGCGGTCGGGCCGGTGACGCTGGTCGACGCACGCGGCGAAGGCCACCCCGTCCTTGCCCGCGTGCGCGCCGAGGGGCTGGACCTCGACCGAGGCATGGTCGTCGAGCTTGGCGGCCGACTCTACCACGGCGACGCGGCGATGACGGTGCTGGCGGCGCTGACCTCGCCCATCGGCCTCTTCAACCGGCTCACTGCCTGGATCTTCCGATCGCCGGGGCGGGCACGCGCGATCTACCCGGCGCTGGTTGCGGGCCGCAACCTGACGCTACGCCTCATGGGGCGGCGCGGCATCGGCGGCTGAGCTTGCCCGCCCCCGCCACGCGGCCCTGAGCCCGGGCCCGGACTACGCGTGCCGCCGATGTGGCGCCCTGGCTGGCGCCGATGGCGTGGCGGGGCCCGCCGGTGCCCGCTGTCCGGACGGCGCGGGCCCCCTGCCTCGTCACTGTCGAGGGGAAGGGCTAGAACGCCTCGGGCCGCGCCTCGCGCGCCATGTGGTCCAGCACCGCGTTGACGAAACGCGCCTCGCGCCCCTCTGGGAAGAAGGCCTTGGCGACCTCGACATATTCGTTGATGATGACCTTGGGCGGCGCCTCGCCCTCGGTCAGTTCCGCCCCGGCCGCGCGGAACAGCGCGCGCAGCGTCGGGTCGATCCGGTCGATGGGCCACTTGGCGACCAGCGCGCGGTCGGTCATCTGGTCGATCTTCGCCTGCCAGTTCACCGCGTCCTCGACCGTCTTGCGGAACAGGTCCACGTCGCCCTCGGCCATCTCGTCGCCGTCGTAGACCGCGCCGAAGCGGTGGGTCTCGAACTCGCGCAGAACGCTGTCCACCGTCTGGTCCGAGGCCTCCATCTGGAACAGCGCCTGCAACGCGTAAAGCCGCGCGGCCGATTTCATCTGCCGGCTGGGTTTCATGATTGCCCGCCCGCCGGACGGAAACCGATGCCCTTGGTGGCACCCTTCCACTTGCGGCTCAGCGAGATCAGGTGCAGGGCGGCCGCCGCGGCGCCTCCGCCCTTGTCCTGCCCGTTCGGGTCGGCCCGCACCACCGCCTGGTCGCGGTTCTCGACCGTCAGGATGCCGTTGCCGATGCAGGCCCCGTCGAGCCCAAGAAGGCTCAGCGCGCGCGAGCTGTCGTTGCAGACCGTGTCGTAATGCGTCGTCTCGCCCCGGATCACGCAGCCCAAGGCGACATAGCCGTCGAATTCGGCCATGCCGCGCGCCAGCCGGATCGCAGTCGGGATTTCCAGCGCTCCGGGCACCTCGACCACCTCGACCTCGGCACCCACCCGCGCGGCCACGGCCTTCGCGCCCGCGACCAGGTTGTCGGCGATGTCCTTGTAGTAGGGCGCCACCACGATCAGCAGCTTGACCGGCTTGTCGAAGCTCGGCAGCGGCAGGGTGTAATGCGTCTCGGATCCGGCCATGGCGTCAGTCCTTCGGAATGGGGCGGGTGCCGGTGATCGACAGGCCATAGCCTTCAAGGCCCACGACCTTCGGCTTGGCCGAGTTGGTCAGCAGCACGATCTCGTGCAGACCCAGCGCCGACAGGATCTGCGCGCCCAACCCGTACTGGCGCAGCGTCTGGGGCGACACGGCGTCCTCCATCACCAGCTTCATATGGGTGTCGCGCAGAAGGACCAGAACCCCTCGTCCCTCCTCCGCGATCAGCTTCATCGCGTTGCCGAACTCGCGCGTGCGACCCGACCCGCCCAGGCCCACAACGTCCAGAAGCGGGTCGAGCGTGTGCATCCGCACCGTCACCGGCGCCTGCCCCGTGATGTCGCCCTTTATCAGCGCGATATGCTCCGACCCTTGGGTCGAGTCGGTGAAGATCTTCATCGTCCACTCGCCGCCGAATTCCGATCGGATCGTGCGTTCGTCGGTCACCCGCACCAGGTTGTCGTTACGGCGGCGATAGGCGATCAGGTCGGCGATCGTGCCGATCTTCAGCCCGTGCTTCTGCGCGAAGGCCACCAGCTCGGGCAGGCGCGCCATGCTGCCGTCCTCGTTCATGATCTCGCAGATCACGCCCGAGGGGTTGAGGCCCGCCAGCCGGCTCACGTCCACCGCCGCCTCGGTGTGGCCCGCGCGGACCAGCACGCCTCCGTCCTTGGCACGCAACGGGAAGATGTGCCCCGGCGTCGCGATATCGGCCGCGCCCTTGCTGGGGTCGATGGCGACCGCGATCGTGCGCGCGCGGTCATAGGCCGAAATCCCGGTCGTCACGCCCTCGCGCGCCTCGATCGAGACGGTGAAGGCCGTCTCGTGGCGCGAGGAGTTGGCATGCGCCATCAGGGGCAGCCCCAGCGCGTCGATCCGCTCGGCGGTCATCGCGAGGCATATGAGGCCGCGGCCATGCGTCGCCATGAAGTTGATCTTCTCCGGCGTCGCCATCTGCGCGGGGATCACGAGGTCGCCCTCGTTCTCGCGGTCCTCGTGGTCGATCAGGATGAACATCCGCCCGTTCCGGGCATCGTCGATGATGTCTTCGATCGACGAGACGGCGTCGGAATAGTCGGTATGAAGCGTGTCGGTCATCCCATCCCCCGGGGCCTGCATCGCCCGGCGGAATACACAAGCCGCGCCGCCTTGGCCAGAGGGGGGCAACCCCCTGCCCCGGCGTCAGCGCACGTGAGCAGGGACAACAAGCCGCGCGGGAACGCAATCGGGCGTATCTGCAACCGGCACGACCAGCCGGCCGTCCGGCGCCCATGCGACCGATGCCGGGTCGGCGGCGTGCGCACGCAAGACAGCGCGCCCCTCCGCGACATCGACGACGGCCAGCGCCTCACCCACAGCTCGCGGTCCGCCCGGACCACGGACGCCGAGCGTCCGCCGCGCAGCGGTCCATCGCCTCGGACCCGGGCCCGCCGGCCAGCGCCGGACCGGCCGGGACCGCCGCCAGCGTAAGACAGACCGCCCTCACGGACGAACCTCATGGACACGAAGGGTCACACCGCCCCCCTCCCGATGGGAAGGCAAGACCAGAACAAGCTCGCCCGCGTCGCTCCAGACCAGCGTCGATCCCAGGGCCTCGGCAATGGGCAGGGGCGAGGTCCAGAGCACCTCCCCCGTCGCCGTGTCGCAGACGACGATGTTGCCCACCCCTTCGAAAATCCCGCCATGCCGCAGCACGGCCAGGCGCGAGGCGTCCGGCGTCAGCGGCAGCGCCGGGAATTGGTAGCCCTCGCTGCCCGAGGGGCTTTCGTCCAGCAGCACGTCGCCGCGCTCGGGCCGAGGCGGCATCGCATGGGGCACGAAGGCGCGCCCGCCCCGCAGCAGCGCCAGCCGCGCGGGCATGCCGTCGGCGGGATGGTTCGCCGCCACGACGACCCCCTCGCCATAGCAGTAGACCTCGATGCCCACGGGGTCGAACGCGGGATCGAGGACATCCGCCAAATCGCCCCGGTCGCCCTAGGCGGTATCGACGACGGTCAGCGCGCCGGTCTCGATGTCCGCAATGACCGACAGGCCCGCGTATCCCAGCCGCATCCGCCCCTCCTCGAACCCGAGCGCGCCCATCCCCGCGAACCGGCCGAAAAGGTCGACCGGCGACCATTCGAACGAATCGGCCGGCGACCAGGGCGCGTCGAAGGGTGCGCCGACCAGGCCCCGGGGTTTTCCCGAGGCGCCGAAGAAACGGATCGTCGCGCTACGCTCCGCGCCTTGGACCTCGCCAAGGAACAGTGCGAAGCTCTCGCCCGAGGGCGACATCTCGGCCAGAGAAACCTCACTCCGCCGGAATGCCTCCCTGACCAGGGCGAGTTCGCCGGCGGAGACCTCGACCTCCACGGCGCCCTCGACCGATCCGTCGGCAACCGACGGATCGAGACGCCAGAGCGAGGCATCGCCGTTCAGGTCGCCGACGCCCACAGTGCGATCCGGTTGCCCGGCAGCGGCACGGGCCGCGCATCGAGCGCATGGAGGCCTTCAAGGACAAAGGCGCGGACGCATCCGGGGCGGTCCGAACAGTCCACCGGCCGCGACGCTTCCGCTTGGGCCAGCGAGGGCAGGACACAGGCGACGGCGGCAAGGATCAGGCGGCACACGTCGGCTCCGCGCAGTGTCATCCGCGCGCATCAGACGCCTCGCGTCACGACCGATCAAGGTCAGGAAATCCCGGCCTCAGTCCAGGTCCGCGCCAACCTCGCCGCGCTTCTTGCCCGTCGCGTTCAGCGCGAGCGTCGCCGCCATAAAACCATCGAGGTCGCCGTCCAGAACCCCGGCCGTATACGAGGTCTCATGCCCGGTGCGCAGGTCCTTCACCATCTGGTAGGGTTGCAGCACGTAGCTGCGGATCTGGTTGCCCCAGCCCGCCTCTCCCTTGGCCTCGTGCTGGGCCGCGACCGCGGCGTTCCGCTTGTCCAGCTCCATCTGGTAAAGCCGCGCCTTCAGCGCGTTCATCGCGATCTCGCGGTTCTGGTGCTGCGACTTCAGCGACGAGGTCACCACGATCCCGGTCGGCAGGTGGGTGATCCGGACGGCCGAGTCGGTCTTGTTGACGTGCTGCCCGCCCGCGCCCGAGGACCGCATCGTATCCAGCCGGTTGTCCTTGTCGGGAATGACGATCTCGATCGTGTCGTCAACGACCGGATAGACCCAGACGCTCGCGAACGAGGTCTCGCGCGTGCCCTTCCCGAAGGGCGAGATGCGCACCAGCCGGTGCACGCCCGACTCTCCCTTCAGCCAGCCATAGGCATTGGGCCCGCTGATCCTGTAGGCGGCGGACTTGATCCCGGCTTCGCCGCCGGGCTCCTCGGACAGAAGCTCGACCTTGTAGCCATGCGCCTCGGCCCAGCGGACATACATCCGCTGCAGCATCTCGGCCCAGTCGCAGGCCTCGGTCCCGCCGGCGCCGGCATTGATCTCCAGGAAGGTGTCGTTGCCGTCCGCCTCGCCGTCCAGCAACGCCTCAAGCTCCTTCTTCTCGGCCTTCTGGCGCAGCGCCCTCAGCGCGGCCTCGGCCTCTGCCACGACCTCGTCGTCGCCCTCGGCCTCGCCCAGCTCGATCAGCTCGACATTGTCGTTCAGCTCGCGCTCGATCCCGTCGAAGGTCTCGATCCGGTCGACCAGCGCCTGCCTCTCGCGCATCAGCTTCTGCGCGCGTTCGGGGTCGTTCCACAGCGACGGGTCCTCGGCCCGGGCGTTGAACTCCTCAAGCCGGTGCCGCGCGGTGGGACGATCCATCCGCTTGGCAAGCAGATCGAGCGATCGGCGGATCGCCTCGATATTGGCTTCGGTTTCGGCGCGCATGGCTCAGGCCGGTCCTTGTCGTCATCTCGAACGGTGGGCTAGATAGCCGGAAGCCCGGTCGCGGGCAAGCTCAGTAGAGCCCGCCCGACGACACGCTTCCGAACGAGGCTCTCGGCGGGATCACCGCCCTGTCCCCGGTCGAGGTGGTGACCTCGGTCGCATCGCTTTCGCCACGCCCGAACAGCGGCAGGTTCGACCCCATGCCGAAGCCACCGTCGAAGGCGATCCCGAACATCGGGTCGGACCCTTCGCGGAAATACTCGGCCACGACATGGTCGCCGCTGGCGTTGTCGGGCAGCCGCATGCCGGTGAAGCGATCGATCTTCATGAAGTAGCCGCCCGGCGGCACGTCGAAGCGCGAACCGCCGTATTTCTTCACCGCCTCTTCCATGAAGGCCTTGAAGATCGGCACGCAGAGCGTTCCGCCATAGGCGCCCTCGCCCAGCGTGCGCGGCTGGTCGTAGCCCATGTAGCAGCCCGCCACGATGTTCGAGGTGAAGCCCACGAACCAGACGTCCTTGGCATCGTTCGTCGTGCCGGTCTTGCCCGCCACCGGAACCGACAGCCGCGCGCCCGTGCCGGTGCCGCGCTGCACCGCACCCTCCAGCATGGACGTCACCTGATAGGCGGTGATCGCGTCGATCACCCGGCTGCGCCGCGAGGTGATGCGCGGCGCCCTGCCCGGAGGCAGGTCGGGGTTGGCGCAGTCCTCGCAGACCCGCTGGTCATGGCGATAGATCGTCCGCCCCCAACGGTCCTGCACTCGGTCGACCAGCGTCGGCTCGATCCGCTCGCCGCCGTTGGCGAACATCGCATAGGCCGCGACCATGCGATACAGCGTCGTTTCCTGCGACCCCAGCGAATTGGCCAGGAAGGGCAGCATCCGGTCATAGACGCCGAAGCGTTCGGCATAGCCCGCAACCGTGTACATCGACACTTCCTCGGCCAGGCGCACCGTCATCAGGTTCCGCGACTGCTCCAGCCCCGTGCGCATCGGCGTCGGACCGTAGTAGCGGTTGGACGAGTTCTTGGGCCGCCACACCCCTTCGGGCGTGTTCACCTCGATCGGCGCGTCGATGATGATCGAGGCGGGGGTGAACCCGCTGTCCAGGGCCGCGGCATAGACGAAGGGCTTGAAGGCCGAACCCGGCTGCCGCTGCGCCTGGGTCGCGCGGTTCAGTTGCGAATCCTGGTAGCTGAACCCGCCCTGCATGGCGAGAACCCGGCCCGAGTTCACATCCATCGCCATGAAGCCGCCCTGCACCTCGGGCACCTGGCGCAGCGTCCAGCGGATGAAGGATCCGTCCTCATCCTTGGTCATCTGCCGCACCAGAACGACGTCGCCCTGCTCCAGCAGGTCGCCCGCGACCTTGGCACGGGGGCCGAGGCTGCCGTCCTCCCTGCGCTTGCGTGCCCATGTCACGTCCTCGGGCGGGATGAAGTGGCCGTCCTCGTCGTCCTCGACGCCCTCGATCCCGATCCGGGCGTGGGTCTCGCCCACCTCCAGCACGACCGCGGGCAACCAGCCTTCGACATCGCGCGGCACGTTCACCTCGGCCAGCGCGGCGCGCCAGTCCGCCTCCGTCCCCAGCCGGTCCGCGGCAATCTTCTGACCCGTGCCGCGCCAGACGCCCAGGTTGCGGTCGAAGGTCTCAAGCCCCGTGCGCAACGCCCGCGCCGCCACGGCCTGAAGCTCGGGGTCCATCGTCGCGCGGATCGTCAGGCCGCCGCCGAAGAACTCCTGTTCCCCGAAGCTCGAAGACAGCTGGCGGCGGATCTCGTCGGTGAAATAGTCGCGCGGCGGCAGCGCCGTGCGGAACGGCTCGAAGTCGCCGCCCTGCACCGACCGCAGCGGCTGTGCCAGCTCGGCCTCGTAGGTCGCCTGATCCAGATACCCGTTCTGGAACATCTCGCGCAGCACGTAGTTGCGCCGGTTGAGCAGACGATCCGCGTTGCGCACCGGGTGGAAGTTCGACGGCGCCTGCGGCAGCGCGGCGAGGAAGGCCGCCTCGTGCGGGGCCAGCTCCGACAGCGTCTTGTTGAAATAGGTCTGTGCCGCCGCCGCGACGCCGAAACTGTTCTGCCCGAGGAAGATCTCGTTCAGGTAGAGTTCGAGGATCTTATCCTTGCTCAGCGCCGTCTCGACCCGCGCGGCCAGGATCAGTTCCTTGATCTTCCGCTCGGCCGACCGGTCCGACGACAGAAGGAAGTTCTTCATCACCTGCTGCGTGATGGTCGATGCGCCCCTCAGGCGCCCGCCCCGCGCGGCATCCAGCGCGGCCGCGGCCATCGACATCGGGTCGTAGCCCTTGTGTTCGTAGAAATTCTTGTCCTCGGCCGAGATGAAGGCCTGCTTCACCAGGTCGGGAATCTCGGCCGACGGCACGAAGATGCGCCGTTCCTGCGCGAATTCGTCGATGATTCGGCCTTCGCCCGAATAGATCCGGCTGATCGTCGGCGGCGTGTACTGCGCCAGTTGCTCGTGATTCGGCAGATCGCGGCCGTAATAGTAGAAGATGCCGCCCACGGTCAGTGCCCCGGCGAAGGCGCCCAGGGTGACGAGGGTGAAGACCGCCCCCAGAATGGAGAAAACAAACCTCAGCATCGCACGCGTTCCCCGGGCCTGAGCCCGCTATATACGGTCGCAGGGTCTCAGGGTCAAAGGCCGTGGCGCCGCATCGCCCCATCGGGCGGGCGACCGCCTAGCGCCGGCGCAGCCCGGCAAGCGCCTTGTCCTCGCGCATCCAGGTCTCGACGGCGGCGACGATCCCGTCTGCCGCCCGGCCCCGCCACTCGGCCGAGGTCAGCCGCTCTCGGTCCTCCTCGGAGGAAATGAACCCCAGTTCCACCAGGGCCGAAGGGATGTCTGGCGACCGCAGGACCGAAAACCCCGCCGCCAGCCGCGGGCGCCTGTGCAGCCCGCCGACGCTTGCCTTCAGCCCGGCGACGACCGCATCGGCCAGAGCCTCGGAACGCGGCTGGGTGTCGAGCCGGGCAATGTCCATCAACACCCCCGCGATCACGTCGTCCTGGTCCGACAGGTCCACGCCGGCCAGCAGGTCCGCCCGGTCGTGCCGTTCGGCCAGCGCGGCCGAGGCCTCGTCCGAGGCGGTGTCCGACAACGTGTAGACCGTGGCACCCGTCGCGCGCCCCTGGGCCACCGCATCGGCATGCAGCGACAGGAACAGGTCCGCCCCCGCCTGACGTGCAATGGTGATCCGCGCATCCAGCGGCACGAAGACGTCCTCTGTCCGCGTCAGCACCACGCGGTAGCCCGCACGCACCAGCCGGTCCTGCACCTCGCGCGCAAAGGTCAGCATCAGCGCGGCCTCGGTCACGCCATCGGCCTCCGCACCGGGGTCGATCCCGCCGTGGCCCGGGTCCAGCACGACCGTCGGCCGGTCGTCCTCCGCCGGGCGAGGGCTCTCTCCCGGCCGTGCCCAGAGCGCCCCCTCGGGCGCGCCGGATGCCGCGCGAAACGTCGCGTCATCGACCGGGGCAAGGCGAACGGTCACCGTCGCGCCGCCGCCCTCATCCGCCGTCATGCCCGCGCGGTCGATGGCATAGGGTCCCTCCAGGTCCACCACCATGCGCGACCAGCCGGGCTGGAAGGCGCCGGTCCGGATCGCGGCCGCTCGCTCGGTCTGCAGAAGCCAGGCGATTCCCGCCCCGCGCCAGTCGACCTCGCGGAAATCCAGCACCAGCCGCGGCGGATCGGCCAGTGTGAAGGCGCGCCACGGCACCGGCTGCGACAGGACCAGCGACAGTGCCATACCCTCGCCCTCGGACACGAGCGCCGAGCGCGACGCATCGAGCCGGGCCAAAGCCGACGGCCCCTCGGCACGCAGTGCAGGGGCAAGAAGGATGCACGCCGTCAGGACGGCGAGGATGCGGAAAAGCCTGCTCATGGCCCGGGGGGTTGTTCTTCTTGCCGTCACCTTACCAGCCGCGCGGCACCCGGGGAAGCCGCCTCGGTACGGGACCGCCGCTCCTGCGGCCCCGACCTGAACCGGGGCTCAGCCCCGGCGGCGGCGCCCCTCGCGCCCGCCCCGGCTGCCGCCCGACGCCATCGCCGCCGCCGAGGCCTCGGCGAAGCTCGCACCCTCGGCCACCGCATCGACGATGCGGCTGAACCTGATCCACTCGGTGCCGTTCGGATCGTGGTCCATCAGGAAGTTGGCGGCGCGGATCGCCTCCATCTCCTGCTGGCGCACCGGGTTCATGATGGCCGAGGTCATGCCCGCACAGATCGCCATCGGCAGGAAAGCCCCGTTGATGCCGTGCCGGTGCGGCAGGCCGAAGCTGATGTTCGACGCCCCGCAGGTCGTGTTGACACCAAGCTCCTCGCGCAGGCGCCGGACCAGCGTGAACACCTGCCGACCGGCCGACCCCATCGCGCCCACAGGCATCACCAGCGGGTCAACCACGATGTCGTGCGCGGGGATGCCGTGGTCCGCCGCCCGTTCGACGATCTTCTTGGCGACCGCAAAGCGCACATCGGGATCCTCGCTGATCCCCGTTTCGTCGTTCGAGATCGCGACGACCGGCACGTTGTATTTCTTGACCAGCGGCAGCACGACCTCCAGCCGCTCCTCCTCGCCGGTGACGGAGTTCACCAGCGGCCGCCCCTCGGCCGCCTCCAGCCCGGCCTTCAGCGCCTCGGGAACCGAACTGTCGATGCACAGCGGCACATCGACCAGCGCCTGCACCCGCGTCACCAGTTCCCGCATCAGCGGCGGCTCCACGAAGTTGTTGTCGGCATAGCGCGGATCCTCGGCCATCCTGTTCGAGAAGACCGCGCCCGAGTTGATGTCCAGCACCGTCGCCCCGCAGGCGACCTGCTCGATCGCGTCCCTTTCGACGGTCGAGTAATCCCCGGCCTCGAGCTCCAGGTTCAGCTTCTTGCGCCCCGTCGGATTGATGCGCTCTCCGATCACGCAGAACGGCTCGTCAAAGCCGATGACGACGGTTTTCGTCTTCGATTCCAGTACGGTACGGGTCATTCTTTATCCTTGGAGCTTGGCTGGCACGGCCGACCGGCCGCCGTTGGCGATGGCCCAGTCGGCCGAAGTCTTGATCCCTCCCAGCGGGAAGATGTGCACCCGCTCGATCAGGAAGTCGGGGTTGGCGGCCTTGTGGCGCGCAAGCTCGGTCACGACCTCGGTCGGCTCGTATGGCAGCACCAGTTTCGTCACGTCCATCGCGCGTTTCTGGAGCACGCGCAGCGACGGCCCGACGCCGCAGACGATGGCGAACTTGATCAGCGTCTGAAGCTTCGCCGGCCCGGCGATGCCGATGTGGATGGGCAGGCGGATGCCTTCCGCCTTCAGCCGGTCGGCCCATTCGATCACCGGCTTCGCCTCGAAGCAGAATTGCGTCGCCAGCGCCATCTCGGCATCCGTCGTCTCGCTGAACTTCTGCTTCCAGCGAAGGGCGTCCATCACGTTCCTGTCGCTGCCGTCGGGGTCGATGTCCTTGTTCCCCTCCGGATGACCCGCCACGTGCAGGCGCCGGAAGCCTGCGAACAGCCCCGTCTCCATCAGCTGCATCGACGAATGGAACTCGCCCACGGGCGCGGCGACCCCGCCCGCCAGCAGCAGCGCCTGGTCCACCCCCGCCTCGCCGCGATACCGCGCGATCCAGTCGGCCAGCGTCGCCCTGTCAGGGATGATCCGCGCCGGGAAGTGCGGCATGACCGGATAGCCCTCGCGCGCAAGCCGCGCGGCGGTCGCCACCATGTCCTCGATCGGCGTGCCGTCGATATGGGCGATGTAGACGCGGGTGCCCTTCGGCAGGAGGTCGCGGAAATCCTCGACCTTCTCTGCCGTCCGCGGCATCACCTCGATCGAATAGCCGTCCAGGAACGCCTCGACCGCGGCCGGAGATGCCTTCGGCGCCTCGTCGCGGCGAAATTTCAGCAGGGCCATCAGAGCCTCCCACATCCTCGGGCTACGCAGCCCAGCCTCCGTTGTCGATCAGCGCCTTCAGCCGGCCCTGGTCGTATTCCGCCTCGATCCGCGCGGCTTCCGCCGCTGCGGCCTCGGCATCCTCGCCCGGCACTTCGACCGGCGGCGCCTTGCGCCATTCCGACAGATAGGCGTCGGTCCCGATCATCCCAGCCTTCATCGCCGCGCGGTCGATCGCCTGTTCGAACCGCTCGGACAGCGGCACCTTGGTGCCCCTCCGCCCCTTCCCGGCGATGACCTGCGCCGGGATGTCGCGCCAGTAGACGATGGTGATGTCGGCCATGCCCGCGAGTCCTCTTGCGATCTTCCATACGCGTCCCGGCCGTTGCGGCGGGGACGGTTTTCGACATGCCGGGTCGCTTTGGCGACGCAGGCCCTGCAACGCATAGGCGATGTGCCCGCGCTGCGCCACGGTCGCGTTCGTGAAACCTTCTCATCATCTTCTTGAACCGCCGCGCCCTTGCCGGCCTTGCGGCATTACGGGCTTCGCACTACCTTGAAGGCAACCATGTATAGGAGGGCGTTGCGAGATGACGCCCAAGCGTCCCCATGGTGCGGGCGCGTTCCCACGGGCGGTCGAGCCACCCGCACCCTCACGGCCGGATCCGGCGTCGCTTTACGCGGCGCTGGACCTCGGCACGAACAGTTGCCGCATGCTGATTGCCCAGCCCAAGGGCAGTCAGTTCCATGTGGTTGACAGTTTTTCCAAATCCGTCCAGCTCGGCGTCGGGCTGGAGGCTTCCGGGCGTCTCGGTCGTGCGTCGATGGCGCGAACGATCCAGGCGCTGCACATCTGCCGCAAGAAGATCGACAAGCACGGCGTCGCACGCATGCGCCTCGTCGCGACCGAGGCCTGCCGCCGCGCCAAGAACGGGGCCGAGTTCCTGGCGATGGTCCGGCGCGAGACGGGGCTGGGTCTCGAGATCATCCAGCCCGAGGAGGAGGCGCGCCTTGCCGTCGTCTCCTGCGCGCCGCTCGTCTCGACCAAGACCGAACAGCTTCTCGTCGTCGACATCGGCGGCGGCTCGACCGAGCTCGTGTGGATCGACCTCTCGAAGGTCCCTCCGCTGGAACGCCCGCGCGCGATCATGCGGCTCCACGCGGGCTTTCACCCGCCCGAAAGCCCCTTCCCCACCGCCAGGGTCGTGGACTGGATCAGCGTGCCGCTCGGCGTCGCGACGCTCAAGGACCAGTTCGCCGACGTGCAGGACGACGCCGCCCGCTTCGCGCTGATGAGCTGGTTCTTCGAGGAAAACCTTTCCGCCTTCTCGCCCTATGCCGCCCAGCAGGCGCGCGAGGGGTTCCAGATCATCGGCACCTCCGGCACCGTCACGACCGTCGCCGCCTCGCACCTCGGGCTCAAGCGCTACGACCGGACCAAGGTGGACGGGCTCCGCATGACCTCGGACCAGATCGACCGGGTGATCCGCGACTACCTCGCCCTCGGCCCGGAAGGCCGGCGCAACGACCCCCGCATCGGCCGAGACCGCCAGTCGCTCATCATGTCGGGGGCGGCGATCCTCCAGGCGCTGATGCGCATCTGGCCGACCGACCGCCTGTCTGTCGCCGACCGCGGCCTGCGCGAAGGGCTGCTCTATGCCCAGATGTCGGCGGATGGCGTGCTCGAGGACGGGCCCTTCTAGACCCCGTCACCGCGCCAGAAGCGCCTCGATCTCGTCCCGCGCGGCCATCGACGCCGCCGCGCCCTGTCGGGTGACCGAAATCGCCGCGGCGGCACTGGCGAAGCGCGCGGCCTCCTCGGGCGCACGGCCCTCGGCCAAGGCCACCGCGAAGGCGCCGTTGAACGCGTCGCCCGCCCCGGTCGTGTCGACGACCTTGCCCGCGGCGAAGGGCGCGATGTGGGTGGCCCGGCCGCCCCGGAACAGCAGCGCGCCCTTGTCCCCCAGCGTGACAAGCGCGGCACCCGCGCCACGGTCGACCAGCGCCCGCGCCGCCGCCTCGGCCTCGGCCGGGGTCGCGACCGAAAGCCCGGTCAGCGCCTCGGCCTCGCTTTCGTTGGGCGTGACCCAGTCGCAGAGCGCCAGCATCCCCTCGGGCAGTTCCGCCGCCGGCGCAGGGTTGAGGATCGTTACCGCACCGCCATCCCGCGCCGCCCTCAGCGCCGCAAAAGCCGCCGGAATCGGCTGTTCCAGCTGCGTGACGAAGACCTTCGCCCCGCCGATCAGGCCGGCATGGAGCGCGATGTCATCCTCGCTGATCCGCGCCGCCGCGCCCGGCGCCACGATGATCGCGTTCTGCCCCGTCGCCCGGTCCAGGTAGATGAACGCCGCCCCCGTGTAGCTTTCGGCGTCATCGATCACTTCGGCCAGCACGCCCGCCTCGGCCCAGATCTCGCGCGCCATGCCGGCAAAGGCATCGACGCCCAGTCGCGTCAGGAAATGCGTCTCGCCCCCCGCGCGCGCCGCCGCGACCGCCTGGTTCGACCCCTTGCCTCCCGGTCCCAGCACGAAGCGGTGGCCCAGGATCGTCTCGCCCATGCGCGGCAGGCGGTCGGCGACGAAGGCGGTATCGGCCACGAAAATTCCAAGGATCACGATGCTCATCCTGGGTCTCCGGGGCTCAGGCGTCGGGCGGGATCACGCCCTTGCGGAACATGAAGCAGCCATAGAACCGGCGTTCGCCGGTCCGCACGATGGCGAAGGCCTCGCGGGCGGCGGCGTAGAAGGCGTAGCGCTCGATGCCGACCATCGGCCGCGGCCGTCCCTCGGCCGCGTCGATCACCGCCTGCACCTCGGCCTGAACGGGCGGCACCTCCTCCGGCGCGCCCACCACCTCCATCCGGCCCGCGAAGTCGGGCACGAAGGTATCCAGCGGCAGCAGCGACAGGATCGCCCCCGCGGCCTCGGGCGCGCTCAGCGTCTCAAGGCTCAGGATGCGCCCAAGCCCCGTGTGCCGCGCCAGGCTGTGGCTCGGGAAATTCGTGTCGGCCAGGATCAGCGTGTCGCCGTGTCCCATCGCGGCCAGCGCGTGCAGCAGATCGGCGTTCAGCCGCGGGTCGATGCCCTTGAGCATGCAAAAGGTCCTCCCGCGCGGGACGTTAGCCCAGCCCCGCGGCCCCGTCAGCCCCCAACTCGCGCGCGACGCCCGCCCCGGCGCCGCGCCTCGGGCGCCGCGTCGAGGCCCGCGCGCAAGACCCCCGTCATCGGGTGCCCCGCGTCGCCCGCATATTCCGCGATCACCCGCAGCAGCGCGCGCCGCGTGTCCGTGCCCGGCGCCAGCGAGATCGCCCAGTCGAGGAAGATTGACCGGCATTCCTCGACGCCGATCCCCTCGATCCGGTAGCTTTCCCGAACGAGCCCCTTGGGGTCCGCCTCCTCAAGCCGCATCTCCGCCCTCCCCATCGCCTTCCCCCGATCTGTTGCCCGTCGTCCCGTCGGCAAGGGCACGTTCGATCACCGCCGCGGCATCCTGCCGCGACCGGGCCAGCGCTTCCGCGAGGGCGGCAAGATCGGCCGCCCCCGTCTCGCGCAAGAGGACCTCGCAGCCTCCGGCACCGACCTCCTCGGGGTCCAGCGGCCGGTCCGTCAGCAGCCGCGTGACCGCCTGCACCGCCCAGAACAGCCGATAGGTCGCCTGAAGCCGCCCCGCCGCCTCGGCATCGCAAAGCCCCGCCCCCGGCGCCGTGCGCAGCTGCGCCCCCACCCGCCGCCGGGCCGAGCCCGACAGCAGCGCCGCCGCCTCGGCCAGAAGCTCGATATCCACCATCCCGCCCGCGCCGCGCTTGACGTCCCATGCGCCTTCGGGCGGCTTGGCGGCAAAGAGCCGCGCGCGCATCTCGGCCACGTCGGCGCGGATCTTCCCCGGCTCGCCCGCCTCGGCCAGCAGATCGCGCCGGAACCCCTCGACCTCGGCCGCAAGCTCCGCAGCCGCGGCCCCGGTCGTGCCCGCGACCTGCGCTCGTGTCAGCGCCATGTGCTCCCAGGTCCAGGCCTCGGTGCGCTGGTATTGGCGGAACGCCTCGAACGAGGTCGCGACCGGCCCCTGCCGCCCCGAGGGGCGCAGCCGCATGTCGACCTCGTAAAGCCGCCCCTGCGGCATCGGTGCGGACAGCGCCGTGACCAGCGCCTGGGTCAGCCGGGCATAGTAGGTCCGCGCCGGCAGGGGGCGGCGCCCCTCCGACTGCTCGACCCCGTCCGGGTCGTAGATCACGATCAGGTCAAGGTCCGACCCCGCCGTCAGCGCCCCGGCCCCCAGCGACCCCATCGCCAGCGCGACCGCCCCCCGCCCCGGCGGCGCCCCATGCCGATGGGCAAACTCCTCCGTCACCGCCGGAAAGACCGCCGCGACCACCGCGCCCGCCAGATCGGCATACTGCCCGCCCGCCTCTTCCGCCCCGATCAGGCCGCGCAGCAGATGGACCCCGATCCGGAAATGCCATTCCTTCTGCCAGACCCGCGCGGCGTCGAGCTTGCGTTCGTAGTCCGCCACCTGGCCCAGCTGCCGCTCCAGCGCCGCCGCCAGCGCCGCCTGCCCCGGCCAGGGCACGAAGAAATCGCCGCCGATCACGGCGTCCAGCACGCCTGCATTGTGCGACAGATACCGCGCCAGACCGGGAGCCGTTGCCGCAATGTCAACAAGCAGATCGACAAGCTGCGGATTGGCCTCGAATAGCGAAAAGAGCTGCACCCCTGCGGGCAGCCCCGCCAGGAACCCGTCGAGGCTCAGAAGCGCCTCTTCGGGACGTGCCGCCCGGCCCAGCCGGTTCAGAAGCTGCGGCCGGATCCGCCGGAAGATCTCCTGCGCGCGGGCCGACCTCAGCGCGGGGTAGCCGCGCCAGCGGTCCACGATCGCACGCTGCGCGTCGGGCAGCTCCGGCACGGGCGCCGCCGCTTCGGGGGCAAAGAACCCCTCGGTCAGCTCGTGCACCCGCCTCAGACGCGCCTCGATCGCTTCGCGCAACCGCGCGACATCCCCCTCGCCCGCAAGGCAGGCCAGCCGCTCCCAGGCCTCCGGCGTGGTGGGCAGCTTGTGGGTCTGCTGGTCGGCGACCATCTGCAGCCGGTGCTCGATCTCGCGATGCGCGCGATAGGCCACGGTCAGCTCGTCGCGCACCGCCTCGGGCACCCAGCCCGCCGCGGTCAGCCGCTCCAGCCCCTCGACCGTCCCGCGCACCCGCAGGCTGTGGTCCCGCCCGCCGGCGATCAACTGGCGCGTCTGGGTGAAGAACTCGATCTCGCGGATCCCGCCCGCGCCCAGCTTCATGTCGTGGCCGTCGAGGTTGATGCCGTGCAGCCCCTTGTGCTCGCGGATCCTCAGCCGCATGTCATGCGCGTCCTGGATCGCCACGAAGTCCAGATGCCGCCGCCAGACGAAGGGGGTCAGCACGCCCGCGAACCGCGCGCCCCCCGCCAGGTCGCCCGCGCAAGCCCGCGCCTTGATCCACGCCGCCCGCTCCCAGGTCCGCCCGAGGCTCTCGTAATACCGCTCCGCCGCCTCCATCCCCAGGCAGACCGGCGTCACCGACGGGTCGGGCCGCAGGCGCAGGTCGGTGCGGAAGACATAGCCCTCCGCCGTGATGTCCGACAGAAGGGCGGTCAGCTTCCGCGTCGCCCGGATGAAGGCCGCGCGCGCCTCGTAGGCGTCCGAAGGCTCGAACCGCGTCTCGTCGAACAGGCAGATCAGGTCGATGTCCGAGGAGTAGTTCAGCTCGAACGCCCCCATCTTGCCCATCGCGAAGACGACCATCCCGGCGCAGTCCGCCACCGCGTCCTCGCCCAGGCCCGGGATCTTGCCGCGCCGAAGCTCCGCGCGCACGAAGGCCCGCACCCCGGCCTCGACGGCGGCATCCGCCAGCCGCGTCAATGCACCTGTCACCTCCTCAAGCGGCCAGACCCCTCCGAGGTCGGCCAACGCCGCCAGCAGCGCCACCCGCCGCTTGGCCTGGCGCAGGCCGTCCGACAACTCGCCCTCGGCCAGCGCCGCGACGCCGCCCAGAACCCCGTCCAGCGCGGCCTCCGGCGCGCCGGACAACGCCGCCTCGGCCCAGTCGCGTTCGCGTTCCAGCAGACCCGCCAGATAGGGGCTCGAACCCGCCGTCCCCGCCACCAGATCGCGCAGCTCGCCGGGCAGCCCGCCATAGGCGCCGGCCACGACCCGCCCGCGCTCGGGCTCGAACGGGATCGGGGCACGGCTCAGGCGGGAGGCGAAGCTCATGCACCCACTCCTGCACGCAGCCGGGCGGCCGTCAAGAAACCGCCCCTTCCCCTTGTCCGAAATACCCCTGCCGCAGGATCAGCCGTCGCAGAACAGGACCAGCGCGCCGGGGTCCCAGGACACCCGCGCCGCTTCGCCCCGTTCCAGCACCTTGCGCCCGATAAGGTTCCGCATCGAGATCGTCATGGGCGGTTCGACCCCCGGCAGGCGAATGCCGTAATAGGTCATGTCGCCGTAGTAGGTGACTTCGTCTACCACGCCGTCGACCACCCGTGCCCGCGGCGCATCGCCATCAAACAGAACCGTCAGCGTCTCGGGGCGGAAGCCCACGCTCGCCGCGCCGGGCTTCGCGCCGCCCGGGCACTGTTCCGCCGAGATCTCGACCCGTCCCAGGCCCGCGACCTCGACCGCGATCCGGTCGCCCACGACCGCGCCCACCGTGGCCGGCAGGAAGTTCATCACCCCGATGAATTCCGCGACCCGACGGGTCACCGGCCTGCGATAGAGGTTCTGCGGCGAGGCGAGCTGCGCGATCTGCCCCTCGAACATCACCGCGATCCGGTCGGACATGATCAGCGCCTCCTCCTGGTCGTGCGTGACCAGGATGAAGGTGATGCCCACCTGCCGCTGGAGCCGGCGCAATTCGCCCTGCATCTGCTCGCGCAGCTTCTTGTCCAGCGCCGACAGCGGCTCGTCCAGCAGCAGCACCTTGGGCTTGAGGATCAGCGCGCGCGCCAGCGCCACGCGCTGCCGCTGGCCGCCCGACAGCGCATGCGCCGCGCGGCTGCCGTATCCCTTCAGCCCGACCATCTCCAGCGCCTCGGCCACGGCCGCGTCCTTCTCGGCCCTCGACCTCGGGTCGCGGCGCAGGCCGAAGCCGACGTTCTCGGCCACCGACAGGTGCGGGAAGATCGCATAGGACTGGAACACCATGTTGGTGGGTCGCCTGTTGGCCGGCACGCCCTCCATGTCGCGGCCATCGAGGTAGATCGTCCCCTCGCTCACGTCCTCGAAGCCCGCGATCGTGCGCAGAAGCGTGGTCTTGCCACAGCCCGACGGCCCCAGAAGCGAGAAGAACTCCCCCGCGCCGATGTCGAGGTCGATGCCCCGCAGCGCATGGTAGTCCCCGTAATACTTGTGAACGCCCCGGATCTCGATGATCGGTTTCACAGAAAGCCTCCGGTATCCTTGCCGCCGGTCTTCGCGATGCCCTTCCGGCGGAAGTATTCGGCGATGATGAGAAGGGTGATCGACAGCGCCACCAGGATCGTGCCCAGCGCCATGATCGAGGGCAGCGCGGTCGGAAACCGAAGCTGCGAGAAGATGTAGACCGGCAGCGTCGGCTGCGTGCCGGACAGGAAGAAGGCGATGATAAACTCGTCAAGCGAGATCGTGAACGAGATCAGCAGGGACGAGATGATCCCCGGCATGATCAAGGGCAGCGTGATCAGCCGGAAGGTCGACATCTTCGTTTCGCCCAGGTCATAGGCCGCCTCCTCCAGCGACTTGTCCAGCGACTGGAAGGCCGAGTTGAGAATGGCGATGGAAAACGGCGTGCAGATCAGCACATGTCCGAGGATCACCGTCCAGGACGACAGGTCGATCCCGATGCCCAGCAGCACGACCAGTAGCGACACCGCCACGATGATCTCGGGCAGGACCAGCGGCAGCATGATGAAGCCGACGATCGCCCCCTTGCCGGGAAAGCTGTAGCGCGTCGAGGCCCGCGCCGCGAAGACACCCAGACAGGTCGACAGGACCGCCGTCGTCACCGCGATGATCACGCTCGTCCTGACCGCCGCCTGAAGCTGCGGCTGGTTCGCGAGGTCCGTGAACCACTTCGTGGTGAAGCCCGACAGCGGAAAGGCGATGACCTGCGAGTCGTTGAACGCGAAGATCGGCAGCAGGATGATCGGCGCGTAAAGGAAGATCAGGTAGAAGATGACGTAAAGCCGAAAGCCGTTCCCGCTGCCCATCATTTCACCCTCAGGAACCGACGGTTCAGGAACAGGAACACCAGCGCCACCGCCGTCACGATCAGCATCGCCGTCACCGCCAGCGCCGATCCCATCGGATAGTTGTCAAGGCGCAGGTATTGCAGCTGGATGACGTTCGCGATCATCCGGCCCTCGGGCCCGCCGACCAGCTGCGGCGTGACGTAATCGCCGATGGTCGGGATGAAGACGATCAGCACCGCCGCGACGACCCCGGGCATGGCCAGCGGCAGCGTCACCCGCCAGAACGTCAGCAGCCGCGATTCCCCCAGGTCCTGGCTCGCCTCCAGGAGCGAGCGGTCGATCTTCTCCAGAGCCACGAAGATCGGCAGGATCGCGAAGGGCGCATAGGCATGCGCCAGCGTGATGACCACCGCGTTGACGTTGTAGAGGATGAAGGTCAGCGGCTCCTCGATGAGGCCCATCGTCAGAAGCGAGGTGTTGACCACCCCGTTGAACCCCAGGATCACCTTCCACAGGAACACGCGAATCAGGTAGCTCGTCCAGAATGGGATGGTGATCAGGAACAGCCACAGCGACTTGCGCTCCGGCCGCACGTGGAAGCTGACGTAGTAGGCCACCGGAAAGGCCAGCAGCACCGTGGCCAGCGTGACCGTCCCCGACACGAACAGCGACCGGGCCATCACCTCGCGGTAAAGCGGGTCGGTCAGCACCTCGGCATAGTTCGCGAGCGTCGTAATCGGCGCGATCACCAGATAGCCGTCGGTCAGGAACGAATAGGCGACGATCGCGGCCAGGGGAACGGCCAGAAGAAGCAGCGCGTAGATCGCCGTGGGGCTGATCAGCAAGAGGCCGCTGGCCGCCTCGGACCGGCGGAACCGGCCCCATCGGGTCTTCGCATCCATGATCGGCGGTCTTCCCCTCTCGCGCTTCGGGGCAATGATTTGCACATCGCCGCGCGGCTGAAAAGGGAGGAAGACCGGCTTCACGCGCATAGTCCGCCTGCCGCTGCGGCATCTGCCCGCGAATTGGGCGGCCGGGCTTTCAGGCCGTCCGCGGCCAGGCCGGATGGTGGTCGTCGATCACGTAGACATGCTCATGCGGGGCGCGCCCGTATTCGGCCAGGTGCGGATGGTCGGGCGGCAGGTCCGCGTGATCGTGTGCGAGGCTCGCCGGGTCATGGCCGGGCCAGACCCGCGCCGCCGCCAGCGCACCCGCCGCCGCCACGGCGCCCAGCACCGCCATCGCCGCCGGCAGTCCGACCGCGACACCCGCCCACCCCGCCAGCGGATAGGTCAACAGCCAGGCCGCGTGCGACGGCGCGAACTGCGCGGCGAACAGCGCCGGCCGGTCCTCCGCATGGGCCGAGGCTCGCAGAAGTCGCCCCGTCGGCGTCAGGATCGCCGCATAGGCCGCCCCCGACGCCGCCCAGAGCAGCAGGAACGCCTCCCAGCCCACCGGCCCGCCCAGCGCCGACCACGCCCCGTGGCCCAGCGTCAGCGCCGCCAGCGCCCCCGCCGCGGTCAGCATCACCGGCCGGTCAGCCAGCCGGTCGAGGAGACGCGGCAGCATCAGCGCCGCCGTGGACCTCCCGGACCAGAACCACCGTATTCACGATGACGAAGGCCCCGGCGGCGGCCGCCGTCAGGTTCAGCGCCAGCAGGCCCCTGAGCCGCGGGGTCGCGAGGTAGATGCGCATTCCGCGCGTCAGCCGCTGCACGAACGGCCGCCGCGTGGCGGGGGACGGCGCGGCAAGCGTCACCGTCAGCACCAGCGCGGCCGACCCCAGGAACCCCACGACCCCCACCCGCGCTCCGGCCAGGTCATGGGCCAAAAGCCCCAGCGCGACGGTCATCAGGCCGGTGCCCAACAGCGCGATCACCTGCGCGGCGAAAAGGATTGCGAAGCTGCGGTTGCGCAGCGGCGAAAGCATCATGCGCGGCCCCTGGCTGGGCCACCAGTCTCGCGCCGCCGCACGCGACCCGCAAGGGGCCGCGATGCGCCGGACCTCAGACCGACTCGATGGCGATCGAGCGCTTCTTCAGCTCGGCATGCAGCGCCGGGATCACCTTCAGGCTGTTGGCCGCGATCCGCAGAGCCTCGCCGATCCGGCGGGCCTCGGCTCCAGGCGTGGCGACCCGCCAGACGCGGCGCCGCGCGACGCCGTCGTCGTAGACGATCTCCATACCGCCCGACTTGCCCTTGCGAAGTCCCAGAAAGTCGTAGCCCGCACGCGAGCTGTGGAACGCCTCGTAATGCGCCATTGTGTTGCCCGTTCTTGTTTTGCCTGCCTCTTTTGACGTGACGATGGGCATCCGCCTTGGTCCGGTCAATTCACGCCACCGCGATCAGGGCCTGGCCGAGTCCGTTCTGCCACAGCTATCGGCAGCGATCCGCCGGCGGGAACAGCCTGTCGAAGACGCGCGCCCCCTCGGGTGAGAATCGCACGGCGCGGCTTTCCGCCTCGCGCCGCGCCCGGCCGCGCGCCAGGATCGTCTCGAACAGCGCGCGGCCGAGGCTTCCGGCCAGGTGCGGCCGCCGTCCCGACCAGTCCAGGCAATGCCGGCAGAGCGGCGCGCGAACTCCGCCCCGGCGGCCGTCAGCAACGGCCCCTCGTCCGACAGCCGTCCCGCAGCAACCAGCGCGTCATACATCTGAAGGCCCCGGTCCCCGGCAAGGTGGTTGTAGCAGACCCGCGCCTCCCTCAGCGCGGGGTCGCGTGGGCCGGGACGGCTGCGCAGGTGGCCCTGTCCTGCGGCCAGGCCCATCAGCGCCTCCAGCGCCTCGGCGACCTCGGACCCGGCCAGGGTGACATAGCGGTGCCGGCCCTGGCGCAGGATCGCAACCAGCCCGCCCTCTTCCAGCCGCGCGATATGCCCGCTGGCCGTCTGCGGCGTGACGCCCGCCTCGCGCGCCAGCTCGCCCGCCGTCAGCGCCCGGCCCGCCATCAGCGCCGTCAGCATGTTCGCCCGCGCCGGGTCGCCGATCAGCGCGGCAAGCCGCGCGATGTCAGGCCCGCCCTTCGCCTGCGATTTGCCATCCCTCATCGGCGCCCCTCCCGCTGCCCGGCCCGATCCTGCCCTGCCGGGCGCGCACGACGCTTCGGCCCCGGCCGAAGCATCCGCTGACCACACCATGCCATCAAGCCCCGGAAAGGAGACCGCCCATGCTGACCTGCATCATCCGCTACCACATCGACCCGACCAGGAAGGCCCGGTTCGAGGACTACGCCCGCACCTGGGGCCAGGCGATCCCGCGCTGCGGTGCCGACCTCGTGGGCTATTTCGCCCCGCACGAAGGCTCCTCGACGCTTGCCTACGGCATCTACCACGTCGAAAGCCTCGCAGCCTACGAAGCCTACCGCGCGCGCCTTGCCGCCGACCCGCTCGGCCGGCAGAACTACGACTTCGCGATGCGCGAGAGGTTCCTCTTGCACGAGGACCGGACCTTCCTGAAGCTCGTCTCGACACCACATGCCACAAGGGAGAGCCCATGATCGCCGTCATCTTCGAGGTCGAACCGGCCGAGGGCCAGAAGGACGCCTACCTCGCCATGGCCGCGAAGATGCGCCCGCTCGCCGAGGCGACCGAGGGGTTCGTATCGGTGGAACGGTTCCAGAGCCTCACCAACCCCGGCAAGCTCCTCTCGGTGTCCTTCTTCGAGGACGAGGCCGCGCTCGACCGCTGGCGACAACGGCACGAACACCGCAAGGCGCAGGCCGCCGGGCGTAACGGCATGTTCGCGGGCTACCGCCTGCGGGTGGCGCATGTGCTGCGCGACTACGGAATGACCGACCGCGACCAGGCGCCCGAGGACAGCAGGGCGGTGCACGGCGGGTGACGCCTGCATGGACCCGGGGAAGACCTGCCTGCGGAACAGCCGCGAAAGACAAGGGGCGGCGCCCTTCGGCACCGCCCCCTGCCGTCGTTTTCCGTCCGGCTCAGTCGCGCAGAGCCATCGCGGTGGCAATCTCCATCTCGCCGAAGCCGTTGAAGCGGGTGTTCGTCACAGTCGAATAGGCGCCCATGCCGTGGAAGATGACATAGTCGCCCTCGGCGATGTCGCCCGGCAGCGCAAGCTCGCCCGGAAGACGGTCGACCGAATCGCAGGTCGGGCCGAAGACGGTGCGCGGCACCGGCGCGCCGGTGCGCGGCGCGGTCGCCTCGGACATCACCTCGATCCGGTCCACGACGCCGATCAGCGGAAGTTCCGCCAGCCCGCCATAGACGCCGTCGTTCAGGAAGACGTGCCCGCCGTCCCGCACCGCCCGCACGCGGGTCGCCAGCGCGAAGGCGTCGGCCACGAGGCCCCGGCCCGGCTCGCAGACCAGCGCGGGACGCGCGTCGCCGAAGGCCTCGGTCGCCACGCGGTCGATCAGCGCGAAGATCGCCTCGAGGTCGGGGGCAACGCTGCTAACCCGGTGCGACGGGAAGCCGCCGCCCACGTTCAGCCGCGCGATCGTCACGCCCGCCTCGGCCGCGATCCGGGCGGCCTTGCGGATGTAGGCATCCCAGGCCATCGGATCGGTGCACTGCGTGCCCGGATGGAAGGTGATCGAGGGCACGAAGCCCAGCCGCGCCACTTCGGCCAAGAGCTCGACCGCCAGTTCGGCCGTCGCGCCGAACTTGGCGCCGAAGTTGTAGGCCGCACCATCGACGGGCAGCTTGAAGCGCACGCTGATCTCGGTGCCGTCCGCCGGCACGATCTCGGCGATCTTCGCCAGCTCGGTGCGGCTGTCGACCGACCAGGACTTCACGCCCAGCTCGGCCGCGCGCGCGATCTCGGCCCGCGACCGGACGGGGTTGTTGTAGTGCATCGCCGCGCCGGGGGCGACGCGCCGGATCAGCTCGATCTCGTGGATCGAGGCGACGTCGTAGCCCTTGATCCCGGCGGCATCGAGGTTCTGGATCACGGCCTCGTCGGGGTTCGACTTGACCGCGTAGGTCACCAGCCCCGGAAAGCCGGCAAGGAAGCGTCGCGCGGTCGCCTGAAGCACCGCCGGCGCGAAGAAAAGCACCGGGTTTTCAGGATGTTGCGTACGAAGAAGTTCGGACGGCTTCGCCCAGATCGTTTTCGAAAGTCCCATCGGCCCTGCCCTTTTTTCTTGCAGCCAACAGAGAAAGCGACCTCTTGCCCCGGCACACGGGTTGGGAGACGCGGCTTCAGCGTTTCCTCAACCAGGCCAGGTGCGTATGAGCCGCCCTTTTCCTGAAAACGAGTGTCGGTGATATGGCGGACGATTTCACCGATGAAAAGAGTTGATTTGTGCGAAATCGCGGGCAAAATGACGAGATGATCGGTCAATCGGACATGGATGAGCTGGACCAGAAGCTGCTGGCTGCGCTCGCGGCCAATTCCAGCACCTCGACCTCGCAACTCGCCCGCCGCTTCAAGGTCGCGCGCTCGACCGTGCAGGCCCGGATCGAGCGGCTGGAGCGGTCGGGGATCATCGCGGGCTACACGATCCGGCTGGGCCAGGCGCTGATCCTGCGCCGCATCCGCGCGACCGTCCTCCTCCAGGTCGAGACGCGCGCGACGCCCCAGATCCTCCAGCGCCTGCGCGCCATGCCCGAGGTCGAGGCCGCCCACACCACGACCGGCCTGATGGACCTGATCCTCCAGGTCGCGGCCGAGACGACACAGGTGCTGGACGAGGTGCTGGACCGGATCGGCGCCCTGCCCGGCGTCACCGACACCGAAAGCCTGATCCATCTGTCGACCAAGATCGACCGCGCGGTGTGACGCGGTGTGACGCGGCGCGGTCCGAAGGGACGCAGGCCGGGGGGCTTCGCGCCCCCCGGACCCCCCGCGCGGTATTTGGAACACGGGGAAGACCATGGGGAAGACCGCTTGGACTTGTCCGCGGGCTTCGCTACATGGGGGCGCGACAAAGCGGGACCGACTGACATGCCGATGGAAAAGACCTACCAGCCTGCCGAGGCCGAGGCGCGCATCGCGCGGCTCTGGGACGAGGCGCAGGCCTTCCGCGCGGGCGCCAATGCGAAACCCGGCGCCGAGACCTTCTGCATCATGATCCCGCCGCCCAACGTGACGGGCTCGCTCCACATGGGGCATGCGTTCAACAACACGCTGCAGGACATCCTGACGCGCTGGCACCGGATGCGCGGCCACGACACGCTCTGGCAGCCCGGCACCGACCATGCCGGCATCGCCACCCAGATGGTGGTCGAACGGGAACTGGCCAAGGAAGGCAACGTCGGCCGCCGCGAGATGGGGCGCGATGCCTTCGTTGCCCGCGTCTGGCAGCAGAAGGTGAAGTCGCGCGGCAACATCCGCACGCAGCTCGAACGCCTCGGCGCCTCCTGCGACTGGTCGCGCGAGGCCTTCACCATGTCGGGCGCCCCCGGCGCGCCCGCGGGCGAGGAGGGCAATTTCCACGACGCCGTCATCAAGGTCTTCGTCGATCTCTACAACAAGGGCCTGATCTACCGCGGCAAGCGCCTGGTGAACTGGGATCCGCAGTTCGAGACCGCGATTTCCGACCTCGAGGTCGAGAATATCGAGGTGGACGGCTACATGTGGCACTTCAAGTATCCGCTGGCCGGCGGCGAGACCTACGAATATGTCGAGCGTGACGCCGACGGCAACGTCACCCTGCGCGAGACGCGCGACTACATCTCGATCGCCACGACCCGGCCGGAGACGATGCTGGGCGACGGCGCAGTCGCCGTGCACCCCTCTGACGCGCGCTATGCGCCCATCGTCGGCAAGCTCTGCGAGATCCCGGTCGGGCCGAAGGAACACCGCCGCCTGATCCCGATCATCACCGACGAGTATCCCGACCCGAATTTCGGAAGCGGAGCGGTCAAGATCACCGGCGCGCACGACTTCAACGATTACGGCGTCGCCAAGCGCAACAACATCCCCTGCTACCGGCTGATGGACACCAAGGCGCGGATGCGCGACGACGGCGTTCCCTATGCCGAGGCGGCGAAGATCGCGATGGCCGTGGCGCGCGGCGAGCGTTCGTTGAGCGAGGCCGAGACCGATGCGCTGAACCTCGTCCCCGACGACCTGCGCGGCCTCGACCGCTACGAGGCCCGCGCCCGCGTGGTCGAGCAGATCACGTCCGAGGGGCTGGCAGTGATGATCCCCGCTCCCGTCACCCCCGAGAGTCCTGTCAACGCCGCGAAGCCTGTCGTCCCCGCGGAAGCTGTCAACCCCGCGGAAGCCGTACCCCCCGCGAAAGCTGTCACCCCCGCGGAAGCGGGGGCCCACCCCTACGACACGTTCCCCGGTCAAGCCGGGGATGACACCGGTCAAGCCGGGGATGACAGCGGTCAGGCCGGGGATGACAGTGGTCAGGCCGGGGATGACAGTGGTCAAGCCGGGGATGACAGTGGTCAGGCCGGGGATGACGGCGCCCCCGCCCTGATCCCCTTCGTCGAGAAGAAGAAGATCATGCAGCCCTTCGGCGACCGGTCCAAGGTCGTCATCGAGCCGATGCTGACCGACCAGTGGTTCGTCGACACCGCGAAGATCGTCCAGCCCGCCATCGACGCGGTCCGCGAGGGCCGCACGAGGATCCTGCCCGAGCAGCACGAGAAGGTCTATTTCCACTGGCTGGAGAACATCGAGCCCTGGTGCATCTCGCGCCAGCTCTGGTGGGGGCATCAGATCCCGGTGTGGTATGGGCTTGACCTCAACGCCGAGGGGTTCCGCGACGATGAGGGTGACGGTGTCCTCGACGAGGTCGAGATGCTCCGCCTCCTCGTCGACGGCCTTGTCGAGAGGGGTGAAGTCCATCACTGCGCCGCCGACTTCGGTGCCGTTCGCGAACGCTTCCTCGACGATCTGGCGGGATTGCCCGTGCCGCTCAACCGGGCCCGCGTGGTCGAGGTCGCCGACCGCCAGGCGGCCATTGCCGCCTTCGCGAAGAGCCTCGCCGACTACGAGACGACACAGGACCCCACCCGGCTGGTTTATCCCGTCTGGCGCGACCCCGACGTCCTCGACACCTGGTTCTCCTCCGGCCTCTGGCCGATCGGCACACTGGGCTGGCCCGAGGACACGCCCGAGCTGAAGAAATACTTCCCGACCGACGTCCTCATCACCGGCTTCGACATCCTGTTCTTCTGGGTCGCCCGGATGATGATGATGCAGCTCGCGGTCGTGGGTGAGGTTCCCTTCCACACCGTCTATGTCCACGCCCTCGTCCGCGACGAGAAGGGCAAGAAGATGTCGAAGAGCTTGGGCAACGTGCTCGACCCGCTCGACCTGATCGACGAATTCGGCGCCGACGCCGTGCGCTTCACGCTGACCGCGATGGCCGGCATGGGCCGCGACCTGAAGCTGTCGAAGGAGAGGATCGCGGGCTACCGCAACTTCACGACGAAGATCTGGAACGCCTTCCGCTTCGCCGAGATGAACGGCGTCTTCGCGCTTCCTCCGGTGCATGACTTGTGCACGCCCGGTGCACAGCTGGTGCCGACCGCCACGGCCAACAGATGGATCCTCGGCGAAGCCGCCCGGACCCGGGCCGAGGTCGACGCGGCCCTCGAGGCCTTCCGCTTCAACGACGCGGCCAACGCGCTTTATGCGTTCACCTGGGGCAAGGTCTGCGACTGGTATATCGAATTCGCCAAGCCCTTGTTGGCGAACGAGGAAACGGCGCAGGAGACGCGCCCGACCATGCGGTGGGTGCTTGACCAGTGCCTGATCATGCTGCACCCGATGATGCCTTTCCTGACCGAGGACCTCTGGCAACAGACGGGTCCGCGCGACACCCTTTGCGCGCACGCGAACTGGCCCGCCTACGGCACTGAAATCGCTGACGAAAGCGCCGATCGCGAGATGGCCTGGGTCATCGGGCTCATCGAGGAAATCCGCTCCGCCCGCGCCCAGCTCCGGGTGCCGGTCGGCCTGCAGCTGCCGATGGTCCTGACCGAGGCGACCGACGCCGCAAGGGCTGCCTGGGCGCGCAACGAGACCCTCATCAAGCGCCTCGCCCGGATCGACGGCCTGACCGAGGCGCCAGCCCCAAAAGGCGCCATCACCATCGCCGCCGAAGGCGCGACCTTCGCGCTGCCGCTCGAAGGCGTGATCGACGTGGCCGAGGAAAAGGCCCGCCTTTCCAAGGCCCTGGAGAAGCTCAGGAAGGACCTCGATGGCCTCGGCGGACGCCTCGCGAACCCCAGGTTCGTGGAAAGCGCCCCCGAGGAGGTGGTCGAGGAAACGCGCGAGAAGCTCGAACTGGGACAGGAGGAAGCCGCGAAGCTCAAGGCCGCCTTGGCGCGCCTGTCGGACCTCGTCTAGCCTCTTCCTCTTGTCCGAAATACCCCGGGGGTCCGGGGGCAGTGCCCCCGGCCTCTCCGCCCGACAGGACCACGCCATGCCAGGCCCCCGCTTCACCGCCCTCGCCGCCAGCCTGCCCTCGACCGTCCCCTTCGTCGGCCCGGAGACGCAGGAACGGCGCATGTCCCGCTCCTTCGTCGCCCGGCTCGGGGCGAACGAAAGCGTCTTCGGCCCCTCCCCGCGAGCGGTCGAGGCGATGGAGCGCGCCATGCGCGAGGCGTGGATGTATGGCGATCCCGAGAATCATGACCTGCGGCACGCGCTGGCCGCCCACCATGGTGTCGACCCGGCGAATGTCGTCGTCGGCGAAGGTATCGACGGCCTGCTGGGATACCTTGTCCGCCTTCTGGTCGAACCCGGCGACGCGGTCGTCACATCGGACGGGGCCTATCCGACCTTCAATTTCCACGTCGCGGGCTACGGCGGGACGCTCCACAAGGTGCCCTATGCAGGCGACAGCGAGGACCCGGTCGCGCTTCTCGAGAAGGCGCGCGAGACTGGTGCGAAGCTGGTCTATCTCGCCAACCCGGACAATCCGATGGGGTCATGGCACCCTGGCGCGGTGATCGAGGCCGCACTGGAGGCAGTGCCCGACGGCACGCTCCTCGTCCTGGACGAAGCCTATGTCGACCTCGCGCCCGAAGGCACGGCGCCCCGGATCGACGCCGAGGATCCCCGCGTCATCCGGTTCCGCACCTTCTCGAAGGGCTATGGCCTGGCCGGCTTGCGGGTGGGCTACGCGATCTGTGCCCGGCCTCTGGCGCAGGCCTTCGACAAGGTCCGCAACCATTTCGGCATGGGCCGCGTTGCGCAGGCGGCCGCGCGCGCGGCGCTGGCGGACCAGGGCTGGATTGCCCATGTCCGGGCAGAAGTCGCTGCCGCCAGGGACCGGATCGGCGCGATCGGGCGGGCGAACCGGCTGGTCCCCCTGCCCTCGGCCACCAACTTCGTGACGCTGGACTGCGGCCGCGACGGCGCCTTCGCCCGCGCGGTCGTCGCCGCGCTGGCCACGCGCGGCGTCTTCGTGCGGATGCCCTTCGTCGCCCCGCACGACCGGTGCATCCGGATCAGCGCGGGTCGCCCTGCCGACCTCGATGTCCTTCAAGCCGCGCTTCCCGCCGCATTGGCGGAGGCGCGCGACGTCACGACAGGGTGACTTGCCTTCCGGTTGCTGGAAGCCCTCCAATTGCGTGCAGCAACGATTTCGGAGGAACAATGCGCAGGACACTCATGCTTCTCACCGTGCTGGCTGCACCGGCCATGGCGCAGACCGTGGACCATTCGGCGCATCAGGGCCACGCCATGACTGGCGCCGAAAGCCCTGCGACCATCGCCTACATGGAAGCCAACGCACGCATGCACGGCGAAATGAACATCGAGTTCACCGGCGACGCCGATGCCGACTTCATCCGCGGGATGATCCCCCACCACGAGGGCGCGGTCGACATGGCGCGGATCGTGTTGGAGCACGGGAAGGACCCCGAGGTCAGGAAGCTCGCCCAAGACATCATCGCTGCTCAGGAAAGCGAGATCGCCTGGATGCGCGAGTGGCTGACGAAGAACGGCTACTGACGTCGCCGGGCGCGCTCACGCCGTGGCGAGCACATCCGCCGCCGCCGACAGCGCGCCCGGTCCATAGGGCAGGCCCAGGGCCTTCATCCCGGCCTCGATCGCACCCAGCGTGCCCATGATCATGTGGGCGTTGACGTGCCCCATGTGCCCGACCCTGAAAAAACCGTGCCACGCCGGGTCGCCGGGTGGCGCCATGCCAAGCCCGATGCCCAGCGTCACCCCCGCCTTCTCGCTGAGCCAGTCGCGCAGCGCCGTCCCGTGGGGCGAGCCGATGCGCACCGAGGTCACCGCGTGGCTGCGACAGGCCGGGTTCGCGACGTTGAGCTCCACCGGACCGCCCTGTCCCCAGGCCTCGAACGCGGCCCAGACCGCGCGGGCGAGCTTCTCGTGCCGGCGCCAGGCGGCTTCCAGCCCCTCTTCGTGCAGAAGCATGTCCAGCGCCTCGCGAAGGCCGTAGAGATGGTGGGTCGGGGCGGTGCCATCGAAATACTGGTAGTATTCCTCCGGGTTCGCGCGCGGACGCCAGTCCCAGTAATGTGTGACGCAATCGGCGCGCTCCCGCGCCTCGTCGGCGCGCGGGTTGAACCAGACGAAGCCCAGGCCCGGCGGTGTCATCAGGCCCTTCTGGCTGCCCGCAACCATGACGTCGACGCCCCAATCGTCCATGTGGAATTCGTCGCAGCCCAGGCACGCGATGCAGTCGGACATCAGGAGCGCCGGGTGCCCGGCCCGGTCCAGCGCGGCGCGCAGACCGGCGATGTCGTTCCGCACCGAGGTCGAAGTGTCGGTCTGAACCGCCAGGATCGCCTTGATCGCATGGTCCTCGTCGGCAGCCATGCGTTCCTCGAACCGGGCGAGGTCGATGGGGTCGCGCTTGCCGAAATCCAGGATCTCGACCTCGACGCCCAGGCGGCGGGCCATCTCGCCCCAGCCGTGGCCGAAGCGGCCCGTTGCAGGCACCAACACGCGGTCCCCGCGCGAGAGCACGTTGGCAAGCGATGCCTCCCACACCGCGTGGCCATTGCCGATGTAGATCGCCACATGGTGACGGGTTCGTGCGACCGCCTTGAGATCGGGAACGAGGCCGTGCGTCATCTCCACCAGCTCACCAGCGTAGATGTTCGGGGACGGGCGGTGCATCGCCGCCAGCACGCGGTCGGGCATGACCGAGGGGCCGGGAATGGCAAGCGTGTGGCGTCCGTGGGCAAGCGTCATCGGTGGTGTCTCCGGGGATTTCGCGGCCCTGCGTAGGCCCGCCGCTCGGCGCCGTCAACGCCCCCGCCGCTTGCCACGGCGGGCCGGGCGGGATATCCCGCGGCGACGCCAACTTGCGCCCGAGGCCGTCTTGAGCCAGCCGACCCAGCCGGACCCCTACAGCGCAGGCCGCCTGTTCGCGCGGCTGTGGCGCGGCTACCTGCGCAGGCACCTGCCGTGGATGGTCGTGGCATTCCTGCTGATGGCGCTGGAGGGGTCCACGCTGGGCCTTCTGTCCTGGATGATCGAGCCGCTCTTCGACCGGGTCTTCGTCGCGGGCGATGCGAATGCGATCTGGTGGGTGGGCGGCGCGATCTTCGGCCTGTTCCTGCTGCGTGCGGTCACGACGGTCGCCCAGAAGACGATCCTGACCAAGGTCGCCATGCAAAGCTCGACGCAGATGCAGGCCGACCTTCTGCGCCACATCATGCGGCTCGATGCGCCGTTCTTCCAGGCGCATCCGCCCGGCGGCCTTGTCGACCGGGTGCAGGGAGACACGGCGGCCATACAGGGCGTCTGGGCGGCGCTGATCTCGGGCGTGGGGCGCGACATCGTCTCGCTGGTGGGGCTGGCGGTGGTGGCGATCGCCATCGACCCGTGGTGGACCCTTCTTGCGCTTGTGGGCGCGCCGCTGCTGGTGGCGCCGGCGATCCTTGCGCAGCGCTACATCCGCAAGAAGACCCATTCGATGCGCGAGGAATCGGGGCAGCGCGCGACCCGCCTGGACGAGGTGTTCCACGGGATCGTTCCCGTGAAGCTCAACGCGATGGAAGACTATCAGGCCAGCCGCTTCGACACGATCGTGGCGCGGATCGTGCGCGCCGAGATCAAGATCGCCTCGTCCCGCGCACTGATTCCCGCGCTGATCGACGTTGTGACGGGCCTGGGCTTCTTCCTGGTCCTCGTGGTCGGCGGACAGGAGATCATCGCCGGCGAAAAGACCGTGGGCGAGTTCATGTCGTTCTTCACCGCGATGACGCTGACCTTCCAGCCGCTGCGCCGGCTTGCCGCGCTGACCGGCATCTGGCAGGCGGCAGCGGCAAGCCTCGAGCGGCTCTACCGGCTGTTCGACACCGCGCCCGGCATCGTGTCGCCCCCTGCCCCGCGGCCCGCGCCGTCGGACACGACCATCCGGGTCGAGAACGTGTCGCTGGCCTACGGCGACCTGCCCGTGCTGCGCGGTGTCAGCTTCACTGCCGAAGCCGGACAGACGACCGCGCTGGTCGGCGCCTCGGGCGCTGGGAAAAGCACGCTCTTCAACGTGCTCACGCGCCTCGTCGACCCGCAAGGCGGACGGGTGACGGTGGGGGGCGAGGATATCCGGGCGCTGGACCTCGGCGAGCTCAGGGCGCTGTTCTCGGTCGTGACGCAGGACGCGCTGCTGTTCGATGAAACGGTGCGCGAGAACATCCTTCTGGGCCGGACCGACGTCGATCCCGCGCATCTTGAGCAGGTGCTGAAGGATGCGCATGTGGCGGATTTCCTGCCGCAGTTGCCCCAGGGGCTCGAAAGCCCCGCCGGCCCGCGCGGATCGGCCCTTTCGGGCGGGCAGCGGCAGCGGGTGGCCATCGCCCGGGCCCTCTTGCGGGACACCCCCATCCTGCTGCTGGACGAGGCGACCTCGGCGCTGGATGCCGCCAGCGAAGCTGTAGTGCAACGCGCACTGGAACGGCTGGCAGAGGGGCGCACGACGCTCGTCATCGCGCATCGGCTGTCCACGGTGCGGGGCGCCGACAAGATCGTGGTGCTGGACAAGGGCCGCGTGGCCGAGGTGGGCCGGCACGACGAACTGGTGGCGAAGGGCGGTATCTATGCAGAACTGTGCCGGCTTCAGTTCGGAGAGGATTGACCCCCTCGCGCACGGGTCTCTCGCCCCCTATCTTCGGGCAACGAGAGAAGGAGCGGCAGATGGCAGGCGAGCGCGTCGAGAACCGGGCGATACTGGCGGTGACGGGGGAAGACCGGTTCGACTTCCTGCAGGGTCTGGTCACGAATGACGTGACGCGCGCGCGGACCGGGCTGGTCTACGCCGCGCTTCTGAGCCCGCAGGGAAAGTACCTGGCGGATTTCTTCCTTGTCGAGCGCGACGGTGCGATCCTGATCGACGTCGCGGCCCCGCTGGCCGATGGGCTGAAGCGCAGGCTTGCCATGTATCGCCTGCGGGCGAAGGT
>FWPV01003345.1_pt1 | contig 36537 bp, 35 predicted proteins | sample 2228371 | NCBI WGS metagenome assembly FWPV01 (sample SAMEA103939776, study PRJEB20133) | metagenome | reverse complement strand
GCCCCCCGACTACTTCTCCGCCACCGGCCAGCGCTGGGGCAATCCCCTCTACCGCTGGGAGCGGCACGCGGCCGACGGCTTTGCCTGGTGGAAGGCCCGCTTTGCCACCCAGTTCAAGCTGTTCGACCTGGTGCGCATCGACCACTTTCGTGGGCTGGAGGCCTACTGGGCCATCCCCGCCGCCTGCGAGACCGCCATCGATGGCCGCTGGATCAAGGCGCCGGGCGAGGCGCTCCTGAGCGCCCTGAACGAGCACTTCGGTCCCCTGCCGGTGGTGGCCGAGGACCTCGGCATCATCACCGACGAGGTCGTGGCGCTTCGCCAGCGCCACGCACTGCCCGGCATGCGTATCCTGCACTTCGCCTTCGACGGCAACCCCGACAACCCCTACCTGCCGCACAACCACACCCACGATTCCGTGGTCTATACCGGCACCCATGACAACGACACCACCCTTGGCTGGTGGTCCAGCCTGGACGATGAGACCCGGACGCGCGTGCTCGACTACCTTGGCCACATCCCCGAGCCCATGCCTTGGCCGCTGATCCGCGCGGCCCTCGAGTCCGTCGCCAACCTCGTCATCCTGCCGTTGCAGGACGTGCTCGAGCTCGGCAGCGAGGCGCGCATGAACACCCCGGGCACCACCGAGGGCAACTGGCAGTGGCGTTTCGACTGGGGGCAATGGGACGAGGCGCGGAGCGAGCGCCTGCGGCGGGAGATCGAGATGTACGGCCGGCGGCCGGGGGGATGAGATGGAGTGCGACCCACCCCTTATGGGTAGGCAAGATCCCCTCACCGCAATGATTTCTCTCGGCCCGCGGGCGGGCCTCCTACATCAGCTGCACATCGGCTGATGCAATCAGCGGGCGGTCGCGTCGGATTTCCAGCGCGCCCAGACCCGGATCACCACATGCCTGGGCATGGCGGTGCGCGACGCCTTCCACGGACGCACCAGGCCTTCGAGGCGCGTGCTGTCCTGCGCGACCTCCATGGCCCACAGCGATTCGGCGGGATGGGCCGGGCGCGGGTTCAGGCGCTCGTGCAGGAAGAACAGGGCGATGAAGCGCGGCACGGGAAGGGTGGACAGCATCAGGCCGAGCAGCAGGGTGAGCACGCCCATGGCGGGATAGCCGCTGACCACGAGGGAAGGATCGTCGCGGAACAGCGGCCAGAGGAAGCTCGCCCCCGTGGCCAACAGGCCGGCAGAGAACAGGATGCGCCGCTCGGCGAGCGTGCGGTGGGCGGCGTTCAGCAGCCGGATGAAGCGAGGTTCGTCCATCGTTCAGGGCTCCGTCAGGCGGAAGGGTCTTCCTTGTTCTGTGTACGCTCGATGGTGCGCAATTTCAAGTGCAGCGCCGCCTTGGCCATCAGGTGCGCGCTCACCGGGGCGGTGATGAACAGGAACAGGGTGACCAGGATCTCATGCATGCTCGGGGTCTCCGAGCGCAGGCTGAAGTAGATCGCGGACACGACCAGGATGGCTCCCGCACCGAGGGTGGTGGCCTTGGTCGGGCCGTGCAGGCGCATGTAAAAATCCGGCAGGCGGAACAGGCCGATCGAGCCGACCAGGGTAAAGAAGGCGCCGATCAGCACGAGCGCGGCGAGGATGAGTTCCAGCATCGCTCCCTACTCCATGATGTCGCCACGCAGCAGGTACTTGCTGAGCGCGACCGTGCCGACGAACCCCATCACCGCGATCAGCAGCGCGGCCTCGAAGTACAGGGCGCTGCCGAGGTTGAGCCCGAACAGGATCAGGAGGGCGATGGAATTGATGTACAGGGTGTCCAGGGCAAGGATGCGGTCCGGAGCGTCCGGGCCGATGAGGAGGCGGGCGAGGCTCAGGGCCAGAGCGACGCTGACCATGGCCATGGCGTAGGGGAGGACAGCGGCGAGCATCAGGAAAACACCTCTTTGAGCGGCTGCTCGTAGCGGGTCTTGATCTGGCGGACCTCGGCCTCGACGTCGGTGACATGCAGGGCGTGCACCAACAGCGAGCGGCGATCCGCAGACAGGTCACAGGACACCGTGCCCGGGGTGAGCGAGATGGTGTTCGCCAGCAAGCTGATCGCGAGCGGGGACTGCACGTCGAGCGGGATGTGCATGAAGCCCGGCTGCAGGGCCTCCACCGGCCCGAGGATGCGGCGCGCGACGATGACGTTTGCGACCAGGATGTCCCATAGCACGATGCCGACGAACCTGAGCAGGATGCCGGGATGGCGGATGCGCACCTGTTCGGGCCAGAAGGGGGCGGTCAGCCAGGGGATGAGCACGGCCAAGAGGCTGCCGAGGACCAGGTGACCGGCGGAGAGGCTGTTGTTGAGCAGCATCCAGATCAGCAGCAGGGACAGGCTGAGGATCGGATGGGGCAAGGCTCTGCGGAACAGGCTCATGGTTCGTTCCCGATGGCGGCGGTGGAGAGCACGGCATCCACGTAGCCGCGCGTGTCGTGCAGTTGCAGGGCGGTGGCCTCGAGCAGGGCGGTGAGCGGCTGGGCGAGGACCACCATCAGCGGCGCAGCGAGCAGAAGCCCCAGCACAGCGGGCAGGGCGGCCTTCTGCAGCGGCAGGCCCGTAGAGGGGGCATCGGCGTGGCTGCGGTAGAACAGGGTGCTGCCGCTGCGCGCCAGCGCGACGATGATGACGAAGCTCGAGACCAGGATCACCGCGTAGTGGATGGCCATGCGCGGGTCGTCCAGCGTCGCGTGCAGGATCAGGAGCTTGCCGAAGAAACCTGACAGCGGCGGCATGCCCGCCAGGGCCATGGCGAGCATGAGGAACAGCGCGCCGAGCAGCACGCCACCGGGCATGGCGGCGCCGGGCTCCAGCCGGTCCCCGTCCTCGCCCCGCGCGCGGATGATCAGGTCGGCCAGCAGGAAGAAGGCGGCGGCCAGCAGGGTGGAGTGGATCAGGTAGTAGAGCGAGCCGGCCGAGGCCGCGGGGGTGGCGAGGCCGAAACCGATCAGCAGGGTGCCGACCGAGGCGAGCACCAGGTAGGCGATCTGCACGCGCAGCTGCGCGGCGGCCATCACGCCGAGGGCGGCGAGGCCCAGGGTGATCCATCCCGCAACCTGCAGCCACGGGGTGATAAGCCCCGCGAGCGCGCCCGCCTCATCGCCGAACAGCGTTCCGTGCACGCGCACAATGGCGTAGATGCCGACCTTGGTCATGATGGCAAACAGGGCGGCGATGGGCGCACTGGTCTGTGCGTAGGCGGCAGGCAGCCACAGGTAGAGCGGAAAGGCGGCGGCCTTGATGCCGAACACCACCAGCAGGAGCAGCCCGGCGCCCGCGATCAGGCCGTGGTTCTCTGCCGGCGCGGCGGCCACGCGGTTGGCCATGTCGGCGAGGTTCAGGCTGCCGAGCACGCCGTACAGCGCCCCCACGGCGAACAGGAACAGGGTGGAGCCGACGAGGTTGATCACCACGTAATGCAGGCCGGCCTTGGTGCGCAGGCGTCCGCCGCCGTGCAACAGCAGGCCGTAGGAGGCGAGCAGCAACACCTCGAAAAACACGAACAGGTTGAATACGTCGCCGGTCAGGAAGGCGCCGTTGAGGCCGAACAGCTGCAGCTGGAACAGCACGTGGAAGTGCGGGCCACGTTCGTCGACCCCGGTGGCGATGGCATAGGCCAGGCTGGCGAGGGCCAGCAGCATGGTCAGCCCCACCATCAGGGCGGACAGGCGGTCGAGCACCAACACGATGCCGAATGGCGGCACCCAGTTGCCCAGCGCGTAGACGCGGTAGACGCCGTCCGCGGCCACGCCGACCAGGACCAGCGCCAGCCCGGTCACGCCCAGCACGGCAACGAGGTTGATGATGCGCTGCAGGCGCAGGCCACCCGCAGCCGCGAACAGCAGGACGAAGCCCGCGATCAGCGGCAGCAGGACGGGCCAGACGGCAAGTGTGCTCATGCGCGCCCCTCCTGCTCCACCGGCCGTTCATGACCGGGGGCGTCAACGTGCAGGCCGTCGACATGATCGTTGCCCATCTCGCTTCTTGCGCGCAGGGCGAGCACGATCACGAACGCGGTCATGCCGAAGGCGATCACGATGGCGGTCAGCACCAGCGCCTGCGGCAGGGGATCGGTGTAGCCGGGGGCGGCGGGGGAAAGGATGGGCGGCAGGCCGATGGCCAGGCGTCCCATGACGAACAGGAACAGGTTCACCGCGTAGGAGAGCAGGGTCAGGCCGAGCACGACCGGGAAGGTGCGCCCGCGCAGGGAAAGGTAGACGCCGCCCGCGGTGAGCACGCCGATGGCGAGGGCGATCAGCAGTTCCATCAGTGTTTCTCCTGCATGGGCACGGTCTTCTCGTCCTGGCCAAGGCGGCCGAGCTGGACCAGGATCAGCACGGTCGCGCCGACCACCACGAGGAACACGCCGAAGTCGAAGGCCATGGCGCTCGCAAGCTCGAACTCGCCAACCACCGGCCAGTGCAGGTGGGTGAAGGTGGAGGTCAGGAAGGGGTAGCCGAGCCCCATGGCGACGAGGCCGGTGCCCGTGGCGAGGGCGAGGCCCGCGCCGACCACGCGGTGCATGTCCGTGCGCAGGCGGCTCGCGGTCCAGTCGATGCCGTTGGCGAGGTACTGGACGATCAGCGCCACAGCGGTAATGAGGCCGGCGATGAAGCCGCCCCCCGGCAGGTTGTGGCCGCGCAGCAGGATGAACGCGGCGACCAGCAGGGTCAGCGGCAGTAGCAGGCGGGTGAGGGTGGCCATGATCGGTGGGTGGGCATCTGCGCTCCAGCGGCGGCCTTCGGCATCGGCGGCCGGCATGGGCAGCTTCAGCCCGTGCAGCAGGGCGACGATGCCGAGCCCCGCGAGCGCCAGCACGGTGATCTCGCCGAGGGTGTCGAAGCCACGGAAGTCGACCAGGATCACGTTGACCACGTTGGTGCCGCCCCCACCGGGCAGGGCTTGCTCGAGGAAGAAGCCGGCGATGGTGTCGAGCGGGCGGGTGAGGACGGCCAGGGTGAGCAGGGTGGCACCCAGGCCCGCGACCAGCGCGAGCAGTGCGTCACGCCCGATGCGCAGGCGGCTGGACTCGACCGGCGTCTGCTGCGGCAGGAAGAACAGGGCCAGCAGCAGGAGCACGACCGTCACGACCTCGACGGACAGCTGGGTCAGGGCCAGGTCGGGCGCGGAGAACTTCACGAAGGCGAGCGCCACGATCAGGCCGACCACGCCCATGGTGATCAGGGCGACCAGGCGATGGCGGTGCCAGACCACGGTGGCGAGGGTGGCGAGCAGGAGGGCGATGGCGGCGGTCACGGTGACCGCATCGACGGGCATCATGCCCACCGCCCCGAACAGCGGCGCGGCCTGCCCGGCAAAGCCCGCCACGGCCACGGCGAGCGACGCGAATACCAGCCAGGCGACGGCGCCCTGCAGGCTGGCGCGGTCGAAGGCATGGGTGACGGCGTGGGCAAGGCCGCGCAGGCCGCCCATCACGCTGGTGTACGGCACGCGCGCGTCGAGCCGGCCGATGGTGCGCTCGTGCCAGTCGAACAGCGGCTGACGAAAGACATAGACCAGCACGCCAAGGGCGAGGGCGGCGAGCGACATCATCAGTGGCTGGTTGAAGCCGTGCCAGATGGCCAGGCTGTACTCGGGCACGTTGCCCTGCAGGGTGCCGTCCACCGCCACCGCGAGCAGCGGGGCGACGGTCAGGCCAGGCAGGATGCCGACCGCGAGGCAGAGCACCACCAGGATGTCGACCGGCACCTTCATGAAGCGCGGCGGCTCGTGCGGGGTCTTCGGCAAGTCCACAGGCTCGCCGTTGAAGAACACGTCGTGGATGAAGCGCAGGGAGTAAGCCACCGACAGCATGCCGCCGAGGGTGACCAGCGCGGGGATCAGCCAGGCCAGGGGCAGGTGGCTGCCCACCTCCACCGCCTCGGCGAAGAACATCTCCTTGCTCAAGAAGCCGTTGAGCAGGGGCACGCCGGCCATCGCCGCTGCCGCGATCATCGCCAGCACCGCGGTATGCGGCATGTAGCGCAGCAGGCCGTTGAGGCGGCGCATGTCGCGGGTGCCGGTCTCGTGGTCGATGATGCCGGCGACCATGAACAGCGAGGCCTTGAACGTGGCGTGGTTGATGATGTGGAACACCCCGGCCACCGCCGCAAGCGGGGTGCCAAAACCGAACAGCAGGGTGATCAGACCAAGGTGGGAGATGGTCGAATAGGCCAGCAGCCCCTTCAGGTCATGCTTGAACAGCGCGGTGTAAGCGCCGAGCAGCAGGGTGGCGAGGCCCGCGCCGCCGACGATCAGGTTCCACTCCAGCGTGCCGGAGAGGGCCGGGAACAGGCGTGCGAGCAGGAATACCCCCGCCTTCACCATGGTGGCGGAGTGCAGGTAGGCCGAGACCGGGGTGGGCGCGGCCATCGCGTGCGGCAGCCAGAAGTGGAACGGGAACTGGGCGGACTTGGTGAACACCCCGAGCAGGACCAGCACCAGGATAGGGAGGTAGAGCGGATGGGCGCGGATCACGTCGCCCGCCGCAAGCACCTCGCTCAGGTTGTAGCTGCCGACGACGTGGCCGAGCATCAGTACGCCGGCGAGCAGGGCCAGCCCGCCGCCCCCGGTGACCGCGAGGGCCATGCGCGCGCCCTCACGGGCGTCCTTGCGGTGCTGCCAGTAGCTGATCAAGAGGAAGGAGCTGAGCGAGGTCAGCTCCCAGAACACCACCATCTGGATCAGGTTTTCAGACAGCACCACGCCCAGCATGGAGCCCATGAACAGCAGCATGTAGGCGAAGAAGCGCCCCATCGAATCGCGCGCCGAGAGGTAGTAGCGCGCGTAGATCACGATCAGGAGGCCAATGCCGAGGATCAGCAGGGCGAACAGCAGGGTGAGGCCGTCCAGGCGGAAGGCAAAGGACAGGCCCACGGCGGGGATCCAGTTCCACGATTGGACCAGCGTCTCGCCGCCGAAGGGAGCGCCGGCTGCGGGCAGCAGGGCCAGCAGGGCGGCCACCGTGACCGTGCCCGCGGTCCAGGCCGAGGCTTGACGGCTGAGACGGGCGGACCAAGCGACCATTGCCGCCCCGAGGAAGGGCAGCAGGACGACGAGGGCGAGGTTCATGAGCTTAGGGTTCGTCTATCAGGCTCGAAGGATCAACCTTGAACCTTAGCATGACCCGGCAGGGTGACCTACCCTGTCGTCCTCATCAGCACGCCGGGGGCGGGGTTGCATGACTGAAGACCACGGCATCGCCCAGCTCCGCGCGCAGGCGGATGGCGAGCGCGTCGGGGAGCCATTCGGCGCTCGCGGCGAGGATCCGGTGACCGTCGGGCAGCTGCACCGTGTAGAGCTGGCGGTCGCCGCGGAAGACCCGGCGAACGATGTCGCCGATCACTGCGCCGTTTGGGTCCGGAACGATCATCTCCGGGCGCACGAACAGGGTCAGGTGGTCATCTGCCGGGAGGTGGCGCTCCGGCAGGGCGCCAAGGGCGCATCGCCAGCCCCCCGAAGGGTCACGTTGCAGGGGCAGAAAGCTTCCGTGGCCGATGAAGCGCGCGACGAAGGGATGGGCAGGCTGGTGGTAGAGGGTGTGGGCATCCCCCCATTGCAGGATGCGCCCTTGGTGCATCACCCCGATCTGGTCGGCAAGGGCGAAGGCCTCGTATTGGTCGTGCGTGACCAGCAGGGCGGTCATGCCCTCTTCGCGCACGATCTCTCGCACATCGCCGGCAAGTTGCTCACGCAACTCCCGATCCAACGCGGCAAACGGCTCGTCGAGCAGCAAAAGTCGCGGGCGTGCAGCCAGCGCGCGCGCCAGGGCCACGCGCTGGCGTTGCCCACCCGAGAGTTCATGCGGATAACGCGCAAGCAGGCCCTGCAGGTGCAGGCGCTGGGTCAGCCACTGCACCCGATCGCGCCGCTCGGCGGCGCTTTGTGCATGCAGACCAAAGGCGATGTTCTCTGCTGCGCTCAGATGCGGGAACAGGGCGTCGTCCTGGAAGACCAGGCCGATGCCTCGCCGCTCGGGCGGCTGCCTCCCCACATCCTCGCCAAACAGCCGGATGCCCCCTTCTGCATGCGCCTGCAGGCCCGCCACGGCACGCAGCAGCGTGGTCTTGCCGCAGCCCGAAGGGCCGAGCAGGCAGGCCAGTTGCTGGTCTTCGAGGGAAAGATTGAGGTGACGGAGAACCCAGTCCGTGTCCAGGCGGATGCCCAGATCCTGGATATCGAGCGCTGCGGGCATGGCATGTGTCTGATCGGAAACGCGCTCAAGTTAACGGATGCGCGGCCCGCATACCAGCATGTCGGTTCATGCGGGCGAGCAGGATGACCGCCGGCAGGCTGAGGAGGACGATGCACAGGGCGGGCAGGGCAGCATCCGCCAGGCGCTCGTCGGAGGCCAGCTCGTGAGCACGCACAGCCAGGGTGTTGAAGTTGAAGGGGCGCAACACGAGGGTCGCCGGCAGCTCCTTCAGCGTCTCGACGAACGCGAGGATCAGCACCGTGGCGAGGCTGCCGCGCAGCAGGGGTAGGTACACTCTGAGGTTGGTGCGCCACGGGTCGAGGCCGAGCATGCGCGCGCTCTCGCCGAGGCTCGGGCGGAGCATGGCGAGGCCGCTCTCCACGCCCTGCTGGCCTAGGGCGAGGAAGCGGGACAGATAGGCCCACAGCAGGGCGAGCAGGCCACCGCTAAACAGCAGTCCCGTGATCACGCCGTGCGCGCTGAGCCAGCGGTCGAACTGGCCGAGCGGGATCATCAAACCAAGGGCGATGACCATGCCCGGCACCGCGTAGCCCAGACCGGCGAACCGGTACAGTCCATGGTGGACGGGGGTGGGGTGACGCCGCACCCCGAGGGCGAGCAGCAGGGCAAGGGCGGTGATCAGTCCGGCCGCGCCCAGGGCCAGGAGCAGGGAGTGGAGCAGCAGGCGCTGGAAGTCCGGAGCAAGCACCTGCTCGATGCGCGGCAGGGCCCACAGGCCGAGCTGCAGCACAGGGGCGCCGAAGCCCAGGGTGACGATCAGTCCGCCCGCCAGCCAGGCCGCGATGGCCTGCCGGCGGGTGAGCCGCAGGGGCAGGATCGGTCGGGCGTGGCGGCCGTGATCGAAGCGGGCCCGGCCGCGCGCGCGCAGCTCAAGGATAAACAGGGTCATGGTCAGGGCGGCCAGCACCGCGGCCAGGGCCATCGCCCCCTGCACGTCCCCAAGGCCATGCCAGGTGCGCAAGATGCCGGTGGTGAAGGTCGGCACGCCGAAGTGGTCCTGTTCGCCGTAGTCGGCCATGGTTTCCATCAGCGCGAGCATGACCCCGGCGAACAGGGCGGGACGGAGGAGCGGCAGGCGCACCGTCCAGAACAGGCGCCAGCCCCGGTAGCCCATGATCCGCGCCGCCTCCTCGTAGCCCTGGATGGGCGCGCGCAGGGCCTCGCGGGCGAGCAGGTAGACGTAGGGATAGAAGCCCAGGCTGAAGATCAGGATGGCCCCCGGCAGCGAACGGATATCCGGCCACAGGGCACCGCGAGCCCCCACAAGCTCCCGCAGCCCGGTCTGAAGCCACCCTTCGGGGGCAAGCAGGCCGGTGTAGGTGTAGGCGAGGATATAGGCCGGCAGGGCGAGGGGGAGCAGAAAAAGCCCGGCAAGCGCACCGCGGCCGGGGAAGTCCAGGCGGGTGACCAGCCAGGCACAAAACAGCCCAAGGGTGAGGGTGCCCGCGCCCACCCCAAGGCCAAGCAGCAGACTGTTGCGCAGATACTCGGGCAGGACCGTCTGCCACAGCCCCAGCCAGAGTTCGCTGGAGGTGCCGGGCAGGGCGGTGAAGACCACCAGGATGGGCAGTGCGGGAAGCAGGGCGGCCAGCACCCACCCCGCGCGCGGCAGGCGCAGGGTCCGGGGGCGGGCGGCGAGGGCGGAGATCAACGCCATCCGGCGCGGTCGAGCAGGCGCACGGCCTGGGCATTCAGCTCGCCCAAGCGAGCGAGCGGCAGGGCATCGGCCTTGAATTCACCCATGGCCCGCAGGGTGGGGCTCACCGCGATGCCAAGCCTGACCGGGTATTCCTGGTTGACCTCGGCATACCAGCGCTGGGCCTCGTCGGAGACCAGGAATTCCAGCAGCTTGCGCGCCTCAGCAACGTTCTTCGCGGCGGCGGTGATGCCGGCGCCACTGACGTTCACATGCGCGCCGCGATCCTTCTGGTTGGGCCAGAATACTGCCACCTTGGCGGCGGCCTCGCGCTCGGCGGGCTCCTCGGCGTTCTGCATGCCGGCAAGGTAGTAGGTGTTCACCAGCGAGACATCGCACTCGCCGGCGGCGATCGCCTTGATCTGGTCGCGATCCCCGCCCTTAGGCGGACGGGCGAGGTTGGCCACCACGCCCTTGGCCCAGTCCAGCGTGGCCGCTTCGCCATCGTGGGCGATGAGCGAGGCCGTCAGCGACTGGTTGTAGATGCTGTCCGAGGAGCGCATGCACACACGGCCCTTCCAGCGCGGATCGGCCAGATCCTCGTAGGTGGACAGTTCCTCCCGCTTGACCCGCTCCGGGGCATAGACGATGACCCGCGCCCGCAGGGTCAGACCAAACCACTGGTTGCTTGGGTCGCGGTAGGCGGCGGGGATGGCCGTGCTAAGGATGGGGGAATCGACCGCCTGCAGGACCCCCGCGGCCTTGGCACGGTGCAGACGGCCCGCGTCAGCGGTCATCAGCACGTCGGCAGGGGATTGCGCGCCCTCGGCCTTGAGGCGTTCGATCAGGGCATCGTCCTTGCCGCTGACCAGATTGACCTTGATCCCGGTCTCCTTGGTGAAGGTGTCGAGCAGGGGCTTGAGGAAGGCCTCGCCACGGCCGGAATAGACATTGACCTCGGCGGCCTGGACGGAGACGGCGCTCAGCAGGGTGGCACAGAGGGTGGCGAGAACACGCTTGGACGTCATGGTGGCAGCTCCGGGGGATCTGATTCGAGGCCATTGTGCTTGGCGGCATAAAAAAATCAAGTAAGAAACATTCTCAATTACGTTTGCGTGCATGGGGGTATGATTCCGTCCGTGCCGGCGCCCTCCGAGGCACGGCAACTGCGTGAAAGCCTGAAGCGATCGAACAAGGCGAGAATCCAGCGTGCGAAGGGTGCAATCTTTACCCCCTTTGGCCGTAGGAGGCCCGCCCCCGGGCCGACGGTCCCTTCAGTGTCGCCCTATCGCGACGAGGCAGGCCGTGTAAAAACACCTGACTGCCCGCTAGTGGACGGCTCTGGTAATATCCCGGCTTTGCCACGTATTTGAGCCTGTTAGCCGTGACCATGTATCTCACCGACGATCTGCGCATCGTGGGCATCCAGGAAGTCATGCCGCCCGTGGAAGTGCGCCGCAAGCATCCGCTGACCGAGCACGGGGCGGAGACGGTGTACTCCGCGCGCCAGGCCATCCACGCGATCCTGACCGGTGAGGACGACCGCCTGCTGGTGATCATGGGGCCCTGCTCGATCCACGACGTGCAGGCCGCGCGCGACTACGCCCGCCGCCTGAAAGGCCTGGCTGCCGAGGTGAAGGACGACATCCTGCTGGTCATGCGCGTGTACTTCGAGAAGCCACGCACCACCGTGGGCTGGAAGGGGTTGATCAACGACCCGAACCTGGATGGCAGCTACCGCATCAATGAGGGCCTGCACCTTGCTCGCCACCTGCTGGCGGACCTCGCCGACATGGGCGTGCCGGCCGCGACCGAGTACCTCGACCTGATCAGCCCGCAATACGTCTCCGATCTGGTGAGCTGGGGGGCCATCGGCGCGCGCACCACCGAGAGCCAGGTGCACCGCGAGCTGGCCTCCGGTCTCTCCTGCCCGGTCGGGTTCAAGAATGGCACCGACGGCGGCCTGCAGGTGGCGATCGACGCGATCCGCGCGGCGGAACGCCCGCACCATTTCCTGTCGGTCACCAAGGAAGGTCATTCGGCGATCTTCTCCACCCGCGGCAACGAGGACTGCCACATCATCCTGCGCGGCGGAAAACAGCCCAATTACGACGCTGAGAGCGTCGCCGCGGCCGTGGCCGCGCTGGAGAAGGCCGGTCTGCCGCCGCGCATCATGATCGACTTTTCGCACGCCAACAGCCGCAAGGAATACCTCCGCCAGATCGACGTGGCGCGCGACGTGGCCGGCCAGGTGGCGGCGGGCAACCGCCACATCATCGGCGCGATGATCGAGAGTCACATCGTCGGCGGCCGCCAGGACGTGCAGGATCCCTGCACCCTGACCTACGGCCAGAGCATCACCGACGCCTGCATCGGCTGGGAGGACAGCGTGAGGGTCATCCATGATCTCGCCGGTGCGGTTCGTGCACGCAGGTACAAGGGGTAAGCGCGGATGCTGGATCTCCTCATCGCCGGCGGCTGGTGGATGGCACCGATCATGCTCGCCTCGGTGGTCGCGCTCGGGCTCATCATCGAGCGGGCCTGGAGCCTGCGGCGCGCCAGGGTCCTGCCGGCCGGCGTGGTGGAGGAGATCGAGCAGCTGGTCCAGCGCCGTGAGCTCACCGCCGACCGGCTGCGCGCGATTGGCATGCGCTCACCGCTCGGGCGAGTGCTGGCTGCCGGCCTTGCCCCCTACGCGATCAGTCGTGAGGAGATGAAGGCGCGCATCGAGGACGCCGGGCGCCATGTCGCACACGAACTCGAATGCTGCCTGAGCACCCTCGGCACCATCGCGGTGATCAGCCCGTTGCTTGGCCTGCTCGGCACCGTGGTCGGCATGATCATGACCTTCGACGTCATCACCACCCAGGGGCTCGGTCAACCGGCCGATCTCGCGGGCGGCATCTCCACCGCGCTGCTGACCACGGCGGCTGGCCTGATTGTGGCCGTGCCGAGCGTGATCGCCCACCGCGCCTTCCGTGCCCAGGTCGATCGGCTGGTGATCGACCTGGAGCGCGAGGCCATGCGCCTGCTCGATGGCCTGTTCGCCAGCGAGGCGCGCGTGGCCCTGCGCGAGGCTGGCAAGACACCTGCGGGGATGCTGCAGTGATATGGGTTGAGTGAGGGGCGCTGATGAACTTCCGTCCCCGCCAACGTGACGAAGTCGGCCTCGACCTCACCCCCCTGATCGACGTGGTCTTCCTGCTGCTGCTGTTCTTCATGCTGACCACCACCTTCGTGGAGGCCACCCGGCTCAAGATCGACCTGCCCGAGGCTGGGGAGGGGGCTCAGGCCGAGCGCAAGGATGTGCCGTGGGTCATTGAGATCGACGCCCAGGGGCGCTATGCCCTCAACGGCGAGGTGGTCGAGGCGGAGCAGCTCGCTGCCCGCCTGCGCGCGATTCCTGGACGGACCGAGGAAACCTCGGTCCTGGTGCGTGCCGACGGCAAGGCTACTCACCAGACCGTGGTGCGTGCTCTCGATGCCGCGCGCGCGGCCGGCCTCGTGCGCGTCGGCCTGGCCACCATCCCCGCTGCCCGATGACGAAGCCTGCCCCGAGCAAGACCGAGGACGGCACGGCGGAGCGCATGGGTCTCCACACCTACCGTCGCCTGCTCGGCTACGTGCGCCCGCACTGGCGCATCTTCACTCTCGCGATTTTCGGCATGATCGCCGCCTCGCTTACGGACGTGGCCTTCGCCGCGCTGATGAAGCCGCTGCTCGACGGCAGCTTCGTCGCCAAGGACATCGCCACCACGCAGTGGGTGCCCATCGCCCTGGTCGGGGTGTTCCTCGTCCGCGCCCTCGGCGAGTTTGGCGCCAAGTACGGCATGACCTGGGTGGCGCGCAAGGTGGTCAGCACCCTGCGTCAGCAGGTGTTCGACAAGCTCCTGCGCCTGCCCACGCGCTTCTTCGACCATGCTCAGTCGGGCGACCTGCTTGCGCGCCTGACCTACACCGTGGAACAGGTGGCCTCCGCCGCGACCGGCGCCCTGACGGTCATGGTACGCGATGGCCTGTCGGTGATAGGCCTGCTGGTCTGGATGTTTTGGCTCAGCCCGCAGCTGACCGTGTTCATCCTGGTGGTGGCACCGATCGTGGTGGCCCTGGTGGCCATCGTGAGCCGGAATTTCCGCCGCTACAGCCGGCGCATCCAGGCCTCTGTCGGCGAGATCGCACAGGTGGCGGACGAGGTCATCGGCGGCCACCGGCTGGTGCGGGTCTATGGCGGCGAGGCCTACGAGCGCGACCGCTTCGCTGTGGTCAACGAGAAGAACCGCCGCGCCTTCATGCGCATGGAAGGGGTGGATGCCATGACCACCCCCGTCGTGCAGCTGCTGGTGGCGCTGGCGATTGCCGCCATCATCGCCTTTGCCACCAGCGGCGAGCGACTGGAGCAGCTCACCGTCGGGACCTTCATCTCCTTCATCACCGCCTTGGCGATGCTGCTCTCGCCGCTCAAGCGCCTGACCAACCTCAACGCCACCCTGCAGAAGGGGATCGCCGCCGGCGAGCAGCTGTTCGCCACCCTGGATGAGATTGAGGAACGTGACGAGGGCTGTCATGCGTTGGAGCGCGCGGCCGGGCACGTCAGATTCGAAGGGGTGCGCTTCAGCTACGGCAGAGACCTGCCGGACGTGCTGCACGGCATCGACCTCGACGTCCCGGCCGGCACCACGGTCGCCATCGTCGGTCAGTCCGGCAGCGGCAAGAGCACCCTGCTCAATCTGCTGCCGCGTTTCTACGAGGCCACGGCGGGACGCATCCTGATCGACGGGGTCGACATCCGCGAGCTGCCGCTCGCCCGCCTGCGCGCGCAACTCGCCTGGGTCGGCCAGGAGATCACCCTGTTCGACGACAGCGTGGCGAACAACATCGCCTACGGCAGCCTGCAGGGCACCCCGCTCGAGGCCATCCGCGCCGCTGCGGACCAGGCACAGGCCAGCGCCTTTATCGAGGGGCTGCCGGAGGGCTTCGAGACACGCGTGGGCGAGCGCGGTGTGCTGCTCTCCGGCGGCCAGCGCCAGCGCATCGCCATTGCTCGCGCCCTGTTGCGCCAGGCGCCGATCCTGCTGCTGGACGAGGCGACCTCGGCGCTGGACACCGCCTCGGAGCGCCTGATCCAGCAGGCGCTGGAAGGGCTGATGCGCCATCGCACCACGCTGATCATCGCCCACCGCCTGTCGACCATCCGCAACGCCGATCGCATCGTGGTGATGGAGGCCGGCCGCATCATCGAGCAGGGGCGGCACGATGAGCTGCTGGAGCGGGGCGGACACTATGCGCGCCTGTACCGCCTGCAGTTCAGCGAATCCCGGGACGAGGCGTGAAGACGCCAGCCTTCTGGCAATCCCCCCGCGATCCGCGCAGCCTGCTGCTGGCGCCGCTCGGCTGGCTGTGGTGCCGCCTCGCCCGCCGCCGCCTGCTCGCCTATCGCACGGGGGGGAAACCCGCGGAACGCCTGCCGGTCCCGGTCGTCGTTATCGGCAACATCACTGCGGGCGGCAGCGGCAAGACCCCCCTGACCCTCTGGCTTGCGCGCCACCTGCAGGCGGCCGGATGGCACCCGGCCGTGATCAGCCGGGGCTACGGCGCGAGAATCGAAGGGGCACCGCGGCGGGTGAGGGTCGACAGCCTGGCGGCCGAGGTCGGTGACGAACCGCTGCTGCTCAAGCGCCGCCAAGGCGATGAGCTCGAGGTCGTCGTCCATCCGCGCCGGGTACTGGCGGGGCGGATGGCCCTCGGCCTCGGGGCGGATGTCCTCCTGCTCGACGACGGGCTGCAGCACCTCGCACTCGAGCGCGATCTCGAGATCGCCGTGCTGGACGGGGAGCGGGGGATCGGCAACGGGCGCTGCCTGCCGGCGGGCCCATTGCGGGAGCCTGCCGAACGCTTGCAGGAGGTCGATGCCGTGGTGGTGCAGGGCGGACAGCCCGCGGCGGGGCAGTGGGGCATGCGCCTCGTGCCGGGGGATGCGGTCAACCTCATCGATGGCAGCCGCCGCCCGCTGTCGGACTTCATCGGATTGCCCTGCGATGCGCTGGCCGGCATCGGCCATCCCGAACGGTTTTTCGCCATGCTGCGCGGCCTTGGCCTTACGATCGAGGGCCATCCCTTCGCCGACCACCATGCCTTCAGTGCCGCCGACCTTGCGCCCTTCACCGCCCGCCCGCTGCTGATGACCGAGAAGGATGCGGTAAAATGCCAGTCGCAAGCCCGTCCGAACCACTGGTACGTTCCCGTCGAGGCCGATGTGGACGAGGGGCTCGCCGAATTCATCCAATCCCGCCTGGAGTCATTCCGCGATGGACAAACGCCTGCTTGAGATCCTTGCCTGCCCGGTGACCAAGGGCCCGCTGATCTACGACAAGGCGGCCCAGGAGCTGATCTCCATCGCCGCCCGGCTGGCCTACCCGATCCGCGACGGCATCCCGGTGATGCTGCCAGAGGAGGCGCGCCAGATCGAAGAGGAAGAGGCCGAGCGCCTGCGTGCCCAGCACCCGGCAGGCTCCTGATGGGCTACAAGCTCGTCATCCCCGCCCGTTACGGCTCATCCCGCTTGCCGGGCAAGCCGCTGCTGACCATCGCCGGCAAGCCGCTGGTCGTTCATGTCATTGAGCGCGCCCGCGAGTGCCAGGCCGATGAGATCATCCTCGCCACCGACGACGAGCGCATTCGCGCGGCCTGCGAGCCGCTCGGGGTGCGCGTGCTGATGACCTCCAGCGAGCATGCCACCGGCACGGACCGGCTGGCCGAGGTGGCCCGCCTGATGGGCTGGCCGGATGACACCCTGGTGGTCAACCTGCAGGGCGACGAGCCGCTGATCCCGGCCGACCTGCTGGACCGGCTGGCGGATAACCTGGCGGCTCATCCGCAGGCCGCCATCGCGACCCTGTGCACGCCGATCCACTCGGCGCGCGACCTGTTCGATCCGCACGTGGTCAAGGTGGTGCGTGACCGTTTCGGCTTTGCCCTGTATTTCAGCCGCGCTCCCATCCCCTGGGAGCGCGATGCCTTCGGTATGGAGGCTGACCGTCACCACGACCATGCCTTCCGCCACCTCGGGTTGTACGCCTATCGCGCGGGCTTCCTGCGCAGCTTCGCCGAATGGCCGGAGGCGCCGATCGAGGGGTTGGAGAAGCTCGAGCAGCTGCGCGCCCTGTGGCAGGGGGCGCGCATCCATGTCGACGTGGTGGCCGAGCCGCCCGGACATGGGGTGGACACGGCGGAGGACCTGGCACGGGTCGAGGCGCTGCTGGCGCGGTAGAAGCCTTGGGGAAGGCCCGGACGATGGGATCGCGGCGGCACGCCGCTCCCACAAAGGTTCCGGGCAGAGGGATGTGTAGGAGGCCCGACCTCGGGCCGATGATCCTGTGCTCAATCGCGGCGAGGGCGCCGCTTGTGTCTTCAAACTACCGTAACCTTTGGAGGTGAGAGCGGTGGTTGGTAAGCCGGGAAGCCGCGGTGCTTCAAGCACGTGTAGGAGCAAGGGCTGCCATCCACCGAACTCCCTCTAAGCCCGAACAGTTGACCGAGTCCAAGCTCGAACCGCACAAGCGTGGGCGACGGGGAGCGCTCTCAATGTTCATTTTACACTTGAGAGAGGCAATCATGTCGGCATACGTCGGTATTGATGTTTCCAAAGCGACCTTGGCCGTGGCAATCCGTCCCGGTGGGCCCACCTTTTCCGTGGCCAATACCCCCGAAGGTCATGGTGAACTCCTCCACGTGCTCAAAAACTTCGAGATCGAGCGCATCGTGCTGGAGGCCACAGGAGGCTACGAGCGGGACGTCATGCATACCCTGGCCGAGGCAGGGTACGCCGTGGCTCGTGTGGCCCCTCACCGGTCGCGCGCCTTCGCTACTGCCTTGGGCAAGTATGCTAAAACCGACCCCATCGACGCCGAGACGCTGGCCCGGATGGCCCAAAGCCTGGAGCTCGAGCCCGAGGCTGTACCTTCCACGGAGGAGCTTGAGCTTCGGGAACTGGTCCACCGGCGAGAACAGCTCGTCCAGTGGCGTGATGACGAGCGCCGCAGAGCTCACCAGGCGCGTTCCCCGTGGGTGCGCCGCAGTCTTCAGTCCAGTATCACGCAGACGGAGGCCGAGATCCGTCGTTGCACGATGGAAATTCAGCGCCTCCTTCAGCGCGTGAATGCAGTGGCTTGTCGGCGGTTACTGGCCATTCCGGGGATTGGCCCCGTCACGGCAGCGAGCCTGCTGGCCTACCTGCGCGAACTCGGACACCTCAAAGGGCGACAAATCGCAGCCTTGGTCGGCTTGGCCCCCTTCAATGCAGACAGCGGCACCGCCTCGGGGAAACGACGTATTCGCGGTGGCAGACCACGTATCCGGCGCATCCTCTACATGGCCACGCTCGGCGTGATTCGTGCTCAACCCGACTTCAAGGCGCGTTACCAAGCCCTGCGACAGAAGGGCAAGTGCGCCAAGGTCGCCATCGTCGCATGCATGCGTGTGCTGCTGGTCCGAATCAATGCCATGATGCGAGATCAGACCGAGTGGAACATGACGCCAGTCACACGTTAAAAAAGACAGTTGCTCCTACACCTGCTTGATGCGCCTGTGGGAGCCGCGTGCCGCGGCGATTCCATCCGGGCTGATCCTACCTTCCTGCGCTCAGCCCTTGAGTCCGAACAGGCGGCGGGCGTTGGCATAGGTCCGCGCTGCCGTCTCCTCCAGCGTCCAGCCCCGTAGCCCTGCCAGGGTTTCCGCCACATGGCGCACGTACTGCGGCACGTTCGGCTTGCCGCGGTGCGGCACCGGCGCAAGATAGGGGGCGTCGGTCTCGATCAGCAGCCGATCCTCCGGCACCTGTTTCGCCACCTCGCGCAAGGACTCCGCGCTCTTGTAGGTGAGCACGCCGGAGAACGAGATGTAGAACCCGATGTCCAGGGCGCGCTTGGCGGTCGCCCAGTCCTCGACGAAACAGTGCATCACCCCGCCCACATCGCGGGCGCCGCTCTCCTCCAGCACGCGCAGGGTGTCCTCGCGCGCCTCGCGGGTGTGGATGATGAGCGGCTTGCCAAGCTCGCGGGCGGCCTCGATGTGGGTGCGGAAGCGCTCGTGCTGCCAGGGCGCCCCGGGTTCGGTGCGGAAGTAGTCCAGCCCAGTCTCGCCGATGGCCACCACGCGCGGATCCTGGCCGAGTTCCACCAGCCGCTCGAGCGTCGGCGTGCACGCAGGATCCTCGTTCGGATGGACGCCCACACTGACGACGACCTCGGGGTAAGGCTCGACCAGCTCCCGCATCGCGGGATAGCGCTCAAGGTCAATGCCCACGCAGACCATCAGGCCGAGCCCATGGGTGCGGGCGTCCGTCATGAAGCGGTCGAACTCGCCCCCCCAGGGCGCGAGGTCGATGCGGTCGAGGTGGCAATGGGAATCGGCAAGCAGCATGGGCGGGAACGAGACGGAACGGAGGTCAGAGGGTGTAGGTCGGCTGGTCGCTCTTGAGCAGACCGGCGAGGTAATTCTCGATCTTGGCGCGCGTCTGGCCCTGGTCGGCCTCGAGGAATTGCACGCCGACGCCGGCCGGGCGGTTGCCCTGCGCACCCGGCGGGGTGACCCAGACGACCTTGGCCGCCACGCGGATGCGCTCGGGCTCATTCATCAGGGTCAGCACCAGGAAGATCTCCTGCCCCATGCGCAACTGGTTCTGGCCCGGCAGGAACAGCCCGCCATTCTTGAGGAACGGCATGAACGAGGCGTACAGGGTCGCCTTGTCGGGGATGTTGTGGTGGACGATGCCGGATGCAAAGTTCACGAACGACCTCCAAGTCGGTCAAAGCGCAGCAAAAGGTCCTCCAGCAGGAGGTCGCGGTTGAGCGGGTGGTTCACCAGCCCGGAAAGTTCGAGCAGGTGATCATACAGGCCAAACAGCCCCCGCGCATCGATACGTCGGGCAATCGGCGGCAAGAGGTCGGCCAGATCACGGTTGACCACCGCGCTGCCCCCCGCTTGCAGGCGGAGCAGGTCGGCCACCAGCAGGGTGGACCAGTGCACAAGCTCCGCCAGCGCGGCCTTGTCGGTCGCTGCCGCAAGGGCGAGCGGATTGCCCCCTGCGCGCAACAGATGGAGCAGGGATTCGAGCCAGCGGGTGCGGCTCGCCAGCCGCTCGGGGGCGGCCAGCTGGAGCGCGGCCAGCGGCCGCCCCTCCACCAGGTCGAGCAACAGGCCGGGATCCTCGCCCGCCACCTGGGGTTGGCGTGCCAGCCAGCTCGCAGCCACCGCCCGATCCGGCACACCGACGCTCCAGCGCTGGCAACGGCTGCGCACCGTGACCGGCAGGCGGGACGGCTGCGCGGTCACCAGGATCATGAGCGTGCCGGCTGGCGGCTCTTCCAGGGTCTTGAGCAGGCTGTTGGAGGCCGCGAGGTTCATCGCCTCGGCGGGCTCCAGGATGCCGACCTTGCCATGGCTGAACTGGCTGGTGAGCTGAAGGGCAGCGCAGAAATCGCGTACCGCATCCACCTTGATCGGCTTGCCCGGCTCCTCCGGCTCAAGCTGGGTGAAGTCCGGGTGAGCCCCGGCGAGGAAGGGCCGACAGGAGGCGCACTGGTCGCAGGGCTGCCCGCCAGGTCCCGGCGCATGGCACAGCACCGCCTGCGCCAGACGCCGGGCCAGACGCCCCTTGCCCACACCCTCCGGCCCCGCCAGCAGCAGGGCATGCGGCAGACGGGCGGCCCTGGCCAGGGCCGCCAGCTGCTCGAACAGGGGCTCAAGCCAGGGATACAGGGCGTGACTCATGCAAGCTCCATCAAGAGGGGCTGGAGGGCACGCTGCAAGGCGGCCTGGACCTCATCGAGCGGCTGGCTTGCGTCGATCACGGCAAAGCGATCCGGGGCCGCCTCGGCCTGGGCCAGGAACGCGGCACGCACACGTTCGAAGAACGGCCGCCCTTCGCGTTCGATGCGGTCCTCCGGCTCCCCACGGCCGCGCATGCGGGCAAGACCCACTTCGACCGGGGTGTCGAGCAACAGGGTCAGGTCCGGCCGCAGCTCGTCCTGCACGAAGCTCTCCAGCCAGGCAATCGCCTGCCAGGGCAGGCCCCTCCCGCCGCCTTGATAAGCATAGGTCGAACTGGTGAAGCGGTCCGAGATCACCCACACGCCCGCCTCCAGCGCCGGACGGATGACCTGGGTCACGTGCTGGGCGCGGGCGGCGAACATCAGCAGCAGCTCTGCCTTGGCCTCCATCCCGGCGAAGGCCGGATCGAGCAGCAGGCCGCGCACCGCCTCGCCCAGCGGTGTTCCGCCCGGCTCGCGGGTGCGCAGCACGCGCAGGCCGCGATCTTCGAGCAGGCGCTGCAGGACATCGAGATTGCTCGACTTGCCGGCCCCCTCGCCGCCTTCAAGCACAATGAAGCGACCCTTCACTCACGACCTCCAGAGATCAGGCGCTGGACCGCCCGGTTGTGGGCATCCAGGGTTTCGGAAAAGGTGTGCCCCCCCGTCCCATCGGCGACGAAGTACAGCGCCCGGGTCGGCGCCGGATGCAGCGCGGCGTACAGCGCCTCGCGCGATGGCAGGGCGATGGGGGTCGGTGGCAGCCCCCCGCGGGTATAGGTGTTCCACGGGGTGTCGGTCTCGAGATCGCGCCGGCGCAGGTTGCCAGCGAAGGACGGCCCCAGGCCATAGATCACGGTCGGATCGGTCTGCAGTCGCATGCCCTTGCGCAGGCGGTTGACGAACACCCCGGCGATCAGCGGACGCTCCTCGACCTTGCCGGTCTCCTTCTCGATGACGGACGCCAGGATCACGGCCTCCGCGGGGGCCTTGAGCGGCAGGTCCGCCTGCCGCTCAGGCCAGAGCCGGTCGAGCTCGCGCCGCAGGGCGTCGTTCGCCATGCGCAGGATCTCGATGTCGCTCGTCCCGCGGGGGAAGGCATAGGTCTCGGGCAGGAATTGCCCCTCGGCCACCCTCCCGGGCTGGCCGATCGCGGCCATCAACTCGGCGGGCCGCAGGGCGAAGCCCTCGGCCCGCACGGCGGGGTGATGGGCGAGTACGTCGCGCGCCTGCTCAAGGGTCATGCCCGGAACCAGCGTCACGCGGTGCAGCACGACCTTCCCCTCCGCGAGCTGGCGCAGCAGCCCCGCCGGCGTCTGGCCAGGTTCCACGCGGTACTCGCCCGCCCGCAGCCGGAAGGCTGTGCCGCTCACGCGGGCGAGCAGGCGCAGACGTGATGCCTCGCCCTCGCCCAGCCCGAGCTCCCCCTGGAGCTGGCGGACCACCCCGGACAGGGAGGTTCCACGCTCGATGTCGAAGCAGACCGGCACCATCGGAGCCAGCGGTGTGCGGGCAAACTTCAACAGCCCGTCCGCGAAACCGAAGGCCACGCCCAGCCCGGCCAACGTCAAGACCAACAGCAGGGTCGGCAGCAACGCAAGCCGGTTCATGACGCCTCCCACAGCCTGGCCTGCAGGGCGCGGGTCACGGAACCCACCGCCCAGTCGCGCCGACCGAGCAGGCGGGTGACAGGCCGGATGCCGTGCAGGCTATTGGTCAGGAACACCTCATCCGCGGCCATGAGGTCATCAAGCACCAGGCGGGTCTCCTGCACCGCAAGCCCAAGCATGGCAGCACGCTGCATGACATGCGCACGCATCACCCCGGCGACGCCGCACTGGTCAAGCAGGGGGGTCAGCAGCCTGCCCTCGCGCACAAGAAAGACATTGCTCGCCACCCCCTCGACCAGCAGGCCCTCGCTATCCAGCATCAGCCCCTCGGCAATGGCGGGATCACGCCACTCGGCGCGCGCCAGCACCTGCTCCAGGCGGTTGAGGTGCTTGAGGCCCGCAAGATACGGCTGACGCGCAAGGCGCAGCTCACACAGGCGCATGGTCACGCCCTCCTGCCCCTCCACCGCGACGGGGGGATAGCGCTGGAGGATCAGGCTGGGGGTGGGGGCGTCCGGCGGGAGGTAGCCGCGCCCGCCGCTGCCGCGGGTGAGGATCAGCTTGAGCACGCCCTCGCCCATCGCCCCTGCCGCTGTGGCGAGCGCCGCGGCGAGCCCCTCGGCATCGGCCAGGGGGATGGCGAGGCGTGCCGCGCCCCGGGCCAGACGGGCGAGATGCAGGTCGAGCAGGCGCACCCTGCCCTCCTGCACCGCCATGGTCTCAAACAGGCCATCGCCGTAATGCAGGCCGCGATCGGTCAGCGGCAGGCTGTCCAGCACGACGGGCATCCTCAGGCCTCCATGAGCCCCAGGGCGCGCAGCAGGCCGCGTGCCTTGGCGCGCGTCTCGGCAAGCTCGGCCTCGGCCTCGGAATCAGCGACGATGCCCGCCCCCGCGCGCAGAGTAAAGTCCTGACCGTGCAGGTGCAGGGTGCGGATCAGGATATTGGTGTCCAGCGAGCCGTCGCGATTGAGGTAGCCGAGCGAGCCGGTGTAGGGCCCGCGCGCGCAACCCTCGAGTTCAGCGAGGATCTGCATGCAGCGCACCTTGGGGCAGCCGGTGATGGTCCCGCCGGGGAACAGGGCTGCCAGCAACTGCCCCGGCGTGACCTCGGACCGCAGCTCGCCGCGCACGTTGGAGACAATGTGGTGCACGTGGCGGTAGGTTTCGATCACCATGCATTCGTCGACCTGCACGCTGCCGGGGCGGCACACCCGGCCAAGGTCGTTGCGCTCAAGGTCCAGCAGCATGATGTGCTCGGCACGCTCCTTGGGGTGGACGATCAGCTCGGCCTTGAGCGCCTCGTCCTCGCCCACATCCGCACCGCGTCGGCGGGTGCCGGCGATCGGGCGGGTCTGCACCACCCCGTGGCGCGAAGAGACCAGCCGCTCCGGCGAGCTGGAGACGATCGCCTGGTCATCGATGCGGGAGAGCGCGGCAAAGGGCCCGGGATTGTTCTGCGCAAGGCGCTGGAACAGCTCGGCAGCCTCCACCGGCTGGGCGAAACGCCCCCGCCAGGCGCGCGAGAGGTTGGCCTGGAAGATGTCTCCCGCGAGGATGTACTCGCGGATGCGGCGCACCCCATCGAGAAAGGCCTGCGGAGCGTCCTCCTCCAGGGTCAAGGTTGGCAGGGCGGCGGGTGAAGGCAAGGGCGGGCGACGGGCCGCATCCTCCATGAACTGGGGCCACAGCCGCACCTCATCCCCCTCCTCCACCCACCAGCTCACCCCTTCGAGGTGGTCATGGATCACCGCTGCCGGACAGCGCTCGGCGAAGGCCACCGGCAGGCCGCCCGGCTGGGCCGCGAGCGGCACGCTCGGCTCCAGCCAGTGCGCCAGCTCATAGCCAAGGTAGAGAAACCAGCCGCCGTGGAAAGGCAGCGAAGTGGCGGACTCAGGGATACGCTCCTGCTGCCACCAGGCATCGAGGGCGTCGAGAAAACGGCCCTCCACCGGTTGGCCGTCCCGCGTGCAGCGCACGCCGTCAAACACCAGGCGCGCGCCGGGGAAGGCGAGCAGGATGTCGTAGCGCCCCTGCGGGGTGCCGTGGGCCGAGCTTGCGAGCAGGTGGGGGTAGCGCTGCGGATACGCGCGATGCAGGGCCAAAAGGTCGACGGGCGCATCGAGCCGCCGCACCGTCAGCCCCGTCTTTCCTGCCCCCTGACCACCGATCACTGACCAGTCGCCCAGGTCAGATACGCCGGAACACCAGCGTACCGTTGGTGCCGCCGAAGCCGAAGGAGTTGGACAGGGCGCAGTCGATGCGCATCTCACGCGCGGTGTGCGGCACGTAATCCAGGTCGCAGCCCTCGCCCGGTGTGTCGAGGTTGATGGTGGGCGGCGCCACCTGGTCGCGCAGGGCCAGCACGCTGAACACAGCCTCGACCCCGCCGGCGGCCCCCAAGAGGTGGCCGGTCATGGACTTGGTGGAGCTCATGGCGAGGCTCAAGGCGTGCGCGCCGAAGGCCGCCTTGACCGCATCGGTCTCGGCCCGATCCCCGGCCGGGGTGGAGGTGCCGTGGGCATTGATGTACTGCACATCCTCCGGGTTCAGGCGCGCATCGCGCAGGGCCGCCTCCATGCAGCGGCGGGCCCCATCACCACCTTCGGCCGGCAGGGTCATGTGGTAGGCGTCCGAACTCATGCCGAAACCGGCCAGCTCCGCATAGATGCGCGCGCCGCGGGCCTTGGCACGCTCGTAGTCCTCCAGCACCAGGATGCCGGCCCCCTCGCCCAGCACGAAGCCGTCGCGATCCTGATCCCAGGGGCGGCTGGCCGCCTCGGGGGCTTCGTTGCGGGTGGAGAGGGCGCGCGCGGCGGCAAAGCCGCCGATGCCAAGCTCGCAGGTCGCCATTTCGGCCCCACCCGCGATCATCACGTCGGCATCACCGTAGGCGATCATGCGCGCCGCCTCGCCGATGTTGTGAGTGGCCGAGGTGCAGGCGGTGACGATGGCGATGTTGGGCCCCTTGAAGCCGTAGCGGATGGAGAGATTGCCCGCCACCATGTTGACGATGCAGGCCGGCACGAAGAACGGCGAGATCTTGCGCGGGCCGCCGTCGTTGAAGGCGTCGCGCGTGCGTTCGATCCCCGGCAGGCCGCCGATGCCGGAGCCGATGGCCACGCCGATCCGGTCCGCATCCGCCTCCTCCGCGCTCAAGCCGGCATCCTCAATGGCCTGGATCGCCGCCGCCATACCATAGTGGATGAACGGGTCCATCTTCTTGACATCCTTGGCCGGCAGCCAGGCATCGGCCTGGAAACCCTTGACCTCGGCGGCAATGCGCACCGACAGCGCGGAGGGGTCGAAATGGGTGATCGGCCCGACCCCGCTCTTGCCCGCGAGGATGTTGCCCCAGGCCTCCTCCACCGTATTACCCACCGGTGAAATGATTCCCAGACCTGTAACAACAACGCGACGCTTACTCACCTGCGAAAACCCCTGTAACCGACGACAAAGCACGTTTTCCATGTAACCGGACCGGGATGAAACCAGACCGCACAGACAGAGGCCCCGATATCGCAGAGGAAAATCAGGGCCCCGGAATAAAAACGCCGCGCCAGGTCACTCACCCGGTCGCGGCGCATGCAGCAGCGCGAGTACGCTTAGGCCTGGTGGGCCTTGATGTAGTCGACCGCCTGCTGAACGGTGGTGATCTTCTCGGCCTCTTCGTCCGGAATCTCACACTCGAACTCTTCCTCGAGGGCCATGACCAGCTCGACGGTGTCGAGGGAGTCGGCACCCAGATCGTCGACGAAGGAGGCGTCGGTGGTGACGTCTTCTTCCTTCACGCCAAGCTGTTCAACCACGATCTTCTTGACGCGATCTTCAATGCTACTCATCAGATAACCTCATATGAGACAGGGAATTCGGCCTTAGGCACGGCCGGATTGTAGTGAAAAGACCGGAACCAATCCAGCCTTTCCAGATTCATTCTGACCGTCATGGTCGTCAGGCCATGTACATGCCGCCGTTGACGTGCAGGGTCTCGCCGGTGATGTAGCCGGCCATGGGCGAGGCCAGGAAGGCCACCGCATGGGCGATCTCCTCGGCCTGGCCGAGGCGCGCCATCGGGATCTGGCCGAGCAGGGCCTGCTTGTGTTCATCGGCCAGGCCGCGGGTCATGTCGGTGTCGATGAACCCCGGTGCAACCACGTTGACGGTCACCCCACGGCTGCCCACCTCGCGCGCCAGCGACTTGGAGAAGCCCATGATGCCGGCCTTGGCGGCGGCATAGTTGGTCTGACCGGCGTTGCCCATGGCCCCCACCACGGAGGCGATGCTGATGATGCGGCCGCGGCGCGCCTTCATCATGCCGCGCAGCACGGCCTTGGACAGGCGGTACACCGAGGTCAGGTTGGTCTGGATGATGGCGTCCCAATCCTCGTCCTTCATGCGCATCAGCAGGGTGTCACGGGTGATGCCGGCGTTGTTGACCAGGATGGTCGGCGCGCCGAACTGCTCTTCGATGGCCTTGAGCACGCCGTCAACGCTTGCCTGGTCGGTGACATTCAGCATCAGGCCCGTGCCCTTGTAGCCCTTCGCCTCGAGCTTGGCGGCGATGGCCGCGGCACCGGACTCGGAAGTGGCGGTGCCGATCACGGTCGCACCGCGCGCGGCAAGGGTGTGCAGGATGGCCTCGCCGATCCCGCGCGAGGCGCCGGTGACGAGGGCGATTTCGTTGGCAAGCTCCATCAGACAAGCTCCTTGGTGGCAGTCATGGCGGCCTCGAGCGTGGCGGCATCGAGGACCGGATAGGCAGAGAGGTCGCGCTCGATGCGCTTGGCGAGGCCGGCCAGCACCTTGCCCGGGCCGAATTCGACCAGGGCCTTGGCCCCGCGCGCCCGCATGGCGCGCACGGAATCGACCCACAGCACCGGGCTGTGCAGCTGGCGGACGAGGGCGGCGCGCAAAGCGGCAGGATCGGCGTGCTCGGCCGCATCCACGTTGTGCAGTACAGGGATCGCGGGGCTGCGGATCTCGACCGACTCCAGCACCTTGGCCATCTTCTCGGCCGCCTCGCGCATCAGCGAGGAGTGCGAGGGCACGCTCACCGGCAACGGCACGACCCGCTTGGCCCCCCGCTCGGCGAGCAGCGCGGAGGCACGCGCGACGGCGGCGGCGCTGCCGGCGATCACCACCTGGCCCGGGCTGTTGAAGTTGACCGCCTCGACCACCTCCGTGCCCTGGCTTGCATCCAAGCAGGCGGCGCGCACCACGTCATCCTCCAGCCCCAGCACGGCGGCCATGGCCCCCTGCCCTTCGGGCACCGCCGCCTGCATCAGCCGGCCGCGCTCGGCCACCAGGCGCACGCCATCGGCAAAATCGATGCTCCCGGCGCAGACCAGGGCGGTGTATTCGCCCAGGCTATGCCCAGCCATGCACAGCGGCATGGGGCCTCCCTCGGCCTGCCAGGCGCGCCAGGCGGCAACCCCCGCGGCCAGCATGGCTGGCTGGGTGACCTCGGTGCGATTCAGTTCGGCGTCCGGGCCTTCGATGACGACGCGCCACAGGTCGTAACCCAAGGCATCGGAGGCCTCACGGAAGGTTTGCGCGATGACGGGCTGGCCCTCGGCCCAGGCACTGAGCATGCCGACGGACTGCGAACCCTGGCCCGGAAAGACGGCGGCAAAGGATGCACGCATGGAACGTTATCTCTCGGATGGTCGAAAAATAACGCGCATGCTAGCACAGAGCTCTTGGACTGGCCGCTGCCCTTGCGGCAAGGCGGGCCATCCCGGATAATCCGCGTTTTCCTGTCAACCACTGATGATTTAATGTCGAAAGAAGACTACATCGAGATGCAGGGCACGGTGCTCGACACCCTTCCCAACACCATGTTCCGTGTCCAGCTGGACAACGGCCACATCGTGACCTGCCACATCTCCGGCCGCATGCGCAAGAACTACATCCGCATCCTCACCGGCGACCGCGTCACCGTCCAGCTGACGCCCTACGACCTGACCAAGGGTCGCATCTCCTTCCGCTCCAAGTAATCCAGCCCCCTCGAGGCTCCGCGCTCCCGGGGCCCCTTCCCCGGGAGACGTGGCCGTTCATGCCTCGGCCGATTCCTGCTGACGAGCCTGAGCGATGATGCGCAGGCCGCTGCCATCGGTCGTGCACTCCACGCGCGCCTCGCCACCATCCACCAACTGACCGAAAAGCAATTCCTCGGCCAGCGGACGCTTGATCTGCTCCTGGATCAGACGCGCCATCGGCCGCGCGCCCATCTGCGGGTCGTAACCCTTGGCGGCCAGCCAGCGGCGGGCCGCCTCGCTCACCAGCATGTGCACCCCCTTCTCCTCGAGCTGGTGCTCGAGCTCAAGCAGAAGCTTGTCCACCACCTGGGCGATGTCGCGCTCCGCCAGCGGGTTGAACAGGATGATGGCGTCCAGGCGGTTGCGGAATTCGGGCGAGAAGCTGCGCTTGATCACCTCCATCGCATCGCTGCTGTGATCCTGGCGGGTGAAGCCGACCGAAGCGCGCGCGGACTCCTGCGCGCCGGCGTTGCTGGTCATGATCAGGATCACGTGGCGGAAATCGACCTCGCGGCCATTCGCGTCGGTCAGCTTGCCGCGATCCATCACCTGCAACAGCACATTGAACAGGTCGGGATGCGCCTTCTCGATCTCGTCCAGGAGCAGTACCGCGTGCGGCTGCTTGTTCACCGCCTCGGTCAAAAGGCCACCGGTCTCGTGCCCGACATAGCCCGGAGGGGCGCCGATCAGGCGCGATACCGCGTGCCGCTCCATGTACTCGGACATATCGAAACGCAGCAGGCCGATGCCCAGCAGACGCGCGAGCTGGCGCGCCACCTCGGTCTTGCCTACGCCGGTAGGCCCGGCAAACAGGAAGGAACCGATCGGCTTGTCAACCGAGCGCAGGCCGGAGCGGGCCAGCTTGATCGCGGTGACGAGCTGGTCGACCGCCGCATCCTGACCGTAGACCACCATACGGAGGTTGCGATCGAGATTGCGCAGGACATCACGGTCGGTACTGGAGACCTGCTGTGCCGGGATGCGCGCCATACGTGCGACGATGTCCTCGATCTCGGCCTCGCCGATCACCGCGCCGCGCTGGCCGGCCAGACGCGCCCGCGCACCCGCCTCGTCGATCACGTCGATGGCCTTGTCGGGCAGGTGACGATCATGGATGTGACGCGTGGACAGGCGCACGGCCGCCTCCAGAGCCGCGTCGGTGTAGCTCACCGCATGGTGGGCCTCGAACCCGGCGCGCAGCCCCTTGAGGATGGCCAGCGTCTCTTCAGCTGAAGGCTCCGGTACGTCGATCTTCTGGAAGCGCCGGGTCAACGCGGCGTCCTTCTCGAAGATCTGGCGGAATTCCTGGTGCGTGGTCGAGCCGATGCAGCGCAGCCCCTTGGCCAGCGCCGGCTTGATCAGGTTGGAGGCGTCCATCGCCCCACCCGAGGCCGAACCCGCGCCGATGATGGTGTGAATCTCGTCAATGAACAGGATCGCGTCGGGCTTGCGCGCAAGCTCGCCGAGCACGCCTTTGAGGCGTTTCTCGAAATCGCCGCGGTACTTGCTACCGGCCACCAGCGAGCCGAGGTCAAGGCTGTAGATGGTGCTCTCGGCCAGGGCCTCGGGCACCTCGCCCTGCACGATCATGCGCGCCAGGCCTTCAACGATGGCGGTCTTGCCGACCCCGGCCTCGCCCACCAGCAGGGGGTTGTTCTTGCGCCGGCGGCACAGCACCTGCGCCACACGCTCCAACTCGGCAGCACGCCCAATGAGGGGATCGATGCGTCCCTCGCGCGCCATCTGATTCAGGTTGACCGCATACTGCTCCAGACTCGCCCCGCCCTCGCGAGGCAGGCCCTCGCCCTCCTCCGGATCGAGGCCGCGGCTCTCCTCGCGCTCGCCACCGTGGGCGATGTACTGGGTCACGTCCAGACGCGACACCCCCTGGCGCTTGAGCAGATAGACCGCATGTGAGTCCTGCTCGGCGAACAGGGCCACCAGCACGTTGGCGCCGCTGACCAGTTGCTTGCCGGAAGCCTGCACCTGCACCACCGCGCGCTGCAGGACACGCTGGAAGCTCAACGTGGCCTGCGCCTCGCCTTCCTCACCTGCGGGCAGGCGCGGCATGGTCTCGTCAAGGAAACGCTCCAGTTCGCGCGCGAGCTGCTCCAGGTTGGCGCCGCAGCCGAGCAACACCGGGCGCGCCTCGGCATCCTCGATCAGCATGCGCAGGAGCACCTCGAGGGTGACGTACTCGTAACGCCGCTCGCGCGCCAGACGGAACGCCTGGCTCAAGGTCTCTTCAAGTGGTTTGCTCAGCATGATCGTCAGCCCCTCGCAGGAATAACCCGTGCAACCTCGCCTCCGAGTAGCGCACGGAAACCAGGCATCCCACCCCTCACCGTCACTCCCCGACGGGCTCCGCCACACACTGCAGCGGATGATCGTTGTCGCGCGCCAGCTCAATGACCAGCGACACCTTGGTCTCGGCCACCTCGCGGGTATACACCCCGCAGATGGCGCGCCCCTTCTGGTGGACGTCCAGCATCACCTGCATGGCGCGCGCATGCGGCATGCGGAAGACCCGCTCGAGGAGCGCCACAACGAACTCCATGGGGGTGAAGTCGTCGTTCAGCAGGACCACCTGGTACATGGGCGGCGGACGGACCGCTTCATCCACTTCCTCGGGCGCGAGACCGATATCCTCGGCGGGTGCCAGGCGCGACCCCATGCGTCACCCCCACAGCCCGGACTGCGCGCGCATCAGCGCGAGCGAGATGGACACGCCGAGACGGTCGATGAGTTGCTCGAACACATCCCCCTTCGGGGTCACGTCCACCACCTTCTCGGCCTTGACGATCTCGCGGGCCACGTAATCAACCCCGCCCAGGCCATCCACCAGCCCGAGCCCCACCGCTTGCTCTCCCGTCCATACAAGACCGGAAAACAGCTCGGGAGTTTCCTTCAGCCGTTCGCCACGCCCCTTGCGCACCACGTCCATGAACTGTGCGTGTACTTCGCCCAGGAGGCTCTCCATGTGCGCCTTTTCCGCCGGGTCCACCGGCTTGAACGGACTCATCAGCGACTTGTGCTCCCCCGCGGTCAGCTCGCGGTGCTCGATGCCGAGCTTCTTCATCGCCTCGACCACGCCAAAGCCATCCATGCGCACACCGATGGATCCCACGATGCTCGCCTTGTCGGCATAGATCGCATCGGCCGCCGCCGCCACGTAATAGCCGCCCGAGGCACCGATGTCGGCGATCACGGCATACAGCGGCTTGTCCGGGTGCTTCGCGCGCAAACGGCGGATCTCATCATAGATATAGCCTGATTGGACGGGACTGCCACCCGGGCTGTTGATGCGCAGCACCACTCCTTGGGCGTGCTTGTTCTCGAAGGCCTTGCGCAAGCCCTTGATGATGGTCTCCGCTCCGCCTGGCGAACCCTCCATGATCGGCCCCTCCAGGGTAACCAGGGCGGTGTGCGGCTGGGTGGCCAGGCGATCCTCGGCCGGCCCATCCCGAAACATCATCACCAGGATGAAGAGCAGGTAACCAAAGCCGAGCAGCTTGAAGAAAATGCCCCAGCGACGCGCGCGCCGCTGCTCGGTCAGGCTCGCCTCGGCCAGGCGGGCGATCAGGGCCCGCTGCCAGGCCGGATCGTCCATGGTGCCTGCAGGAGTCTTGGAATTCTGTTCGTTCATGCGCTCGCATCCACGATGAGATTGATGTTCCGGAGCCAGCTCCCGAGCCCGGGCAGGTCATCGAAGATCGCCAGGGGGGCGCAGGCATCAAGCTGCTCGCGGCCATGAGCGCCGTGGGCCAGCCCCACGGCGGGCACGCGGGCCTGGCGCGCCATTTCAAGGTCGAACCAGGTGTCGCCCACCATGAGCGTCTCCAAAGGCTCGGCCCCGGCCTCAAACATCAGTTCGCGCAGCATCAGTGGGTCGGGTTTGGAGGCCGTCTCCTCCGCGCAGCGGGTGGCGAAAAAATAGCGCCCGAAGCCCGTTTCGGTCAGCACCTTGTCCAGACCCCGCCGGCTCTTGCCGGTCGCCACGGCAAGCCAGAAACCACGGTCGGCCAGTTCAGCGAGCAGGTCCTCAGCGCCCGCGTACGGCCGGATCGGGGTCGGATCCAGGCCGAGGTAATGCTGACTGTAGGCCATGGCCAAGCGCTGGCGCGCAAGCGTATCGGCCTCGGGGTAGAGCGCGGCGACTGCCTCCGGCAGACCCAGGCCGATGATCGAGCAGATGGCCCCCTCGTCAAGCAGGGGCAGGCCAACCTCGCGCATCGCGCTGCGGAAGCTGCTGACGATTCGATCAGTGGAGTCCATCAGGGTTCCGTCCCAGTCGAACACCACCAGCTTGAGTTCGCTGATCATGGGCCTCTCCCTCCGGACGCCTCCGCACGCAGCCGCTCGAGCACGAGCGACAGGTCGTCCGGCAGCGGCGCAGTGACGCGCAAGGTGCATTCGGTGACGGGGTGCAGAAACTCCAGCTGCTCGGCGTGGAGGAAGATGCGGGCAAGCCCCAACGCCTTCATCTGGCGGTTGAAACCCTCGTCGCCATACTTGTCGTCGCCTGCCAGCGGGTGGCCCATGTGCTGGGCGTGCACGCGGATCTGGTGGGTGCGCCCGGTCTCGATCCTAACCCGCGCCAGGGTCGCAAGCCGATCGAAGCGCTCAATGGGGTCGAACACGCTGACCGCCAGCTTGCCGCGCGCATCCACCCGCACCACACGCTCGCCCCCTTGCAGCTCGTTCTTCAACAGCGGCGCCTCAATGCGGCGCGCCGCCCCGCGCCACGTCCCCATGAGCAGGGCGAGGTAAGCCTTGTGTGAGGTCTTCTCCACCAGCTGGCGCTGCACGCCGAGCAGGGCCTCGCGATGCTTGGCCAGCACCAGGCAACCGCTGGTGTCACGGTCCAGACGGTGCGCCAGCTCAAGACCCGGCAGGTGCGACCACGACGCCCGCGCCAGCTCGATCAGGCCATAGGGCACGCCGCTGCCGCCGTGCACCGCCAAGCCCGGCGGCTTGTTCAGGATCAGCAAGTGCTCATCCTCGTACAGCACGGCGTCGCGCATGGCCTGCACCCGCTGCGGCGGCAGGGCCGGGACCTCGCGCTCGGCCATGCGCAGCGGCGGGATGCGCACGACATCGCCCGCCGCGATGCGCTGCATGGGCTTGGCTCGCCCCTTGTTCACCCGCACCTCGCCCGTGCGCAGCATGCGGTAGATCCGGCTTTTGGGCACACCCTTGAGCTGGGCAAGCAGGAAGTTGTCGAGCCGCTGCCCGGCCTCATGGGCACCCACCGTGACCAGGCGCGCCTCCAAGGACTGGGATTCGGCGTTGGAAGTGGTTGTTGTATTCATGAGAGGCATGATACCCCATGCCCTGCCTCTGAGCGGGGTGCGGGGCAAATTGCCGGCCTGTAACGATATTGCTATATTCGGGACGCCCGTACGCATGAGCGTGCGGCCTGAACGAACTCGATTTTCTCTCCCGGCAGCGCCGCAGGACGCGGGAAGAAACGACACGAGGCCTTCGGCCAGAACCGGATCCGCGCATCCGCACGAGCCCACCTTGCCCGCTGCGCCTGCCCGCCCGCTTCGAACCAGGTGATCCCAGTCGTTTCGCCCTCGCTGCATGGCTGCAGGGAGACGGCCCCGCCCCGGGCCGCAACCGCCGCAGGCGGAGGGTCAATGAACGACTCATGATCATTCTTGGACGCCTTGCCCTTGCCTGCCTGATCGCTCCCCTCTTCGCGAGGAGCCTACCGGGCGCACGGCAGATTCTTGGACGCCTGCTCCGCCAGGCGCCCGGGCATTCTGCGCCCAGCGGCCAGCCCTTCCGGCCTTCCGGCCCCCGCGGATGCCGACCATCCCTGGTCGGCCCCCTGCGGGCTCGCCTGAAGGCGACTCCCGGTTTGTTCCTGACAAATCGGCCCGGTCTCCCCGCTTGCACGGGGGACGGCGTACGGCTGGCCCTGGCCTTGGCGTCCAGCCATCCCTGCCGAGAATTCCTGCATGAAACGCATGCTCATCAATGCCACCCACCCGGAGGAACTGCGCGTTGCCCTGGTGGATGGACAGAAGCTCTACGACATCGACATCGAGACCCCCTCCCGGGAACAGAAGAAGTCGAACATCTACAAGGCGACCATCACCCGTATCGAACCGAGCCTTGAGGCCGTCTTCGTCAACTACGGGGCCGAGCGCCACGGCTTCCTGCCGTTCAAGGAAATCGCCCGTAGCTACTTCAAGCCCGAGGCCGTCGATGAGAAGGGGCGCCCGATCATCAAGGAGGCCCTGTCCGTCGGGCAGGAGCTGATCGTCCAGATCGACAAGGAGGAGCGCGGCCAGAAGGGGGCGGCGCTGACCACCTTCATCAGCCTGGCCGGCCGCTACCTGGTGCTCATGCCCAACAACCCGCGCGCCGGTGGCGTGTCGCGCCGCATCGAGGGCGAGGACCGCGCCGAGCTCAAGGAGGCCATGGCCGCTCTCAACGTGCCGGACGGCATGGGCATGATCATCCGCACCGCCGGCGTGGGCCGCAGCCCGGAAGAGCTGCAGTGGGACCTCGACTACCTGCTCAACGTCTGGCGCGCGATTGAGGAGGCCGCCGCCGAGCGCTCCGCCCCGGTGCTGATCTACCAGGAAAGCAACCTGCTGATCCGCGCCCTGCGCGACCACCTGCGCGACGACATCGGCGAGATCCTGATCGACCACGAGCCGACCTTCCAGCAGGCCGTGGAGTTCGTCCAGCAGGTCATGCCGCAGAACCTCAAGCGCCTGAAGCTATACCAGGAGCGCGTGCCGCTGTTCACCCGCTTCCAGATCGAAAGCCAGATCGAATCCGCCTACCAGCGCACGGTCACCCTGCCCTCCGGCGGCGAGCTGGTGTTCGACCAGTGCGAGGCCCTGACCGCAGTCGACATCAACTCCGCGCGCGCCACCAAGGGTGAGGACATCGAGCAGACCGCGCTGAACACCAACCTGGAGGCGGCCGAGGAGATCGCCCGCCAAGTGCGGCTGCGCGACCTCGGCGGCCTGATCGTCATCGACTTCATTGACATGGCGCCCTCCAAGCACCAGCGCGAGGTGGAGAACCGCTTGCGCGACGCGCTGAAGATGGACCGCGCCCGCATCCAGCTCGGCCGCATCTCGCGCTTCGGCCTGCTGGAGATGTCGCGCCAGCGCCTGCGCCCGTCGCTGGAGGAATCCACCCAGCACGTCTGCCCGCGCTGCCACGGCCAGGGCACCATCCGCAGCACCGAGTCGCTCGCGCTGTCCATCCTGCGCCTGATCCAGGAGGAGGCCCTCAAGGAGAACACCGGCCGCATCGTCGCCCAGCTTCCGGTCGCGGTCGCGACCTACCTGCTGAACGAGAAGCGCGACGTGATCGGCCGCCTCGAGCAGGAATACCGCCTCGAGATCATCCTGATCCCGAACCCCAACCTTGAGACGCCGAACTATCGCCTCGAGCGCGTGCGCCGGGCCGACATGGAGGCCCAGGGCGTCCGTGCGCACGAGCTGGTCGAGGCCCGCCAGGAAATCGCCTGGGAAGCCCCTCGTCCGGCCGCCGTGCGTGAGACGCCGAGCCAGCCTGCGGTCAGGATGGTGGCCCCGCCGACCCCGGCCCCGATGCCGGCCCCCGCTCCTGTCGAGGCGGCTGCCCCGGCTCCGGCCAAGCCCCCGAGACCGCCCCGCACCCCAGCCGAAAGGCCGCGGGCCGAGCCTGCCGCCTTCGAGGCCCAGCCCGCGCCCGAGGGTGGTTTCCTCAAGCGCATCTGGGGCTTCCTGTTCGGCGCACAGACCCCGGCCCCGACCGAACGACTGGCCGTGCCGACCGCACCGGCCCAGCGCGAGGTGCGCGAGGAGCGGGCAGCGCCCGAGCCCCGCGAACCTCGCGAGCGCGGCGCCCGCAAGCGCGGTCGTGGCGAACGCGGCGAGGCGGTTGAACGTCCGACCCAGCCGAAACCTGCGATTGCCCCCGTCCCCCGGGGCAGCGTCCCCCCGCGCGAGGCACGCCCCGAACGCCAGCGTCCGCGTCGCGAGGAATTCGAGGCCGGCCCAGAGCGCCTGCGTGAGGACGAAGGCCTGATCGCCCAGCAGCTGGCCGCCCCGCTGGCCGCGCCGATGCAGCCGGTCATCGACATTGCCGCGAAGACCAGCATCGCCGAGCAGCTGCCCCCCAACGCGGCTGTGCGCCTGGAGTCCAGCGACCGCGTGGTCAGCAGCGCGGCCGGAGTCACGCCGGAGGCCCCGGCCTCTCACGTCGAGG
>FWPV01003344.1_pt1 | contig 36552 bp, 32 predicted proteins | sample 2228371 | NCBI WGS metagenome assembly FWPV01 (sample SAMEA103939776, study PRJEB20133) | metagenome | reverse complement strand
AAAAAGATTTGCGAAAAACAAAACCAAAAAAAAATCCTGCTCACGAAAGCCGGGACTTAAAATCCTGATACCCAAATTCGCGAATCAGGGTGAAGCGCTTTTCATCGGGCTCATACAGCCAGATGGACGGCAGATTGATGCCGTTGAAGGTATTTGTTTTGACCATGGTATAATGGGCCATGTCTTCAAAAACCAATTTATCCCCCACCTGCAACACATGGTCAAAAGAATAATCTCCAATAATATCGCCGGCAAGACACGACGGCCCGGCCAATCGATACGTATGGGCGCGTTCATTGGGAAGTCCCGCGCCTTTGATACTAGGCCGATAGGGCATTTCCAAAACATCCGGCATATGGGTGGCTGCAGAAGCATCTAATATGGCGATTTGCATCTGATTTTCCACAATATCCAAAACAGATGCCGCCAGAACGCCGGCATGAAGCGCCACCGCCTCGCCGGGTTCCAAATACACCTTCACATCATAGGTTTTACTGAGATGTTCGATGAGGCGGCACAAGAGATCAATATCATAATCCGGACGCGTGATATGATGGCCGCCGCCCAAATTCAGCCATTCCATGCCGTAAAGATACTTGCCGAATTTGAATTCAAAGGCCTTCAGGGTGCGGTACAGCGCATCCGAATTTTGTTCGCATAAGGTATGGAAATGCAATCCGCTGATACCGCTTAAATCCTGCCCCTCAAACTGGTCCCGACGAACACCGAGCCGGGAATACGGCGCACATGGATCATACATGGGGACAGGCGACTCTGAATGCTCCGGATTAACACGAATGCCGCATCGGATCTGTTTTTGTGAAGAAAAAATCAGGGATTTATAACGGTGCCACTGGGAAAATGAATTAAAAATAATATAATCCGATAATCCGATGATTTCGACCATATCCTGTTGGCTGTATGCGGCGGAAAAGGTATGGACTTCCCCACCGAATTCCTCACGGGCAAGCCTGGCCTCATGGGGGGAGCTTGCGCACGCACCTTTTAAGACTTTTCGGATTTTAGGAAAAATGGAGAACATGGAAAAGGCTTTCAGCGCAAGCAGAATACGACAGCCGGTTCGATTCTGAACCCGCCCAAGAATGGAAAGGTTCCGTTCAATGGCCGACGCGTCCACAATAAAACAAGGGGTGGGAATCCGGTCTAAATTTAAAAAAAAGTTTCGGTCCATGGCAATCCATTGGCATTTAAAGCGCTCATAAACGGGTCCGGGTCAAACTGCTCCATGTTAAACACGCCTTTTCCCCGCCAAATGTTTTTGACCATCATCATGGCGCCGATCATGGCCGGCACGCCCGTGGTATAGGACACAGCCTGGGATTTCACTTCCTCATAGCATTTCTGATGATCAGAAACATTATAAATAAAATAGGTTTTCCGTTGACCCTGCTTTACACCTTTGATCAAACAGCCGATGCAGGTCTTGCCCCGGGTCACCGGCCCCAAAGACGCAGGATCCGGCAGCAATGCCTTTAAAAATTGAAGCGGGATGATGTCCACCCCTTGAAACCGGACAGGATCAATTCGCGTCATGCCCACATTTTGAAGGACCTCCAGGTGCTTCAAATAGTTGTCTGAAAATGTCATCCAGAATCGGGCCCTCTGAATGGATGGAAAATGCTTCACCAAAGACTCCAATTCTTCGTGGTAAAGCAAATAGATTTTCTTTGGCCCGATGCCTTCCGGAAAATCATAGATCTGGCTTACGGACAATGGATCTGTCTCCACCCATCGGCCGTTTTCATAATACCGGCCCTTGGCTGTCACTTCGCGAATGTTGATTTCCGGGTTGAAGTTGGTGGCAAAGGGATGGCCATGATCGCCGGCATTGCAATCAATGATATCCAGCTCATGGATCTGGTCGAAATGATGCTTGGCCGCCCATGCGGTGAAGACATTGGTGACGCCCGGATCAAAGCCGCTGCCCAAAAGGGCCATGATCCCTCGATCTTTAAACCGATCATGATATTCCCATTGCCATTGATAGCAGAATCGCGCTTCATGGGGCGGCTCATAATTGGCTGTATCCAGATAATCCACTCCGGTTTCCAGGCAGGCATCCATGATATGGAGATCTTGATAGGGAAGCGCCACATTGATGACTATATCCGGTCGAAAGCGGCGGATCAATGATACCAATTCCGGCACATTGTCCGCATCCACCCGGGCGATTTCAATCCGGCGTTTCAATTGGCCGGCGATTTTCTCACATTTTTCAAGAGTCCGGCTGGCAAGACAAATATCAGTAAAAACATCTGAATGCTGCGAACATTTATGGGCTACCACCTGACCGACACCACCCGCGCCGATAATCAACACCTTTGCCATGGTTTTTTCCTCCTGTGTTTTAAAGCATCCTAATCGGTTTTGCAAAAATCCTTATTTCATAATTTATGTAAACAAACAATAAAATTTGCGCTGTTTTATTTGACTCTATCGTCTAAAAAAATTATAATTTATCTAATTCAAAATAAAATACCTTTTGGAAACATGATCTTAAAAAAGCCAGGATCATCCATGCATTACCAAAATTCCATGTGCGTCAAGAGGGAGACCATACCCCATGGCCGAAAAAGATAAATTATATCGCATATCTGATCTGGAGCGCCTTTCCGGTCTGCCACGCCGAACCATTCATTATTACGTTCAGAGCGGATTACTGCACCCGCCTCTCAAAACAGGCAAAACCATGGCCTATTACGACGAGGGGCATTTACAAAAACTCCAAATGATCCAAAAACAAAAATCATCAGGCTCCACTTTGTTCGCCATCAAACAGAAACTCAAAACCAAAACAGCCGAAATCAAACCCGGAGGCCGGATATCATTTCAAATCACCCTCGGCTCTCCCAAAAAAACCGTGAAACGCCGCACCGGCCCTAGAAAAAAGCTGGTCAATCGCAATAAGATTATCCAGCAGGGATGTCTTTTATTCCGGCAAAAAGGTTATCATCAGACCAAAGTCAATGATATCACCAAAACCCTCAATATCGGCAAGGGTACTTTTTACTTTTATTTTTCAGATAAAAAAGAACTGCTGTTAGAATGCGTGCCCTTGATATTCCAGGAGCTTTTTTCCGAGGGCTGGGAGCATATCCGAAATGAAACAAATCCCATCAAACGGCTGGAAATGAGGGCCCAGATGGTATTTCCGGTGATGTCCGAATTCTGTTCCATCATCACCCTTTGCAAAGAGACCATGCAGGATTTGGATCCCAAATTAAAGCGCATGGGCAAAGAAACGTTTTTATCCATCCGAAAGCCCCTGGAAAGCGACATTAAAAAAGGGATTGAACAGGGTTTTTTCAGGCCGGTGGATCCGAAAATCATCGGCACCCTCATGATCGGCATCATGGAGAGCATGTATTATTTAAAAGATTTGGATCCTTCCATGGATCATGCCGCCATCTGGGAAAGCATCATTCAATTTCTTGGCGCCGGCATCAAAAAATAACCCCTTGTCACGGCGCATCATCAAATAAATACGCGCCGCCCCATGGTTCTTAGACATGACGCGCGGCGGCGGCCAAAAGCAGTGCGGCGATCATATCCAAGATGATAAAAATAAGATATGCCGCATCATAGGATCCCAAAAAATCAAAACTCATTCCGGCGATCAGGTATCCCAACAACTGCAGGGATAGAAATACCGATCCTGTTTTAAAGACACGGGTAAAATTTTTTCTGCCGTAGGTGGTGGCGATCATCACCGGATACACCGACATGGTGCCGCCCATGGAAAACCCATATAAAACAATAAACGCGGCCAGAGCAAGGGCAGCGTTTTGAAAAAACAAAAGCCCCAGTCCGGCGGCATTGGCAATAGCCATGGTAACCGCCACATATCTTGTCTCAAACCGGTCACATAAACGGGCCCAGACATATTTGCCCACAGCGCCGATGAGCGCGGTTGCCCCCATCATCCCCATGGCGGTCAAACCAGAATAACCCATATCAGTGAATCGCGGCTTTAACTGGGACATAACCCCCACGGTGCCGATCATCAACAGGGCAAACGATATGCCGATTTTCCAAAAAACCGCATCAAGGATAATTTCTTTAAAATTTTTTTCCAGGGGTGAGTTTGGGCTAATTTCAAAGCGATCATCCTTTGATTCACCCAGGCAGGCCTGTATTTCCCCCTGTTTTATCCCATCCGGGCCCCAACCCATCTCCTCCGGCCAATCCCGGATAAAAAGCCACGCAACAGGCGCAAAAAACATGATCATCAACCCGACAATGAATGCCGCTTGAACCAATCCGACAAAATGAATCAAAACCCATACAAAAAACGGAACAACAGCGCCGGATACCGACATGCCGGCGGTGGCCAGGCCAAGGGCTTTGCCTCTTTTGGAGATAAACCAGTTGTTGACAATGGAGCTTGCCACAATGCTGCCGTAGGCCCCGTTTCCCATAAATAAGACCCCGTAAAATAAATAAAATTGCCATAGCTGCTGGGCCCGCGGAATGCAAATGAAGGCAGCGCCGGCAACCAGCGCCCCTATCGCCATCAATATCCTGCCGCCCATGCGGATCAGCAAGGTTCCATAGAAGTACTGGCAGATAAAACTAAACATCGTGCCAATGACAAGGGCCAGATTTACATCGGTGCGGCTCCATCCCCGTAACCGGCACAACGGCTCAAGAATCGCATTAAAGGCATAGAATCCGGTTCCAGTGGATAAAAAATAAGCCGTAAATGCAATGCCGGTAATATACCAGCCATAATATAAATTAGATATTTTTGGGCGCATGATTAAAAAACCCATTTTGCTTGGATACGCTGTCAAATGCGAAAATCAACACCTCAAATAAAAGATTAAAAATCGTTGCAGCGCCTCTTGATTTGGGCTTTCCGGATGGGATATATCAAGAATCAGATCCAGATCAACCCCAATCACAGTGGAAAACAAGTGAACCCGTTGAAAGCCGTTGTCGCCATCCCGCCTGTTTTTGATTTTTATTTTACCCCGCACAGGGCCTCTGCCCTGGGGGCTGAAATCCTTTTGCAACTGCTGCGCGCGCATGATTGGGATGTCCATATATTGAATTTTCCCATGCAGTCAAAACGACCGCATCCCCAAGATTTGCCCGATGCATTGACATATTTAAAACCTTTTTTGATTGTCAATGAATGCGGCCCCATGGCTTTTTTCTCAAAATACCAAAGATTCGGCCCTTCTTTAATGGAATGCGCCAAACAAATCCTTGAAAATAAACCAGACTTGATCTGCATTTCCTGTTTTGCTTTTTGTTATGCTGAGGCATCCATCCGATTGGCCGAATGGATTAGGCGGTTTGATCCACAGCCTGCTATCATGGTGGGCGGCGCCGGTGCATGCGCGGATCCTGAATATTTCATCAACACACCCTGGGTGGATTTTGTTTTCATGGGCGAGGCGGAAGTTTCATTTACCTTGTTTTTAAAACAATTTCAAGCCGAAATGCCGGATTTCAGTCTTGTGCCGAATCTGTTTTATAAATCCAGCGGCAACATCATCCGCCCTGCCTGCATGGCGCACAGCCGCTCCCAAGATATTGTATTTATTCTTAAGAAAACACTGGAAACAACACGAAAAATTTTTTTGACAACCGCGTTGACCCGGGGATGCCCCAAATCCTGCCGCTTTTGCGCCAATTTTTTATCCCATGGACGTCAATTTCGGACAATACCCTGCAATATCATTTCGGAAAAACTCAACGCGCTTTTCCCCCAAGGCATCCAAACCCATAAAACCATATGCATCAATTTTGAGGATGATAATCTATTATGCCATCCCGCCTATTTTTTAAAGGTTCTGAAGTTGTTCCGGTCCGTATTTCCCTGTTCGGATTTTTACGCGGAAAACGGGATGGATTATACGTTAATGGATACCGATCTGTTAACGCGGCTGATCGCATGTGGAATGAAACAATTCAATATTTCCCTTGCATCTTTGGACCCGTCATCCCTTGCCTATGAAAATCGGCGGGGAAACCTATCTCAATATGAACGCATTATGGATGTTTTAAAACAGCATCAGATTCCGTCCGTAACCTATTTTATCTGCGGCCTTAAAAACGACACCCCTGAAGGGATTGTATCCACATTGGCCTATCTTGCAGTTCACGCCGGCCGTGTGGGCATTTCTTTTTTTTATCCAGTGCCGGGAATTTCGGGCTTTGAAGACCGCACAATATTTGATGATAAACCGCCGATATTATGCGCTGGGACATCCGCCTACCCTTGGAATCAGTCCTTGACCACCCAGGAAATGGTGACCGCCTTTCGGCTCAGCCGCTGGATCAATCTGATAAAATCTAAAAACAAAACACCCGACGATAACCATTTGATCAGAAAAATAATTGAGGAAAAAAAGCTATATACATGGATAAAAATCAATAAACGCCGAGAGATCACGGCCGTGCCGAATCTTGAAGAACACATGGTTAAACTTTTTTTTCAAAAAGTTTCTTTGGGCGGATTGTAATAGCCGATCCGCAGAGATGAATATTTTTGTTTAAGCAAATCAATGAGCCGCCGAATGCCCAGGGGCTCGGATTCTTGAAACGCAATGGAGTGAAAATAAAAATCCGGATCAATATTAAGATTCCGGGTCTGAATCATCTGCACCGGAAATTTTTCGAGAAAACCAAACAATGCTTCTACTTCTGAAGTCATATCCGTAAATCCCGGCATAAAAAAAAGATTGATGGAAACAAAGATGTTTTTTTCAAGGGCAACTGAGAGGGTTTTTAACACGTCCTGAAACGTATAATTCCGGGGGCGATGATATCGGTTGTAATAACATTCGGTGGGGGAATTGAGGCTGATGCGGATGGAATCCAAGCCGGCTTCAATGAGCTGGATGACAGCGTTTGGGTCCGAACCATTGGTGTTGAGGTTGATGGTGCCTTGATCTGTTTTTTCACGGACCAAACGGATGGCCTGGGCCAGGTCAGCGGCTCTGAGCAACGGTTCTCCCTCGCATCCCTGACCGAAACTGGCGACTGCGGATTTCACCTTGGAAAAATGCATGACAATCACCTCGCATATTTCTTTCGGGGTGGGCTTGAATGTCAACCGGGGCTGGGATGGCAAAAATCCAGCGTCTTTTTTCTGAAAAGAAAGACACCCCAGGCATTCTGAATTGCAAGCCGGCGATGTGGGCACAGGGACTTCGTATCTCTGAAGAAAAAAATTCCGTGCGCATAAACATCCATACCGGGTGGAGCAGGTGGCCAATTGCTTAACCAACCGGTTTTGCGGAAAAATCCTTTTAAATGTTCGGATGGCATTGGCCAGTTCCCCTGGATTTTGATGAAGGGCGGGATCTGAACGCGGGTCTTGATCAATCCGCATGGCCGGAACATAAAATCCATCTTTTAAAAATACAACCCCCCCGTAGGCCCACAGCGGTAAAAGCGGCGCGTCCGCTGTTTTATAAAAAGCAGGCAAATAAGTCCGCAAATACGCAGATGCCAAAAAGGAGGATACTGCCCAAATGCGTTGACCATCCGGACCTGAAACCATCGGGACGCCTTTTTTTCTTTTGGGATCATAATACACCGGATGTCGGCCGGGCAAATAATACAAATAACTGCCAAACGGCAGTGGGATCAACTCCTGTCCGGATACGGGCACCCACCGATTCCCGGTTCTAAACATGGGGTGCTTTCCGGGATAATCATAGACATTTTCTTTTTCATCCGCATAAACAAGGCGGATGGATTCTTTTTTCATAGGGGTTTTCATTTAAGCGACCCAAATTCATAAGGATGGGCGTTTAAGTTTTATCCCATGGGCATCGTGTATTGTGTTGTTGAATATCACATAAAAATTATTTTATAAAATATCAAAAATTCAATTGCCATAAAAGAATGAAAACAACATCCAGACTTAACATATTATTGATCCAGCTTCCCATTCCCCAAATCAATTTCGGCAAAAACACCGCCAATGTCCCCCTTGCCGCAGCCTATTTAAATCAAACCACAGACGATCTCACCGGCGTTCACGTCGAGATTCTGCCTGAAACCATCGCATCCTATTTGTCAGACACCGCACTGATCGAATATATTCGATCCTTCAGTCCCCAGGTGGTGGGGTTTTCCATTTACAACTGGAATCTGAGCCGATCCATTCATCTGGCGGCCCGCATCAAGGAAACCTGCGGCGCCCTCATCCTCTTTGGGGGACCTGAAATCACCGCAGACAATCCTTGCTTGTTCCAAAGCCCCGGGGAGGCGGATTTTTTTGTCATCGGAGAAGGGGAATCGGCGTTCAGGCGATTATTAGAATCTTTTTGTCATCATCTGCCATGGCCCCCTACCCCATCCGGAAAACAGCAACAATTTCCATCCGCGTTTTTCCATGGGGTCCGGGACCGGGCTTCCATAAATGAAAATGTGATCCATGGATGGAAAGACTTGAATTTTGTGTCCCGTCCCAGCCCTTATGTCGCGCATCTATTGGACCCCCATGTGGACAGACTCCTGTATCTTGAATCCCAGCGCGGATGTATTTATCGCTGCGGGTTCTGTTATTATCATAAATCACGCAAAGATATAATGACCGCAGAGGATGCGGTTATTTGCAATGCGGTCCAGTGGGCCAAAGACAACCAGGTGGAAGAAATCTGTTTCATTGATCCTTCATTCAATGCCCGTCCGGGACTCGATAGGCTGTTGAAAAAAATCGCTGAAATCAATGCAGACCGATCCATCTCATTGAATGCGGAAATCCGAGCAGAATACATTGATCCGCAATTGGCGGATGGTTTTGCAGCCGCCGGGTTTACCAGCTTTGAAATCGGTCTGCAAAGCACGAATCTCAACGCGCTTTGCCTCATGAACCGCAAAACAGATCTGAACCGATTTCTTTACGGCACAACATTGTTGAAAGAACGCGGCATGATCCCCAAAATCGACCTGATCATCGGACTGCCTGGGGATGATTTGAATGGATTTAAAAATACCCTGATCTTTGTTGCAGAAAACAATCTTGCAGATGATATTCAAATTTTTCCGTTATCCGTGCTTCCGGGAACTGCATTCCGTAAGCGCAGTCGGCAACTCGGCCTTGAATATGAGCCTTTTCCCCCCTATTTGATCCAAAAAACGCCCACGTATTCCCTGGAGGATATATATTTGTCCTTTGACTATGCGGAAAGTTTGTTTGACGTATCCCTGTTTCCTGCGCCGTATTTGGATATTGCTTTTAAACACAAAAAAAAGTCAAATACGGATTCAGAGGATGTCTGGATCAAAATCTGCCATCAACCTTATATCAAAATGCTGGTATGCAATTCCATCCGTTCCCATCGAGAAATCCATTCTATTTCCAGGCACCTGACTTCGCCGTATCAGATTTTGATCGGGCCGTCATTCCATCAAATAGAATTTATCCATTTCCTGATACAAACCTTAACTAAAGCAAATCCATTCACGCCCCTTGAAATCATATTTTTAAATCCAAAACATCCCCCTCAGACGGACATGCTGCTTGCATCCGTGAAATTGCATCGCCCCAATTATTTGGATGCGTATTTCACTTACCAATACAATGTTCCGGGCAACCGGTCTGTGCTTTTTACAGTGGTATCAGACCAACGCGATATTTACTTTGAAGGCGTTATGATGCGCCAGGTGTTTTGGTGGAAGAAACGCTTTTTGCCGGATTGGGAGGATCTGGAAGAATTATCCGAGTTTGAAGGTATATTGATGGATGCGTCCTGCTCGAATCATGAAACCATGTCATGGCAGGATACCATGGCGGCCCGCGCCCATGACATGCCCCATATTAGTTTTGCCGATATTGAGGATCAAAAAAGGTGGCTTGGGCTGACCGCCTCCGATGAATTCTGCAAATTGTTTTTATCATGAGATTCAAAAATCCAAAGATTATTTTGAATCAGGATCGGGATCCGATGCCCAAAACAGGTCCATGACCTGATCTTTGATTTCCGGCCATGCCCATGGGGGCGGATCTGCATGGGCTGCTGGCTGGGGCCACGGCCAGCCAGAGGGCAAGGAAGATGTAAACATGAATCGTTGATAACGGGTTGGATGATCAATGGAAATCGAGTGCGCGAAAAGCGCGATCTGGCGGTGAGGGAGCGGTTGGGAAGCACCATAACGCAGGTCCCCAAGCACTGGAAATCCCCAATGGGACAATTGAACCCGGATCTGATGATGCCTGCCGGTATGCAGATCTATCTCCAACAGGCTTCGGGATTGAAATACATCCAAAACGCGGTACGAAAGTGTTGCAACGGTGCTTTTTTGCCCTTTTGATGAAACAATTTTGGCAGAACTTCCCCGACGCTCGATGTAATTGAACAATTGTCCGGAAGGATTTGATATTGCGCCTTCCACAATGGTGATATATCGTTTTTGAACATGGCCGGATCGAAATTGCTGGCTGATGCGTCCGGCGGCTTTTGATGTGCGGCAGAATAGCACAACGCCGGCCACGGGCCGGTCCAAACGATGCACCAGGCCCAGATACACCTGGCCCGGCTTTTGAAATTTCTTTTTAATCCAGTGCTTTGCCAATTCCAAAAGGGTGATGTCTCGGGTGCGGTCCCCTTGAACCAGGAGCCCTGCGGGCTTGTACAAGGCCAATAAATGATTGTCGTGATATAAAACCGGCCACCGGGGAATATAAAAATAAGTGTTCATAGGATCCATGGAATAATGACGCGTTCCGATAGATTCATTCTCTTTCAACGGCGGATTTCATTGCGAACATGGATATCCGGAAACATGGGATTTGTTTTATCACATGATGAATATCGACCAAAGATTATTGGATTTCCACGTGACGGTTTTGCTTCCGCGGTTTTAAAATTCAATATTTAAATGTTGTTGAATGGATTCTCATATGTCACCGCACCGGCTTGAACGGTTTCACGAATCTGATATGGACCGAATCTTGACAAACGCCGGCGTCATTCTGACGTCTTTTCAACTCCGTCAACTGTGGACATATCACAGCTTGATCCGGCAATACAATGCGCAATTAAACCTGACCCGGATTCATAATTTCACAAATATGATATTGAAACTCTATGTGGATTCCATCCTGCCGGCCCGTCTGATGGAGATTCCTTCCCCGCTTTTGGATATTGGTTCCGGCCCGGGCATGCCGGGAATCCCGCTAAAAATCGCATGCCCTGACGTAGAAATCCGGCTTGCGGAAAGCCGTAAAAAACGCGTTGCATTTCTTGAAATCGTTGTTCAAGAGCTCAAGCTTGAAAAAGCAGTCGTTATCGGCAAAGCCATTTCCCCTCATTTTGAAACCCCGGTAAACGCCATCATCACCCGGGCGGTTGAAGACATTGCATCCACCTTGACGCGCATCACCGGCTGTCTGGCTTATGGCGGCAAGGCCATATTTATGAAAGGCCCTGGGTGTGATGCGGAAATTACCGCTGCAACACAAATTTTCAAATCACAATACCGGCTTGTGCAAAATACCATTTACACGATTCCAAACACGCCGTATGAAAGACGTCTGGTTGTTTTCCAACGCTTAGATGAACCGTTGTGGCAAAAAAGGTTTCACGCGATGAACCGTTTTATGCATACCCGTATTGAAAGCGATCAAAACGCTGTTTTCAAGCAATTCAAAAAATTGCTCACGGGCCGTGGGATTAAAAAATATCAAATGGCATTGATATCAGGGGCCAAACAGACTGCAGAAGCCATCCGAGATGTTCCTTTGACTTGCCGGGCATGGATCAGCAGCGACAAACAGCCGCCACCGCCACAACATGCGCCCGACCATATAAAATGGTATCAGTTGTCAACGCCTTTATTTAAAACCATTGATGTGGAAAACACGCAAACCCCGCTGCTGCTGGTTGAAATTCCCAAATTTCATTCATGGGACCCCCGACAGGGGTTACCTCATGGGGCAAACGCCTTAATCCCATTTCAAGATCCTGAAAATGTGGGCGCAGTAATTCGTTCCGCAGTGGCATTTGGCATTAAAAATATCATTCTGCTGGCCGAAAGCGCCCATCCGTTTCATCCCAAAGCCCTTCGGGCTTCTGCCGGTGCTGTGCTCAAGGCCGTTTTTTATCAAGGGCCACCATTGAAAGACATTCCGGAAACATTGCCCATCGTTGCCCTTTCCACGGAAGGCCAGGACATTTCGAGCATTGAATTTCCCGCCACCTTCGGATTTTTGCCGGGCATGGAAGGCGCTGGACTGCCGGATCATTTCCGACGGAAAAGTTTTTCCATCCCCATTCAAAAAGACGTTGAATCATTGAACGCGGCTGCTGCAACGGCCATCGCCTTTTTTATCTGGAGGCAAAAACATCCTGTTTCACAAGACAATGGATTGAATAAATCATGATAAATTTTCTTGACATCCTCTGACGATATTTTTAATAATATTAATAATATTGAAGATGCATATGAGTATTTATAATTTTTTTAGCCAGTTAGAGGAACAAAGCGTTTAGTCATCAAAAAAAGGGACTTTTAAATAAAATGAATATGTTAGATGATCAAGCGCTCAAATCGGAAATAGATGAAATTTCAAAACGGATTGATCAAATCATAAAAACAGTGAACCAATTTTATCCTGAGCACCCCCAGGAATCGCCCATCCCTTCAACCGAAGAGGCGACAAGAGAATCATTTATTGAAACGCATAAATCTTTAGCACCTGAGGCTTTAATAAGGAGGCAGAATGGCTTTAACAAAAAACAAAATCATTGAAAGCGTCAACGAGCTTGGATTTACAAAGAAAAAATCCGTAGATATAGTAGAAACGCTTTTGGAAATCATTAAAAAAAGCCTTCAAAATGGAGAAGATGTACTGGTCTCCGGTTTTGGCAAATTCTGCGTGAAGAAAAAATCCACCCGCCGCGGTCGAAATCCAGCCACTGGAGAAGATCTTTTGTTGAATGAACGAAATGTGGTCACATTTAAATGCTCCGGAAAGCTTCGGGAAAGTATTAACAATAAGCAATGACCGTCAGTGTTTCGGTCATGGGAATTTTCCAAACAAGCGTTGATGATAAACGCTGTTTCAGGTTATAAAATAAAACAGCCTGCATTTTATTGGAGATCATAAAATGCAGGCTGCATAGGCGACCGGTTTTATTCCGTTGCAATTCCATATTGTTTCATTTTGCTCAATAAAGAAGGATGGCTGATCTCAAGCAGTTTGGCCGCCTGAGTTCTATTGCCGCCCGTGGCCTCAAGGGCCCTGCGGATCAATGTTTTTTCCAGCGTTTCCTTGCTTACTTTTAAAGAAAATCCTTTGAGCACATCCTGGAGTTCCACCTTGGAGTTGTCAATCCTTTCTTTGAGCGGAAAATGATGGGGCAATAGTATCTCTTCTTCTGCAAGCACCACCGCCCGCTCCATCATGTTCTCAAGTTCCCTGACATTTCCCGGCCATTGATATGCCAATAAAAGCGTCATGGCTGCCGGTGATATGCCTTTGATGTTTTTGCCCATTTTCCGGTTCAATTGAGCGATAAAATGTTCGCATAACATCGGAATGTCCTCCGTGCGTTCTTTCAATGCAGGCATATGAATCGGCAGCACATTCAAGCGATAAAACAGATCTTCCCGAAATCTCCCCTGATTCACTTCATGCTCAAGATTCTTTGAGGTGGCGGTGATAATCCGGACGTCCACCTTTTTGGTGTGGGAATCGCCAATGGGCCTGATCTCATTATCTTGCAGGAATCTTAATAATTTTACTTGCAGGGAAAGGGGCAAATCTCCCACCTCATCTAAAAAAATCGTCCCGCCGTCTGCGGCTTCAAAAAGGCCTTTATAATTTCGGTCCGCGCCGGTGAAAGCGCCTTTTTTATACCCGAACATCTCGCTTTCAAGCAAAGTTTCAGGAATTCCACCACAATTTATTGGAATCAAAGGTTTATTTGCTCTTTTGCCGGAAAAATGAATCCCTTTGGCGACCAATTCCTTGCCAGTGCCGCTTTCTCCTGTGATTAACACAGTGGTATCAAATTGCGCCACGCGTTGGGCAAGTTTGAGGACCGATTGGATGGCTTTGCTTTTTCCAATGATATTGGCAAATCCCGAGGTTTGCGCCAGGGCCTGGATTTGTTTTTTCAGCGCCAGATTTTCCTTTTTAAGCCTTTCTCGTTCCTCGGCTTTTTTAAGGGTCATTAAGACTTCATCGGGTTTAAACGGTTTGGAAATATAATCATATGCCCCCAGCTTCATGGCTTCGATGGCGGTTTCAATGGTTCCGTATGCGGACATCATAATCACACTGGAATTGCGCAAGGCGTCTCCGCAGGATTTTAAAAACGTCATGCCATCCATGTGGGGCATGCGGATATCGCAGAATATAAAATGATAATGCGTGTCTTGAATCTTTTGTAAGGCAGTGCCCGCATCTGGCAAGGAATCCACATCATAGCCGCTTTCGGCGAGCAAAGCCGTGAGCATATGCCGCATATTTTCTTCGTCATCAATGATAAGGATTCTTTTTTTCATGGGATTGGACATACCTTAATAATTATGAATCAACACGCCATGGATAATGCCCATTATGATGATTTATCGGGGCGTTGATCCATCAACGGCAATAAAATGGTCATGGTGGTTCCTTTGCCGATTTCACTGTCGGCAAAAATTTTACCCCCGGCCTGTTCCACAATGGTGTAACTCACCGATAACCCCAGTCCGGTTCCTTTTCCAGGTTCCTTGGTGGTATAAAACGGATCAAAAATACTATCGAAATCTTTTTCCGCAATTCCCGTTCCGTTATCCATGACCGCCAACTGGAGCGTGGGCTCGCCGCCAATGGCTTTTGGATGGGTTTGGGGAATAAACGCCGTGGAAATCAGAATCCTGCCGCAAGTGGGATGATTTGATACCGCAATGGAGTCCGCGGCGTTAATCAACAAATTCATCAAGACCTGTCGCATGAGATGATAATCCGCATATACCGCATCATGGGGGGAAGACAACTCATATTCAATTTGAATATGACGCATCAAAGGCTGATCCCGCATGACGGCCACGATATCACACACCAGCTGATGGATGGATATCTTGCAAAAGCGCAGGGCGGGAGTCCTGGAAAAATCCAGCATTTGTCGGATGATTTCATTGATTCTGTTGATTTCATTTTCAGCACGCGCAAGATAATCCAGGGCAACGGCATCCTGTTGAATCCCATTCCGTTTTTGAAGCAGGCCCAAATACCCCAAGACAATACCGATGGGATTGCCGATTTCATGGGCGATTCCAGCAGACAATCTTCCGATGGACGCCATTTTCTCCGCGCGCACCATTTCCGCCTGTGTTTTTTTTAATTCTTCATGGGCTTCTTTGAGTTTTTTCAAAGATTCCCGAAGTTTTTCCTTATCGGTTTCAATGCGGTGAATCATGCGGTTTAATGCGCTGGACAGCTCATTGAATTCATGGGAGCGTTTGTCTGAAATAAATTGAAGGCTGTCGGAATCCTTATACGCTTTGGCAATATGGATGATTTTATCAAGAGGTCTGAAAATCAAGCGTGAAAACCGGTAAAAACATAAAAATGCCAAGACCAGGCCGTTGACGATCAAATAAAACGCCGCAAACCGGTTGGCGGATCTTAATATTTTATGGATGTCGCCTAATTGAAATATCACCGTGCCGCCGGATCCATGATGATGATTTGCTGAAAAAGGCTTTGAGACAATCAGATATTTTTTCTGCTTCCAAAAAACCCCCCACGTGTCCCCGGCATATTGGATGGAGGTCATTTTTGCATCAATGGCCCGTTGGGTGAGCTCTGCAAGATTGATATCAATGTCATTGACCGGTTCACCGAACCTGTATGCGATATCAGGCGCAATCAAAAAAAAACCACACACCAGAGACGGCTCCGGCCATACTGTCACGCCAGGGCCGGGCATGTCCTTTAATTTTTCTTCAAATTTTACCAGCAAAGCATCTGCAGTGCGTATTTTGTCCATGATAAGCATTTTTTGGACAATGACGATGATTAGGTAATCCGACAACAACACTGCCAAAAATAAAAACGCGGCAAGATTGATAAAAATTCTTGATCGAAGACGTCGCGTCAGCACGATGTTATGGTTTGGGCTGAAAAATTTTCATTTTGGAAATCTCAAAACAAAATAAATAAAATCGGTTTTTTTATCAATCTTTTTATCAGCCCGTAAGGATTATTCAAAAACATCGCCAAAACATTTGAAATTTGAAATCTCAGAGATAGAATTTCGAACGCTGAGGGAATAATTCCGCTGAGTCGTTTGATATTCCGCGGTTGATGGAATATAAAAACGTATAGAAATGAGAGATAAATTTTCCCAATAAACTTTTTTAGCGTTGGCGGGTGAAAGATAATGGGAAAAATTTACATCGGTGCACGATGGAAAAAATTTAAACGATCGCGCGCAAAACCAACGCCCCAGAATGTTGGTTTTGCGCGCTGAAGAATTCAGGCAATATTAATGGGACTTTGCGGGTTTATCCAAATTGGCCGATTTTTCTTTTTTGCCTGGAGGGTTGTTGTCTCCCACCGTGAGCACGCTGGCATTGTCGGCTAAAATTTTCGGCCCGATTCCATTTACTTTAGTAAGATCCTCCACTGCGGCAAACGGCCCATTCTGGGTGCGGTATTCAATAATGCGCTGGGCAAGTTTTTCGCCAACACCTTTTAACTCCATCAACTGCTGGGCGGTGGCCGTGTTGATATTGATTTTCTGAACAACATCTTCTGCCCATGCAGCTGAAAAAAACGCACAGAACAATCCCACCGCGGTCATCAAAGCAACCATTCTAAACTTTTGTTTCATCTTTTTGCTCCTTTCTTTTTTAAGGTTAAATAACGTTCAGCATACCTGCTATGCTGTAAAATCGGCAACATCATACTATTTATTAAAATTTTGTCAAGTATTTAATTTAAAATTTTTCTTGTTTTAATAGTAAATTATTAATATTTCTATTACTAAAATTTATTTAGTTATTTTTTTATTATGAGCTGAAAATTTCCGCGAGCAACCCACATGTATTTTTTTGTGTTTTTCACATCCGTTGTGTGATAGAATAAATCGATTTAAATAGAAGATCGTCGTGTGGCTGTCTGTTTCGCGGTGTTATGACAAAAATATAATCTCAGGATTGAGGAATGCCATATGTTGGATAAAAAACCCGTAAAAGATAACGCCCCAAAGGAACTCATGGGGGAATTGCTTATCAAAAACAATCTGATTACCCAGGAACAGCTTCAAAAAGCGCTTAAGCGCCGGGCTCAAGTGGATCTGCCCCTGGGGTCCATCCTGATTGAAATGGGATATTTATCCATTGATGCGCTGCTTGCGTTTCTATCTGAAAAATACCATATTCCTTCAATCAATCTCTTTAAGACAGATATTGACCAGAAAATCTTGGATCTTGTTCCCCTTGAAAAAATGAGACAGTACAAGGTGCTGCCCGTGGGGCTGGAAGGCAATGTTTTAAAACTTGCCATGATCAGCCCCCAGGATTTCATGACCATCAGCGATCTGGAATTCACCATCGGCAAAAAAATCAAGCCCTTCATCGTTCCTTTCTTTATGATGGAATCAGCGCTTCACCTGCTTTCAGATCATTATAAAAATGGGTTAAAGGGCGCTGATATTGAAAAATCAGTGATGCAGGTGAAAACCGAAGCCCAGATTTCCCCACAGATCGGCAGCATGTTGAAAGTCTTTATCCAATCCGGCGCAAGCGATATGCTCCTCACCGCCGGTGCCCCCCCCACCCTGAAATTTTCTTCTGAAATCAAACGGATTTCCTCTATTCCCCTGACACCGGAAAATTGTGAGGCCTATGCCAAAGAACTTTTGCCGCAAGACAAATGGGAGCAATTTATCGCAGAAAATGAACTGGACACAGCCCTGACTTATCCGAATTTGGGCCGATTCCGCCTGAATTTCTACCGACAACGCAATTCCGTATCGGTTAGCATCCGCCATATCCGAGACAAGCTTCCATCGCTGAAGGAATTGGGTCTGCCGGAATGGTTGTCCACCTATGCCATGAAGCCCCAAGGATTGATTCTGATTTCAGGACCGGCCGGACACGGCAAATCCACCACCTTAAATGCCCTGGTGGATATCATCAATTCCAACAGACGCTGCAATATCATCACCTTGGAAGACCCTATTGAATATCTTCACAAGCATAAAAAAAGCAATGTCAACCAGCGTGAAATCGGAAGAGACACGGCCTCATTCGAACAGGGACTAAAATCCATCTTCAGGCAGGCCGCCAATGTCATTGTCATCGGCGAACTTAGGGATAAAGAAAGTTTTGAAATCGCCCTCAGAGCGGCCCGAACGGGCCACCTGGTCATGAGCACCATGAACGCTGCCAGCGCCACCGCGGTCATCCGCATTATTATCAATATGTTTCCCTCCCATCAGCAAAACATCATCCAGATGATGGTGGCGGATTCCCTCATGTTGTCGTTAAATCAACGACTGGTGCGCCGCCGGGACGGAAAAGGCGTGGTGGTGGCCTTGGAGCGGTTTATCAATTCGTATCGGGTGAGCAATTTTATCCGTGAAGGAAAAGTGCATCAGATTCGGTCCTTGATGCAAACCGGCACCGAAGAGTTTTCCTCACTGGATGCATCCCTTGCGGGTCTTTATAAATCCGGCGTCATTGATTTTGAAGACGGCTTGAATCTTTCTGCAAATCAACAGCTTTATCGGGATTTAACCGGCGTTAAATCATAAACAAATCCTATTGACACAACACCCCGCGATGGTTATGGATTCCGATCAAAAACAGCTTATTTAAGCGCGATGGAAATGCTTGATTTATGAACCCAATTGACTGCATGAATATATTGGATCATTTGCCCATGGGCGTTTATTTTACCGATAAAGAGCGCCGAATCGGCTATTGGAACAAGGCCGCCGAATGCATCACGGGATATGCTGCACCGGAAGTGCTGGGCATGTATTGCCATGATAATCTATTGATGCATGTGGATGATATGGGCCATTCCCTCTGTAAAGGCCTTTGCCCCCTGGCCCAGTCCATAGCGGATGGATTACAACGGAAAGCCGATGTATTCCTGCGCCACAAAAACGGCCACCGCGTCGAGGTGGGGGTGCATACGTTTGCTTTAAAAAATCAAGCACAAGAAATCATCGGGGGTGTTGAGATTTTCTCAGATATCAGCGCTCAGACGTTGATGCGATTAAAACTGCAACAACTTGAAAAAATGGCTTTTTTTGATCTTCTGACGCATTTGCCCAACCGCCATCATCTCATGCAGGAGCTGGAATCCATGATCACCGAATATCACCGGTACCAGGTGCCCTTTGGCGTGCTTTTTTTGGACATTGATCATTTTAAGCAACTCAATGACATCTATGGCCATGAAGCCGGTGATCAAGTGCTGAAAACAGTCGCCGAGACCCTCCGATCATCCTCCCGGCCCTTTGATGTGTTCGGCAGATGGGGAGGGGAAGAAATCGTAGGGATTATCAAAAATGTCAGCGCGGAATCATTGAATGCCATCGGCAACCGGTATCGGGTTCTTATAGAAAAATCCAACATCTTCATCCAAGGCAAATCCCTATCGGTTACGGTCTCCATCGGCGCCACTCTGATTCGACCGGAAGACACAGTGACCTCCATCATTGACCGCGCAGACCGCCTGATGTATCAGAGCAAAAAAAACGGCAGAAATCGGTTGACATCCGACCAGTAACTCATGAAATTTGCAATTCTCTCTGATATCCACGGGAATGCCACGGCCCTTAAATCCGTGTTCAAAGATATGGAGTCTTTTTCTGTGGATTTGATCATCAGCCTGGGGGATAACATCGGCTATGGTCCGGAACCGGAAGAAGTTATCAATCTCCTTCGGAAAAAAAAAATCCCCTCGGTCATCGGCAATCATGAAATGGCCATCAACCGGCCAAGATTTCTGAGTTGGTTTAATCCCAGCGCCAAAGCCTCCCTGGAAAAAACCAAGCGCATGATTTCAAAATCCACCTTAAATTATATTTCAAAACTGGCATATTGTATGGTGTTGAACAAATGCCGTTTTGTGCATGGATTCCCTCCGGGATCGGCCACTATATATCTTTTTGAAGTCTCAGACGATAAGATAAAAAACGCCTTTGACAAAATGAAAGAATGGGTTTGTTTTTTGGGGCATACCCATATGCTGGAACTTATTTCCCATGATGGTTCCACCCTATCCAAAAGGCCGCTGCGGGAAGAAGTCGTTGAATTGGATGATTCCAAAAAATATATCATCAATGTGGGGAGCGTGGGGCAACCCAGGGACGGCAACAATCAGGCAAAATATGTGCTGATGGATACGGAGTCGAAATTGTTGACTGTTCGGTACGTGACCTATGACATTTCAGATACGGTGAAAAAAATTTATCGCGCCGGCCTTCCAGAACAGCATGCATGGCGGCTCATGTAACTATTTTTTATCACCCCCACCTATGCAGACAATTGCATCCATGCGCATTCCTCTCCATAGGTGGGAAGTTGATTCAAGGTTTTTTAACCGGCCCCACAATTAATTTCTGGCCTGCAAAAATCGATGATGTCTCATCTAGCTGGTTTATTTCCCGAAGTTTTTGAACGCTGATCCCGTATTTTTGGGAAATTCTAAAAAGTGTCTCTCCTTTTTGGACCGTATGATACAACACGCCGTGTTCCGGGGATGCTTTCTGAATCTCCTTCGCATTGACAATTGGCGGCGGCGGATTGAACCCAGCACCAGAAGCGGTCTTATCCGTCTTTTTTTCACCCACGGCCATTTCCGCTAGCTTTTTTTGAAGCTCTGCAAGGGTTTGGGAATTTGTTTGAACGGTTTTGGCTGTTTCTTGAACCTGGGTCAAAGACTCAGACAAGATCCGAACCTGATCCTCTGTATTTTTAAGCTGATCCTTGATCATTTCAAGACGGTTGATCCGCTCCTCCAGCTGACCCAGCCGGGCTTCAATGGGTCGGATATCCGGAAATTTATTTTGGGGCGGCTTTGGATTTAAAACAAAAAAAAGAACAATCAGACAAATGACGCCGCCGCCGATGATGATCAACGGCAGCTTGGAACGATCCGCCAGGGCGCCCGTATTCTGGCCGGTCAAGTGTGAATAATGCTCATCCTGAATGTCTTCATTGTCCGCGCCTTTTTTCCATTCCATCATTATATTCTCCTTGAATAAAATTAATTTTGGAAATTTTTTAAGCCAAATTTCCATATTTCTATGAAGGATATTGCTTTGAAAGTCAATGGGTGATACAGGAAATCTTTACAAATAGCCAAAAAAACGAACAACAATTTGAAATGACAATGAATCCATCAAAATATTCCCATGAATTTGTGGAATCATACGACGGTCTCATCGGATTCGGCTGGGATCGCCAAACAGATGAAAACAGTCTCATCTGCTATCTACAAATGTTTTCCGATGATACATTGCTCCATATCCTTGTCAAGCGCATGAGCGATGAGGATATTGTGGAAATTCAAAATCTGATTCACCGCATGTTGAAAAAACATATTTCCGAATCGGAATATCATCGCCTGTTCTTAAAAGATCACCACCCGTGATTTGATTCATTTTTCCAAAAAAATTCGACAAAGGGTTTCACATGCTAAACAAAATCCAATTAGAACGATATGCAGATGTTATTTTATGGGGACTGAAAACAGCCAAAAAAACCCGCATTAAAAAAAACGAAATTATCCTGATCCGTTTTGATCTACCGGCGTTGAAATTGGTGGAGGTGATATTTGAAAAACTCATTCAAAGGGGCGTCCATCCCATTGTCCGGATGATCCAAACCCCGACCATGGAAAAAACAGCCTATGCATTGTCAAACACCAGACAACTTACCTTCATTCCGCCGGGTGAAGAAACCCTATATGATAATTTAAACGGCGGCATTTACATCCTGGCGCCCGAGTCCTTGACCCATTTGAGCGCCGTTGATCCGGCCAAAATCGCCGCTGCTCTTAAAGCGCGAAAATGCCTGCGTGATATTCTGGACCGCCGGGAAGAAAAAAGATTGTTCAGCTGGACGTTGTGCATGTATCCCACCGAGGAATTGGCCCGGCATGCCCGCCTCAGTGTGGCACAATATACCGCGCAGATCATCCGCGCCTGTTTTTTAGACAGTCATGACCCCATCCCAAAATGGCAGGAAATTTATCGGCATGCGCAAACCATTAAAAAATGGCTGAACCAAATGAACGTGCAAAAAATCCACATTGAATCCGATTCCACGGATTTATTCATCACGCCGGGAGAAAAACGAAAATGGATCGGTATTTCCGGGCATAACATTCCAAGTTTTGAGCTTTTTTTATCACCGGACTGGCGGGGAACCCACGGCTTCTATTACGCGGATCAACCGTCTTATCGAAACGGCAATTATGTTCAAGGGATTCGGATTGAATTTAAAAACGGAGTGGCCCGACACGCCACAGCCGTTCAAGGAGAAGAATTTTTACGCAAACAACTGGCCATGGATCAAGGCGCAAACAAAGTGGGCGAATTTTCTTTAACCGACAAATCATTTTCAAAGATCAACCGGTTCATGGCCAATACTTTATATGATGAAAATTTCGGCGGAAAATATGGAAACTGCCACATTGCCCTGGGCGCGTCGTATTCGGATACATATCACGGAGATCCTTCCCAGCTCACCAAAGAGATCAAGCAAGAACTGGGATTTAATGATTCGGCGCTCCACTGGGACATGGTCAATACGGAAAAAAAACGCGTCACCGCGCATCTGTCCAACGGCAAAACATGCGTTATCTATGAAAATGGAAGATTTACCTATGAATAGAGTATTTCCACGCCAAGATAAGGGGGAGCGCTTATCTGAATAAGCCTCTCCAAAGATATTGAAAATTTCAAACCATGAAAAATCCATTCAACAGACCCCTTGGGCTGAAAAACACCATCCAGGAGTATGACTGGGGGTCCCATACGGCCATTCAGGAAATCTTGGGACATCCGAAAACAGATGTGCCCTGGGCCGAGCTATGGCTTGGCGCTCACCCAAAGGCCCCTTCCCGTGTGGATTTTATGGGACAATGGGTCGGACTGGACGCGCTCATTGAGCAATGGCCTTTTGAAATTTTAGGAAAAACCATTGCGGAAAAATTCAATCATGCCCTACCCTTTTTGTTTAAAATCCTGGCAGCGGCAAAACCCCTTTCCATTCAGGCCCATCCCGGGCAAAACGCGGCTCAAGAAGGATTTCATCGAGAAAACAGTCTCAAAATCCCCCTAAACGCCCCGCACCGTAATTACAAGGATGACCGGCATAAGCCCGAATGCCTCTGCGCTGTTACCTCGTTTTGGGCGCTTAAAGGATTTCGAGATCTTCCTGCCATGATCCGTTTGCTGGATTGCCTCTGCCCGCACACGCTCCTGCATGAATTAAATAAATTAAAATCCCAGGGGGCGTCGTTTTTAAAGCATTTCTTCAACACATTGCTCACCCTGCCCGTCTCCAGAAAAGCAAACGTAATCTTGGAAGCTGTGGAAAACGCCCGCCGACACCCGGATGACGCGGTATTTTCCTGGGTTTTGAAACTCCATGAGGCATATCCATCTGATATCGGCATTTTGGCGCCTGCACTCTTGAATCTCATTTGCCTGGTTCCGGGGCAGGCTGTGTTTATCTCCTCAGGCGAGCTGCATTCATATTTGGAAGGGGTGGGCATTGAGCTCATGGCCAATTCCGACAATGTCATCCGCGGCGGATTGACCCACAAACATGTAGATGCAGATGAGTTGATGCGCATCGTCACATTTGATCCCTCCGAACCCCATGTGCTCACGCCTCAACCATCAAGTCCCGGAGAAGAGGTGTTTCCTTTGAAGGTCAAAGAGTTCTCATTGTCCCGGATCACCCTGTGTCCGGGGGGCCGGTATGCAAGTTGCCGACAACGAAGCGCGGAAATACTCTTGTGCATCCAAGGCGCCGCCGCCATTCATGTTAACGGCGGCAACAGCCGATATCTCCTTGAAAAAGGGGCTTCCGTGCTCATCCCGGCCGCCATGGCCCCCTATGAGATTTCAGGACATGCAATGATTTATAAAGCTTCAACCCCCTTGTCATTTTGATTTTTCCGGGTAATAACCCCATGGGACTTTTGGTCAATGAGATTTTTTACAGCATCCAGGGCGAATCCCTCTTTGCCGGTCTTCCATGCGTATTTATCAGGCTGATGGGGTGCAATTTAAGATGTTCCTATTGCGACACCCAATATGCCTATCACAATGGAAGGGTCATGGAGATGGAAGCCATTTTACAAGAGGTGTTTCGTTTTCAATGTCCCTTGGTTGAAATCACGGGCGGCGAACCCCTGATTCAAAAACAAACTCCCGCACTGATCCAACGGCTGATCCAACAGGGATATACGGTTCTTCTGGAAACAAACGGCAGCATGGATATCGGCGGCGTGGACCCCAGGTGCGTTCGGATTGTGGATGTCAAATGCCCCGGCAGCGGCGAAAGTCATCGAAACAATGGGGCTATATTGCGTCATCTTACAGGCCACGATCAGGTTAAATTTGTTTTAACAAATCGAAACGATTATGAATTTGCAAAGCAATGGATCGCATCGGCATGGGATTCCCACCCTCCGGTGCCGATTTTGTTTTCACCGGCGCACCCGTACTTGGACCCTTCAGTGCTTGCCGAATGGATTCTTCAGGATCAAATAAATGTCCGGCTTCACTTGCAACTGCATAAATTGATATGGCCGGATTCCCATAAGGGACGTTAAGCGCCACGATGATTCCGTGCTTGAAATATTTTTCCATTTGGGATAGGGTGCAAATCAATGAGGATGGCTCATGATAAAATTTTCGCGACGCCGATTTCTTAAAACACTGACCGCGGGCGCCGTGTACCTGGGCGCAGGTATAATGTTGCCGGGCTGCGGCGGTGTTGTGCGCAGCGGCGTTTCATCGACATCTCATCTTAGCACCGATATTTTCGGCCTGGATAAACGCGACGAAAAAATTTTGACCTATGCATCCTTGGCGCCCAGCATTCTCAACATCCAACCCTGGGTTGTCCGGATCATAGATCAACGAAAATGGAGTATTGCCGCGGATCCCCAGCGAACCGTTCCGGCCATTGATCCTGAAAACCGTGAAATCCTATTATCCATCGGCGCATTTGTGGAAAATCTCTCCATTGCCGCATCCGCCCTCGGGCTGCATGCCGAAACAAGGGTGGCGGCAACATCTTTCCTGGACCCCACAGTTGTCGAGGTTTCGTTTTCGCATAAACCGCCCACAGACTATCCGTTACAGCGTCTTGAACTGCGGCGCACGGTAAAAAAAGGATTTTTAGACAAAACATTATCCATTGAGACCGAATCCGTTCTGATGGGCCTGTCCAAAGACCACATATTTTACTTTCCTGCAGGCAGCGAACACGCCGCGTGCATCCGTGACAGCGTGATTGAACAGTACCGGAATCAATTAAACCGCGAGGAAGCCCAGGAGGAGATCATTCGATGGATGCGTTTTTCCGATCAGGACGCTGAAACATATTTGGATGGTTTGACTTTGGAAAGCATGGAAATCGGCGGAATTCCCGCATGGTATTTAAGACATTTTGCCCATCCGCCGGATTTTCTCAAGCCCCGCTATCGTGAAAAATCCTTGCAATATGTCTCTGCCATCGCCCATGAAGGCGCGGGGTGGGTGATTATCACCAGCAAGGACAATTCTGTTGCTTCCCTGATCGAAACCGGAAGATTATTTGAAAAACTGGCGCTGAGTGCCAGAGACCATGGGCTGGGGATTCATCCCATGAGTCAATGCCTGGAGGAAAAATCCGGCATGGCCAAGATTCTTTCCTCCCATCTCAATGAATTTCATCCCCAATTTGTTTTAAGAGTTGGATATCTGAAACAATATCCTGCGCCGGTCTCCCTCCGCCGGCCTGTCACATGGTTTATTAAAACTTAAAATGGAATGACCCATCACGCATGTCTTTGACCCCGAACACGAACAAAGCCGTTGTATTGATCAGCGGCGGCTTGGATTCCGCCACCACTCTGGCCATGGCCCTTTCCCAGGGCTATGAGTGCCATTGTCTCAGCTTTTCTTACGGACAACGCCATTGTCACGAAATTCAGGCGGCCCGCAAGGTTTCCAAAGCATTTCATATCCGACATCACCTGATTTTAAATCTGGATCTGCAATCCATCGGCGGGTCCGCTCTCACCGATGCCATCGAGGTGCCGAAACAAAGGACCTTCCCAGAAATTCAATCCAGTATACCCGTGACGTATGTGCCTGCCAGAAACACAATTTTTTTGTCCTATGCCCTTGCCTGGGCAGAAACCTTGCATGCCCCGGACATTTTCATCGGCGTGAACGCCGTTGACTTCAGCGGGTACCCGGACTGCCGCCCAGAATATATCCGGTCTTTTGAAAAAATGGCCAATCTGGCCATTAAAGCGGCTGTGGAAGGTCGTCTGACCATCCGCATCCAAACCCCCTTGATTCATATGAGCAAAGCAGACATTGTTCGATGCGGCCTCGGGCTAGGCGTGGATTTTGCCATGACCCACAGCTGTTATGACCCCGATCCCCACGGAGTGGCCTGCGGCCAATGCGACAGTTGCCGGATCCGGCTCAAAGGCTTTGCCGAAGCCGGACTCACAGACCCCATCCCCTACCAGACGTCATGATCACCCATACCTTCTGTCATTTACATCAAATTGGCTTAAAGCGCGAGCAATCCCTGTGGGAAAAAGGAATCCACGACTGGGAAGCCCTACGACAGTACCTGCGTTCTGAAACGCCGAAACGATTTTCAGCCCTTGGCATTCTGGAAGAGGAGATTGAACATTCTCTTATCAGCCATCAATCCGGAGACTTGGGTTTTTTCGCCCATAAATTGCCGTCCCACCAATCATGGCGGCTTTTCGGCGATTTTCAAGAACAAGCTGTTTTTTTGGATATCGAAACCAACGGCTCGCTTGTCCCCCTTATCACCGCTGCATGCCTCTATGACGGCAAACATATCCAAACCTATGTATACGGCCACAACCTGGATGATTTGATAAAAGATCTATCTTCCTACCGCATCATCATCACATACAACGGCAAATGCTTTGACATCCCGGTCATCGAATCTTTCTTCAGAATAAAAATCCATCAGGCACAAATTGATCTGCGGTATGTTTTAAAACGCTTAGGGTTCTCAGGGGGGCTCAAAAGATGCGAAAAACAACTGGGCATCACCCGGGATGAATTGGAGGGCATAGATGGGTATTTTGCCGTTTTGCTCTGGAACGAGTACTATCACCATGGAAATCAAAAAGCCTTAGACACCCTCCTGGCCTATAATATTCAGGATACGGTGAATCTGGAAAAACTCATGATTTTAGCTTACAATCTCAATATTCAGAACATCCCCGCCTTGAACCTGCCCCCCCTTCCAGACCCAAACGATCCCCGCTTGCCTTTTCAGCCGGATGCAGCAACCATTAAAAAATTAAAATCGTATTTTTAATGCCACCGCCGGATTTCAACCACAGCTTCAAGGGGTGTAATTTCGGCAAACGCATATCCGCCTTTTCCAAAATGCCCGGTATTGATGACATGGGTATTGCCGATGCGATCCATGCCAAAGGATTCATGAATATGACCGGTGAAACACACCAAAGGCTGATGCCTTTCGATAAATTGACGCACAGATCGGCTCCCCACATGGACACCTGAAGCAATCCGGTCGCAGGCGGTTTGAAAGGGCGGCTGATGGGACACCAAAACAAAAGGCGTTTCATCCGGAATGTTTTCCCGTGCTTGATCCAATGCCTGGGCGATTTGCTCTTCCGTGTATTCATTGGGCGTTCCAAAAGGAGTGGTCAGGGACCCGCCCAATCCCGCAAAACCCAGCCCGTCTAAGAGTTTGACGCTTGCATGAAGATTGATCTGTTTTTCATCCAAAAATGCGTCCACTTCGGGAAAATCACAGTTTCCGGAAACCGCAAACACACGGGGCGATCGTTCCATGATGGGATCCAAAATCAAACCTGCTTCTTTCTTTCTGCCGAAATTGGTGATATCTCCCACCAATAAAACCACGTCCCCATGATCCAGGATGCTCAAAAAATGTTTGTCGGGCAATCTGCCGTGGATGTCGGATAAACCGATGATTTTCATATTTGCATGCATCTCCTATTGACTCATATAATTTATGCTGTTCGGGATTCAATCTGCTGTATGGCTTTCTGAATGGGTTCCAACAACCGGGAATGGGATTTGGAGAGCTTTTTTAAAAACCCCATGGACTCCGGTCCGCCAATGCGCCCAAGCAGCGGAAGGGCGGACTTGATCAGGGTGATTTCATTTTCTGAACTGGTCACGCGCTTAAATAACCGCCTCAATCCTTTTTCCTGACCGATCATGGATTTTAAGCCCCGGATGATATCGGATTCAACCTGGGTCTTGTTGGGGATCTCTCTCAGACCAGTGATGGCGCTGATCAAATTCATGAGGCGTTTCATCCGGTCGTCCGCTTCGGCCTTGTCCTCTGAAATCGTTTTTGTAATAAGGCTTAACAGATGATTGACGGCGCTTTGCGAAATCGGGGAAATATCGGCCAACGCCCGACCGGCGCGCCACCGCACTTTGGGATCCGGATCATCCATGGCGCTGATAATCAATGATTCTGCGTCACGGGGTTTCATGGCGATAATCAGGCTGATCATTTCTTCACGAATCCTTGGGTTCTCATGAGCCAGGTGCACGCGGATGCGATCAAAATCATCCGGGCATGCGGACACATCCCGCAAAATCATCAGGGCATTGCGATATACATACCAGGCAGCGTCGGGACGCTGCAAAATATCAATGGCCCAGTTTCTGGAAAGCTCCCCTTTATGAACTAAGGAAGCCACGCACATTTTTCGCGTTTCCTTGTTTTTACTGTTAACCAGCACCTGGCTTAACACATCCACGCCAAACGCGCCCAAAGCATCCAGGATTTCCTCAAGCAGAAGATGCTCTTTTTTATCAGCCGTCTCATAGGCGGATATCAATTCCCGGGAAATGCCTCCAAACACATGGCAGATGAGTTTTTGATGATGATTCGGGAAACGATCCTCAGAAGGATTCTCCAGCAAAGGTTGCATCTCTTGAGGTAAAGATAAAATGACCTTTGACAGGATATCCCTGGCACCGGTCTGGTTTAGCAGGATCGCAATATCGCGCACCGTAAGCCAATTTTTTTCATCTGCCAGCATGGGAAGGACCCGTCGAAAACATTTGATATACACCAGCGCATCATCAACCGATGTGGCTTTAAGAAAATTGTTACTGTAATTGATAAAATTCGCCGTAATATCCCGGGTCATATTCCGCGTGTTCACCAAATACTGGGCTTCAACAGGAAGTTCTTTAAATGCAAGGATATGGTTACGGTATAATTGCTCCAGAAAAATGATGGCGCCCGGCGCCTTTTCAATGACCACGCGGCCGGCGATGGTTTTGAGAATCCGCTGGATGCCCGTGAGCCTTCTGGGGATGGAAGGGTTGTCAGGCTGATGGGCTTTTAGGGTTTCAAGACGTTCCAGTTCTTCAAATGTATACCGGCATGTGGGCAACAGCAAATCAAGCGGAAATGCGTCCACAATGATCTTTTCAATTTCTTCGGCCGTCATACCGGAAATTTTGTCGGCTATGATATAGCAGTTGACTAAAAACTCATTGAAATATTTGGGATGATTCAGTGGACGAATAATATCTTTCACCGTTTGTATTTTCATGCGCCGGATGGCTTCAGCAGAAACGCCTTTAAAGAGGGGGAGCACGTTTAAATCCTTGGCAAGCCGCTGCATGGCCACCTGAACCCGCCAAGGAAGGTCCATTTCAAAATCAATCACATCAGTATAAAATACCGTGGAAATTTCCGTGATGTTATTTTCAATCAATGCCCGGGTCAAATATGCGCCTTTTGACCCAATATCATCCCGGTCCACGTTGGGATCACTCATAATGTCAATGAACTGATGAAAATGCTCTTGGGAGATGTCCTTTTTGATGGCAAAACTCATCAATTGCTTGCGGTCGCAGTATTCGATAAGTTTGGGAACAAACAAATCCGCCATTCCAGAGCCCACCAAAGACCGCACATTCACCTGACGATCCAAAATCCCTGTAATAAAAATTTCAACACCCTCAGGGGTCTTCTGGCAGGTAAAGGCAATTTCATTAAAATTTCCTGTCACCCTTAGAAATTCTTCATATAATCCTTTTTTGGCGGATTTTGCGCTGGGATGATCGGGATCATAATACCCGCTTCGGGACATGGCTTTGGTAAGATTCATGATGAATTTTGCCACAGGCTCGGCCATTTCGCGCTCTTGCGGGGTCAGCTCTTTTTTTTCAGCAATCACTTGAGACGCCGTGGCTTTGTCTGATTTCAGATCCACTTCATACTCTTGGGACATTACCAAGGATTTCATCTCTTCAAAAGACAAGGCCCTGCCGGATGTCTCGCTTTTGCCGTAAACCTGTTGCGCATGGTCTGACCCCTGTCCGGCAGGGAACTGAAACGGGCGCCTGTCCGGCCGGCCGGATTTGGAAAAGGATTTGGGCGCTTGGGCTTGGACGGCGGCGGGGCGTTTTGGGGGAACACCTTTTTTAACGATATCGGATAATGCTGATTTTGAATCGCCCGATATCTCCAAGGCGATCATGGCCTTATCCCTTTCGTGGGGATAAGATGACGAAACAGTGCCCCGGATCACCAGGGGGCTTTGTTCTGAAGCAAAGATAAGTTTTAAGTATAGGCAAGCACCTCGGGGAATAGCGCTTGAACCATATAAAAAAATCTCACCCGATTCAACCGCACGGCACAGGTGCGTCCATTGATCCGTTGCTTCAACCAAAAGCATCATCAGATGATTTTTCATGATGATTTTCGGCAACCGTATTTTTTAGGTTAACATTTAATAGTCATTTATAACATATTGATACCGGCAATATCCAATAAATTCTGGGCCCGTATTTCTAAAAAATTCCTTTTAACTCTCTGAAACCTATTCTTTTTCCATTTGACAGAATCGCCTAAGCATTATATTTTATCAAAAAAACCCCCGCAACCCTGTGCTTTGATAAACCCATGACACCCATCAAAAAAATTTTCTTTGTGATTTTTTCCGGCATCATCATCGGAACCTGTCTGATACACACTCCCGGCTATGGAACCCCATGCCGGGAACCGGCAGTTGCCGGCGTTTTTTATCCAAAAAACAAAGATGAACTCAGTGCCTTGATCGATACACTCACCCAAACCGCTCAACAAACCGCTGTCACCCTCCCTTCGGACAAATCCCTCAAAGCCCTGATCATGCCCCATGCCGGCTATATCTATTCCGGCCTTGCCGCCGCCCATGCGTCCCTGGCCCTTAAAGGCCGTTTTTACCAAAAAATCATTATTATGGGGCCCGATCATCGGGTTGGATTTTCCGGATGCGCGCTCAGCGACGTCCAAGCTTACAAAACCCCCTTGGGCGACGTGCCGCTTCACCCGGATGCCGCAATCCTGAGACGACACACAGATCTATTCCAATGTATTGAAAAATCAGACCAACTCGAACACAGCATTGAAGCGGAAATCCCTTTTTTGCAAAAATACCTCAAGTCATTTAAAATCATCCCCATCGTCATGGGCCAGGGAGATGTCGCGCGCTATGCAGCGGCCATTGAAACAGTCTTGGACCTGGATACGCTCATAGTGGTAAGCTCGGATCTTTCCCATTATCTGCCCTATGCCGAAGCGATTCAAAAAGATCGCCAAACCATTCAAAGGATCCTTCATTTTGATATGACCGGGTTGACCCGATCATCGAACAATGCCTGCGGGATCCTGCCGATCCTTACCTTGTTGCATATCGCAAACCGCCAACACTGGGAGCCCATGCTGATTTATTATAACAACAGCGGCGATACCGCCGGAGATAAAGACCGCGTGGTCGGATATGCGACCATTGCATTTTATGGAGATACTGTCATGGAACAAAACAAAAAATCATCCGAATTCAGCAAGGAAAAAGGGGAGACCTTATTAAAGCTGGCCAGAAAAACCATTGCCCAAAAACTGGGAATCCCCGTGCCCGAATCCAAGGATCTTGAAGATTCTTTGAAAGACCCTGCGTTTCAATCCCGACGGGGGACATTTGTCACACTGAAAATCAATCATCAATTACGCGGATGCATCGGCAACCTCAATCCGGATAAAACCATTCGGGAAGGCGTTGAAGACAATGCCATCCATGCGGCATTTCACGACCCCCGCTTCAGGCCTTTGTCCAAAAATGAATTTGATAAAATTGATATAGAAATCAGCCTTCTCACCGAGCCCAAAAAGCTGGAATTCAAAGATGCCTCGGATTTGCTCGCCAAGCTTCGTCCCGGCATTGACGGCGTGATTATCCGCAAGGGGATGTATTCTGCGACATTTCTGCCTCAAGTATGGGAGCAACTCCCGGATAAAGAAGAATTTCTGGGGCATCTTTGCACCAAAGCCGGTCTTCCTTCCCGTGCATGGAAAGAACCCGGGCTTGAAGTGATGACGTATCAGGTGCAGTATTTTGAAGAAACCCATTGAACGCCGGATTTCAGAGGTCGTCATCGCCACGGGGGTTTCCTCCGTTGCAACGCAGCTGGTGTTGATCCGGGAGTTTTTAAGCCAGTTTCACGGAAATGAATTTTTGGTGGCTCTGATCCTGTTTAACTGGCTGTTCATCGGCGGTGTGGGCACGTTTATTGCGAACCGATCGGGAAAAAACGCCTGCCCTACCCGTCTGGCGTGGGTATCCTTGGCCCTGGCAATGCTTTCCCCCCTTGAATTATACTGTATCCGATTCTTCCGCCATCTGTTCTTTATTTACGGAAGCTCTGCGGGGTTTTATCCCACATTCGTATTTTCATTTGCGACGGTTCTTCCATATGGTCTTCTGGTGGGGTTTGCCCTTCCATACACCCTGATTGTGGTCAGGAAATGGATGCCCACCTATTCCGGGACAAAAATCTATATTCTGGATAATATCGGTGATGTGCTGGGGGGGATTCTCTTTTCATTCGTGTTGGTGTATACGCTCACGCCTGTCCAATCATTATGCGCAGTGAATCTTTTATTAATTGCCGCAGCGTGGCGACTGCCAATGGAAAGCCGCTATGCCCGCTCAGGGGTCATGATCGGCGCATCGGCTGTATTGGCGGTTTTTGGAACCGCGTTGCGGTTTGAATCAGCGTCCCTGAATTTGCCGGGATTGAAATTGATGTTTTATCAAGAATCCAGATATGGCCGGATCCAAATCCTCAATGACCATGGCCAGCATACGCTTTTTTTAGACGGAAAACCCATTTTCAGCAATCAAAACACAGAGCTTGCCGAAGAAACCATCCATTATCCGCTCTCTCAAATCCATACGCCGAAACACATTCTTCTTATATCCGCCGAAGGCGGAATCATGGCTGAAATTGAAAAATATCGGCCCTTGAGCGTGGATTATGTTGAAATGGATGCTGTGGTTTCCAAGGCCATGTTTCAATTTGAATTTTTAAAAAAAATTCGGGGTATGACACCCATTCATCAAGACGGCCGGGCTTATCTTGCCCGATCCCGAAAAACATACGACGCCATCATCATGAATCTGCCTGAACCAGACACCTTTCAAATCAACCGGTTTTATACCGACCGTTTTTTTAAAATCGCCAAATCCCGTCTGGGCGCCTCGGGCATTTTGTCTTTTTCCATTGAAGGGTTTGACAATTACCTTTCCCACCGTCAAATCGAAAAGATTTCGTCCTTGTATCTCACTGCGGGAAAAGTATTCCGCCATATCCTGCTCCTACCGGGCCGAAAAATTTTTTTTCTTTGCAGCGACCAGCCTATGGATGCGGATATTCCCCGGCTCCTGGAGAAAAAAAAGATTCCCACCCAGTACATTAAAGGATTTTTTTATGGAGATCTCTCCCGTGAGCGCATCGCATACATAAACAGCCTGATTCAAAGGAATGTGCCCATCAATACCGACTATTCGCCCCATTTGATCCGATTGATGTTTCAGGAATGGTTTGAAAAATTTTCAACATCCCCCCTGGCATGGACGGCCGCCCTGATACTGGCCCTGTTGATTTATCTGTCGCGCATTTCAAGAGAAGAATTTCTTCTTTTTTCCTCGGGATTTATGATCATGGGAAGTGAAATTTTGGTAATATTTGTATTTCAAATTTGTTTTGGATATATTTATCATCAGATCGGGATGATTGTCACGGTGTTTCTTGCAGGGTTGTTTCCCGGCGCTGTTCTTGGCGAATTGATCTGCCGACGCGGCCGAATGGTGCTATGGATCACCGACGCATGCCTGATCCTATTGATTCTGGGATTAATTTTTATACTGATATATGCCGTCGGTGTGTTGACGCCCTTCTTGCTCATGTTTTTTGGATTCGCATTATCCCTGGCCTGCGGCTGTCAATTCCCTGTGGCCTTGTATTTAAGGGGAAGCGGCAAAAAAGCTGTCATTGAAGCATTCTCAGCGGATCTCATGGGCGCGGCCTTTGGAACCCTTGCCGTCAGCGTGGCGCTGATCCCTTATTGCGGAATTATATGGACTGCTTTTATATTGGCGGGATTAAAATCAATCAGTTGGATGACAATTCGATTCCATCATGAAACCCATGTCTAGAAGAGAATTTCTTGTCTCGGGCGCCCTGACCTTAGGGGCATGCGCATGGGCAACGGATGCCTTTTGTATATTCAACCGCATTGGGGGATCTGATAAATCTTTTGGAGATATCACCGGTCAAATTTTTAAAAACGACGCCCCCAAATCCTTATGGAAATGGGCCAAGGAAGGATACTGTTATCAACAACTTCCCGGAGGCGCTGTGGTCTGCGGGATCTGTCCCCATGGATGTGTTTTGGATAAAGGCGACCGGAGCATTTGCAGATCCAAGGTCAATTTCAACGGAAAATTATATTCCCTTGCCTATGGAAATCCCTGCAGTGTCAACGTGGATCCCATAGAAAAAAAACCCTTGTTTCATTTTTACCCGAAAACAACCGCTTTTTCCATTGCTGCGGCCGGATGTAATTTCCGATGCTTGAATTGCCAGAACTGGCAGATTTCACAATTTAAACCCGAAGAAGTCAAATCCTATGACCTGTTTCCTGATGCCGTGGTTCAAAAAGCAAAACAAGCCAATGCCGCTTCCATCGCATACACATATTCTGAGGCCATCACCTATTTCGAATACATGATGGATACAGCCCGGCTGGCAAAAGAAAACAACCTATACAATCTCTGGATTTCAAACGGCTATATCAATCCAGACCCCCTGCTGGATCTCTGCAAGGTCATTGATGCGGCCAACATCAATTTAAAATCCTATTCCGACCAAATCTACCGTACCCTAAACGGCGGAACGCTGGATCCGGTTTTAAACACCTTTAAAACACTTCATCAGCAGGGCGTGCATGTGGAGCTCACCACCCTGGTGGTTCCGGGGTATGTGGACGATCCCGACATGTTTGCCGCCATGTGCGACTGGATTCTTTCAAATATCGGACCGGATCATCCCATGCACTTGCTGCGATTTTTCCCCAATTACAAATTGGACCGACTGCCGCCCACCCCTGTGGACACATTGACGCGATTCCGAAATACGGCGATGAAAAAAGGGATCCGATACGTGTATGTGGGCAATGTGGCCGGCCATGAAGGCAACCATACGTATTGTCATCATTGCGGCAAATTAATAGTGGAACGGGCAGGATTCATGATCCCCACCTATCACATTGAAAACGGCAAATGCAAATTCTGCGGGACAATCATACCGGGAAAATGGAGTTGAATTTTTATAAAAAATGCTTGGCGATCTTTATTCTGATTTCTATGCTCATTGGATGCGGGCCGTCTAAAATCACCCTCCATATGAGAACCACCGGATATTGCGGGTGCGGGGAATGCTGCGGATGGGAGCGGGGCCGGTGGCTGTATCTGAAACTGGATTTCTGGAACAAATATATCTCCACAGGCAAAAATAAAGGACAACCCTACTCCGGATTGACCGCCAGCGGCACCAAACCCCGTGAACCCCGAGAGGGCCTGTTTTCTATCCATAGCATCACCCATCCCTGGATGATCCCGTTCCGGATCATCTTCCCCTGGCTCTGGTTTTCACAAGACGGCACCATTGCGGCAGATACCAAATACTATCCCTTTGGCACACGGATGTATGTTCCAAATTATGGATATGGAATCGTGGAAGACCGGGGCAGCGCCATCCAAGGCCCCAAGCACATCGATCTGTTTTTTGACTCCCATTCAGAGGCCCTGGAATGGGGAAATCAGTATGTTGATGTGGATATATATAACTGAGCCGATTAACAATTCCCCAGTTTAAATTTTTTGGGAAAAGGAATTTGAATAACTCAAAACGAAAAATTTTTGGCAAAACAATTTGCTTTTTTCAAGAAGTTGGGCTGTTAGGGTTTTTC
>FWPV01003341.1_pt1 | contig 36581 bp, 27 predicted proteins | sample 2228371 | NCBI WGS metagenome assembly FWPV01 (sample SAMEA103939776, study PRJEB20133) | metagenome | reverse complement strand
GCCGCTCCCAACAGCGGTTGGGACATGGGGAAACCGGGTTTCCCCAACCCCCTCCCTGAGGGGAAACCGTGTTTCCCCATCCCCCTGCCTGGGAGGAGGCGCCCGGTTCCCTCCCCCAGCGAGGGAGGGGCAGGGAGTGGGTGGAGTGCTACGAGACTGTAACCTGACTCACCCTCCCCCGTCCGCCCACGTTAGATACTCGTCCAGCGGGCCGTTAAAGTAGACGTGGACCACCTGGTTGAAGGTGATGCGGCTTACGGCGTCCCAGACCTCCTGATCGTCCTTGCTGTGAACCACGAGCATACCCCGCTCGGGGGCATACTCGTCCTCGCCGGGGGGGATGACAAAGGCGAGCCACTCGCCAGGGTAGCGCGCCTCCACCGCGGCGATGAGTTCGGTGCGTCCCCGTTCCACCATCCCGGTGTAGGGGCAGCCACAGCTACAGTCGGGGCCGCAACTGCTATGGTCGCCGGTGCCGCACGAGGGAGTGATGCCGCCGTGCTCGGCGCTGGTGAGGTTGATCATGACTGGCATAGTCATGATTGTATACCAGCGGCGTGTGAGGCGCAAGCGACCCGAACGAACGTGATCTTGCGGGGAAACCGGATTTCTCGGTACCCCTGCCCGCGGGCTGGCCAGCCCTCCCCTGCGGTCACCGCACCTCACGGAGTGTGAGCTTCCAGCCAGTGCGTTCGGTGAAAGCCCGTGCCGCCGCGGCGATGGACTCCGCCGATGCCGTGCCCTGCACCTTCACCACCACCTCGCGACCGGCGGCCTGAAGGGCTGGCGCGCCGATGGGGCTGAGGCCGGGCGGCAGGGCCTCGCGCGCTGCCTGCATCAGCGCTTCCTGGTGCGGCTGCGGCCAGAGTCGCACCGTCCAGCCGATGTACGCGGCCAGTTCGGCCAACTGCCCGGCGTACCTGGCCCGGGCTGCCTCGGGGAAGTGGAAGCGTAAGGTCACCACCAGGCTGGCCTGGTCGGCGCTGGCCTTGTAGCAGCCGCTCTCCGGCCCGAACCAGCTTCGGGCGGTGTTGAGGGCGAAGTTGAGTTCGCTGGGCGGCGTGCCGGGCGGCGGGGCGAAGCTCTCACCTTCGACGAGGGTGGTCGGTGGCTCTCCCAGCCCTGGCGCGCGGATCAGCAGGCGCAACCCCGTCCGGGCCTGAAAGGCGGCTTCGGCGGCGGCCACGGCTTGCGGATCGGCGGCGCCGGTGCAGCGCACTTCCACCCGCCCCTCGGCAGCGTAGATCGCCGGGGCGCGCTCCGCTACCAGCCCCGTGGGCAGGGCTGCCAGCGCCGCCGCGGCAAGCTGGCCCTGGTGAGGCTGGGGCCAGACCTGTACTTCGACCCCTGTTTCGGCGGCGATCTGCGCGAGAGCTTCCGCGTCGCGGGCAGCGGCGATGACCGGGAAGAAGTAGCGCAGCGTCACCGCGCCGCTGTCGGGGTCCACACTGCGCTGGTAGAGGTCGGGCGCGTCGCCGAGGTATCGGTCAACGACCGCCAGGATGCGGTTCATATCGGGGCGCGGGCCGGCGCGGCGCGGGCCGCCGGCGGCCTGGACGCGGCGCACCTCTGCGGGGGCGAGCAGGCGCCACAGGCCCGGCGCGTGGGGGAGCGGCGCAAAGTAGGGGCTACCGGCTTCGAGGAGCGCCTCCAGCGCAGTTTCATCGGCCAGTGTGGCCGTCGCGCCGTGCCAGGCCCGCGCCAGTTCGCGCACGCTCAACGCCTGCACCCCGCTGCCGTCGCGCAGGGTTTCCCAGAGCCGTTCCAGGCCCTCCGCGGCGAGCGGCGTGCCAGCGCCAACCGGCGCGGCCGGCGCGGCCCGTGGCGGGGGCGCAACGACGCGCCGGCCACCCCGCGGCGCCGCTTCCAGCGACAGCGTCTGCCCGTCGCGGGGCGTCAGCACCGTCGTCAGCCCGCTCAGCCGCGCCGCCAGCGCCGCCCGTGCCTCGGCATCACCGTGAACCAGGGCCACTGTTCGCGGTTGCAGGGCGCGCACCAGCCCCGCCAGTTCATCGCCATCGGCGTGGGCGCTCAGGCTGTAGCGGCCCACCTGGCAGGCTACTGGCAGCTCGCGCCCGTTGAGCGTCAGCCGGCGCGCCTCGGGGGGCGCATTGGCCAGGTCGAGCAGTCGGCGCCCGGGGGCCTCATCGTCCAGGTAGCCGCTGAAGAAAATCGCCGCCCGCGCATCACCGGCCAGTCGTTCGGCGTACCAGACCGATGGACCGCCGGTGAGCATACCCGACGAGGCGATGATCGCCGCGGGGGGGCCGGCCAGCAGACGCTCGCGCTGCTGGGGTGTCTCGACCGGCTGCACGGTGTTGCCGAAGAATGGCTTGCCCCCGTTGAGCAGGTGGCGGCGCAGGGCCGGCGCCAGCGCGTCGGGAAAGGCGGCGTAGGCGGCGCACACCGAGCGTACCAGCCCGTCCACGCCGATGGGGAAGGGGGGGATGTGCCCGTCGCGCTGGGCGGCGCGCAGAATGAGAATAACCTCCTGGGCGCGCCCCAGGGCGAAGGCGGGGATGAGGCAGTGCCCGCCGCGGGCGATCACCTCGGCCACCGCTTCGGCCAGCCGGCGTTCCTCCTGGGCGCGGTTGGGGTGCAGGCGAGCGCCGTAGGTACTCTCCAGCACCAGCAGATCAGGGTAACGCGGCGCCGGTATGGCAGCGCCCGGGATGGTGCGCTGCGGAGTGACACTCACATCGCCGGAGATCACCAGCCGCCCGTCGTCGGCCTCGAAGCCCAGGCTGACCGCCCCGGCGATGTGGCCCGCACGCCGGGCGTGGACGACGATACCGGGCAACTCAGGCAGGCTCTGGGCCTCCGGCGCGAGCGGGCGCAAGCGGTGCAGGGTAGCGGCCACCAGCGCCTCGTCATAGAGCGGCAGTTCCAGTTCCTCGGCGGCGCGCCGGGTCATCACTCGCACCGCGTCGCCCAGCATGACCTCCATCAGGCGCATCGTCGCCGGCGTGGCGTAGATCGGCGCTGCCGGGAAGCGATCGGCGACAAGGGGCAGCGCGCCGATGTGGTCGGCGTGCGCGTGGGTGATCAGGATCGCATCCAGGCGTATCCCGGCGAGGGCCGCCAGGTCCGGCAGCCGGTCGGCGCTGTCCATACGCACGCCAGCGTCCACCAGGAAGCGCCGGTCTCCCAGGGTCACGAGCTGACACGTGGCGCCAACACCACCTGCTCCGCCCAGGAATTGGATATCCATCGTTTCACCGGGCGTCTATGCGGTTGTGCCGCACAATGACAACAGGGAGGGGAAGGGGGAAACCCGGTTTCCCCGAGTTTTATACCAATAATCCAAAATGGTATTAGCGGATCACCTCGACCCCGCCCATGTAGGGCCGCAGCACCTCTGGCACGACGATGCTGCCGTCCTCCTGCTGGTAATTCTCCATAATCGCGATAATTGTGCGCGGCAGCCCCAGGCCCGAACCGTTGAGCGTATGCAAAAACTCCGGCTTTGCGCCCGGTTCGGGGCGGTAGCGCAGATTGGCGCGTCGGGCCTGGAACGCTTCCACATTTGAGCACGAGCTAACTTCCAGCCACTCGCCTTGCCCCGGCGCCCAGACCTCGATATCGTAGGTCTTTGCCGACCCGAAGCCCAGGTCACCGGTGCAGAGCAAGCGGGTGCGGAAGGGCAACCCGAGCAGCCGGCAACACTCCTCGGCATCGCGGCGCAGCTTCTCCAGGGCGGCGTAACTCTGCTCGGGCTTCTCGAACATATACATTTCGACCTTGTCGAACTGATGGCCGCGCTTGATGCCGCGCACATCGCGCCCGGCGCTCATCTGTTCCTTGCGGAAGCACGGCGTATAGGCCACGTGGTAGATCGGCAACTGCGAGGCCTCCAGGATCTCATCGGCATAGATACCGGTGATGGGCACCTCGGCTGTTGGCACCAGCCAGAGACCCGACTCCTCATCGCGGTAGAGATTGTCGCGGAACTTGGGTAACTGACCCGAACCCCAGAGAACGTGTTCCCTGACCACGAACGGCGTATAGACCTCTTCGTACCCCTGGCGCAGATGCAGGTCGAGCAGCCACTGGATGGTGGCCCGCTGGAGGCGCGCCCCCAGCCCGCGCATCACGTAGAAGCGCGAGCCGGCCAGCTTCACCCCCTGCTCAAAGCTAATGATCCCCAGAGCTTCAGCCAGATCCCAGTGGGGCTTCGCGAAAGGCGGCGTGCGCGGCTCACCCTCCTGGTAGACAACCGGATTATCGCTGTCGTCCCTGCCGTCGGGCACATCGGGATGGGGCAGGTTGCGGATCTCCAGCATCGCCGCCCGCTGCTCCTCCTCGACCCGCGCCACCTCGTGATCAAGGGCGCTGATCCGGTCGCCGACCTCGCGCATTGCGGCGATCTGCGCAGCCCGCTCAGCCTCGTTCTGCATGCGCCCGATCTCCTTCGAGACCGCATTGCGTCGGGCCTTCAGATCCTCCACCTCGCGCAGCAGGGCGCGCCGACGCTCGTCGAACGCCAGCACCCGGTCCACGACCGCTCCATCAATGTCGAAGCGGGCGAGTTGCTGTTTGACATACTCTGGATTTTCACGGAGCAGCTTGATGTCCAGCATGGTCAGGACTCCTTGTACAGGCGCCATGCGCAGGCTGCGCGACGCCGCGGTGGCTTTCCCGGAAAAGCACTGCCCTTCCAACCCCTCCCATCCGGCAGCGAGGTTACTTTCGACCCAGTTGGTTCATCGCCCGCATCAGTTCGACCAGGGAGACCCCTTCCAGTTCGTCCGCGTTCAACCCCTTGAACAGGCGGGTCAACTGGGCGCGCTGCGCGGGATCGGGCACACGATAGGCGGCAAAGAACACCCGGTCGCCTTCACGCACGAAAAAAGTGGCATAGGGTCCACCGCCACGATCAAGGGCGGCATTGACGGCCCGCAGCACCAGAGGGTGGGTGACCGGGATCATATCCTCACGGGTTTCCCAACCGGTGAGCGTCTCGTCTTCCGCTTCAGTCTCCTCCTCAACGGCTGGATTGGCGCCCAATCGTCGCTGCGGCGGGGGCGGGAGGTCCGGCGGCAACTGGCCAACTCGTGAGGGAAAGTTGCCCCAGGCCCGGTTGAGCATATAGGCCGCGATGCCAATCGCCAGCAGCCCGGCCACCACGATGATCGCAATTGTCAGGAGATCCATAGGCGGCGCTCCTGTGTGTGCTCAGCAATCCCGTCGCCTGCCGCGATGGGGCTTCGTCGCGCAACGACAGGAATGCGCATGGATGGTTTCCCGGGAGGGCTGCGCCCTCCCCACACCCTTCCCACAGGCAGGGGCGTGGGGAAACCCGGTTTCCCTATATGTTCACATCAGCGTATAGCTCCAACTCACCGGCTTTCCCTCGCGGTAAGGCATGACCCCGTGAAACTGGCGCGGATCGTCGCTGAAGACCAGGGGCAGGAAGTACGGATCGCCGGGCCAGAGGGGCAGTTCGCCGCGCAGCAGTCGTTCGACCGGCACCCACTCCAGGCTCCCCTCGGCATTGGCCGCCGGCGGATCGCCGCGAAAGCGGGGAATAAGAAAGATAAAGCCCAGCCAGTCTTCACCCTGCTTTCCGAAGCCGGGCCAGCTAATCGTCCCGCGCAGGACGAGTTCCAGCGCCTCGATCCCCGCCTCCTCGCGCAACTCGCGGCGCATACCGCTCACCACGTCTTCGTGCGGCTCGAGTTTACCGCCCAGGCCATTATACTTGCCGAGGTGTTGATCCTCCGCGCGCGCGTTACGATGGACCAGCAGCACCGAGGCGCGATCAGGCGAGAGGACATAGCCCAGGGTGGCGATAATGGGTGTGTATGGCATAGGTTTCCCGAGCGACTGTGCTACACAACCGGGGAGGGGGGTGGGAAAACCCGGGTTTCCCTGTGTTTTACCACGGCCCGTAGAGACCCCGGGCGCCCTGATGGTATTCCTCGAGGCGGCGGAGGCTGCCCGGCTCGGTATTTACCGGCAGATCGCGCTGGCGGAAAAAGCGCGCGTCCACAATCTCCAGATCGTAGGCCGGCGGGCGCGCCTGGCTCAACGGCTCACAGACGAACACGGCCACGTAGTTGATCATCCCCTCACTAACGGCTCGATACAGACCGAGCAGTTCGAGCGGGCGGGTCTCACAGCCAGCCTCCTCGCGCACCTCACGAACGATAGCGGTAACCAGGGTCTCGCTCCGTCCCAACCCACCCCCGGGCAACGACCACGGGTAGCGCCCGCCCCGATGGCGCACCAGCAGCACCTCGTCGCCACGGACGACCAGGGCGCGTACCCCGACCTCGGTGGGTCGGGTGAGCTGGCGCAGACCGGCGCGAATGAAGATGATGACGTTATACGCGAGCGACAAGCTGCCTTCGCGCAGGCTGGCCTTCCAGATGTGCATAGAGCAAAACACCCCCGTCCTTCCATGGAAGGACGAGGGTCGTGCCTCGCTGTTCGGCGCGCCTCCCGTGGATCACGGCCAGGGGTCAACCCCGCGTATGGGCTGGCGCGGCGGGCAGCAGGGCCAGGTGCCGGGCGCGCTTGATGGCCACCGACAGGCGCCGCTGCATCTTCGCCGTTACGCCTGTGCGCCGCCGGGGGAGGATCTTGCCCTGCGCCGTAACATACTTCTGGAGGCGCTTGACGTCCTTGTAATCGGGCACGATGCCCAGCTTCGTAAACTCACACTCGCGGCGACGGCCACGCCCACCGCCTTTTACCGTTCGAGACCGGCTCATATACTGTCGCGCTCCTTGGATCCGTATGAACCAGACCAGACAAACCGGGGTTCAGTATACCACATGTGCGGGTTGTCCACCACTCTTCAGCGCTGTTCGGCGGCAGCTACGGCGCCGCCTGTTGGCACAGGTTTTGGTGTTGCGCTAAAGGGGTCAAACCGTGGTATGTCCATAAGCCATAACAGCTATCGGTATCAGCCATCTTATCCGTCTCGCCATCTGCATAATATGAGGACCAACCGGCGCATCCCAACGCCATAGCGCCCGTCGACGCTCATACGTTCTGTCCGCCCCTGAATCCCTGCCCGGCGGGGTGTGGGGAGACCTGGTTCCCCACGGCTTACAGCGCCGGGTAGCGCGTGTGCCAGTCAGTGAGGCGCTGGTAGGCGTCGCCGACCCGCAACAGGGTGGCTTCGTCGAAGGGGCGACCGATCAACTGCAAACCCACGGGCAGCCCTTGACTGAAGCCGCAGGGCACCACCAGGCTGGGTACGCCAGCGAGGTTGATCGGCAGGGTGCATACGTCGCTCAGGTACATGGCGATCGGATCATCGAGTTTCTCGCCCACCTTGAAGGCGACCGTGGGGGAGGTGGGAGCGGCGATCACATCCACGTGGGCGAAGGCGGCGTCGAAATCGCGCTTGATCAGCGTGCGCACCTGCTGGGCGCGCTTGTAGTAGGCGTCGTAGTAGCCCGCCGAGAGAGCGTAGGTGCCCAGCATAATCCGTCGGCGCACCTCGGGGCCGAAGCGGCGACCTCGCGTCAACTCGATCTCGTCCCACATGCTCTCACCCGGCTCGCGCGGGCCGTAGCGCACCCCGTCGAAGCGCGCCAGGTTGGCGCTGGCCTCTGCCGGGGCGATAATGTAGTAGGCGGGCAGGGCGTAGCGCGTATGGGGCAGCGAGAGTTCCACCACCTCGGCGCCCTGCGCCCGCAGCACAGCAATGGCCTCGCGGGTGGCCTGCTCGACCCCCGGCTCCATGCCCTCGACGAAGTACTCGCCGGGCACGCCGATGCGCAGCCCGCGCACCTCGCCGCTGAGCGCGGCGCAGTAGTCGGCGACCGGCACGGGGGCGCTGGTGCCGTCGCGGGGGTCGTGCCCGGCAATAACCTGCATCAGCAAGGCCAGATCCTCGACCGTTCGCGCGAAGGGGCCGATCTGGTCGAGTGAGGAGCCGTAGGCCACCAGACCGAAGCGGCTCACGCGCCCGTAGGTGGGCTTGAGGCCACTGACGCCGCAGAGCGCCGCTGGCTGGCGGATCGACCCGCCGGTGTCGGTACCCAGACTGGCCGGCGCCATCAGCGCCGCCACGGCGGCTGCGCTGCCACCGCTGCTGCCACCGGGCACGCGCTCGAGATCCCAGGGGTTGCGGGTGATGTGAAAGGCGCTGGTCTCGGTACTGGAACCCATGGCAAACTCGTCGCAGTTGAGTTTGCCCAGGCTGATCGCCCCGGCGGCCTTGAGCCGGCTGACCACTGTAGCGTCGTAGGGTGGCACAAACGTTTCCAGGATGGCCGAGCCGCAGGTAGTGCGGACGCCGTGGGTGCAGATCACGTCCTTGATCGCCAGTGGTATGCCGTGGAGCGGGCCGGAGTCGGAGCGGCGGGAGGCATCGGCGGCACGGGCTTCGGCCAGGGCCTGCTCGCCGGTGAGGGTCAGAAAGGCGCGCACCCGAGGCTCGACAGCCTGGATGCGCGCCAGCAGCGCCTCGGTCAGTTCGTAGGAACTGAGTGTGCCGGCAGTCAGAGCAGCCCTCGCTGCCGCGACGGTCAGGGTGTGCAGGTCGGTCATCGGCCCTCCGTTATGCGGATCGGCACCGGATGTGCCGGAGAGGTATCGCCTTATTATACCGCGATGAGGGCGGAGTTCTGGGGAGCGCGCCCGGAGGAGGGTGTGGGAGGGCTGCGCCCTCCCAGGAACAACCGGTTTTCATTATCCAAAGTGCCCGCTCAGGTAGGCCTCGGTGCGCGGATCACTCGGATTGGTAAAGAGCCGGGCCGTGGGTCCGAACTCGACCATTTGCCCGGCGCGCGTCCCGGGTTCCATCAGCATAAAGGCGGTATAATCAGAGACCCGCGCCGCCTGCTGCATGTTGTGGGTAACGATAACGATCGTAAAACTCCCCCGCAAGTCGGCGATCAGTTCCTCGATCTTCAGAGTCGAGATCGGATCAAGAGCCGAGCAAGGCTCGTCCATCAGCACCACTTCCGGCTCGACAGCGATGGTGCGGGCAATGCACAGGCGCTGTTGCTGACCGCCGGAGAGCGCCGTGCCTGACGCGTTGAGGCGGTCCTTCACCTCGTCCCACAGCGCGGCCCGCCGGAGCGCCCACTCGACACGTTCTTTGAGACGCTCTCTGTTGCGCTCGCCAAGCACCCGCAGCCCGTAGGCGACGTTGTCGAAGACCGACCTGGCAAACGGGTTGGGCCGCTGGAAGACCATACCCACGCGCCGCCGCAGCAGGATCGGGTCAACCTCATCGCCGTAAATTGATTCGCCATCAATCGTCAGCACGCCCTCGGCGCGGGCGCCGGGCGTTTTGTCGTGCATGCGGTTGATCGCTCGCAGCAGGGTTGATTTGCCGCACCCTGAGGGGCCGATCAGCGCGGTAACCTCACCCTGGGGAATGGCGAGGTTGATGTTGTCAAGGGCCTTGAACGACCCGTAGTAGAAATTGAAGTTGACGGCCTCGATTTTGGTCTTGCCGACGCCCTCGCGGGCCCGCGCGCGCGCTGCTGCCGTAGCGGCAAAACCGCCTGCCAGGGGTAACGACCTGGTTCGTGTCTCACTCATATAATGCGACTCCACGCGGCTTCGCCGCACTCCGCGGGAACTGAAGAGAGCTTTCCAGGGTGAACGTAGCCCTCACCAACTCTCCCTGCCGGGAGGGGTGTGGTGAAACCAGGTTTTCCCTCCTGTAAGATCAGCCCACCCTTCCGGTGATGTAATCCTCCGTGCGGGGATCTTTCGGAGTGGAAAAGATCTGCTCAGTGGGACCTTCTTCCACCAGTACGCCAATAGGAATATCATCAGTCTTTTCCACCATAAACACGGCGGTGCGATCGGAGATGCGCGCCGCCTGCTGCATGTTGTGGGTCACAATCACGATGGTGTACCGCTGGCGGAGGCTGAGGAGCAGTTCCTCGATTTTGAGGGTGGAGATCGGGTCGAGCGCCGAACATGGCTCGTCGAACAGAATGACGTCGGGTTCGACGGCGATGGTGCGGGCGATGCTCAGGCGTTGCTGCTGGCCGCCGGAGAGAGCCATGCCCGAGAGTTCCAGTTTGTCTTTTACCTCGTCCCAGAGATTGGCGTCGCGGAGCGCCTTTTCCACCCGCGCATCAAGCTCGGCTTTGTTCTTTATGCCGCCGAGGCGCAGGCCTACGGCGACGTTCTCATAGATGTTGCGCGTGCGCAGAGCGACCGGCAACTGGAAGACCATGCCGATTTTGCGCCGCACCAGCGTCGGATCGATCTCCGGCGCGTAGATGTTGATGTTATCGAGCTTGACCTCGCCCTCCGCGTGGGCGTAGGGGATAAGCTCGTGCATACGGTTCAAGCAACGCAGCACGGTGCTCTTGCCGCAGCCCGAAGGTCCGATCAGCGCCAGGATCTGGTTCGGTCGCACGTCCAGATCAAGGGCCTGTACGGCCTGACGCTTGCCGTAAAAGGGCTTGAGGCCGCGTACTGTCATGCTGTGGGCGGTCTGCGTTGCTGATCGGGGTGGCGTTGCAACGGCCATGGCGTGATCACCTCTTGATGCGCGCAGTCGTAGCGCGTACCAGCAGATTGATGCCGAGCACGAGCATCATCAGCACGAAGGCGGTGCCCCAGGCAAGCTGGTTTTCGGCAGGGAAGGGCGATTCGATGTACTTGTAGGTCAGAATGGGCAACGCCGCCATCGGGGCAAGCAGGTTGAAGCTAAGATTGCTATTACCCTGGATTGTCAGCAGCAGCGGCGCCGTTTCTCCCGCGCCGCGCGCGAAGGCCAGCAGCGCGCCGGTGACGATCCCCGTCAGGGCGGTCGGCACCACGACGGTAAGCGTACTGTACCACATCGGAGCGCCCATCGCCATAGCCGCTTCGCGCACCGCGTTGGGCACGAGTTTGAGGATCTCCTCGGTCGTGCGGGCAATCGTCGGGACCATTAAGAATGTGAGGGCGATGGCGCCGGCAATCCCTGAGTATGTGCCGGTCTTTCTAACGATAAGAGTAAAACCGACCACCCCGATCACGATCGAGGGCGCCCCGCTAAGCACGTCGCTACAGAAGCGAATAAAGGTATTCAGGGGCGTGTCGGGGTATTCGGCCAGGAAGATCCCGGCCAGTATGCCAATGGGCAATGAGAACAGCAGCGCGGTGAGCGTCACCATCAGGGTGCCGACGATACCATGTAGCACGCCACCCCGCGCCTGCACCTCGGAGAGGTCGCCCTCTTCGATGCCCTCGACGGGCAACCCGGTGAGGGGGTCAACCCCAACCGGAACCGGCGGGCGGTAGGTCTGGGTGAAGAAGTCCCGGTTCAAAGCCCCGCCGCCGACAATCAGCACATAGGCGATGATCAGCACCAGGGGCACGATGGCGATCGCCGTTGCGACGATCGTGCAGCCGCGTAGCACCCGGTCAATCCGGCTACGTTGAGCGTAGGTTACCATGTTGGTCTCAAGACTCATACCTTTTCTCCCGCCGGTCCCCGCGAAGTTTGCCACACCAGATAGCGAGCAACCAGATTCAAGATGAGGGTGATGCCAAAGAGGGCCAGGGCCAGCGCGATGAGCGAACTTTCGTGGATCAGGCTTACTGAGTTGGGCAGTTCACTCGCGATCAACGCCGCAGCAGTGGTGGCCGGCAAGAAGATCGACTCTTCGATGCGCGTGCTGTTGCCGATGAGCATGGTTGCGGCCATGGTCTCGCCCAGCGCCCGTCCCAGCCCGAGCATGATCCCGCCGACGATCCCGGCGCGGGCATAGGGCACCACCGCGCCCCAGATCACTTCCCAGCGGGTCGCGCCGAGGGAAAACATCGCTTCCCGCTGATGATTGGGCACCGCCTGCAACACGTCACGGGTGATCGCCGAAATGGTGGGCAGGATCATGATCGCCAGAACGGTCCCGGTGATCGCCAGTCCGCGACTTACAGCGACCGGCCCGGCCAGCCAGGGCACGTACTGGCCCACCGTGTCGGCGATGGGGCTGGCCACCCAGTCGTTGAACCAGTTCGCAAACACCGCCACGCCCCAGAGTCCGTAGATCACCGACGGGATGGCGGCCAGCAACTCAACCATAAAACCGAGCGGTTGCCGCAAGCGCAGCGGGCACAACTCGGAGAGAAAGATCCCGATGGCCACCCCCGTAGGCGCTGCCAGGATCAGGGCGATCAGCGACGAGAGCAAGGTGCCGCGAATGGCCGGCCACGCGCCGAAGCTGATCGGGTAGAGCTCGGTCTCAATCGGGTTCCAGTCGGCGCCCCAGAGAAAACTCCAGCCATACTCGGCGCGTGCCTCGGCTGAGCCGTTGTAGGTCACAATCCCGACTGCTACGACCAGGCCAATGATCACCAGGGCGAAGAACAGGGTCAACAGCCAGAAAAACACATCGCCGTGCCGCGTCTGTCGCGCCCAGCGGCTACTCGCAGTGATACGGGGTACGGCCTTCACTTCCGCCATTGGTCATACTCCCTAACGTGAAAATAGGCCGTGTACGGGAGGGTGCCGCGCCTCTACGCCCTCCCAGAAAACAACCTGCCAGCGGGGAGGGTTTGGGAGGGCGTAGCCCTCCCAAAGATACCCCATTTTCATCGTGGCGTTGTGCGCCCCGCGCATGACCGTCTAACGTGAACCTATGGGGAAACCGGGTTTCCCCAGGCTCCTGCCTGTGGGGGCGCCAGCCGCTCCCGCCAGCGGTTGGGGCATGGGGAAACCGGGTTTCCCCCTATCCCTCCCCGACGGGAGGGTTTGGGAGGGCTGCGCCCTCCCAGGAATAAGTATTTTCATTCCGGCTTTGTGGAGACAGGCCAATACAAAGACGTGATGCGGCGCTTGCCGCCGCACCACGTCGTCACATCAATCCAGGACTTCAGCGCGCCGGACCGTCGAAGACGCGCTGCCCGTCAACCGTAATGCTCTGCAGCGACTGGATCGCTCGCACACGCAGCGAGGCGGGCAGCGGGGCGTAGCCGAGGCGTGTAGCCGCGCCGGTGCCTTCAGTGAGGCTCCAGTAGAGGAAGTCGGTTAGCGCCTGCGCTTTGGTGACATCCTTGTAGGTGTTCTGGCGCACCAGGATGTAGGTGAAACCGGCGATCGGGTAGGCGTTGGGGTTGGGCGAGTTGGTGATTGAAGCCACCAGGTTGGCCGGGATCGGCACGCCATCGGCAGCGGCCGAGGTCGCCTCCAGCGACGCGGCGACGAAGTTGCCCGAGGCGTTCTGCACTGGCGGGAGGGGCAGACGGTTGGCGGTGGCAAACACCTGCTCCACATAGCCGATCGCGCCGCGAGTGTTCCTCACCGTGCTGGCCACGCCGGGATTACCCGGGGCGCCCACACCCACCGGCCAGCGCACCGTTGTGCCCGAACCCACCCGGCTGCGCCAGTCGCTGCTCACCTTGCTCAGGTAGTCGGTCCAGATCGAGGTGGTACCGGAGCTGTCAGAGCGATACACCACTGTAATGCGCAGGTTCGGCAGACGCACGCCGGGGTTGGCCGCGGCGATGCGCGGGTCATTCCAGTTGCGAATGGCGCCCAGATAGATGCCCGCCAGAATCTCCGGGTTGAATCGCAGGTCGGTGACACCCGGAAGATTGTAGGTCGGCACCACGGCGCCGATCACCATCGGAATGTGCAGGGCGTCGGGGGCCTCGGTCTGCACGCGCGAGGCGGCAATGGCCGCATCCGTGCCGCCGAAGTCCGTCAGGTAGGCGATAAAGTCGCGAATGCCCTGGCCCGAGCCTACCGGCTGGTAGCTAATAGAGACGCCAGGCGCTACGTTTTTGTACACGTCGATCCAGGCAGCATAGAGCGGGGCGGGGAAGGTCGCGCCCGACCCCTTCAGGGTGGCCTGGATCTGACGCGGCGCCCAGCTCTGGGCGTAGGCCGGGCTGCCAGCGACTGCAACCAGTGACACAACGACGAGCGCCATTGCGAAAACGCGAACGATCATGGTCCGAGTCATACCGTCCTTCTCCCTTCTTCAGTTCAGCCCCCACGGATCACGAGCATTTGTTGGCAGACAATTCATATCCTAATGGAGCCGTGTTAAACTCCATGAAAGTAAAGGTTAAGCGATTGTAAAGTCTCGGTGACAATTCTCATGGCCTTCAAGCTGAGCCACTGCTGCGGAAGGCCGCGGCTCGAGGCTCATCCTGGTTCGTCAACCGCATCGAAGCGGTACCCGACGCCCCGGACGGTCTGAATGTAGCGCGGGCGCGCCGGATCGTGCTCGATCTTTTCGCGAAGCCAGCGGATGTGAACATCAACGGTACGGCTATCGCCGGCGAACTCGGCGCCCCACACCCGTTCGAGCAGCAGGTCGCGCGTCAGGGCGATGCCCCGGTTGCGAATGAGGCAGGTCAGCAGGTCGAACTCCTTCTGCGCCAGGCTCAGTTCGGCGCCGTCGCGCCAGGCCCGTCGGCTGCTGGTGTCTACCTTGATGCCCCCGGCGATCAGCACCTCACGACCTGCGATCCGCGGATGGGCCTCGCTACGCCGCAGAATCGCGCGCAGGCGCGCCAGAAACTCGCCCAGGCTGAAGGGTTTGGTAATGTAGTCGTCGGCGCCCAGTTCCAGACCGGCAATCCGATCAACCTCGTCCTGCCGCGCTGTGAGCATAATCACCGGAATGTCGCTCTCCTGGCGCAGGATGCGACAGACCGAAAAACCGTCGAGACGCGGCAGCATGATGTCGAGAACGATGAGATCTGGATTGTGCCGGCGCGCCAGGTCCAATCCTTCGACGCCATCAAGCGCCTGTATGACTGTGTAGCCTTCGCGCTCGAGGTTGTAGCGCAGGGTCTCGGCGAAGGTCACCTCATCCTCAACCAGCAGAATGGTGGGCATAGGCGCTGTCTCGCCGCCGGGAGAGCGATACACGGTGTTGCACGCACCGCGAATGATGTCTCGTATTTCAAATATCCTACCGATCTGATATTAAAAAAATGTAAAATTATGTTTAATCATGTATCAAGCAAACGTTAACCAGAGCCGCTCCCCAGCGGGAGTGGTTGGAAGGGCTGCGCCCTCCCGGAAAAGCCCCGGATTTATCTTGCAAACCTGATCCGCCGGCACGGTCGCCTGCCCTCACGCACCGGATGCGCCACGTAGCTGTAATCCTGATATCGTATAATGACCAGCGGCTGGTCAGAGGCCAGATTTACGCGCCACTGGCGCGTCACCCCGCCGGGGAGGGGCAGAGCTGCGGTTGTCCATCGCGTTACTGCTGGATGTAGCCATGAAACCACCGATCCGCGCCTCGCTTCGGCGCAAGCTGATCCTGGCCTTTATCGTGGTGCTGCTGATCCCCACGCTCACCCTCTCGACATACCATTTCCTGAGGATGCGCGCGCTCGTAATCGAGCGAACCGGCCTCCAGTATCAACAATGGGCCTTGCGCCAGGCCGCTGTGGCCGAGGAACGGGTGGCAGACGCAGCGGCAGACCTCCTGGCGGCGGCCCGACTGCACCCCCTGCCTGGCTACCCGGATGATCTGACCGCCTCGGAGGACCCGCCAGCGGCGGATCTCTCCGCTTTTTTGCAGCAAACTCGCCATCTTCACTACCAGGCGCTGTGCGTCTTCGCCGTAGCAGCCGTTGAACGCGTCTGTCTTCGCTCCGCCGGTGAGAGTTCGGTCTGGATGCCGGTGGTTGAGCCGGTGCCGGAAGGAGTGGCCCGCGCCGCGCGCGACGGGCTGGCCGGAACAGGGCCGGACGCCGATCCGCGCATCAGGATCGTGCCGATTGGCGGCTCGACGCCAGACGGCGGGCTGCTCTCCCTGGTTACGCTGGCGGTGAGCGACCGCGGTGAGCCGATGGCTGTGACACTGGAGCTACCGGCGCGGGCGCTCTTTGAGCCGCTGGTCTCGCCCGAGGCCGGGGTGAGCACTTCAATAGTTGATGCGACCGGCGCTTACCTCTTTCAATCCACGCCCGGGCAGCCGGGCGCCCCCGCTGCGGCAACGCTGCTCGAGACCCATCCGCACGATGGGCCGCGTATGCTTGCTCGGAGCAGCGGGGTGCTGGTCAGTTCCGAGGATCGCCCCCGGGCATTGCAGGTCTTTGTGCAGGTTGACCCTGTTGACCGGTCCATACCGCCGTGGACGGTGATCTACGCAGCGCCCCTGAGCGCGATAACCGGCTTTGTCTGGCAAAGCGAAGCCATCATTCTCATCCTCACCGCGATCGCCCTGCTGGTCGCGGTGATGGCGGCCATCGGGCTGACATGGAGCATCGTGCGTCCGATACGCGCTCTGGCCGCCGCAGCCGGGCAGGTAGGCAATGGCGATCTGTATGCGCCCATTCCCGTGACCGGGGTTGACGAGATCGGCGCCCTTGGGCGGACGTTCGAAGGCACAGTGGCGCGCCTGCGTGAGGCGATCGCTGCTGCCGAAAGCCGCCATCAGGAGGCCGAGACCCTCCGTGCCGCTATGCAGGCTCTCAGTTCCACGCTCGATCTGAATCAGGTGCTCGGCCTGATTTTGAGCGAGTTGCGCAAGGTGGCGCCCTACGACAGCGCCTCGGTCCAGGTAGTGCACGACGGCCAGGCTGAGATCGTTGGCGCCTACGGCCTGCAGCGCGGCGCGCAGGTGATCGGCTTCCGCTTCGCGCTCACTCCCGGGGCGACGCCGAATGCCGAAGTTGCCGCCACCCGCAAGCCGGTCATTCTCGACGATGCGCCCGCAAAGTATCCGCATTTTCTGACCGAGCCATACGTCGCTGACCCGATTCGCTCGTGGCTGGGCGTGCCGCTGCTCTTTGGCGAGCGCCTGATCGGTATGCTGACCCTCGACAAGCATCAGGCCGGCTTCTTTACCAGCGAACACGCCCGTCTGGCCGCAGCCTTCGCTGCCCAGGCCGCCATCGCTCTGGAGAATGCGCGCCTCTACGAAGAGGCGCGCCGCGAACTGGCCGAACGCCAGCGCATCGAGGCCGAGCAGCGGCAGTCGCAAAAGATGGAGGCCCTGGGCCGGCTGGCTGGCGGGATTGCCCATGATTTCAATAACCTGCTCACAGTCATTCTGGGCGAAGTGGGCATCCTGCTGGAGGATCTGCCCGCCAACGATCCGCGCCGGCACAGCCTGGAGCAGATCCTCCAGGCAGGTGACCGCGCCGCGGCGCTCGTCCGTCAGTTGCTGGCCTTTGGTCGGCGTCAGGTGCTGCAACCCGAGTTGCTTAACCTCAACGATGTGTTGAAGGGCATCGAGCAGATGCTCCGCCGGCTGATTGGTGAGGATGTGACGCTCACCATGCTGCTGGCCGGCAATCTGCCTCCGGTGCTGGCTGATCGCGGGCAGATTGAACAGGTGGTGATGAACCTGGTCGTCAATGCCCGCGATGCGATGCCCCGGGGCGGCCAACTGGCGATCCAGACTGCTCCCTGCCACATTGATGCCACAAGCGAGCACCTGTCTCCCGACGCGCGGCCGGGGGCCTATGCTGTGCTTATCGTCAGCGATACAGGAACCGGGATTGACCCGGCCGTGCAGGCTCACATTTTTGAACCGTTCTTTACCACCAAGCCGCGCGACAAGGGTACGGGCCTGGGTCTCGCCACCGTCCATGGCATCGTCCGGCAGAGCGGTGGTTTCATCCGCTTCACCAGCCGGCTCAACCAGGGCACTACCTTTGAGATCTATTTGCCCACGCCGGTCGCCGAAGCGCCGCCGATGCTCGCGCCCGTTCCGCAGGCTCGCTCTCTACAGAGCGCGAGCGGAACGGTGCTGCTGGTAGAAGACGATACAGCCGTGCGCCTGCTGACCAGCCAGATCTTGCTTCGCGCCGGGTTCAAGGTGCTGGAAGCCAACGACGGCCTGAGCGCGCTGCAACTCGCCGAGCGGTATGCAGCCCCGATCGACCTGCTGCTGACCGACATCGTGATGCCCGAAGGACTCGATGGCGTGCAGGTAGCCGGCGCTGTCCGCGCCCGGCGACCGGCCATCGCGGTTGTCTATATGTCGGGCTATACCAACGATGCGCGGATTGAATCCAGCCTCCTCAACTACGGTGGACGGTTCATCCAGAAGCCCTTTACCCCTGAAGCGCTGGTGCATACTCTCAGAGAAGCCCTCAGCCCGCACGCAGCGCGCCGGGTGCGCGGGCGTCCCGCCCGCAGCAATGGCCTGGATGAAGGCAAGATGCCCGCGCACGCGGGAGAAGCGTGAACACGCACCCTGGATGGCAGAGATGCGTTCCAACGCGCCCCTGCCAGACCCCGGGGCTTGTGCGCAGTCTCAGTTTCAGCGCCCTGAGTAGCGCGAAGCGCGTAGCGAAGGGGGCGAACGCCCCTTCGCTACGGCCTCCGCTCTGCCCTTCGCTACGCGGTTTCTGAGCTTGTCGAAGGGCAGGACGGGCTCAGGACGGGCTGCGGCCTGCCCCGGCCTGCCGCTCGACCCCGGCCTGAGCCGGGACGAAGGCACGCTCGCGAGCCGCCGGGACGAAGGCTCGGGATGCGTTCGCGTGCTGAACGTTGCTCAGGCCCTGTCTGGCCCCCGCGTACTCGTTCAGAGCTGGGGGAAAGGAAGTTCGTCCAGACACCTGTAGCGACGTTGCAATGCAACGTCACTACGTCTGTGTCCGCGATCCGAGGAGAAGTCTGAACGGGCACGCCCCCGCGTTCCTTGTACCGCGCCTGCGCCCTCGGGTATAATGGAGGCGCTTTGAATGCGCGGGGTATGCCTGCCGCTGCCCCGGCAATCTGAAAATCTACCATCCGCTGTCTGTGGCAAACAGACGCAGACGGCAACGGAGTGCACACGCAATGTTAAACTGGCTGAAAAAGATCGTTGGCGATGGCAATGACAAAGCCCTGAGCCAGATCAAGCCTCTGGTTGAGAGTATAAATCGTCTCGAGCCGGAGTATCAGGCCCTTTCCGATGAGGCGCTGCGGGGCAAGACCGCCGCCTTCCGCGAGCGCCTGGCCGCCGGAGAGACCCTCGATGATCTGCTCCCCGAAGCCTTCGCCGCCGTGCGCGAGGCCGCTCGCCGCACCATTGGCCTGCGTCACTACGATGTGCAACTCATCGGCGGTATTGTGCTGCACCAGGGGAAGATCGCCGAAATGAAAACCGGTGAGGGTAAAACCCTCGTGGCGACCCTGCCCCTCTACCTCAACGCCCTGGAAGGCAAGGGCGCCCATCTGGTCACAGTGAACGACTACCTGGCCAGAGTCGGCGCGGGCTGGATGGGGCCAATCTACCACTTCCTCGGCCTGAAGGTGGGCTTCATTGCCCACGAACAGAGCGCCATCTACGACCCGGACTACGTTGATCCGAACGCTAATCCCGAGGACCAGCGGCTCGTTCACTGGCGCCCGGTGCCCCGCCGCGAGGCCTATCTGGCCGATATTACCTACGGCACCAACAATGAGTTCGGCTTCGACTATCTGCGCGACAATATGGCCTACGATAAGGCGCAGATGGTCCAGCGGGAGTTACATTACGCGATTGTTGACGAAGTAGACAACATTCTCATTGACGAGGCCCGTACCCCGCTGATCATCTCCGGGCCGGCGCAGAAGTCGAGCGACCTCTACCGCCAGATGGCGCGCCTGGTGCGTAACTTGCGGCGCTCCAGCGTGACGCCCAAGCAGATGAAGGAGGAGGGCCTGGCGCCCGATGGCGACTTCTTTATTGATGAGCGCACCCGCTCGATTACTCTCAGCGAGCAGGGCATCGAGCGCCTCGAGCGCCTGCTGAATATCCCCGAAGGCGAGAGCCTCTACGATCCGCAACACTACGAAAAGACCCACTACGTCGAGAATGCCCTGCGGGCCGAGTTTATCTACCAGCGTGACCGCGACTACATGGTTACCCCTGAGGGCGAGGTGGTGATCATTGATGAGTTCACCGGTCGCGCCATGCCCGGGCGTCGCTGGGCAGACGGGTTGCACCAGGCGGTTGAGGCCAAGGAGGGTGTGCCGATCAAGAGCGAGAACGTTACGCTCGCGACGATCACCTTCCAGAACTACTTCCGTATGTACCACAAGCTCGCCGGTATGACCGGTACGGCCTACACCGAGCGGGAGGAGTTCGGCAAGATCTACAACCTGGAGGTGGTGGTGATTCCGACCCACAAGCCCTCGATCCGCGAGGATTACCCCGATCAGGTCTACCGCAGCGAGAGCGCCAAGTTCAAGGCGGTCGTGCGCGAGGTGCAGGAGATGCACGAACAGGGCCGCCCGGTGCTGATCGGCACCACTTCGGTGGAGACCTCTGAGCGGGTGAGCCGGCTGCTCCAGGCGGCGGGGATCAAGCATAGTGTGCTCAACGCGAAGTACCACGAGAAGGAAGCGGCGATTGTCGCTCAGGCCGGGCGCAAGTACGCGGTAACTGTGGCAACCAACATGGCTGGCCGCGGTACTGACATTCTGCTGGGCGGCAACCCCGATGGGCTGGTGGATGATATCCTCGCCGCGCAGGGCATCAAGTTCGAGGAAGCCACCCCTGAGCAGAAGCGCGCTGCCTGGGAGGAGGCGAAGCGCATCACCGAGGCCGAGGGCAATGAGGTGCGCGCCCTCGGCGGGTTGCACATCGTGGGCACCGAGCGTCACGAGGCCCGGCGCATTGACAACCAGCTCCGTGGCCGCGCCGGTCGCCAGGGCGACCCCGGCTCTTCGCGCTTCTTCCTCTCGCTTGAGGATGAGCTACTGCGGCGCTTTGGCCCGGTCGAACGCCTTCGCGGCCTGATGGATCGCTTCCTGGACGAGGAAGTGCCCCTGGAAGCGGGCATCCTCGATCGCACCATCGAGAGCGCCCAGACCCGTGTCGAGGGGTACAATTTCGATATCCGGAAGCACACCGTCGAGTTCGACGATGTGATGAACAAGCAGCGCCAGATTATCTACAAGGATCGGCGCGAGATCCTCGACGGCAAGGATGTTCACGATCAGATCTTGCAGATGATCGGCGAAGAGATCGCCGCCCTGGTAGATGAACACCTGCCGGCCGATCATCCTGAGTACTGGGATATCGCGGAGCTGTTGCGCCACTACCGCCAGATTAACCCGCTCCTGTCGGCGTCGGTGAGCAGCGCTACGCTCGAGGGCAAGAGCCGCGATGAGATCGAAATCTGGCTGGTGGAACAACTGGAGCAGGCCTACGCCGAGCGCGAGAAGGCCATCGGCCCCGAGACGATGCGCTTCGTCGAGCAGCGGATGATGCTGGCGGCCATCGATCGTCAGTGGATCGATTACCTGACGGCGATGGACGAGCTCCGCCAGAGTATTTCGCTCCAGGCCTTCGCCCAGCGCGACCCGCTGGTGGAGTTCCGCCGCCAGTCGTTCCAGATGTTCGAGCAACTCAAGGAGAACATCACCCGCGACGTGGTGTACCAGATTATCAACCAGACCTTTGCCTACGAGCGCTACCTGCAGCAGATCGAGGCCGAACAGCGGGCGCGCCTGGCTATGGCCCAGCAGGCCGGCGGCAGCAGCGAGATGGCAACTATCGCCGGCAAGCCTGCCCGACGCAAGGCGCCCCCTATGCCCGGGCGCAACGATCCCTGCCCCTGTGGCTCGGGCAAGAAGTTCAAGCAGTGCCACATGGGCCGCGAGCAGGAGATTATGCACCTGCTCGCCGCCGCGACCCCCGGACCCGGGGCGAAGGCCGGGGATGCGCCGCGCATTGCCCAACCGCTGCCCGAAAATCCGGCAATTGCCGCCGAGGCGGAGAAGATCCGCCAGTCGCTCGGCGCTCAGTCCGGGTCGTCTACGCCGCGTGGTCGCCAGGCGCCTGCGGTGCCCCGGGGTAAGCGCAATCGCTGAGGTGAGCATATGGGGAAACCGGGTTTCCCCGGGCCCCTGCCTGCCGGGGCGCCAGGCGCCCCCACCACCGCTTGGGGAGGGGGAAAGCGGGTTTCCCCACCCCTTGCCCTACAACGGAGTAAGCGCAAAGGTCAACACATACGCATAGGCAAAAATAAACGCCGAAAAGTTCGCCAGCAGCGCTGCCAGGTACCCCCGCGAAAAGGTTGTTTGTCGCAGCAGCACCAGCACGAAGCCCTCAACGATCCAGGCAATCAGCAGCGCCAGAAGTAGAGCCAGGAAGATGTTCGGCACGCTCAGGATCAACTGGCTGAGCAGCACCAGCACCACCGCCGAGATCAGATTGGCGATCAGCGAATCACGGAAGCAGCCTTTGAGCGTCGTCCACTTTGTCTGGAAGAGCATCAGCGCGTCAATGATAATTGAGACGACCAGAAAGACGAACGGAAAGGTGCCGGCGGCGAGCAGACTGGTGTCAAGCATGGGTTGTGCCTGTGGGCTTAGGGCCTATCCGAATAACGCGGGATACCGAAAAACCGCCCCTTCGATACGCGCTGCGCGCTGCTCAGGATGCGGTTTTTCGGATAGGTGCTTAGCGCGCCCGATGTTCAATGACACGACTCTCCCTGGCGGGCAGGGGTATGGGAAACCCGGTTTCCCCGGTTCAGTCTACGGTTCGACAGTTTCCCCCAGATGCTCGATCTGCGCGGCGAAGAGCGCCGCCGTCTGCAACGCAGCGCTGAACATCGCGTCGCGGCTCAGGAGTCGCAGCTCGGCGGCGAGCAGGTCGGCCAGTGATGGCGCGACACAGCGGGTCAGCCGGCGCACCGGGGGGTGACCGGCCACCTCTGCGCTGGTGAGGATGTGCCCCTGCTCATCGGCGCGCTGCACCTGAAAATCGGCGGCCACGCCGTCGAGGGCGCGCAGGCGCAGCGTGGCCAGGCCCGGCACGGCGTCGGCAGCAGGGGTGACCGGCGTGATAATGATCGTTACCAGGCGAATGGCCCGCGGGCCGACGCCCACGGCCGGACGGCGCAGGTGCAGGCGAAGCGCCGCGCCTTCGATGCTCACCGCGTCCTCCAGCGGCGTCCAGTCGAGACAAGCGGCGAGCCAGCCGGCTACCAGCAGGCCCGGAAGGGGATTGAGGCGGTTACTGGCGGGCACGTAGCTGATCTCCGCCTGGTCGAGCCGACGCAGGTGCGGCAGCAATGGGCGCGTATCGAAGAACTGGGCGATGAGTTCGCGCCAGGGGGTGAGCGCCGCCCAGCCCAGGTCGCTCAAAGCGGCCCGGCGCGCCGCGCCCGACGGGGTTCCCGGGTCACGGTCGAAAGCGGCCATGCGCCCCAGGTCGCGCACGGGATTGCTCAGGTCACGGGAGTCGATGATCAGCCGGTCGATCACTCCGAGCAGGCGGGGGAGCAGCGGGTCGTCGAAGGGCGCCGGGCCGGGCAGCCAGAGGACCACCGGCAGGTCGGGCGCCAGCAGGGCCAGGATCAGCGAGGCGATCTGCGCCGTGACCGCGCCGCGGGCGTCAATGCTGATCTGCTCACCGCAGACCTGGGGCACGCCGGGGGCGCTCAGCAGGCAATTGGCCTGCACCCAGGCGTCAATCCGCGGCGGCCCGTCCTCGGGGCGGCAGATCGCCAGCAGAGTGCGGTTGGGGTGGCTTGCCACCAGGTCGCGCACAACGGCGCTTATCCGCTCGGCCATGGCCGGGTCGGTGGCGCGGGCAATCAGGTTCAGGGTCAGCGCGCGGGTTACCGCCTGGCCGCCCGTGGCCGTCTCGGCGGTCTCCTGCCAGAGTCGCTGCAACTCGCCCTCAATTGTGGCGCTATCAACAAAGGGAAGCGTACTCATAGTCTGCGCCAGGCGCGGCCATCGCGGGCGATAAACGCATCGGCGGCGGCGGGGCCCCAGGTGCCGGCCTCGTAGTTGGGGAACGCCTGCGGCGGGCCGGCGGCCCAGCTCTCCAGAATGGGCGTGAGGAGCGCCCAGCTCGCCTCGACCTCATCGCGCCGCGTGAAGAGCGTGCTGTCGCCGAGCATGCAATCGAGCAAGAGCCGCTCGTAGGCCTCGGGTGAGGCGACCCCAAACGACGTGCCGTAGCGAAAATCCATCGTCACCGGGCGGATCTGGGCCTGGCCGGGCACCTTGGAGCTGAACTTCAGCGTAATGCCCTCGTCAGGCTGGATACGGATCGCCAGGACGTTCGGTTCGATATCGTTCACGGGCGTGCTGGCGAAGAGCAGCGTCGGCACGCGGCGAAACTGCACCGCGATCTCGCTCACCCGGCGGGGCAGGGCCTTGCCGCTGCGCAGGTAGAACGGCACCCCGGCCCAGCGCCAGTTCTCGACGAACAGCTTCAACGCCACGTAGGTCTCGGTCTGCGAGTCGGGGGCTACACCGCGCTCGTCGCGGTAACCGCGCACGGGGCGCCCGCTGACGCTGCCGGGGCCGTACTGGCCACGCACAGTCGCTTCGGAAGCGATCGGCTGGATCGCGCGCAGCACCTTGACCTTCTCGTCGCGCACCGCATCGGCATCGTAGGCTACTGGCGGCTCCATCGCCGTCAGGGTGAGCAACTGCGTGAGGTGGTTCTGGATCATGTCGCGCAGGGCGCCGGCGCGGTCGTAGTAGCCGCCGCGGTCCTCCACCCCCAGGCTCTCGGCCACGGTGATCTGCACATGGTCTACATAACGCCGATTCCAGATCGGCTCGAAGATCCCGTTGGCGAAGCGGAAGACCAGCAGGTTCTGGACCGTCTCTTTGCCGAGGTAGTGGTCAATACGATACACCTGGCCTTCGTCGAAGACGGCGAGCACCTGCCGGTTGAGGTCACGGGCGCTTTCCAGGTCGCGCCCGAAGGGCTTTTCGATAATGATCCGCGTCCAGCCGCCTTCGGGCGAGCGATTGAGGCCGTGGGCGCCGAGCTGGGCGATAATCTCCGGGTAGGCTTCGGGCGGCGTGGCAAGGTAGAAGACGCGGTTGCCGCCGGTGTCGCGTGTGGCGTCAATGGCGGCCAGACGCTCGGCGAGCCGCGCGTAGCCTGCGGGATCATCAAAACTGGCCCGGTGGTAGAAGATGCCCTCGGCGAAGCTGGCCCAGAGGGCCTCCTCGACCGGGCGCGCGCGCGAATTCGTGTTCACCCCCTCGAGCAACACCTGGCGAAAGGTCGCGTCGTCCCACGCGCGGCGGGCGAAGCCCACCACGGAGAAGCCCCCCGGCAGGCGGCGCTCGCGGGCCAGGTTGTAGAGCGCCGGCACCAGCTTGCGACTGGTCAGGTCACCGCTGGCGCCAAAAATGACCACCGTACATGGTTCCGGCGTGCGCCAGAGCCGCAGACCTGCCCGTAGCGGGTTCTCGAGAGGGGTGGCGACGCCGTCATTCATTGCGGTGCTCTGATGTAAACATACGGGGAAACCGGGTTTCCCCGCGCCCCTGCCTGTGGAGGCGCCAGCCGCTCCCACCAGCGGTTGAGAAATGGGGAAACCGGGTTTCCCATTCCCCCTCCCTGCGGGGAGGCGCCCGGTTCCCTCCTCCGGCGGGGGAGGGCCAGGGAGGGGGCGGCCCTCCCAGAGATACCCCATGATCATCGCGGCGGTGTGCGGCGCAGCCGCATGGATGCCTGAGGTGAAAATAGGGGGAAACCGGGTTTCCCCATCCCCCTGCCGTGGGGGCGGCAAGCCCTCCCCACCGGGAGGGTTTGGGAGGGCGCAGCCCTCCCAAGAACAAGAATATTTTCATTCTGGCGTTGTGCGCCATGCGCATGACCGTCTAACGTGAACATAGCCCGCCCGCGGGAGGGCGTGGGAGGGCTGCGCCCTCCGAGAACAATCTTGTTTCATTCCTGCGTCTTTACCGCGTGTCCGCCGAACTGCTGACGCAGGGCCGCGAGCACCCTGGCGCTGAAGCTGTCCTCCTGGCGCGAGCGGAAACGCATCTGGAGCGACAGGGTGATGATCGGCGCCGGCACATCCAGGTCAATCGCCTCCTGGACCGTCCAGCGGCCTTCGCCGCTATCTTCCACATAGCCGCGAATGGTATCCAGACCGGGGTCCCGGGCGAAGGCCCGTTCGGCCAGTTCCAGGAGCCACGAGCGCACCACGCTGCCCTGGTTCCAGAGGTGGCTGATCCGTTGCAGGTCAAAATCGTAGCGCGACTGGCGGAGGATCTCGAAACCCTCGGCGTAGGCCTGCATCATGCCGTACTCGATGCCGTTGTGGATCATCTTGACGAAATGGCCGGCGCCATGGGGCCCGCAGAGCATATAGCCATCGGGTGGGGCGAGGGTTCTCAACACCGGTTCGATGTAGGCGAAGGTGTCGGGGTCGCCGCCAACCATGGTGCAGTAGCCCAGTTCCAGGCCCCAGATGCCGCCACTGACGCCGGCATCGAGGAAGCGAATGCCGTGGGCCGCCAGTTGCCCGGCGTGGGCGATGCTGGCGCGGTAGTTGTTATTGGCGCCGTCAATCAACACGTCACCGGGTTGCAGCAAGGGGATAAGCCGGTCAATATACTCGTCGGTGGCGCTCCCGGCCGGCAGCATCAACCAGACGACCCGGGGCGCGGGCAGGGCCTGAACCAGCTCCTCCAGGGTGGGCGCCGCCACGGCGCCGTGGGCATCTGCCAGCTCGCGCGCCTTCTCGAAAGTGCGGTTGTAGACCACCACGCGGTGGCCGCCCCGCAGCAGCCGAATGGCCATATTCGCGCCCATCCGGCCCAGGCCGATCAAGCCGAGTTCCATGTGTGCTCCTGAATGATGTGTTACCCGATCCAGATACCCATGCGTCTGCGTCGTACATTAAAGAGATGAAAACAGGATTGTTTGTGAGAGGGCGCAGCCCTTCCAGGTCCTCCCCTGCCGGGAACCGGGCTTTTCCCCCCAGCGGAACGCTCCAGATCCTTCCCCCGGCCAGGGTCGTGGTTCGGCAAGCTCACCACAGGTGGGGAAGCCCGGTCTCCCCGAATCTTTACAGCAGGGCATTATACACTGTTCGGGTGTACGTGTTCACACTTCTCCCGGGCGCGCGGGCATCTTGTCCGCAACCAGGTCATTGCGGGCGGGACGCCCGCGCACTCGGGGTGACGCCTTATACCATTTTGGATTTTGGATTGTAGATTGCCACGCCGGGCAGCACAACCCCTGAAACCACTTCAAGCAATGCGGCATCATCAACGGTAAGTGGTATTACCCCACATGTGAACACGTACCGTTCGGGTGCAGCCTCGCACCACCTGTGGTATGCTACAGCATAGCTCCAATGAACGCGACAGGGTGTTTGCAGGAGGTCGGGTCTTCCCGCGCCCTCTCACCGGGCAGGGCGCCGGGCAGCGCCATTACCCGGCACTGCCCGGCTGCGCGCCAGAGGGCCAGACCCTGCCCATCGGAATGGGCGTGGGGCAACCGGGTTGCCCCACGTGTTCACCTCAGGAAAAAAGGACTACCCATGGCCCACACGCGACGTGGCTGGGACCCGTCTCTCTGGGTCAGCCTGAAGCCTTTCGGCATAGGCGAGCAGCGCCCGAACAACTACCTGGAGATCTGGAAGGCGCTGGTGGAGAACCGCGACCAGTTGCCCTACGCCTGGCGCATCCTCAGCCAGGGCGTCTGTGATGGTTGCGCCCTTGGCACGGCGGGCCTGAGCGACTGGACCTTGAGCGGGGTGCATCTGTGCAATATCCGCCTGCGCTTGCTGCGCCTCAACACCATGCCACCCTTTGCCCCTTCACTCCTGGCCGACGTGGGAACGCTCACCGGCGCGTCCAGCGGCGATCTGCGCGCCCTGGGCCGGCTGCCGTGCCCGCTGGTGCGCCGGCGCGGCGAGGCCGGCTTCCAGCCGCTGAGCTGGGACGCGGCGCTGGATCTGGTGGCTGCGCACATCCGCAGCAGCGCGCCCGAGCGTCTGGGATTTTACCTCACCAGCCGCGGCATGCCCAATGAGAGCTACTACATGGCCCAGAAGGCCGTGCGGGCTATGGGCACGAACTCGATTGACAATGCCGCCCGGCTGTGCCACGCGCCCAGCACCGTGGCGCTCAAGGGCAGCCTGGGCATGGGCGCCGCCACCTGCTCCTACAGCGACTGGCTGGAAACCGACCTGATCGTGTTCATCGGCTCGAATGTGGCCAATAACCAGCCCGTCGCCACCAAATACCTTTACCATGCCCGGCGCAACGGCGCGCGCATCGTCTGTGTGAACAGTTATCGCGAGCCGGGAATGGAACGTTACTGGATCCCCTCAATCGGCGACAGCGCCATCTTCGGCACAAAACTGGCCGAGACCTTCTTTCTCATCAATACCGGTGGCGATGTAGCCTTTCTCAACGGCGTACTCAAACACATCTTCGCCGAAGAGTGGCACGACGCCGACTTCGTGCGCCGCTGCACCAGCGGCTTCGCGGCGCTACGCGCCTGCCTCGACGCGCAACACTGGGACGAACTGGAGGCCGAGGCGGGCATAAGCCGGGCCGAGATGCGCCAGATGGCCGAACTGGTGCGCGACGCAAAGCGGGCCGTGTTTGTCTGGAGCATGGGGGTGACCCAGCACGCCCATGGCGAGGACGGGGTGCGAGCGATCCTCAACCTGGCGCTGAGCAAAGGCTTCGTCGGGCGCCCGGGCTGCGGCGTGATGCCCATCCGCGGCCATTCGGGGGTGCAGGGCGGCGCGGAGATGGGCGCCTATGCGACCGTATTTCCTGGCGGCGAGCCGATCACCGAAGCCGCCGCCCAGCGTCTGGAAGCGCTGTGGGGCTTCCGTCCGCCTGCTCAACCGGGTATGACCACCCCCGAGATGCTGGCCGCCGCCTCACGCGGTGAACTCGACGTACTTTTCGCCGCCGGCGGCAACTTTCTGGAGGTGATGCCCGATCCCGATTATACCCGCGCGGCGCTGGAGCGCGTTCCGCTGCGTGTGCACATGGACATCGTCCTCTCCAGCCAGATGTTGATCGAGCCGGCTGACACGGTCCTGCTGCTCCCCGCAACCACGCGCTACGAGATCCCCGGTGGCGTCACCGAAACCAGCACTGAACGGCGGGTGATCCTCAGTCCGGAGATCCCCGGCCCGCGTGTGCCGCAGGCCCGCTGCGAGGCTGAGGTCTTTGCCGATCTGGCTGCACGTGTGCGCCCTGATCTGGCTCACCGGCTGCGCTACCGGGGGATGGCGGCGATCCGCGAAGAGATCGCCCGGGTGATCCCCTTCTACGACGGCATTCAGCATCTGCGCCGGCAGGGCGACCAGTTTCAGTACGGCGGGCCGCACCTCTGCGCGGGCTGGCGCTTTCCCACGCCCGACGGCAAGGCGCGGTTCACGCCCGTAACGCCGCCGCGCACCGTCGTGCCGGAGGGCATGTTCCGCCTGAGCACCCGCCGGGGGAAGCAGTTCAACACCATCGTGCACGAGCAGCGTGACGCTCTTAACGGCGCGACCCGCGACGCGGTGCTGATGAACGCCGCCGACGCTGCGCGCCTCGGGTTGCGCGATGGCGACGCCGTGCGGCTGGTGAACGAACGCGGCGAATATCGGGGCCGGGTGCTGCTGGCGCCCCTGCGGCCGGGCAACCTCCAGGTTCACTGGCCCGAGGCCAATCATCTGCTCAGCCGCGACACCTGCTCGCCTGAGGCGCGAATACCTGATTACAATACGCTGGTGCGCGTCGAGCGCCTGTAACACCAATTTCACTTGAACACTCCGCAAGCGGGGTTCCGTCAAAGCGCATCACAACGCCCTGCGCGATCATCTGCAATCCAAAATCTAAAATGGTATTATAACGGTCTGGGAGGGCTGCGCCCTCCCAGGAACACTCAACTTCAGGTTGTGCTCGAACGATCGCCCTGGCTGTCAATAGCCCGGCGTCGTCTGGGAACGGGCTGGATAAACGCGGTTGCGCCGCCGCTGCAGAACCTCCTGCACTTGAGGCGCCATCAGTTCGTTGATAACCAGGATCAGGGCTACAGCCCATCCCATCAGCGCTCCACCGATCATGCCGACACCGATGATCACGGCGATAATTGATATCACATCCATAGTTCACCTCCAAGGCAAGGTTCAAAAGCGGGCGTTTGAACGTTACAGTCTCGCTCCACAGCTTCACACCCCCACACAACCGCTGGTGGTGAGCGGGGCTACCATCGTCCGCGCGCTCCACATCTCCACAGCTCTACACCCCCACACAACCGGCTTGCAGGGCTGTCGGGGTGTTGGAGATGAAGGCCGGATCGTCAAGCGGATCTGAACCACGCCTGAGGTGAAAATAGCCCGCCAGCGGGGAGGGTTTGGGAGGGCTGCGCCCTCCCAAGACTAGTTATTTTCATTCCGGCGTTGTGCGCCATGCGCATGACCGTCTAACGTGAAAATAGGGGAAACCCGGCTTCCCCACCTGCGGTTCGACAAGCTCACCACAGGCGGTGAGCCTGTCGAACCGTACCCCTCCCTGGCGGGAGGGTTTGGGAGAGCGCAGCCCTCCCAGGAATAGTTATTTTCATTATGCCTGTGAGGCGCGGCGGCGCTGCGCCTCGCAGAGAGTCTTTGAGATGTATCGCCCCTCAGCCGGATAGTAGCAGAGACCGGCGCAGGCGGTTAGAGGAGGAATTCGGCGGCAGCGAGAGCAGATCTCCCGCCGCAGGGAGGGGAGGTTCATGACCAGGCGCGGGGCCCAGCGAACGATCGTCTGGACGTTTGATGACGGTGTCGGGCAATCTCGCCGTGATGAACTGGCCGTGGAAGAGCCGCTCGAATTTCGAGTGCGCGCAGGAGGGGCGCAGCACAGCTTGGCTATCACTATGCGCACCCCTGGAAATGACTTTGAACTGGCTGCCGGATTTCTCTTCAGCGAAGGGCTGATTGCCGATCGCCACGCGATTGCGCAGATCGCCTACTGTGTGGACCCACAGCTAGACGGCGAACAGCGCTACAACATTGTCCAGGTGGTATTGCGGCAGAACGAATTGCCGGATCTGACGACCTTCACCCGACACTTCACCGTGGGGAGCGCCTGCGGGGTATGTGGCCGCGCGGGGCTGGATACGCTGCGGGGGCGTGGCTGTACGCCACTGGCCCCGGGGCCTTCGATCCGCCCTGAGGTGATCACGGCGCTGCCGCAGCAACTCCACGCTGCCCAGGGGCTGTTCAGCCGCACGGGAGGGCTGCACGCCGCCGCGCTCTTCGACCCGGCAGGCGCGTTGCTGGCCTCTCGTGAGGACATCGGGCGCCACAACGCCCTGGACAAACTGATTGGCTGGGCGCTCCTTGAAGGGCGTCTGCCGCTGACCGACGGGGTGTTGCTGGTAAGTGGCCGGGCCAGCTACGAGATCGTGCAAAAGGCCCTGGTGGCCGGCATCCCGATTGTGTGCGCCGTCTCGGCGCCGAGCAGCCTGGCGGTGCACCTGGCCCGCGAGTTTGGAATGACCCTGATCGGGTTCATCCGTGGCGCGCGCTTCAACGTCTATGCAGGGGTGGAACGGGTAGACCTGACGAGTGATTCATCCTGACGTAAGTATATGGGGAAACCGGGTTGCCCCATACCCCTGCCCGGGGAGGCGGCGCGCGCCCCCACCAGCGATTGGAGCGTGGGGAAACCGGGTTGCCCCATACCCCTGCCCGGGGAGGCGGCGCGCGCCCCCACCAGCGATTGGAGCGTGGGGAAACCGGGTTGCCCCATACCCCTGCCCGGGGAGGCGGCGCGCGCCCCCACCAGCGATTGGAGCGTGGGGAAACCGGGTTGCCCCGTACCCCTGCCCGGGGAGGCGGCGCGCGCCCCCACCAGCGATTGGAGCGTGGGGAAACCGGGTTGCCCCGTACCCCCGCCCGGGGAGGCGGCGCGCGACGCAGCCGCACGGATGTCTGGCGCAAACACAAATGGGAGGGGCGAACCCCTCCCATTCCACTGCGTCCACGCTACGCGATCAGCCGACGTTGATCGTGATCTTGCGCGGCTTCACTTCCTCGGCCTTCGGCACGCGCAGGGTCAGCACGCCGTGCTCCAGGCGGGCCTCGATGGCGTCGCCACGAACCGTGCTCGGCAGAGTGACGGTGCGGCAGAAGCGGCCATAGCGGCGCTCGATGCGATGGTAGTTGCGCTCCTGCTCCTCAACGCTCTTCTTCACCTCACCGCTGATCGAGAGCACACCGTTCTCGATAGTCACATTCAAGTCCTCAGCCTTCATCCCGGGCACGGCCAGCTCAACGATGTAGGCTTCGGGCGTCTCGCTCAGATCGAGTGCGGGCACGAAGCTGCCCTCGCGCGCGGGCGCCATCGGCACGAAGCTCTCCTCAAACAGGCGGTTTACCGCCTCGCGCAGCGTCATCGCCTCCTGGAAGGGATCCCAACGGGTCAGGTTCGTCATCTTGCCACCTCACTTGTATGTGCATTACTCTGGCAATCCATCGCTGCACTCGCAGCGCCTTCGTTCTGGCGCTACTGTAACGCGGAAGTGTTAGATGAACGTCTAACCGATGTTAGAGGGGCGTAATAGCAGATGAGCGCCGCAATGAGCCTGATGTGAACATATGGGGAAACCGGGTTTCCCCACGGCCCTGCCTGCCGGGGCGCCTGGCGCCCCCACAGCGGTTGGAGGACGGGGCCACCGGGTTTCCCCAGACCCCTCCCTGGTGAGGGTTTGGGAGGGCGCAGCCCGCCCCTACGGCCCGGGCGGAAACTGGCTTTGTCCCGGCGTCTCGACGCCATCGCCGAGGACAATGCCACTGTCGGTGATGACGTTACCGTAGGCGTCGGTCACGCGCAGCGTGTAGGGGCCGGGCCCCATATCGCGCCCGACGAAGTAGTTGTAGTCTTGCCGCACCAGCGGCAGCCATTGCCCGGCGGCGTTGCGGTACTCCAGCTTCACAATCGGGTTGCGGTGGTAGCGCACCTGGATGGCTGTCCACCAGCGGTTGCTACCCTCTTTGACGTGGTACGCGACATTTCGTCCCACTTCGGGGCTGATTATGCGCCAGGTGATCGGCACGATGCCCCTTTCAATCGGCGCGATGCGGGCAAAGGCCTGCGGACTGAGGTCGAGATGGCCGCGGGTGCACAGGGCGTCCGGGCACTTGTCAACAATCCGTACCACGACGCTGCCCAGTTCGCCGAAGACCTCGACATAGGCGCCGCAGTAAACCGCCGCCGGGCCGCCTGCGGGGTTGCCCTCGGGATCGGGGTTGCCATAGTCTTCATGGCTGATTGCCGCGACCATCAGGTCGCCGGGTGAGGGGCCAAACGAGCAGTTCCCGTCGCCGGTGGCATCGTAGTACGTTGCGCGCCCGGTGCGCAACTCGTTCTGCGGGCGGGCGCCGGCAGTCACCAGTGGCAGATGGATGGTGTTACGCGGTTGGGCGACTGTTGCGGCCAGGTTTCCCAGAGCTATCAGTGCAGCCAGAGCCAGGAGCATGGCACGCAGGGTACGGGGCATGGATGGTCTCCTTTAACTCCAATACCATTCAAATAAGATGGCATGGTCTTTAACTCTTTTTAACCACAGCATGCCCCAGTTAAGCACATTCTGGCGGCGCGCGCACGCCGCTCGCCTGGTACCATGGTCCTCTCCAATGCTACAACTGGTCGAGTAGGGGTTCAAAGGGTACGACAGGCGCCCCACGAAGGCTTTCCCCGGGCAGGCGGCAGGCTACGCTCTCCCAAACCTTCCCGGTGGGGAGGGCTTGCCGCCCCACAGGCGGGAGTATGGGGAAACCGGGTTTCCCCGTGTCCCGACCGCTGGTGGGAGCGGCTGGCACCCCCACCGGCAGGGGGATGGGGAAACCCGGGTTCCCCATGTCCCGACCGCTGGTGGGGAGCGGCTGGCATCCCCACCGGCAGGGGGATGGGGAAACCCGGGTTCCCCATGTCCCGACCGCTGGTGGGAGCGACTGGCACCCCCACAGGCAGGGGTGCGGTTCGACAGGCTCACCGCAGGTGGGGAAACCCGGGTTTCCCCGTATGTTCACATCAGTGTTTCGAGCCGCGCGATGTACCCTTCGAGCACGGCAAAGGCCCGTTGCACGGGTTCAGGGGAAGCCAGATCCACCCCGGCGTGGCGCAGGATGTCGAGGGGGTAGCGCGAGCTGCCGGCCTTCAGGAAGTCCAGGTAGCGTTCGGCGGCGCCGGGAACGCCGGCCAGCACTCCTTCGGCGAGGGCGTGGGCGCCGGAGATGCCGGTGGCATACTGGTAGGTGTAGAAGTTGGCATAGAGGTGGGTGGAGAACTGCATCCAGGTTGCGCCGACGCGCTCACGATCCATAACCACTTCATCGCCGTAGCCCTCGGCGAAGAGGTCGGCCATCAAGCCGATCAGGCTGTCGGCGGTGAGGGCCTCACCCCGTTCGACCCGTTCGTGGATCTCGAGTTCAAAGCGAGCCAGAGTGGGCATGACGAAGAAGTAGCGATGGAAGTTTGAGAGGGCCTCTTCGAGGATGCTGATCTGCGCGTGGCGTTCCTGAAGCCGGGTCAGGAGATGGGCGCGCACGAGGGCCTGGTTGAAGTTCGAGGCAACTTCGGCGAGAAAGAGGCCATAATTGGCATAGACGAAGGGTTGGGTGGCCCGCGTGTAGTAGGAGTGCATCGAGTGGCCCAGTTCGTGGGCCAGGGTGCTGAGGCTGAAGATGTCGTCGTTGTACGACATCATAATGAACGGGTGGGTCCCCGGCGATCCCATCGAGAAGGCGCCAGCGCGTTTGCCCCGGTTGGGGTACACATCCACCCAGCGTTGCTCGGTGAGGCCGCGGCGCATCACGGCCACGTACTCCTCACCCAGCGGCCACATCCCATCGCAGATCCACGTGACAGCCTGGGGATAAGGCACGTGGAGCGGCGCTGCGGTCAGCGGCGCCTTAATGTCATACACCTGGAGCGCATCCAGCCCCAGAGCCTTGCGGCGCAGGCGCCAGTAGCGGTGCCACACCGGCAGGTGCTGGCGGAAGGTGGCGATCAGGTTGTGAAAGACCTCCAGCGGAATATCGTTGGGCGCCAGGGCGGCTTCAAGCGCCGAGCAGTAGCGTCGCGCGCGGGCGATAAAGACGTTTTGTTTGACCCCCGTGGCCAGGCAACTGGCCTGGGTGTGTTTGAGCGCCAGATGGGCATCGGCGTAGCTTTCCCAGGCGCTGCGGCGCACCTGTCGGTCGGGGTGGGTCAGCAGCGCGTTGATGGTGCCCTGGGCAATCTCGAAGGATTCGCCTTGCGTATCCTGAGCCGGAGCGAAGCGCAGATCGGCATTGGCGAGGATGGCGTGGGTGGCGCTGGCGGCCACGAAAGGTTCGCCGATCTGGCGCAACAACTCCTCGACCTCAGCCGAGCGCACGTGGGCGGCGCGGCGGGCAAGACGCTCGAAGTGGTGCGCATAGTGGGCCAGGCGCGGCTCGCTCCTGGTCCATTCGCGCAGCCGCTCCGCCCCGATGGCGAGCATTTCCGGCTCGCCAAAGGCCAGCGCGGCCCCCAGCCGCGCCGTGAGCATCGTGGCCCGATCCACGCGGGCCTGGGCCGCCGCGTCGGCGGTGTTGACGGTGTAGAACATGCGGGCGTAGACACCGATCTGCGCCGTGGTGCGGAGCAACTCCTCGGCCAGGGCGAGGTAGTCGGCCAGGGTTGCCGGGCCGTCAGCGAGGCGACCACGGTAGACGGCGAGCTCCTCCATCCGACTGGTGACCCTGCCCACTGCCGCAGCCCAGTCGGCCTCACTGGCGAAGACGCTGGCAGCATCCCAGGTGTATTCAACGGGAATCTCACTGCGCTCAGGGACACGCTGGTGCATCGGGGTAGCTCCGGGCAATCAAAAGGAGATCAGCCGAACCGTGGCTGGCGCTTCTCGCGGAAGGCGGCCACACCCTCGGTGAAGTCTGGATGGGCGCCGGCGGCCTCCTGGGCCATGGCCTCGTAGTTCAGGACCGCTTCGAGCGTGGCGTGCTGCGAAAACTCAAGACTGCGCTTGATCAGACTGATGGCCAGGGAGGGACCCCGGGCCAGCTCGGCGGCGAGGTCGCGGGCCGCCTGCGGCAACTCCGCATCGGGCACCACCCGATTGAGCATGCCCCACTGGAGCGCGGTGGCGGCATCGAGTTCACCGCCGCGGGCTGCCAGTTCAAAGGCGCGGGCCTGGCCGATCAGCCGGGGGAGGGTGTAGGTCATTCCACAATCGGGGATCAGGCCGATGCGGGCAAAAGCCACCACCAGGCGCGCCCCCTCGGCGGCCAGGCGCAGATCGCACGCCAGGGCCAGGCTGAGACCGGCCCCGGCGGCCACGCCATTGATGGCCGCAATCACCGGTTTTGGCAGGGTGCGTAGTTTGGTGACCAGCGGGTTGTAGCTCTCGCGCAGACGCTGGCCGATCAGCGTTGCGGCGCCCTCAGCCGGAAACTCGCGCAGATCCTGACCTGAGCAAAACGCCTTCCCCGCACCGGTGATCACCACGGCACGGACCTCCGGGTCGCGCTCGGCCTGCTGCAGAGCCGCCAGAAGATCGGCGTGCAGGTGCGCGTTCAGCGCGTTGAACACCTCAGGGCGGTTCAACGTCAGGGTTGCAACACGGTCTGAGACCGCGTAGAGGACGGTTGTATCCATATGGATGAGGCCCCTTCATATATCGTGCCAGCGGTCCCTGCGGCTACGCCGCGCAATGACAGGATGAAAACAGGTTTATTTTTGGGAGGGCGCAGCCCCTCTCAAGTGTAGAGTTTTTGGGGGGTGCAACCCCTGGGTCCCGCATACCCCACCCCCCTGCTCCCTTTCCTGCCAGGGAAAGGAGTCAGAATCTGGTGTTGCGATACGTCAGCGGAACTGGCGCATCGCAGCACCAGCCCCCTACCCCCCTCTCCCGCTCAGGTTCAGGGGCGGACAGAACATATGGGCGACGACGGGCGTTCTGGCGTTGGGATGCGCTGGTTCGTCCTCACCCCCTGCCCCTCTCCAGCTT
>FWPV01003340.1_pt1 | contig 36591 bp, 27 predicted proteins | sample 2228371 | NCBI WGS metagenome assembly FWPV01 (sample SAMEA103939776, study PRJEB20133) | metagenome | reverse complement strand
TAGCCAGATCAAGGAAAACAGATGGAGGGGTAAAAGCTTTTACCCTCTATCTGTTTTACTTGCTATGCCTAATAAAACCTTATCATTAGAGCATCCTCTAGTCATATGATACTATTTTATCATCACCATCCTCTTCACCTGGCGCCACTCATCCACCTTCAAGCAACAAAGATATATGCCACCAGCTACCCTACAGCCAGAATCATCACATCCATCCCAAACGACTCGGTACTCACCCACCGACTGGGGTGCATCTACCAACAACCGTACCCTCCGACCCAAGAGATCAAAAATTTCCAACACCACTCGCTGCATATCATTCGCCAGGGTGTAGGTTATTGTTGTCGTCGGATTGAAAGGATTGGGAGAATTCTGAAAAAGCATCGTTTTTGTCGGTAATAGTTCGCCACCCCGTTTTTCCACAGCAGTCAGCGTGCCCATTGAAAAATCATCCAAATAGATTTCACCGATCGTTGCACCACGGTCCGACTGCCGGAGAATCATGCCCTGAAAGAACGTGCCGGTCAAATCAAGATCGCCCAAACCGATATATTTTAGTTTCCAGCCCGTCCAATCGATCGTATCGACCACCATGCGGAAGAGTGAATCGTTCTGGGTGCGAAAGACATATTCAAGAACATTGAACGATCGATCCCCGAAAATCCAAAATCCAATTTTACTGGTGGATGTCAGATCCGCCAGTGGTCGCGCATGTACTAACGATAGATTTACTCTCCCCTCCTGCCCAGTGAATACATAAGCTAATTTTGCTGAGGTGGGAGATGACACGAAGCGATCGGTGTAAAGTGTCAGTCGCGTGAATACCGTATCAATCCCTTGCGATAGTGGACTGGAAGCAGGTGAACGCCATTTTTCTATACCGGAAAATGAATCTAGTTTTTTAGCGAGATCAATAGCATATTTTTCGGTGCGGAAGGTGATGCGTTTAGGCTCCAACATGGTTATACCATAGGTGCTGCGCACCGTCCCACCTAAATAAATGGTATACTCTTTGTCGTTATCTAACTTGTTCTTCAATTCAAATCTCAACACGCCTTTGCCGTTTTCCACCGAGGATTTGGCGCGGAGGATCGGCACTTTTGCACCGGTAGCGTCTTCGACAAAAAAATTACCGCTCAAAGAGGCATAGGAAAGTGGATAATTGAAAACAATGATAGCTTGTACAGTGGTGCTGATTTCGATATCGTTCTTTTCTCCTGGATAAGAGGATTCGACCATAAAGCGGCCGATATGATCGGTGGTGAAGGAAAAAGTCAGGGCTGAATCCAGAGGCACACCAAAACGGTTCACCGCTGTGGTATCCAATCTGATCCAATATGTGGTTCGGGGTTCGAAATGGTTTTTAGCGGTGAAAACCAGGGTTTGATCGTATTGTTGCCAGGTGATTGTCCCCTCTACCGCAGGTGATATATGAAATGCACCCTCGGTCTTTTCTTTATTCATCGCGGTGTTAAAATTGATGACGACGGGAACGTTGATGCGCACGCTGTCCAGCGGATTGGCAGGAGAATAGGAAAGCACCACCGGTGGTTTATTGTTAGTCAAAAAGAAATCTCTGAAATAAGGCCGATCATCTGTCACCACTACTTCTGCAGAGTCGACGCCATAACCCTCAGCGGAGACATAAAGCTTGTAGGAGCCGACATAGACCGAGTCGAAGAAAAAGAAACCATTATTTTTTTGATCACCGTGATAGACGCGACCACCAGGCTCCATTCGCACGGTGATGCCATTGATAGGCTGTTTTTTGTCATTGGGCAGAGAGGACAACCAGGTATAAGAAACATCCTTGGTGAAATCTCGGACAATACCTGCAATAGTGCCATAAGGAAGGGATCCCTTGTTATAGAATTTAACGAATGAGCGCAGAAATGCAACCGCTTCGTGATGGCAGTAAGACTTGTTGGTGAGGCGAAAAGACTCTGGTATATAATCGTGGAAGGAACCTTCAGAAAGCACGCCCGGCATGGTCAATGGCCGCAACACCCCCAAGCCTACCTTGTCACCCCATTGGGGATAGAAGGACCAATCCCCCCTCACGCCATTGGAAAAAGATTCGGTCCTATTGGCGCTGTGAATCTCATTGTACATGATTTGCGACATGTTTTTTGCTGCTGGGAAGACCGGTTGATTATCGTAGCCGCGGAAGAGCATGAGGGTGTAATTGGCTTTGCTGGTCGTGCCCGTGGCGTTGCTATGGATGGAGTGAAAAAAATCGACATTATTGGCGTTGGCTTCGGCGGCGATGTTGGAGAGGGCACGATCGTCGCTCTCGTAATTGGTAACGCGCGACATGATCACGCGCGCATTGTATTTCAGCAACAGATCGCGGAAATATAGTCCTTTGATTAAATTCCCCTCTGATTCCCAAAAGCCGGTTTCTGGAATATAGCGATCGTTGGCTGGATCGGTGCCGCCATGGCCTGGATTGATATAAAATTTGTAACCGGTAAAATCCTGCGCCAATGCAGATGTAAGAATGACCAAGAAAATAATTATAATTCTCATCCCAATCCTCATTTCTCGAATCGAAAATCGATAACCAGTACTTTACCCTGTTCGGTGTTGACCACAATCTTTTCGGAATGACGCGCCCATTGCGGATACATTTCGTGAATATCCGTTGTGGTGGTGAGAGCGATCTTCCCACTACCATCTGGGCGAACCAGATAAATATCTGAGGAAGTTACAAAGTAACCGTTATCTCTGTCATCCATGTAACAAATCCACTGGCCATCGGGCGACCACTGGGGGGCATTTGCCTTGCCCAGTGAGGCGAGAATGTTGCCCTCTAGATCGCAGATATACGTGCCGTGTCGCGCCTCGGTAAAAAGAATCTTCTTTCCGTCGGGCGAAAGCGATTGCCAGAAATAACTGCCGCCCTCTATAGGATCGAGAATCATCTTCTTGCCGCGTACATACAACGCCAGCTTTTGATCCTCGATGGTCACCACTGGCGTGGAAAGGTCGATCGATTTGAGCAATCTATTGACACTCAACAGTCTGAGCCGCGGCTGAAAGGCCAAGGTGTAAAATATCTGATCCTTCCCAGTCAGATAGGGTGGGGAGACTTCAACAGCAAAAGGCTGGATGACTTTTTGCGTCGCATCGTTGAGATGGATGACCTTTAAAGCCGAACGTCTCTTGGGACGATCGAAATTATCGCAGCGGTAGATGATCGTCTTGCCATCTTCTGTCAGTTGAAATCGATATCCGGCACCCAAATCATCAGTCAGCAGGCGACTCTTCCGATTAATCAAATCAAATTCCCACAGTCCCTGATAGTTGAGCGATGTATAAAATAACTTTTGATCATCTACGGAAAACTGTGGATAGTAGCCCTCTTCAATGGGCAGAGACTCCACTTTGTTGACGACAATGTTTTGCGCCAACGCTGACGATACTAAAGCGCTAACCAGCATGAAATAAATTATACTCTTTTTCATGGCGATTCCTTTTCAAAATTAAGATCGTTGATAAAAGACGAATGTCCAATAGAAAAAAGGTGGTGTTGCACTGGTCATCCGGTAGATATAAATCAGGGGGTTTATTTTACAAACTTTTCCGGTAAAATCCAAGGATTTTATTTTTAATTTAGTTACCCATTGATTTTTGGATGATGCATGGATCAGCCCCTCGAATCCACAAAACCCACCTCTCAAGTTAAATAGATTGAGTTTTAGGAGATATTTCATCCAAAATCCGGGGGTTACATCATTTTCTATGGTACCCTGTTCTTTTCGGAAAACTTTTGGCGATATTTATGTCATTTCATCGATATACCTTACTAAAAATCCCTTGCCTTTTGTCTATCTTTTAAGTAAAATTTACAAATAATATCAACCCGGTGTTAATTGCCTTTTTAAACCGTATTCTCATTAGAAAGTTGAGTAGAGTGTAGCAGGCTCGTTCTCATTTTCCCAGTTATCTTTTGAGCTGATTAAATAGGATGGTCATCATCATGATGATAGAAAAGCTGACCGAAATTTCTTTACGCCAGATCATCAAACAAATGCAGAGCAAACGTATCTTGGTGATTGGCGATGTGATGTTAGACGAATATATTTATGGAAAAGTGACGCGCATTTCGCCAGAAGCGCCGGTGCCGGTGGTTCAGGTCACAAAAGAGTTCTTTTGTCCAGGGGGTGCAGCCAATGTTGCCCGTAACTTGGCCGATTTTGGCGTACAGACTCTTCTATGTGGCCTGGCCGGGGATGACGGCAATGGTAAAAGATTAAAACGATTGCTTCATCAGGCAACTATCAACAGCGATGGATTATTGCTGCGGAAAGAATTCACCACCATTGTCAAGACGCGCATCATCGCTCGACAGCAGCAGCTGCTGCGTGTAGATCGCGAAGATAGTTACCGCCTTGAGGGCGCTGATCTGAATCAGGTGGTATCTTTTATTCAACGCATGATCCACACCATCGACGCCATCATCATCGAGGATTATGGTAAAGGGTTCATTACCCAGTCGCTGGTGAACCATTTATTAGCTATGGCAGATCGAGCTCAAAAGATCATAACCGTGGACCCCAATGTGAATAATCCGTTACATTGGCATGGGGTAACGATGGTAAAGCCCAATCGGCATGAGGCGTTTGTGGCTGCTTCGATGCCATATAGCGAAGAGAGATCTCAATTAATCAAAGTGGGGGAAACCTTGTTACAGATGTGGCAAATCCCTTATTTGCTGATTACCCTTGGCGAAGAAGGCATGATGTTGTTCGAACCGAATGCACCACCATTCCACAGCCCGACGCGGGCACGGGAGATTTACGATGTATCCGGTGCTGGCGATACGGCCATTGCTTTTTTCACCGCAGCGCTGGTTTGTGGTATTTCGGCGCAACAAGCCACTGAGATTGCCAACCATGCCGCCGGTGTGGTCATCGGCAAAATTGGCACTGCGACTCTGACTCCTGATGAACTTATTCAAAGCTTCAAAAATGACTAAACGAGCTATTTTTTTCGATCGAGATGACACCCTCATCAAGGATGTACCTTATTCGGGCGATCCCAGCAAAGTTCAACTACTACCCTATGTCCGCGAGGCTATGGAGATTCTCAGTCAGCACGGATTTCTTATGTTCCTTGTTTCCAATCAATCGGCGGTGGGACGCGGGCTGATTACACCTGAGCAGGTAGAGGCAGTCAACCTTGAGATGATTCGCCAAATCGGCAAAAATTATTTCGACGGCATTTATCTCTGCTATTCGGCGCCTGGCCAAGACGATGGCAATTGCCGCAAACCCAATCCCGGCATGATCCAGCAGGCTCGAATTGAATACAGTTTAGATTTAAAGAATTCTTTTTTAATTGGCGACAAACCCTCCGATATTTTCTGCGCCAGAAATGCCGGCTGCCGTAGTGTGTTGGTTCTCACCGGCACCCACGGCGAAGATTTACAAGAAGCAATAAAAATAGCCGATTATGTCGCCAAAAATCTTTTAGAAGCTGCTGAATGGATCTGCCAGAATTCTAATACCTAAAGTAATAAAGATTAACGGTGAGTAAAAAGAGGAGGATAGAAATGAAAATCGAAAAATTGCAAATCTACCGATGTCAGATTTGCGGCAACATGGTCGAAGTCGTTTCGGTGGGTGGCGGAACCTTGGTCTGCTGCGGTCAGGAAATGACCCTGCTACAGGAAAACACCACCGACGCCTCCCAGGAAAAACATGTTCCTGTCTGGGAAAAAACGAAAGAGGGGGTACAAGTCTCGGTAGGAAGCGTATTGCATCCCATGGAAGAGCAACATTACATTCAATTCATCGAGGTGATAACCGAAACGAGGGTTCTGCGACGATTCTTAAAACCCGGAGAAGAACCCAAAGCTTTCTTCCCGACGGACGAAAAGGTCGTAAAAGTGCGTGAATATTGTAACCTGCATGGATTGTGGGCTACACTTTGATATCCTTTATTGAATTGTGGCAACATCACTGCCCGCTAATAAAAAAAGTGGCAGGGTCAAGTAGCATATCCCTGCCACAGTACTTTTTCCCACTGCAAATAGCCCAGCTACGGAGTGTCCTTCGGCAATACCTTCTCTCCTATATAACCATAAGGGGTGAAAAAGCATTCACCGACATTTGAGAATTCGCTCATGTCATAGATCTCATGATGCGACAGACGGAAACGGAACAAAAAGCCTTTCAGTGACTATCTCGGACTATTTCTTGCTTCTTCCGCCGCCACCGATCATAAACTGCAGATATGGGCCAGTGATACCAATTTCCGGACCGCCGGAAATCTCTTTATCCTCAAACGTCCACTTACCTATTATCGTCGAATAGTTATATCCCACACGAATTCCGAGGGCGATGCCACCGATCTCGTCGGGGTTATTCGACAGATTCACCAGATAATCAGCACCAAGCGCTGCACCCATGATCAAACCGCCGGTGTCCAACTCCATTCCACGTTTGGGCTGTCGCAACATCTCTTCAAAGGGTGCGCCTTGCTGCTCGACGATTTTGAGGTTAAAACCACCGCCACCTAAGCCGAACAACGGATATAGCTGGAAGGGGCCTTTTTTCCATGCCACGATGCCGATATTGAACATGCCGTACGCGCCCATAAACGAAACATTATATCCGTTGCTGGAATGTTCATCGCCGAAAAGTCCATGGCCTTCACCACCGATGACCAAGCGATCCTTGATGATGGCCAATCCGCAGCCGCCCATGCTGAGGAAATTATTATCGACTTGGCCATAGCCATGATTAGTAAGAGCAGTGCTGAGGTCGCCGACGTCTATTTTATGCTGACCCACAATAAAAAAACCACGCCCCTCCCCTTCTTTATCACTGGCCAACGCCCAAGCCGCCAGGATGGTAACAAGCAAAAAGATGACTATACTGACTTGTTTTCGAAACATAGCCTCCTCCTTGTTTGGTTAATGGTTTGATGCCCCACAAACAGGGAACGATTAAAGGATGTTAAAGGCAAACGGTTTTCTATCCTATTAAAATGTTAAATATTATCAAATAAAGATGTCTGATCCCTCGATCCTCGAGATGACAAGTTTTTTTAAAATTTTCAAATATTCCACGAGCATTATAGTAGATATGGAACTCTTTAACACCCTAATATTAATCATTCTTCTTTTGGATTTCAAGTTAATTCTTCGAGTGCATTTTGCATTCGTTGCCGCATGGTCTCGCCGAGGATGATGGCCGCGGCATGGCTCAAGGAAAGCGAACCCACATCCACAGCCATCGGAATTTTAATGAATCGATCGCATTGTTTGCGGATGGCGGCAGAAAGTCCCCTTTTTTCGCCCCCAAGAGCTACCAAAATCGATTGAGTTAGATCGCATTCATAGATCGTGTGTTTGACGTTGGCGATACAGCCATAAACGGAGACGCCGGCTCGCTTGAGTTTCGGTAAAAGCTCTTCGGCCGTTTCGAATATCACCAGCGGCAGGCGTTCATAAGCACCGGAGGACGCTCGCGACACCGCGCCACCGTCAAAGTCCCACAAGTGCTTCTTCAGCAACACCGCTTGTACCCCAAAGGCTTCGGCGCTGCGCAGGATGAATCCGAGGTTTTGTCCATCGTCCACGCCCTCTAACAACAAGAAGAAATACGGCCTTGATAATCTATCGAGTGCCACTAACAAGTCCTGCGGTTGCCAGATGGGCTTGGCCGAGCAGATGGCCAGCAGGCCACCATGCGTCTTGCCATGCGCCATGGCGTCCATCTCGGCAGTGGTGATAGGTTTTATTGGAATTTGCTGTTTTTGCGCTTCCTCCAGGATCGTCACGATCTTGGACGCATGTGTCCCTTGGCGCACAAGGATTAATTCAAATCTGCGTTGACGCGCCATCAACGCCGCCTCGATGGATATTCTTCCTTCTAATTGTTCCAATCTCGACATGACAGGTTTTATTATTCTCACTCAATCATTGAAATTTCATAGTCACTACCATTGGTTAAAAGACAGGTAGGGCACTAACGGTAAATCTTTCACATCATATAGTCGATAGATGGCGTAAAAATCACCCTCCTGAGGCACCAGCCCATAGCGATCGTAGCGGATCAGACCGTACTCCGATTCTGGCTCGAGCAAGATCGGCACCAGCTGACGATGGCGGCCAGCAGATTCGACGATGATGGTGCCTCGACGCAAGATGACCTCCTGCGGTTGAATTTCCACTTTGATCACCTGCGGCGCTTCATGATCTGCCCCGGAGGGTACCAATTTGATCACTCGGTACATTTCGGCCTTTATGCGAACATCGTTGGATAAAAAGGATAATGGAATTTCGTGGTCCAAGAGGGTACGGATGATTTGCTGGTAGCCAGGGGGAATGGCATAGGCGACTGCCAAAGGCCGAGAAACAACTGCTTGCACCACAGGCCGCCAATCGTCGATGATGCGCTTTTCCACTTTACGCTTTTTTCGGTCCAGAGGTTGAATATCGCGCCAGGAGATTTCATCTCCTTCTGACTTTTTGACCCGCAGGGTCCCTAAAACGTCATCCCCCACCCGGCTCAAGGCATAGATCTCTAATGGCCTTTTATCGACTGTTGGTTGGTAGAGCATGCGGAGATGGACCGGCTCATGGGTTAACAACAAGGCTTCCCGTGCCTTCCGCACCATGGCAGTGATCTGCTTCTGATTTTCGTAACAATATTCGAGCCAAGCCTTGATGGCCTGATATTGGTTGTGAGTGCGACGACCCAAATCATCCAGACGCCCCGAGGAAGCGCCTTCTAAAATGAAAGATAGCGTGTGATAAATACCGAAACTATTCCGACCATCGTTGATGTCGGTGGTGCTGTAGCGATAATAAAATTTTGCCTCTTTACCGCTGCGGCCTTGAGCGGAGGGGACGGTAGCACCCGTCGCCTCGATACGCTCACGGATGAGGTATTCATGAAATGTAATTTTTTGCTGGCGCAGTTTTTCCTCCACATAGGGCAAAACCTTTTCTCTGCCATATTGCTGTAGATGAGAAGGGATGTTGGCATTAGAAATCAAGCCGATGTTTTCAAGATAATAATCATCGCCTTTTTCATGCACATCCAACGTCACCTCGGGGAAGATGCGATTGAAGGCACGATGCACCGCCCTTATCTCCGGCGCCTCCAATTTCACATGGTCACGATTCAAATCCAAACCCTGGCCGTTGACACGTTGATTGTGGTGCGCACCATAAGGGTTGACCAGTGGCACGATGTAAAGCCGTAAACTATCCAGCAGATAATTCAAAGGTCCGATGGCAACGTCGCGAATCAGACGCAGGCAGGCTTCCTTGCCCGATTGTTCATCGCCGTGCTGGGTGGCGATGATGAAAACTTTTAACAAGGAATCCTCTTTCACGCCTTGCCTCGATAGAGTAGCCATATAAATAGGATCCCGTTCGCTGCTCTCGCCAATGATCGAAAGCTGCAAATCTACTGGGGAGAGTGCCTGTAACCGACTCAGAAACTCACCGATTTCGCCATTGGTGGTGTAATGGCTGTAACGGCTTGCTTCCCCTGGAGTTAAAAATTCGGCGGCATAAAGAAAGGAAACAGTGATTAACACAAATGAAAACAGAGTGGGGTACCAAAACCGCTTCATAAACACCTCAAAGAAATTTTCATCCTTTTCAAACAGCAGCAAAAGATCGGAATCCACGTACCAATTTTTGTATCTCGCCGCGCAAGACATCATAGTCATCTTCCGCCGCTGTGCATTCGATGATATAAGCCCAATTCTTTCGCACCAGCACACAACACACCAGCATGCGACTGTCCGGAGGAGGAATGATCATCACAAAATAGGAGCCAGGAAAAGATGGGTGCGCTGGGGAGGTAACCGGCTGTAAAATGGTCACGCGTCGGTTATTGGTTTCCATCCTTTGGATGTGTTCGGCCATCAGTTCGATGGCCAGATCATCGTGTGAAACATAGCTGGGCCAATCGAGTACCCCGATGCGGCCTTGGGCCATGGTATCGGTTTCCAGGCGCTGGAATTGCACCAGCCATAGAATCTGCGACCACAATTGGAGCGTCGTATCCGCAGGTACCGCGGTCAGAGTATCTGCTAATCGCGAAAGTCGCCAATTATGATTCGGCAGAGTCAGGGAAAATTTATATGGAGCACAATAATAAGTAGAATCAATGATACCGATTTGTATTTTCGACGATGGTGAATGTGGAACCATCATCAGATTTTTGCGAATCTGCTGCATCAACACCAGCACCACAGCCAAGGCGAAAAGAGCCATGATGGCTGCAGATAAGGCTGAGGATTTTTTTCGCATCGATGAATTCAAACCTCTTTTTTTTATTCTATATTGAAAAGATCATCGGGCTGCATTTGGGCACGGCTCCTTGCTGGCCGGCGACAAAAGCACCCAAGCGATTGGCAAATTCGGCGATGTGGGCCAAGGGCTCTTTCCTCAAGTATGCGACCACCAGCCCTGCGGCAAAGGCATCGCCACATCCCGTGGTATCAACAACCTTTATGCGAAAGCCAGGGTGCATCGCCATTTCGCTGGCGGTGATCAATATACAGCCGTTTTCGCCCAATGTTATAGCCACCAGATCGATGGCAAAAGACCGAATGATATGTCTTGCAAACTGAATCCTATCTTGAGGTCCAGCATAGACCTTCTGTAGATGCTCCAATTCCTCCTGATTCATCTTGAGTATCTGACAAATAGCCAGGCCACGCTTGACGATCTCTGAGGTTTGCTCGTCCCATCCACGCAAATTGAGATCAAAGATTTTGCAGGCCTGACTGGCTTGGGACAAAAAAGATTGTATGGCCATGCGCGAAATAGCACTTCGCTGAGCAAGGGTGCCGAACAGCACCGCATCGACTTTTTTGGCTATGGATGACCAGCACTCATCGTAGAACAGGGCATCAAAGGCGACGTCGTGACTGCAGGTAAAATGCGGTTTACCTTCCCGATCCAATTGCACCCTCACGGTGCCAGTAGGCTTTTGAGGGTCTCGTTGAACGGCCGAAACATCCACCCCGAGGGATTGGAGTTCTGCCAAAAGTTCGTCGCCCATGCCATCTGCACCGACGCGACTCAGCAGCACGGAACCTTCGCCCAACATTTTGACATGCGCGGCAAAATTGGCAGGGGCACCTCCTATCCGTTTGCCATCATCATAGATATCCCACAATACTTCACCCAGCCCAGCGATGAGGTATGGCTTTTTAGGATATTTCTTTTGCTGCTCCACCCTAATACCTTTTGTCAGTCTGTAAACCCTGTCGGTGATACTTACGATTTTCAAAACTGGCGGCCTTGGGTCTTCATGGGAGGTCTAAAAAGCTTTCACCGCCACCGTAAGGGAAGGACCGCCGGGCATGGGTCCAGAGCCGGTGCGCGGATCGACCACCTCGAACTCGATCCCCTCGGGGATGGGGAATTCACTCTCAGGCACATCTGAAAGGGCGTTCTTCATGAAAGAAACCCAGATGGGTAGAGCGGCCCTGGCGCCGGTGAGCCCGCGCTTTTTGGCATCGCGCATGGGACGGTTGTCGTCGAATCCTACCCATACAGCGGTAACCAATTCTGGAGTGTAACCAACGAACCAGGTATCGCGATATTCGCTGGAGGTGCCGGTTTTAGCGGCACAAGGCCGATAAAATCCATAACTGCGTACGCCTACGCCGGTTCCACCTTCTACTACGCCTTGCAGCATGTCCGTAATCAGGTAACATGTGATCGGATCAGCCACTTTTTGCACTTTGGGGATAAACTCCTCCAATTGTTGGCCATCGCTGCTGCGAATTTCTTTGATAAAAATGGGCTGATGGCGTCGACCGCCATTGGCGATGGTGGCAAAAGCTGCGGCCATCTCCAAGGGGGATACACCTGCGGCGCCGAGGGCAAGCGACAGGTTTGCCTGCAATTCGCTTTCTATGCCCAGCCGCTTGGCATAAGACACCACCTGCGCTGGCCCCACTCTCTCGATGAGCTTGGCAGAAATGGTGTTGATCGATTTCATCAGAGCATATTTGAGGATGACCGGTCCTTGATAGCTCAAGTCGATGTTATCCGGCGCCCAGCTTTGATGGCCGATCTGAAATTGCACCGGTTCATCCACAAATACCGTCTTTGGGTCGGCGATGCCGCGATCGATCACCGAAAAATAGATGAATGGTTTAAAAGCAGAGCCGGCATGACGATTATTAGATAGGGCGCGATTGAAAGGAGCCCGACGAAAATCCCTACCGCCCACCAAAGCTTTTACTGCCCCGGTCTTGGGATCAATAGCCACCAAAGCCGCTTGAGGATAATTCCCCTTTTCTACCCACGAAGCCTTTTGATAGGGTTTTAATCCCATCATCTCGTCCACGCGTGCCAAGCCCTCTACCACCGCTCGCATGGCTTCATATTGTAATCGCTTATCCATAGCCGTGTAAATGCGCAACCCCCCATAATTCACGGCATCGCTGCCAAAACGCTCGCTCACCATGGTTTTAACCGTTTCTACATAATAATCAGCACTGCCCTGCAACGGGTTGATGCGCTGGACTTTTAATTCCTCTCTCAGCGCCGCCTGACGTTGACGCTCGCTGATGTATCCTTCCTCGACCATGCGCTTCAGGACAAAAGCCTGGCGTTCTTTAGCGATTTCGGCGTTGGTCGCGGGATTGTACCGCGATGGCCAGCGTGGGATACCCGCTAAAAGCGCGGATTCGGCCAACGTCAATTCGGAAGCATGTTTGCCGAAATAGGTCTGCGCCGCTAATTCGACACCGAAGATGCCGGAGCCAAAATCGATCTGATTGATATAAGCTTCGAGAATCTGTTCTTTCGTGAATTGTTGCTCAATTTGTAAAGCCACAAAGGCCTCTTTGATTTTGCGCGACCATTTTCGCTCATAACCGAAAAATAGCGCCTTGGCCACCTGCTGGGTGATGGTGCTGGCACCCTCTTTTACGCGGAATCGAATGAGGTTGTTGAACAGGGCGCGCACTAATCCTCTTTTATCGATACCATGGTGACGATAGAAACGGGAATCTTCCAGAGCTAAAAAGGCGTTGTAGACGTAGGGAGACACATTTGTAAGGGGCACAACTTCACGGTCTGCCAATATTTTCACAATTTCACCATTGTCGCCGATGATATAGGTGGGATTGTTCAAAGCGAGTCTGTTCAAATCATCCGGGACTCGTGGAAAACTCAATATGGAAATGAAGAGGATGATCGCCAGCAGCGCCCCCCCCACTACCAGCGCTAGAAGGAGACGTCGGAATTGTTGTTCAGTCATGGTTCAATCCTCCTTCTCCGGCATGCTGATGGTTTGTCCACCGGGAGCTATTTGATTGATCTCTACCAGCAGATAACTGACGGCCAATTCACTGGCTTGCATTTTGATGATTTCAGTGCCAGCCCCCTTGATGACCTCGAAAGCGACCTCGACAGTGCCACTTCGTGCTTTCGGAGCAATGCCCACTTGTAATAGCCGGTTACGCCATAATTCGTACAATCTGGGGTTATTGATAATCTGCAGTCGCAATTGGTAATTCAATTTTTCATAGGCCAAAGAAAACAGTCTACCTTCCACAATTCGGCCTCTAAATTGCACATCGTTCTGCAATTGTCCCTGGCCATCGAGATGAGTTAAATCTCCGATAAACGCATAGGTATTCCAAATCGGTTGACCATACGAATCGAGAAAGAGCATGGTAACCTTATCATCAGCATAGGTTAAACGCACCGATTGCCAGTCGCTGATTTGGGACAAATCGTAGAGCATAGAAGCGTCCATCAGCCGGCCGGCTTCTTCGCTGGAAAAGGTTCGATAAAGGGTTGTGAATTCCTCTCGCGAAAGATGCAATTGCGATTTGTAATAAAGATAATCTCGAAGATCTTGCAGATTTCTTATCTTACGATAAAAGGTGGGAATTTGTGACAACGAATCGAGTAAACTACTGACTTTGGATTGCCCAACTTCATCCTTCTCTTCCTCCCGCCAAAGTCTACCGATTTTCGGGCGATAATCGTTGGTGGCCACCATCACCTGGCCGACGAGGATTTCGAATAGATCGAATACGGCTTCCAGCAATAATAAAATGATGACGATGATGAGAATAATTTTGGCCCCTCGCGGCAGGTTCTTCAGAAAAGAAACCATGCGCATACCTACCCTCTCAAAATTTGAATGGTTCTGGTGTAAAGGATAAGATGAAGATAATGAAAATAAAATACCCCAAAATCCTTCGTTTCGCGTCAATGGGTGTGAAATCGTCCCAGGGAGCTGGATGGCGACGGCCCAAAAAAACCAGTAATGCAAAAAGAAGCGCCCAGCCGGGATATTTGATAGCCATCACTCCCAGCGCTCCTAAAAAAATATAAGTTACGTATCGCGACCGTTGGCCAAACAAGCTGTACATGACATGGCCGCCATCTAATTGGCCAATGGGCAGAAGGTTCATGGCGGTCACAAACAATCCCGCCCAACCGGCATAAGCCACCGGGTGCAAAAGGATATCTTGATTCTCCGCTAACGGCCCCTTTACCAGATAGCTGAGGCCTTTGAACAGCAGGGACTCGCCGAGGATTAGACCTGCTTCTGGATGTTTGTCCGGAATGATCACCGTAGAAAGATGCAGACCGAGGACGATGATAGGGAAGGTAACCACCAGCCCCGCAAGAGGTCCGGCAGCGCCGATATCGAACAACGCCTTGCGATTGGGGATGATGCCCTTCATCTGAATGACGGCCCCCATCGTGCCAAAGGGATTTGCGAATGGAAAGGGGATGAAAAACGGCAGCGTTGCCGGAACCCCATAGCGACGACACATGAGATAGTGACCCATCTCATGCGAAAGTAAAATGGCAATAATGGCTGCACTATAACCCGCGCCACCAGTTAAATAGGTTGAGAGCACCGTCAGAAAAAACAGAACAATATTGACATAAGGCCGGCGTTGCGGCAGATTGATGGGGCGGTAGACCATCTGCGGCTCATAGCGATAAATCTGCTCTTCGGGGAAATCATCGTACGGTGAGGGACGGGGTTGTTCCATAGTACTCCTTCTAGTATCAAGTCTTTTTATCGATGTTTATAATATACACAAAAAAAATCGCAAATCAAAGAAAGGACTTTTTTTATGGGTGCCCAATTCACCCCATTCGCGGCATCCAATCCCCCCTTTGCGGGAAAAGTCGATTACATGCACCTCTGTTAGATCCATCTTTTGAAGAACGGTCACTTTAGGTGCAGACTCGAAAATTCGGCGGATGCTATTTCTCCATTCACAGAGTTAAATGGTCGTTCATGCGCAGATTCAAGTGAAAACCACTTTCACCTCATCGCCCATTTTGAGGTGAAAGTATTGTGCTGCGTGGCCCTCTCTCACGGCAATTTCCAAAAATCCATGGCTGCCGATGATACACAGTGGCTCGCCCTTTGCAATATCTGCATAAGAGTTTGCTAGACCGGAAAGACTTTTATCGGCAAAGAGAATCCTATCGATCTGATCGGAAAGGGTTTTTCCCTCAATATTAGTAATGCAATTGCCAAAATGATCAATATAAATAATTTCCCCCGTAAGTATATTCTCTTTTCTTTTCGGCAATGGTATTTGCGGCCGATGATAAGAATCGACTTTGAGGCCGAGTTCCTCCAGCGGCACGCCCAGAGACCAATGCGCGGCACATGGGGCGAAAATATCGCGACCATGAAAGGTGTTGCTGGGAGGCTGCAGATAATAGTTTTTGTTCTCAAGCGAATAAACCTTACAATCGGGATTTTCGGCAAAAATCCACTGCAGCAGGCCATTATCTGGCGCGAAAAAGCAATAAGAAGAGGTTTCCACGGCCAATTGTTTTCTGGCACTTCCGACGCCGGGATCCACTATCGCCACAAATCCTGTACCCTTCGGAAAATAACGATAGACGCTTTTTAGGACAAAGGCGGCCTCTTCTATGGCAGCGGGTTTGATCTCATGGGATATATCGATAAATCGCAATAAGGGGTTGATGCGCAACATTACCGCCTTCATGGCTGCTACGTAACCATCGCGTAAGCCAAAATCACTCAAAAGAGCGATAAACGTTCGCTCTGGATGGACAGATTGGTTCATCGTTTTGATGATATTCTTTTTACTTTGTCTTCGATTTGCTGGCAGATATAAGAAAAATCTTCCGGCCTTTTTTCGAAATCGATTTGGTCGGCTTCGACGATAAGAACCGGCATCTGAGATTGTAGCTGTTTGATCCATCTTTCGTATGCGGCGTTCAATTCGTATAGATAGTCGGTGGTGATGCGTTTTTCGAACTCGCGTCCGCGTTTACGGATGCGCGAAATCAGCGTCCATGTGGAAGCGCGTAAATAGATGATCATGTCCGGTTTGCGCAGATAGTCGGTCATGGTATAGAACAAATCACGATAATTTTCGTAATCGCGATCGCTCATATAGCCTTGTTTGTGGAGAATATAGGCAAATATCTCGGCATCTTCATAGATGGTGCGGTCTTGCACGCAGGAAACCGTGCTTTCGGAGATGATCTTTTGATCCATGAAACGCCGCGATAGAAAATAGATCTGCAAGTTGAAACTCCATCGATGCATATCCGCGTAAAAGTCATCCAAGTATGGATTATCGATGACGCGCTCGAAAAAGGCTTTCCACTTAAAGTGATCGCTGATCATCTGCGTCAACGTCGTTTTGCCGACGCCGATGTTGCCGGCAATTGCCAAATAGAACGGCGGCCCCTCCTGCGGCTTTTGTTTTTCGCTTTTTCCTCTTTGACTTCCAACCTTCATCTATCGGTCCCATGCTTTCCGTTATGAGCGTTTATCATGAACTGAGATCCTCTGTTGCTTCCTGGATGATGGGGATTAGGTCGCTACCAGCGGTGTTTTCTTCAACACTTGGCCTAGTCGTCTCCTGGATTAATGAGCGATTCAATTGCTTAACCCTGGTTGCGAACTCTTGACAGGCATGATAACCATATTTTCTCCGCCAAATGGGGAAGACGGTATTGTTGCCGAGCAATAGGTCATGGTTTTCGCTCCATAAACCCATATCGATAGCTCGGCGCCATTCTACCGTCCCGGGGATAGGCGAAAAAGATGCCAGTTGAGCGACGACTCTTAGCTGATGAACAAAGGCGACGCTATCCGCAACCTCTTCAAAATCCTGATCCGGCAGGCCCATCAAGACATAGACGCCGATCTCGGACGAAGAAAATCCCGCTTTTTGCAAATGTTCGATGGCTTGTACAAGTTCGACATTGGTCACCTTGTTAGACATGTCTTGCTGCCGTCTTGGAGCGACCGATTCGAAGCTGAGCCGTACCTGCGCCACGCCGGCTTGTTTAAATAGGTAGGCCATTTCGGCATCGATTTGTTTTGGCTGAATGCCGTTTGGCATATAAAATCGCATGGAGTGAAAATCTTCAGCGGCTAAGGCTCTGAAGAGGGGTTTGGCATATGTTTCGTTTTGGTGCAACAAAGCGTCATCAAAGAAAGCAAAGTGGTTGACGCCAAATTGATCCCGCCAATGTCGGATTTCTTCAATGACCGATTGCGGCGAGCGCCGGCGATAGGCAGCCGTAAGCAGACGCGACGCACAAAAACCACAGCGATAGGGACAACCGCGCGACGTCATGATCGCCACCGATTTGAGCACCGGATATAAATCGAATGCTGGATGGGGCAATTGATCTAAATGGTCATAATGATAATCAGCGCCGGCACCTCCGGTGAGCTGGGCCAATAATCGAGCGACTTTTTCTTCGGCCTCGCCCTGGATGAGATAATCCGGCCGAATATGTTCCTGGGCATGTTTTGGACATAGAGTGGCATAACAGCCACCTAAAATCAGCGGTGTCTGCGGGAATTGCTGGCGCAACAGTTGCGCCATTTCCTGAACCGCTGGATACCAATAGGTCATGCCTGAGGTCAACAGGATAGCATCCGGTGGGGGAATGGATTGCAACATCCTCTTTACCGTGTCCTGAGGCATTCCGTAACGGCAATATTTTCGCGGCACATCGTGCAGCATGGGAGGTTTTGGTAATTCCTGCCGATGGAATTTGCCGCTACCGTCGGTTTGATCTCGCATATCCCGACAGCGAAGATCGTTGCGCACCACAGGGTGATGGCGGTCGAGGCAATCCAATAGGGTTACTTCATAGCCTAGTTGGCGAAGGATCGCTCCAATCTGCAATAAACCCAGTGGTTTCATCCAGAAATCGTAGGCTGCGAAATCGTGAATACTGGGATTTACCAGCAGTATTTTCGGGCGAATGGTCTTCATGGAGAAGGAAAGGTCTCTTATTTAAAAATCAGCCACCAAGAGCAAGACATCATCCCCCATTTCATGGCCATAACGGCCGATCTCCTCGCCGAGACGAGAAGCCACTACCTGTGCCGAATCGTGAACATGGGGACGGATGAGTTGCATCAAACCTTTCAGTCCGAGAGGCTTCTTTAATCCGTTTTCAACCTCCAATACACCGTCGGTATAAACATATAGTCTATCCTTGCTGGCAATATCTATTTGTCCTTCGAGAAATTCTGTGGCTTTCATCCTTGCAAATCCGATGATCGGATTTTGTGAATGCAGCAACTGGAATTTTTGCTGTTTATCTGACCACAGGATAGCCGCCGGATGGGCGCTGCCGGAATAAACAAGTCTACCCGCATCAGGTTGACATTTGATGGACATCATGGTCAAAAAAATACCACTGTCGGCAAAGGTGCGGATAAAGCTTTCATTCAATTCGTAGAGGATATCTTTGGGCGCCAATTCGTCGCGAACCAATTTGCGCAACTCACTGCACACTCGGTTGACCACCAAGGCCGCAGCGATGCCGTGACCGGTGACGTCGATGACGGATAAGTAGACTTCGCCCTTACCATTTTCATAAATATCGGCGAAATCGCCACCCAGACCGATCATCGGTCGATAATACACATTCACCTGGAGCCAAGGATTGCAAAACTGTTCGGGCACCAGAGTGGTTTGCACCTGCCGAGCCAATTCCAAGTCCCGCTCCAACGCCTGACGCTGCATGTTGATCTTTTCTTCCTGTTCGCGCAACTTTACCAGCAATCGCCGACGTTCCAGCGCGTTTCTTACTTTGAGTCCCAATGCCTCTAAATGCATCGGTTTGGTGAGGTATTCATAGGCACCTCTGCGCATAGCATCGACAGCCGTGGCGATGGAACCGTAACCGGTGACAATCAACACTTGCGTCAAAGGATCCTTTTCCTTCGCTGCTTGCAACACCTCCAGGCCGGATACCCCAGCCATCTGCAAATCGGTGACAATGACATCAAATTTGTTTGCAGTTATTTTTTGTAAAGCTTGTTCGCCGCTCTCGGCTTCCTCCACCTGGTATTTTTCTCGCTGTAAAAACTGTGCGAACAGACGGCGGAGATTGGCTTCATCTTCGACGATCAGAATATGCGCCCATGTATCCTCTTTCAAACCCATCTCATCTATGGTTGTAACATCTATCATGAATCAGGTAAACGTCTCTAGGCTCTATTTAAGGCTTTCATCTTAACCCAGATAAAACGGAATTACATGTCGAATACTATTTCGCGGCTGAGAAATGGGTACGGAAGTACCCACTTCTAAAAAGATAAAACGGAACCAAATGTCGGATACTTTTTCATGGAGCATTCTCTTCGCCCACAAGAACTCTTACAGCCATCATGGTAATGTCATCCGATTGTGGTGCGCCTTTGGTGAACTGCTTCACATCGGCCACGATCTCATCCAGCAACTCTTTCACTCCTGCTCGGTGAAACTTTTTCAGAACCGCCTGCAATCGTTCTTCATCGTAGTCGATGTCGGCGGTGCTTTTGGCCTCGGTGACGCCATCGGTGAACATCAAGATCAGGTCATGTTTCTGCAGAGGAACTTTTTCTGATTGATAGATCATATCCGGCATCATGCCGAGGATGAGTCCGCCTGTCTCCAGACGCCGCCAGGAGCCATCGTCATGGATCAGATAAGGAGGATTATGACCGGCATTCACGTAGGTCAAGGATTGTTCGGCTAAATCGATTTCGGCGTAAAAGAAGGTGACGAATTTATCAAAGCTGGTGTTGGCATAGAGGAAATTATTGAGTTTGGCCACCATCGTTGGGATATCGCCATGGGCGGTGACCAAATTGCGCAAACCTGCGTGCAAACTGGACATCAGCAGTGAGGCTGGAATACCTTTTCCGGAGACATCGGCAATGGTCACAGCTATATGGTCATCATCCAATGGAATACAATCAAAGTAATCGCCACCCACTTGCCGGGAGGGAATATTTAATCCTTCCATTTCGACCTTCTCGTTCTTGGGGCATTCACGCGGCAACAAGCGTTGCTGAATATCCCGGGCAAAGTTGAGTTCTTCTTCGATTCTCTGCTTTTCCAAGGTCTCCTCGAATAGTCTGGCGTTTTCGATGGAGATCATCGCCAAATTACAGAGAGTGGTGAGGAACTCCACTTCGTCCTCTTTGAACTCTTGTTTGGTAATTTTCTCTCCGATGATGAGCACGCCTTTGGTCTTTTCCTGAATTTTCATGGGGACGACGATTTTCAGCTCTTCGGTCTTTAGAATGTTTAGATTGCGGGGCAGTTGATCTTTTTCGACCAAAAGCGGGCGATCGATTTTTGCCAGACTTTTCAGGAATCCCGGTCTCCGAAATGGCTGCAACTGGGGTTCATTGGTACGCAACCCCCGAGCCGTATACAACCGCAAACCGCCAGACTCTTGCAAAAAGACCAAACAGCGGCTGGTGACCAATTCGCCCATAATAGCGTAGATGAGCAATTGGATGATGCGTTCCTTATCGAGTGTGGCATTGAGTTCTTTGCCAATTTCGAATAGCGTATTGAGTTCTTGAATTTTTTTGTCCAATTGGCGATTGACCTGTTCCAGGCGTTGGTACATGATGGCATTTTGGATGGCCGAAGAAGCAAGCGCTGCCAGCGAAGTCAGGTATTCGATTTCACTGTCGGTATAGACGTTCCCCCCTGCTTTGCGTCCCAGCCCCATGAGTCCCACCATCTTCTGACCGCTCATAATGGGCAATAGCAGGATGATTTCCAGTTCCCGGAAAAAACTTGCATAGAGGCCGTCGTCATCGAGGAGGTTACGGGGCGATTTCACTTCGGTCAACGTTTGGTCGATGAAAACCTTTTTGCCGATCAATGCACGCGGCAGCCCTTTGACGACCGCCACCTCAAAAGCGTTGTTTTCATCTCCCACCAAAACCAATCCGCGGCTGATCATCATTCTGCCCATGGGCGTGAGCAACAGATTGTTGAGCACTAGGTTGAGATCCAATGAGGCATTCAAAACTTGCCCCATCTCAAACAAGGATTGCAGTTCGACCAACCGTTGATCCAGTTCCCGTTCGATGGTATTTTGATTGGAATCCATTATCCATCTCATCTGCTTTAAACCAGCAGCGAAGAGTCATCCCTGAAATTAATTGGTATGTACAATGTCGGAAGTTTTTCTATTGATGAAATATTTGACCATTTTCACCTGGTTGCATTTACCAGGTTGAATACTGTATGTCACTTCATCCATGAGGGTGCGCATCAAATATATCCCCAACCCGCCGACGTGGAGCTCGGCTAAATATTCTTTCATATTCGGCACTTTGACCTTCTCAGGATCAAAGCCTTTTCCGTGGTCGGTTACCACCAAAGTCAGTTTTTGATAATCCACCTGCACCGCCACATCCAACGTCTTATCCTTTGTCTCCGGCGTATAAGCATGTTTGATCACATTGGTACACGCCTCGTCTACCGCCAGTTCGATTTTACCGACATCCTCCTCGTCAAAACCGACCTTTTCCGCGACCTTACCGATGAAAAAACGAATCAGTTCGAGATTGTCGGTCTGGCTCGGGATTTTTAATCTATATTGTATTCTTGATTTTTGCGTCATAGGGCCCACCTAATTTGAATTCCAAGATGCTTCGCTGTTGAGAGCTGCTATTACCATTTCCTTTTCCCGTCAACATCGGCTTTGCCTTTAATGAGAAGGCTCTTTTTCTTGTCCGGAAGATTTCTGGAACATCAATATCGCTTCATCTGGACTATCAAAGATCTGATATATTGTGGGAAACCCTAACAAATCGAAGACTCGGTAAATTTTCGGAGACATGCTGCACATTTTGATATCGCCATTCTTGCTGCGCACTTCTTCGATGAATCCCATAAACACTCCCAGCCCAGCGCTAGAGATATAATTCAAATCCTTGAAATCCACCAAAATATTGACGCGACCTTCGTCGATCAATTTTTGGATGGCTTCTTCAAGCATGGGCGCTGTGTGGGCATCTAAGAACCCACCGATCTTCAAGACGGTATGGCTGCCGCTATCGTTGCGAGTAACGTGAAAGTTTTCCATCCATTTTCCTCCAAAAGCCTCTATGTTAAATCTTTTCATTCATCTTTAGAATAACCAGCGTCAAATCATCGTGAGGTTTGTTAGAGCCAACAAACTTTTTGATGTCGTCGATGAGTTTATTTTTTAATGTTCCCACAGGCAGATGATGAAAACTCGAAAACATTTGCTTCAGTCTTGTTTCGCCATACTCTTCCCCTCTACTATTCATCGCCTCTACCACCCCATCGGTGTAGAAAAGAAGCGTATCACCCGCTTGCAACTGCAGGTTCATCTCCTCAAGGGAATCTGCGAACAATTCGTGTTTATCAATTCCAAGGCCCATGCCATAGGGTTCCAGCACCTTGAGGCCGTTTTTTTCCGATGCCAGCAACACCGGCGGATGACCGGCGCGACAAAAGGTCAGCATACGCTGCTCGGTATCCAATATGCCATAAACGAGGCTGACAAAAGTATCCCTTTCCAGATTATTATAAAGAATTTCGTTTGCAGCAATTAAAAGTTTTTTCGCTGAGGAATAATTTTGCGCAAAAGCCTCCATGATCCCTTTCAATTCCGCCATGATGAATGCCGCCGACGAGCCTTTTCCGGAAACATCAGCCACCACCATGCCGATTCGCGATTGGCGTAAAGGGAAAAAATCATAATAATCCCCTCCCACTTCGTTGGCAGTGATGCATACAGCATCCACCTCTGCTTGGAACAGTGTCGGCATTTGCTTTGGCAACAGCTTCATCTGCGCTTCATGAGCGATACGCAATTCTTGCTCGAGGCGCTCTTTCACCAAAGATTCCTGCACCAGTCGGGTATTTTCAATGGCTACCACCACTTGCTCACCAAATGCGCGCAAGGTGTCAAGATCATCTTGCTCAAAACCGAATTCTATACGCTTGCCGACAAATAGACATCCTAACACTTTATCGGTTGTCACCAGAGGCGCGGCAATCAACGACTGAATATCGCTCTTCCAGATCAAAACAGGCAATTTAAAGGGGCTCCTTGATACATGGTTGATGAGCAGAGGTTCTCTGTGTTGAACTAACCATTGGGTCAACCGATCCTGGCCAGTGTGGTTGAGGTGATTTTTCTCGATTTCGGTCAGATTGTAGCAAGCCGCCAATTTCCATCTTTTACTAACAGGGTCGAACAGCTCCAGCCAACAGGTATCAGCTTCTGTTACCTCTCGCGCCAAGCGTACGATGATTTCAACCAATTTGTTAAAATCGAATTCAGAACTCACCGCACGACTCAGATGATGCAGCGAAGATAACTGTCGCATTTTCCGATCATAAACATGGGCAGTCGGTAGATGAAAAATCAAGGCGATGAAAACCATTGATAGATAAATGGAAAGGAACAGCATTCCCATGTCTACGAATCGCCCAAGCACAGGACTAAAAATGGCGGCAGGATTGTTTTCATGGAAACGCAAACAAAGCAGCCATTGAATGGGCACCAGAAGTAAACCACCCCAGAAAGTAGCGATCTTTTGTTTTCTATTCAGATAATTGAGCCAACTGACTCGGAAGGAATTGATCACCATGAGATTGATGATCAAAAACAGCGCCACCCGACCTATGGTGCCATGACCAATGCCATAAGAAAAGCGCGATACCACATCGTCGAGGTTGAAGATACTGGCCGTGGCATAGAGAACAATGCCCATCATCAACAAGAAAAAGTTGAGGGCTGTATTTCTTTTCTGCTTGATAAATATCAGATTACGCAGCGTACCCAGCACTACCAGTACAAAAATACCCGAGAATAATGCCCAAACGACGATGATCAAATATCGGGAAAAGTGGTTATACAACGAAAAATTATCTTCATTCTGTAAACGTTCACGAATGATATCCAGATTGGAAATCAACAGCAATGAATAGGCGAACAAAATGAGGAAAAAGAGGGAGCGCAAACCGCGCAAAACATTGCGATCAGAAGCCCATTTCTGCCAATAGATGATGGGCAGGGAAAGCATGATGCTGAGGATAATGAAACCTTCGCGCGTATAATAAACCGCATTGGCCGATAACAAACCGGAAATCACATTGAGATCAAGGGTGATGGCCGCTAACAAGAGTCCCAACGGCAACAATAGCGAGAGACCACTGATATTTTTTATTTTCGTTAACATTCTATTTTATAATTAGGTTAACAGCGCTACCATTCGCCTTGGATAGCGCCGCATGTTTAATTGCTTTGTTGGCGGATCATCCGTCAAGCCGACACCTTTTCCCTTCCATGAAACCATGATGAATATCCAGCACGATCAACCTACCATCCAATTCCATTCTCATTGCCTGATCAATGATATTCCACCGCGATAGAAACGGGCAGATAGAATCGTCCGATCATAGTAATCTCCTGACCATCGGGGGATACCCGAAAAAGGCCGTAATGATCATATCCGGCATCACCTACAAAACACGAACCATCGTACTCATTGGCTGCCACACACAGGGGATAGGAAAAAGCACTTAACGACCAGAGAATTCTTCCGTTTTGATCGATTTTTATCAATTTGGACGGTTCGCCCCATCTTTCCCAGTCGATCGCCCACAGACATCGATTTTGATGATCATAGGCTAAAAGGGAGACGTAATAAAATGGTTCTACCTTCAAGCCAGTGGGCGCTCCCCTGTGATCACACTGAATGATGGCCGAGCTATCCGCCACCCAGAAAGTGCGGGTATGAGGAACATAGACAAGATCCATCGGCCGCGTGAATAACCGCTCCGTAACAGTCAATCTTCTGCCTGCCAGATCGAACGCTTTCAGGGTGCCATCGCCACCATCCAAGACCCAGCAGATGCCACTGTTGTTGGGGGAAACGATGGCTCTTGGCTCTTCAAGTAGAGGAGTAGTCGCACCGAGGGCACCGTAAGAATCGAGCCTCGTTAATCTGCCGGGATTTTTTTGCGCGATCCACACATCCAGCATGGTGGTGTCGACGCAGATATCCACTACCGACTCCATATTAGGTCTCGCAGCGGTGATCTCACCGAATCGATTGATTTTCAACACCTGTTTTTCATATCTAACTGCCACCCAAACAGAACGCTCCTTTGAGCTGACATCGATGACCTGGGGATAATAAAGAGCACCAAACCGCATGATTTCTGTTTGCAGGTCATGAGTCAAACAGACCACACTGCCGGCTTGATAGTCGGATACCCATGTAAAAGTCGGGCCTGGGGTACAATGAACCGTATTCGATGGAGCGGACTCATACCCATCGACCTGGGCGGTTACGTAATATTCGTAACGAATACCATATTGTACGGCATCGTCTACATAAGATGACGTCAAAGTTTGGCCAATACGGGTAAAAATACTATCATCGTTTGTTTTGCGATAAATATTGATGGCCTGGAGATCTTTGAAAGCAATGGCATCCCATCGAAGATACACTTTTCTCTCCATCGCATAAGCGGTCAACCCTGTGGGCCGGCCCTGTGTATTCGGATTGCGCGGATCAAGAGGATTGCTCCGCTCGCGATCGGAACAGGCCAGAAATATTATCCCGACGATCATTCCGATTATAATACGCAGTTGGAATATTTTCAGTTTCATATTCCGCTCGATAACCTCTTTTAATTCCTAAAATAAGCAAATCACATGATCAATGCAAGATAAATATCAACAATTGGCCAGGAGGTAACCCTGTCTCATGGAAAAAATTTTATCATGTCACCCGTTCCGGGTTGTATGCTTATTTTTGATTTGGCTATAATTATTTCACGCCTTCGGCGTTTTGGTATTTTATTTTCACCGCAGAGCGGCAAGCCATGCGTTCCCACATGGCCGTGGGAGCGAGACAAAAAAATAAAAATAATTGGCAAGGAGACGTCCCTGACGACGTCCGCAGGGGTGAGGAATCTCTGCGTTTTTTTCTTTCGCCTTGTTGTAAGCTCTGTGCTCTCTGTGGCCTCTGTGTGAGAAAAAAGCGGTGCTAAGGCGACCCACGCCAAAATTTACGCTCCGATATTTTATCATGTCACCCGTTCCGGGTTGATCGCCTATTAATTCTTTTGCTATAATTATTTCACGCCTTCGGCGTTTTGGTATTTTATTTTCACCGCAGAGCGGCTGGCCATGCGTTCCCACAAGGTAAAACGGCGGGCAAGAATGCCCGCCCTCCAATTTGTCCTCCCAATAAAACCATGGGAACGAGATTAAAAAAATGTATTGATGAAGTTGGGTTGGGAATTTCTTGAAAGAGTACCTCCGAAGAATTATTACCAATTTTTAGAGGTTAGCAGAGAATTACAACCCGAGACTGATGCAAAATTTTTACATTGCCTCCCAACATCTGTAAACTACTTTGAACAAAAACTGGCCCTTAAGAAATATTAAAAATACATCATCCTTCAAAAAAAATCTAAATGAATCTTGGATTTTCTCAACTCCTCTATTTGCATTCCCCTCTCACCATCCGCTGCCGAAAGATCATGACTCAAGAGCGGCGGTCGGCAGAGAATTGTCGCACCCGAGGGCCGTATTCGGCTGCTTTCAAGATCGCTTCCACCATGCCCTCAGCATGGGCTTCGTTGCGTCCAGCGATATCGAAGGCCGTGCCATGATCGACGGACGTACGTAAAAATGGCAATCCCATCGTCAGACTGATGGTGCGGTGAAAATCATAAGTTTTTGCGGCAATATGGCCTTGATCGTGATACAAAGAGAGCACCGCATCGTAATGGCCTTGTAAACAGCGGGCAAAAACGGCATCCGCAGGGATGGGGCCGACCGCATCGATGCCCTTGTCGCGTACCGCAGCCACAGCCGGCGCCAGGACTCGAGGCTCTTCGTCACCGAAAAGTCCATCCTCACCAGCATGCGGATTCAGCGCCGCCAGAGCTACCTTTGGCTTTTCGAAACCCAACTGTCTCATCGCCAGATGACATCGTTGAAGTCCTGTTTTTACGAGTTCTACGTTTAGCGTATCAGCAACACGGCGCAAGGGGATATGGCGTGTGAGGAAGAAGATACGCAATCTCTCTACCATGAAAAGCGTCATCGGGTCAGTCACTCCTGCGAAATGCGCCAACATGGCCGTGTGGTCGATGAAGGGCACCCTACCAGCTTGCAGAGACAGTTTGTTGATGGGCGCCGTTGCCAAGGCTGTGATCCAGCCGCGCTGGCACCATTCACAAGCTGCTTGCACATAGGCAAATGCTGCCTGACCACATCTACCATCCACCTGTCCCAAGGGCGCCGGTTGTTCCATAATCTGGCTTGGTACCAAATAGACCCCCCCAATGTGGTCTAAAGATTCTCCATTTGCAATAGAGTGATAGTTCAAGGACAAGCCTGTTATCAGCTCAGCCTGGTGGACGACGACTTTATCCGCAAATAGCACAAGGGTTGCTGCCGCCTGTACTCTTTTATCTTGTAATGCCTTCAGTACGATCTCAGGGCCGATGCCAGCCGGATCTCCTATGGTGATACCAATAATCGGTTTTCTCATTGTGCCATAGTATCCTTGTAATTATTGCCAACAGTCTCATCGCCTTCACTGCTAAGGATTTTATCCTGTAAAAGGGCGATGCCATTTAAAATATCCTCGACACTGGCTTTGTGATGAATCTCGAGGATGGGAATCATTTCATCGTTGATGAATGGCTTGAGAATAGAAAAATTGAAACTCCCTTGTCCAGGGGCCAGATGGTCTTCTAATTGGTGAACATCGTGTATATGAAAACCGGCCAGATGGCGCTGCCACCGCCTCAGGTAATCGCGCTGGTGATCGAAAATTTGCAATCGATGATAAATTTCCGCATGGCCGATGTCGTGCCAGTAGCGTATCTGGCCGCCGGCGAACTCGCGAAACAAAATTTCGAATTCGTCGGCAAATGGCAGTTGATTGATACGATAGCGGTTTTCCGCGCCGATGAGTACACCCAGTCTATAGGCCTCCGCATGAACCGCATCCAATGAGCGCAGCAACTGGGATAGATGTTTGTCGGCCACCTGCGCGCGCTGGGCGAATATGTGGTCGAGCCATTGTTTGAAAGCATCAGTTTGTAATAGTCCTTTGTGGTAATACTCGAACAGCTCATCCATCTTAAACGCCATGGGAATGTTGCCAAGATGAAAGACCACCAGTCGTGCCTCAAGGTCAGCAGCCAGCTGTAAGGTCTTTTTGCTGTATTTCACCGCTAATTTTCTCTCATCTTCGTCGAGAGAAGCGATATTGAGGATGGAGGCCGAATCAGCTTTACTGAATCCTTCTGGCAAAGGGCAATAGTTATGAACTGTGAGCACTCGAAATTCGCTGGGACGCAACCGCGGCCGCATCTGCTTGAGCATGGTAGCTGTCACGCGATAATCGATTTCGAGAACATTCAGACCGAGGGTTGCCATTCGATCTAACAACGCATTACCATCATCGGTTTCATTGGACTGCCAAGCAGTGGAAATGCCAAGATTCATAGAGTAAGCAAAATTCCTTTCTCAATAATCTTATCCTAACTAATTTCAAAATTATCAATTAATTATAAAAATTACAAATTAAGTGGTCGCCTCCCTGACGCCCCTCGACATGACACGGTAAGGGTTTTCACACCGTCTCTAAGGATTGAACAACCGCCTCGGGTGTCAATATAACTTTTTAGAAAACCTCTCAACATGCAGGAGGATTTGAAAAGCTATGCTCCTCTGATTACCGAATCATTGATGCCCCATATACCTTCGCAATTGCTCGGCGTAATACCGTAGCTTGGCATCTACACGGCCATACACTGAGTTCGAGGGATATTTGCCAGCGGCATTTCGTTTGCCGGCTGGCACGCCGGTGAGAATTTCGATGCCATCTTCCACCCTATCCACAGGGTAAACGGCAAAGAGGCCGTCTTTAGCTGCCTGCACTACCTCGTTACTGAGCATCAGATCGGGCACATTACGGCGCGGGATCAGCACCCCTTGGGTACCGGTAAGGCCTTGGGCTTTGCAAATGGCAAAGAACCCCTCGATCTTTTCGTTAACGCCACCGATGGGCTGGATCTCGCCATTTTGATTGATGGATCCAGTCACGGCCAAATCCTGGCGGATGGGCAAATCAGCCAAACGCGATAAAATGGCATAGATTTCGGCTGAGGAGGCGCTGTCGCCTTCGACGCCGCTATAGGACTGCTCGAAACAGATACTGGCATTGATGGATAGGGGTTTATCTTGGGCGAATTTGCTCTGCAAATAGCCACTGAGGATGAGCACGCCCTTATCATGGGTAGGTCCGCTTAATGCGGCTTCCCGTTCGATATTGATGATGCCTTCTTGCCCCATGGCCACCTGTGCAGTGATGCGCGTGGGTTGGCCGAAAAAATAATCGCCCACTCCCACCACTGAGAGGCCATTCACCTGGCCGACCTTTGCACCTTTGGTGTCGATGAGAATGGTGCCCTCCTTGATCATTTCCTGAATTTTCTCCTCGACCAGGTTACGTCGCTGGATGCTCTCTTGTAAAGCTTTTTCGACGTGTTTAGCCTGAACCATGGGGGCGTTTTCTTCTGTGGCGTAAAAATGGGCCTCGCGCAGCAAATCGGAAATGCGTGAAAAGCGAGTGCTGAGTTTGTTTTGCCGACCGGCGATACGCACACCATATTCGGCTATTTCGGCAACCGCCGTGTGATCGAATGGCAAGAGTTTTTCCTCATCACAGATCATTTTGATGAATTCGGCGTATTTGAGCAAATTGACGGCGTCGTTGGGCATAACCGAATCGAATTCGGCCTTGATGCGGAATATCTTTCGGAAATCTTCATCGGCCAGGTAGAGCAACTGATAGAGATAGGGGTCGCCGATCATGATCACTTTGACGTTGACAGGGATGGGTTCTGGTTTGAGGGCTGTCATCGCGAACATCATATAAGGATCAAAGGCGGTAATTTCTGTGGCGCGATTTTTCAACACCCGTTTGAGGGTAGTATAGACGCCTGGCTCGAGCAACACATCCAAGGCGTTGAGTACCAGATAGCCGCCGTTAGCCATCAATAACGAGCCGGCGCGGATGCGGGTGAAATCGGTGCGCCATTGGCCGCGGCTATCCATGACGCGTTCGATAGTGCCAAAAAGCTTGCTAAAGGACGGCGAATGTTCAAAGATCACCGGCGCACGATCTTTGTCAGAGTTGTCCACCAACAAATTGACGCGATACTCCAGCAACCCATTGGCCGTTGCCGAACGCCGACGTCGACTGCTATGTTCGGCTTCCTCGCCATCGGTACGTTCATGAAAAAGGTCGAGGTTCTCCAGCACACTCTGTAACACCGCGTCCAAGTACTCAACAACTTTGGGATTGGGGAACTGGTTTTTTATTTCCGCCAGGTGTTCTTCCACCGCAGGTTTGATGATGTTGTGATCCAGCTCGGCCAACTTTTGTTTTTTCTCCCGCTGCAGTTTTTGTCCTTCCTTGAAAATATTGGCTAATTCCTTGTTGAGCTCGGCATATTTTTTCGATAATTCTTCCACCTCTTTTTCGCTAATAGTGCCATTTTTGACCATTTCGGCCATGGTTTCAAAAGTCACCGGTTGTCCATTGATGACCGGCAACACGTCGGGCTTGGTGAATGGCCCCACCTGGATTTGCACCAGGGCAAAATTTTTATCTTTGGCCTTTTTTTCAAAGTTTTGCAGCAGGGCATTTTGTTTTTGGTTATACTCTTCGATCAGTGCTTCTCGTTGGTTGCGCGCTTTTTCGCTCTCCAAAATTTGCGGTATGATGATACGCATTTGCTCGACGAAATCGTCCATGGTCTTTCTCAATTTGGCGCCCTGTCCGGCTGGCAAGAGAATGGCAATGGGCATATCGGGATTGCGAAAGTTGTTGACATAGCAAATATCATCCGGCACCGGTTTTTTAAAGCGTTCATCTTTGAGTAAAAAACGCACGGTGGTAGAACGACCGGTGCCCGAAGCGCCGGCGATGAAAATATTATAGCCAGAATATTCCATTTCCAACCCCAGCGTTAACGCACGCACGGCGCGATTTTGGCCGAGAATAGTCGGAAAAGTATCCAAATCATCGGTGGAAGTAAACGATGACGCCAGCTCATCGCACTGCCAGCGCAGTTTTTCAATCGGCACTTGTTCATATTGCTTTCTCATGATCGCTCCTATCATATTTCACATATGGATAACTAACGTTTATCTTAAAAGATGGTTCTATGACAGCCCATTAGCTCTGAGATAGGTTTGGATTTGTTAAAAGTCACCGATCTCACAGCTCCATGTTTCAGATAATTTTATTCCCCTGCTGGATTGAGTTGCGTTAAAGTACCAGATTTGCTGGAAAAATTCGCATATTCCCAATGCTCTCATTCCAAGGCCAGATCGAGTTGCGCTAAACGTTTTCGCTCTGCGACCAAGGCTTGATATTCGGCCAGGAGGGCACGGGCGAGGTCACGATCGGCTTGCATTCGTCGCCGCAAATCGTCGATCTGCTTATCCAATTGACTGATGCGAATCGCATTCAAACAATCAAAACAGTATCGCTCCGGGTTGGTGATGAGTTTTTTCTTGCTTTGCAGCAATTGCGTGAGACGCTTGGCTATGAACGGATCTTCGATCTGCACAAGATACCTTTGCGGATCAAATTCAATACCCTCAAGATGGTCGATTTCGAATTGTTCGAAAATAGCGCGAATTTCGGGATGTACCAGTTCATCGGCACGAATGGCGCTGAGGATGGTGGAAATGAACGGTGGATGCGAAAATGCGACTTCCAGCAACCCCAATTCTGCAGCACCTCGTTTCCCTTGAAAGAAATCACTCCCGACAGATGAAGGAGGGCTCTCTTCTCCTTTAACGAACAAACGTTGGCGACGTTCCAATCGCCGTACCTCGGTCCACAATACCGCTTCTTCAAGGCGTAATTTTTCTGCCAATTCGCGCACGACGTACGATTTCTGGATAGGATCCGCAATTTTGGCCACCGAGGCCAATAGATCGCGCGTCGCTTCTGCTTTTTGGCTGGGGGTATGGAGCATGCCTTTTTCCTCCAGGAGCCGAATTCGATAATCCAGCAATGATTCAGCAGCGGCGATATTGGCCTGCATCACTGTAGAGCCGTTGTTACGCACAAAGGAATCTGGATCCTGGCCTGCTGGCATCCGGCAGATACGTACATCAAAACCGCTGGTCAAGAGAATATCAGCCCCTCGCAGCGTTGCCGCCGCCCCAGCGGAATCGCTATCGTACAAAAGTACGGCATTAGCGGTGTATCGACGCAACAAATGGGCATGTTCTTCGGTCATAGAAGTGCCTGCCGTAGCCACAACATTGGTAACACCCGCCTGATGTAATGAGATGAAATCGGTGTAGCCTTCGACGATGATCACCTGATTCTTCTGCCGCACCGACTCCCGCGTCATGTGCAAACCATAGAGCACATAACGCTTCTGATAGACCTCCGTCTCAGGCGAGTTGATGTACTTGGGAGAATTGTCTTCTACTATACGGCGGGCCCCGAATCCAATGACTTGTTTACTAAGATTGTATATGGCAAAGGTAATGCGTCCGCGAAAGCGATCATAGTATTCACCGCTCTCGTTTCTCAGAACCAACCCAGCCTTGAAAATAATTTCGGGGTTCAGTGCTTTTTCCACGGCGAATTTGAGCAAGCTATCCCGTTTGTTGGGGCTGTAACCGATGCCATAGGTCAGCCACGCCTCTGGTAACAATCCGCGACGTTGCAGATAGTTCCGCGCCGCCTCCGCTTCCAATGACTCCTGCAAAGTTTTCTGAAAATACTCGTTGGCCAAATTGTTGGCAAAAAATAACGCCTCCTTTTCCTGAAGATTAGATGCATCTTCATGTTCTTCTGGTATCGCTATACCCGCTGCTTTGGCCAACAGGCGGACTGCCTCTGGAAACGTGAGACGCTCCATGCGCATGATGAAATTAAAGACATTACCACCCGCACCACAACCAAAACAATGAAAAATTTGCATTTCGGGATTGACACTAAACGACGGCGTCTTTTCCGAATGAAAGGGACACAACCCGAAATAATTCTTGCCGCGTCGTTGCAAGGTAAGATAACCAGAAACGACCTCGACAATATCGCTGGCCAACCGCACCTGTTCAATTTTATCTTGAGGGATAGACATATACGTTGGGTATTCTATGCCTCCATTCGATGATCTCTGATGGTATTAATTGTCTTTTGGCACCGACCTCCTCTGCACCCAATAGTGGGTTGAGGAAAGCTTTTAAGCATCGCTTTCATTGAAGCTCAGATTATGAGATGGACAGGGGTATTCGGAATATATCCTGACCTTACCAAAGTCTTTTATTGTCCTTTGTGAGAGGCTGACTTTTTTTCAATCTTTGTCAAAAATAACTTGACTTTTAATCTATTTCTTGTTATGATTTTTCGCAAAGTTGAACAAACCAGAGGAGAAACGCATCGTGAAAAGAACACTACCTTATCTCTTGGAACAGAGCACCGAAAAATACGGCGACAACATCCTGATGTGGGAGAAGAAGGATACTGCCTATGTGGGCAGCACCTATCGAGAAATTCGCGATCAGGTGCATCTTTTTGCCGCCGGTCTGATGAGCATGGGCATTCAAAAGGGAGACCGCCTGGCGTTGATCTCTGAAGGCCGAAACCACTGGGTCATCGCCGAGCTCGGTATTCTCTACACGGGGGCAATCAATGTGCCCATCTCAGTCAAAGTAGATGAACTCAGCGATCTCAAATTCCGCTTGGCTCATTCGGGATGTCGCATGGCTGTGGTCTCCGGAAACCAAGCCCACAAAGTGCGCGCCGTTAAAAATGACCTCCCAGAGCTGGAAAAGATCATCTGTTTCGACGACACTGGGCATTACGACGCTGATGAGATAACATTACAAAATCTCTTGCAAAAAGGCAAGGATTATCTCCAAGCCAATCAACGACTTTTTACCGAAACCTGGCAATCGGTAGAAGAGAACGACCCTGCCAATATCTGTTACACTTCTGGCACAACGGCCGATCCCAAAGGCATCATCCTGACGCATCGTAATTATACAGCGAATGTCGAACAAGCCTCGGCGATGATGCCCATACCGGAGTGGTATGTATCGCTGCTCATCCTTCCCTGGGATCATTCGTTTGCTCATACCGCCGGTATTTACACTTTGATGAAAAATGGCGCCTCCATGGCTTCGGTGCAAGTGGGGAAAACGCCCATGGAGACCCTGAAAAACATTCCCATCAACATCAAAGAAATTCGGCCAGTGTTTTTATTAAGCGTTCCGGCATTGGCGCAAAATTTTCGTAAAAACATCGAAAAGAGTATCCGCCAAAAAGGGCCCAAGGTGGAAGCCCTGTTTCAAAAAGCGCTACAAACTGCATACAAGTATAATGGCGAAGGCTATAATCGAGGCAGAGGGTTACGAAAATTGCATAAACCTCTTTATATGCTCTATGATAAGATTCTCTTTAAAAAGATTCGTGAGGGATTCGGTGGCCGTTTGGAGTTCTTCATCGGCGGCGGAGCGTTGTTGGATATCGAATTGCAGCGATTCTTTTATGCCATAGGCATACCTATGTTACAAGGATATGGACTCACCGAAGCCGCGCCTATCATCTCTGCGAACGTGCCAGCCTGCCATAAATTGGGGTCATCGGGAAAAGTGGTGCCAAATCTGGAACTGAAAATATGCAACGAAAAAGGTGAAGAGCTGCCGGTTGGTGAAAAGGGGGAAATCGTTGTGCGCGGAGAAAACGTCATGCAAGGTTATTGGCGTAATGAGAAAGCGACACGAGAAACCCTGCGCGATGGTTGGCTCTACACCGGCGATATCGGTTATTTGGATAAAGACGGCTTTCTTTATGTTCTCGGACGCGAAAAAAGCCTGCTCATTAGCAATGATGGCGAAAAATATAGCCCCGAAGGCATCGAAGAGATGATCACCGCACATTCCGAATATATCGATCAAATGATGCTCTACAACAATCAGTCGCCTTACACGGTCGCCCTAATAGTCCCGAACAAAGAGGCTCTGCTGCGTTGGGCCAAAGCCAACCATCTGTCTTTAAAGACCGAGACTGGCCAACGAGAGGCGCTCAAATTGTTGGAAGGAGAAATCGCTGCTTATCGTGAGGGAGGGGCGCGGGCTGGCATGTTCCCCAGCAAATGGTTACCAGCGGCCATCGCCGTTTTGGGCGAAGGTTTTACCGAGCAAAATCGCTTTCTCAACAGCACCCTCAAGATGGTGCGCAGCCGCATCGTCGAATATTACAAAACGCGAATCGATTATCTATACACGCCAGAAGCAAAGGACATCTGCAATAAGCAAAATATGACGATCATTTCGCGTTTGGAGGAGTGAAAAGATAAGGCTGTTTGATAGAGTAGGCATTCCATCCTCAGAGTTTCGAGTTAGCAACGCGTTTTTTCCTGAGCTCTCAGGAGTGTCATGATCGTGCTTTCTGGTTAAAACTCGTACCCTGTAAGTGACAAAAATAGATTTCTCGTCATCTGGTCACTTTCCATGGATTTTTGGGGCGAGAGGTAGTTGCAATTTTTCGGACTTTTAATAATTCCATAACACCTGAAAAATAACACGAGGGTGCTCTGCACCAGCCCCTACAGCCGCAGGCGATTTTGGCCGGTGGAGGAAGCAGACCCCTCGATTCTCTGATGGTTTCATACACTTTTTACGGCCAGTTTCCAGAACAATGGGTCTGTTATTCATGGACCCGATTTTTCCGGGTAGCCGCGAGAAGAGTTGCTCGGCTTTATGAGAAACAAGACCGTGTCCGTCCTGACCTGACCGATGACACTCCGTCGTCGTTTTAGGGGGGAAGGATAAAGCTGGCTTTCATGGACCAAGCGTCGCCCAATACCCGCAGGGTTGTGATTTACGCCCTCTTGAATAATAGTAAAATCGCCCTGATGATATTCGCAGCGACCGTGAGCTTTGCCATGTTGCCATTTTTTTGAAAGCGGAAGTGGCAGAGCGGCTAATATAAAAAGCGAAACTGCAGAAAGGAAAAATCTCCGCATCGGCAGGCTGTCGTCCCTGACACAGGTGAGGGCGTCGTCAGCGACGACTTTTTGCCATAATAAAATATTTTATAAAGAAAAATCCCTCTGCATCGGCAAGCCTGTGTCTCTGATTTCGGTAGGCCTGGGTCCCTGATTTTTTTTAACATGCATCCCTGATTTCGGCAGGCCTGCGTCCCTGATTTCGTCAAGCTTGCATCCCTGATTTCGGCAGGCCTGCGTCCC
>FWPV01003339.1_pt1 | contig 36616 bp, 23 predicted proteins | sample 2228371 | NCBI WGS metagenome assembly FWPV01 (sample SAMEA103939776, study PRJEB20133) | metagenome | reverse complement strand
TCAAGCTGAGAATTGCTTCAAAAAATTGCGGCCAAAAAAGGGCACGATAACCTCCAAGAAAAAATCCCTGCATAATTTTGCAGGGATTGGAAGAAAAGCAAAGCATAATCGATTTTCCTTTTTACCGGCGTTTGAATGAAAGATTATGCCACAAATAAAAGCCCGAAAGTCACGCTTTTAAGAGTGCCTACTTATTTGCTCCTGTTAATTTGTCAAAGAAAAGTTTGTTGTGACTGTTATTTTTACCTATGTGGCCAGAAAGTAAGTGTGCCAGGCTGCCAGGATGAAAACGCTTTCACGTGGCCATCCCAGAAAAGAATGTTGCTGTTTCCGTTATGAGGTCCTGGGAAGAGTAGCCAGCAAGCTTTCGGCCTAGGTATGTTTGCATCATCCATGTTAGCTGGCGCATAAGCCAAATCGTGGTAAGAAGTATTTGGATCGTAAGAAGTATTGCCTTCCATTTGCCCGCCAGCCCTTCCATCGGCATCGCCGTTTGAATTGTTGCTATTTCCACTGAGGAAATGATTTTCATTTAAAGGATTGATCTTATAGGCCGGGTTACCAGTACCGGGGCAATCGAAAATAGCTATTGTTTTGCTCGGACGAACAGGATCGCCTTTTATTTCAAGATTGCCGTTCAGAGAGTATGAAAAGTTTACTTTAGAGGAAGGGCATTTATAAAGAGCTACTTTCTTGTGATATTTCCAAAAGAGCTCGCTCCATCCTCGCAAGCCGGCTTTGGCTGGCTTGCCCCAAGTGGCCGCGAATGACAAATCAGCTGGCATTGCCCTATTCCAATCGTCCAAATACATGCGCATTGCGTCGCCGAGCTGTTTGAGGTTGGACGCACAGGTGGCACTCTTAGCGGTATTCATAGCATTTTTGAAAACAGGGAACAAAATAGCTGCCAGTATTGCAATAATTGCAATTACAACCAGCAGCTCGATTAGCGTAAATCCTAAACGCCGGTTTTTCATTTTCAGTGACCTCACTTTCCTTCAAATATCTAAAAATAAATAGCAAATCAATTAGCTATTCATGGAAATATCTATTTTAATGATGGCTTAGAAAAATCGTTTTGTCAATACGTATTTTCGGTTTTTTTGTTCCGATTTTAGAGTTATATTTCACAATATACATCGCAAATACAGTCTTTGGTCATAATAGGCACTTTATTACCTTCAATTTTGTTACCATTGATCATTAATCTCATATTTTGCTTGTTATTCGATTTATTAATTACTTTTACTCTATATTTACAGCCTCTAAAATACCTGACTGCTTCATAACCATTCCAAGCTGACGGCAAGCACGGATCAATCCTCAATCCGTGATATTCAGGGCGAATTCCCAATATATAGTCTATTCCATCGCGCAGCATCCAAGCCGCCGAACCTGTTAGCCAAGAATGGCTTGCCTGCCCGAATGTGGGATGTTCTGGGCTTGTGACATATTCCGAATAACAGTACGGCTCCATTTTATACAAATCCGGGTCTTCGGCTTGGATCATAGGGAGAGTTTTTTTATAGTATTCGAAAGCCCTGTCACTGTTGCCGAGTAGGCATTCAGCTAAGATTGCCCAGGAAACCACGTGGTTAAAAATCGAGCCGTTTTCTTTTTTCCCCGGCACGCAACGAGTTGCGAGCCCTATTCCCGGGTCAAGCTTCCTGTATGCTGGAGAAAGGATTTTGGGACCACGAGGCGTGTTTAATAGCTTGTAAGCTGAATCCATAGCAATTCGAGCTCTTTCTTTGCTGGCGATTCCGGATATGACCGCCCAGCTTTGCGCGTTCATAAAGATTTTGCCTTCCTCGTTACTGGCAGACCCAATCACTCCTCCATCGTCCCGAGTTCCGCGTATGTACCATTCGCCGTCCCAGCAATATTTGTTAACGGCATCGGCAATTTTTTGGTAAGCATCCCTGTACTTTGCCGCGGTAAAATCGTCGTTAATCAAATCCAAAAGTTCAGCAGTTTCTCTTAAAACAAAACATAAAAACTCTGCAACCCAAACACTTTCACCAATTCCTTTCCTGCCTACATAGTCAAGAGTATCGTTCCAATCTCCTGGACCAAACTTCGGCAGGTGTCTTTCAGTAAGGTTGCTAAGGGGATAGTCTATCGCTTTTTTTAGGTGTTCAATTACTGGGCCTTCGCCTTCGTCCTGATATGCAACTGTTTCGTACAAAAAATCGAAATCGCCTGTTTCTTTTAAATAGTTGACAATGGCGAAAGGCAGCCATAAAGGGGTATCTGAATGGCCGGTTTTCTCACCTTGTCCAGTAAGTTTGAAGTAGTTGTGAAGCGTGCTACCGTCCTTGAACTGATGCGAGAGAACTTCCAAAAGCCTTTCCTTGACAGCATCTGGGGTAGAGAGCAAAGGACCCATCATATCCTGGCACTGGTCGCGGATGCCTGTGCCGAAAAGCAATCCGCCGTGATAGTAACCCGCATTACGGGCCATATTGAAAGTTACCCAAGACTGGCGTTTGCCCCAAATATTCAGCATGAGGTTTGTTTCCCTGTGCGGAGTTTCAACCTGCACCGAAGCTAGGTATAAATCCCACCAGTGTTTCAATTCATTCAGGGCTCGATCAGCCACTGCTAATTTTCTCCACTTGTGTATAACTTCGCGGATATTGCCGATACCTTCCGCTACAGGAGAAACTCCCATCAAAACGACGAATTCGGTTTTTTGGCCAGGTAGCAGTATAAGTTCACTTTGCAAAGCTGCACATGCATCTCCTGCCGTTATTTCCGTATTACGCAATCGGCCTTCTTCTATTGCTAAGGGATCTGATTCGGACCTCCATTTGCCGATAAACTCATCTTTACTGCTATCCCATCCAATTATCGGCAAATCGGTGGTAAAAAAGACATACTGGTCCCAAGCTTGATTAGGCTGTTTTACCGTGGCCGTGTGATAAGTTACCCAATAGTTTTTAGTGGCGACAATAGCAGCAATTTCACGATCAAAGTTCACGATATTGAAGTGCTGGTCATTCGGCTGATTTATCAAGTCCACAAGCGCGTGGCCTAAACAAAGTTCTACATAGGGAAATATTCCCAATTTGACATCAATTCTTGAATTGTTCGTCAAGGAGCATTTCCAGATTTCCAGGTTAGCATCTAACGGGACAAAGTAAGTGACTTCGCCTGCAATCTCTCTGTATTCGGTTTTTATTGTCGTATAACCCATTCCGTGCCGACATTCATATTTTCCGAAGCGTGTGGGGGTTGGCTGCCAAGAAAGCGACCAATATTCGCCTGATCGCTCGTCCCGAATATAAACGTAGCGCCCTGGCCTATCCCATGGCAAGCAATTATATCTGAATCGAGTAATCCGCGAATCGCGAGGATCCATCCAGTAACTATAGCCGCCGCCGGTATTTGAAACTAGGCCGGTATATTTTCCATTTGAAATATAGTTAACCCAAGGGGCTGGGGTATCTGGACGTGTGATAATAAATTCTTTGCCGTCTTCCGAGAAATGTGCATATTCTTCAAGACCCATAAACAACGCTCCTCTATAGCGATCGTTCAGAATCAGCTTTTTGTCTGTCTGGTTAAAGCCTTTGGGCATTATTCCCTTCAAAACCGGCAATTATCACGACGCGAAGGGCACTTGTATTGCAGGGTTTATTCATAGAGGCGCGGTTTTTCGGAAAAGAGCAATGAAAGTGATATCGGCGACAATCCTAGCAGCGGTCATTGCAGCAACTAAGGTTTATGCAGTTGCGTCATCGGTAGGATACCGGTGGGAGATAATCGACGGCATAGGGATTCATTGCGTCGTTATAAACTTGAGCGATCCGAATGTCAGGATCACGCCCGCAATAGCAGAAAAAGGTCGAGGTAGCAGTGAAAGTTGTGGATCTTTTATACGCAGGACAAATCCGACTGCGGCAATTACCGGGACCTTTTTCGATACAAAAAGCTTTGTTCCAGTGGGAGATATATGCATTGGCGGCGTTATGCTACATCAAGGGCACCTCAACAAAGGAATATGCGTTAGCAAAGAAAATAAAGTGAAGTTTATGGAGAGAGGGTTTATTTTTTCGTGGCCAGAGAATGGAAATGTCTTGTGCAGTGGTCCGCGGCTACTGACTGATGGAAAAGTCACTTTGGATCCTAAAACGGAAGGTTTTCGTGATCCCGGACTATTCAAGAAATCGAGGCGCGCCGCACTGGGAGTGACGAAGGAGAATAAACTGATATTAGCAACGGTCAACACTCCTGTTTATCTGAGCACACTAGCCAAAATGCTGCAGAAAGTTGGATGTGTTGATGCAATCAATCTTGACGGCGGCACATCGTCAGCTCTTTATTACCGGGGCAAAATGCTGACGAATCCTGGGCGCCGCTTAACCAACATGCTGCTCGTCTACGATGAACGCTCTCTTTATGAGCAGCATTTCGTCCAACTCGCCCCAACCTGGTTTAAAAACCAGGAAGTGCAACACAACGCAATAGCACGGGGATTAACGCCCGTGCCTTAAGCCGCAAGTCAAGCGGCTCAGAAGCACTGGTCCGCTGGGACGGATCAGGCATTCAAAAACAGTGCCGGCGGTACCCGCCATCCTCCGGGCGGTGTTCCCCGTTACTGCCGGCACATGAAAAACTTGCTATTATTCGGTACGATAGATTTCCAGGTCCTCGAAAGAAGCAAAACGTGGTATGAACCCCAATTTTATTATTCCTGTTGGCCCATTCCTGTGTTTAGCGATTATGACTTCTGTCTCTTGAATATCCTCGAAACCGGAAGACGGCTGTGAACTTTTTCCGGAGCTATCGGCGCCAAATTTTTCTTTTTCGTCATAATATGCCCTGCGGAAAAGTAGCGCCACGAGGTCCGCTTCCGCTTCAATAGATCCCGATTCTCGTAAATCGGACAGGACGGGCCGTTTGTCTTCTCGGCGTTCAGGCGAACGGCTGAGCTGCGCGCAGGCAACTACCGGAACATTCAGTTCCCGAGCCAACCCTTTTAGGGAGCGGGCGATTTCGGATATTTCCTGAACGCGGTTTTCGATGGTCCTATGCCATTTTATAAGCTGCAAATAGTCTATAACCACCATTGCGAGGCCGGCCTCGGCTTTCAGCCTGCGGCATTTCCCGCGCATCGCCATTGGAGTTATGTCCGTGGAGTCGTCAATATATACGGGGCATTCAGAAAGCACTCCTGTGGCTCTAGCGAGCCTGTTCCATTCGTCTTGATTCAATCTGCCGGTGCGTAGTTTATGGGAGTCTATTCGAGCCTGTGTGCAGAGCATTCGGAGCACCAGCTGTTCTTTGGACATTTCAATACTAAAAACTGCGACAGGCTGCTTTGTTTTCATTGCGGTATTTACCGCAATGTTTAGGGTAAGGGCGGTTTTGCCCATAGACGGCCTAGCGGCGATAATGATGAGATCCGAAGGCTGAAAACCAGATGTGATGGCATCCAAATCGCGCAAGCCTGTAGGCACACCGGAGATTATGCTATCTTCCTGATATTTTTCGTTAACTTTTTCCCAAGCTTGATTTAGCAGAGGCCATAATGGAGAAAAGAACTGTCCCAGTCTGCGGTTTGTCACCTGAAAAATAATCTGCTCGGCTTTATCGGTAACAGCCGTAATGTCCTCTGCCTCGCTATGGCCCAAATGGTTAATCTCCGCAGCTGCGGCAATAAGCTTGCGGAGTATAGATTTTTCCTCTACTATTTTTGCGTAGTATTCGACGTTCGAAGCTGTTGGAACACTTTCAACAAGCGCCATAAGATAGCTAACGCCGCCAACAGTTTCCAGTTTTCCGCGTGAGCGAAGTTCTTCCTGAAGGGTGATTATATCAACAGGCTCGTTGCGTTCGGCTAGGCTTGTGAGAGCTTCAAAAATTATCTGGTGAGCCTCCCGATAGAAGTCTTCGGCTTTTAATATATCCGCCGCTTTTTCAATAGCGCTGCGGTCTATGATCATTGAGCCTAGGGTAGACTGTTCCGCTTCTAAATTTTGCGGCGGGACTTTATCCGCTAGTGTTGTAGGGCGTTCCATTTAAATATCTAAAGGGTTAAAAATCAAGATATTGGGATTTCGTCTCTAATGCAGACTACATAAATTGTTGGATATGGTCTGCGCTGAGGACGGTGTATATAAAAACATTCTCGGCAGGGACTGGTCATCCCTGCCGATTCAATATTATAAAAATCAGATTATATTTAGCCTTCGGAAGGCACTGCTTCTGCTTCGGGAGCAGATTCTTCCACAATTTCAGACGATTCTTCAGTGACAGGCTCTTCGGGAGGGACTTCCTCACCTTCGCCGATTACTACAAGGCGCACGTCTGCTGCAACCTGTGTGTGCAAACGTATGGGTATGCGATAAGTGCCCTTAGATTTAATGGGGGATTCCAGCATAACTTTCCGCTTGTCTATATCCACCTTTACCTGATCCTTTATGGCGTCGGCGATATCTTGGTGCGTTATTGCTCCATATAGCTTGGTGCTGCCAGCGCCTGCTTTGCCCTCAATGACAATTGTGGAATTGTGTAGTTTTTCGGCAATGGACTGAGCTGCTTGAAGGTACTTTTCGCCCTTACGCTGTTCCAATGCTATTCTCTGTTCGTGGGCTTTGATTGCGCCTTTTTCAGCCTTAACTGCCAAATTTCTCGGAAACAAGTAGTTTCTAGCGTAACCATCTGCGACGTTAACTATATCGCCTTGTTTACCAACCATAGCCACATCGCGTGTCAGTATGACTTTCATATATGCTCTCCTATGTATATCTCTTTATTTTCTATATCCGACACCGAGAAGCAGGCTTGCGTCATCGAAACATCTGTCCATTCCAACGACAATATCCCAGTCATTTGCCAGCTTATGGGTCAGTTTAAACTCTAAGTCAGGATTGTTTGGCCTATATAAATCAATCAAGAACGAAGTCCGTTTATCGAAGTTCAGATCGCATCCTATTCCAATTCGCGACGAATGGATGCCGTATCTGAAATCTGCATTACCACTTAACATCGTCCCTTTTTGCAGGTTCAATTTGGATGATTCGCCTATGTCTTTGATACCAATTCGATAAAAGTTTTGATCCGAACTAGGAAGGGTATAGTCAACATCTACTCTCAAATCACCACTTCGAACCCTATCGATGGTGTCTACAGTCAATCCGGATCGAACAGGACTGGATTTATTAACTGGTTCCGCCTTTTTTCCTCCTAACTTCTTGTTCAAAGAAGTCATTAGTTCCTTTGCTTGTTCCGTAGCTTCTTTTGCATTCGATATGGTAGCTCGAAGATTATCCGAGATTGTTTTATCATCCGCGATTTCGGAAATGCTTTTGCTTGCTTTGTTCAGATTTTCCGATGCGGACTTTATATTTGCGACTATTGTTTTTATTTCATTTTGGTTATCCGTGGAGGCCAAATTGCGGATATCATTCATTACGTTACGGAAGTTATCCGAGGCATCTTTTACGTTTGCAATTGTAGCTTCCAAATCTTTTCTGGCTTGGCCTTTGGTTATTTCCCGGATATCTGTAAGGGCGCCCTCCAGTTGAAGAGCGGCTCCAGCAAGGCTTGTAACGGCGTTATCGATCTTTTGCCGGTTAGAAGAGGTAACTTCTCGCAAATCGGCAACCCAAAGGGCGGCTTCTTGAGTCGCAATTTGTAGGTTTACAATCGCTTTCTCAATATTTTTTATTGTATTTTCGTTACCGACTATTTTATTGATGTGCCCAACTGTTATTTGCAATTGAGAAATCAAATTGTCAACTTTCGGTATGATGTCATCGAACTTTGCCGGGTTTCGAGTTCCCAGAGTTGATCCTGGGAGAATGCTTTTCGCCCGCTGTGAACCCGGAATGATTTCCACGAATGTATCGCCTATCAACGCGCCGGATGTGATACTTGCCTCAGATCCTTTAGGTATTTTATAAGATCTTGAAATAGCCATAGTGACTTTTGCAAGGCTTGACTCGGTTAGCTCAACTTTTCGGACAATGCCTATCTTTACTCCCGCCATGCGCACGTCTGTACCGACGTCCAAGCGTCGCACGTCATTGAAAATTGCGTAAATCTCGTAACTGCGCGCGCGTAAAACTCGGCCGCCGACGAACATGTAGGATGCAATCATCAGCAAAATCGCAATAAACACTATCAATCCGACTTTTACTTCCGGAGCCAACCGCATGTTATTATGCCTACCAAATTGAAAAAGCAGTTCAATTATTCATAGATGTCCGGGTTGAATTGGCCCGATCGTTTTTCCTTGAACGAACTGCCTAACTATTTCGTTATCGGAGTTTTTTATATCTTCAGGAGAGCCTTCGGCGATAATTTTTCCATCGTGCAGCATCGCTACCCTGCTCGCAACCCTGAAAATACTGTCTATATCGTGTGAAACCAGGACGGATGTAACTGTAAGCTGGTCGCGCAGCCTAATTATCAGTTCGTCGATTGAAGCAGCCATAATAGGATCTAATCCGCTTGTAGGCTCGTCATAAAGTAAGATATCTGGATCCAAGGCCAATGCGCGCGCAAGCGAAACCCGTTTTTGCATTCCGCCGCTTAGTTCAGAGGGGTATTTGCCCTCCACTCCTGGCAGGCCCACCAGCGCTAACTTTTCCTCGACAGTTCTTTTTAACTCTGCAACACTCAATTTTTTATGACGCCGCAACCCAAAAGCGACGTTTTCAAATACCGTAAGTGAATCGAAAAGTGCCGAGTATTGGAATACCAGCCCTACCCGCCGCCTGATAGAAGTCATCTGGTCCTCGCTAAGGCAAGTGATGTCGATGCCATCCATTAGGATATGACCCTGGTTAGGACGAATCAAGCCAGCAAGACATTTTAACAGCGTGCTTTTACCGGAGCCCGACAAACCCATTACCGCGAGGGTTTCGCCTTTTGTAACTTGGAGGTCAAGCCTCTTCAGAACAGTTTTTCCTGGAACATTATAAATTAAATGGTAGACCTTGATCATCGCCAAATTGCCGTTGGCATTCATAGCTATTTTAAGGCGCTTGGCTATTCTGCCCCATTATCCGATTACTTTCAGCGCCTTCAAAGGTTGATTCAATATAAAAGCTCAATTTAAAGCAGTCCTTCCACCGAACATTATGTAAGCAAGGAAGAAGTTCAAAATATAAATAAGCACAATCGAGACAACGACAGCGGCAGTTGTCGCTCTGCCAACTCCTGTTGCTCCGCCTTGGGTGCGAAGCCCTTGTTGGCATCCGACAATAGCTATAACCGCTCCAAAAAATAATGTTTTAATCAGGCCCATTGTGATATCGCGGCTTGTTACCATCGCTTCGATGCTGCTCAGGAATGATCCGGATGGGACGCCATTGACTACTGCAACGAAGTAAGCCCCTGCCATTCCTATGATATCGCCGAACACTCCTAATACGGGAAGCATCAGCACGCTGGCTAGAAACCTTGGGACTACCAGATATTCTACAGGGCTGACAGCCAAAGCCCGCAAAGCGTCAATTTGCTCTGTAATTTTCATGCTGCCTATTTCCGCCGCCATTGCAGAGCCCGCTCTCGCAGCAACGACTACGGCCGTCAGCACAGGGGCAATTTCTCTTGTGATAGAAAGCCCTATTCCACCTCCGACGTAGCTTCCAACGCCCCATTTTACAAACAACTGCGCACTGTAAAGGGAGAGGACCATTCCCGAAAAAGCCACTGTGATAAGAACAATAGGAATGGAGTTCACTCCTATGACCGCCATTTGGTTTACTGTCTCGCGAATCGGTACTGCCCCACGAAAGATTCGACCGGCAGTTCGGCAAAAAAGCAGGGTTGAATCGCCTATGAACTCAAAGAACAGATGAAGTGCCCTATATGTTATAACACCGGGCACTGCCGCGGCAGCGACCAGTTCATCTCCTACGTGGTCAATAAAATCGCTAACTGACTCGGTGTTCGCGCTTCTTTGTTCTTTGGATGGATTGTTCGCCATCAATTGGGCTTGCAGTGAACAGTGAAATGTTTTTGGGAGGCGGCGTTCGGTCCACTGCTTCGAAATGCCACCTAAAATGATGCTTTTTAACGTGCTTAGTATATCGGCGTAATGGTTCGAAGTCAATTAAAACCGCTGGCGCCATATCTTTTTTAGCTCTAGGGCGGTTGGTTTTGGATTTCCTTCGAAATCTATTATAGATGTGTTTGCCGTGCATGGAAAACAGTCATGCCCCATCCACAGCAAAACTGCTCCGCATTTTGGAAATCTCTGCTTACAGGACATCACCACGATGCTTAGGGCCTCGGATTGGCGCTGTTGGCTCCATTCAACGTATTCCTCGAGTGACGATGGTTCCCTGCCTCTTTCGGTTTTGAAAACATCCCATTCTATCCACCAGGTTGAACATCTTCGCCACAGGGGATTTTCGGCAGAAGCAGGCATAACTTCCAAATTGCCCGCGTATTTGCGGATTAAATCGGCGGAACTCGCTCCGGGTGCGCCGCTTTCGGAACGGCAAAAGGCGTCATCGTTTTCCCAATATCGTTTCCAATCTTCAAGCGACCCTGTGGCTTTCCAAGGGCCGTGAACGTGCCAATGCAATCCCTTCCCAAAATTATCTTCGTGCGCATAAAAAACCGGCCCGCTCGGCGAAGTGAAAATGAATCTTCTTTTTGGATCCATTCTTTTTACAATGTCAGCCAGCATTGCGATCATCGGGTGGGAACCGTCCACGGGCTTGCCGGCATTTGCCAGTTCACCTTCATTATTTCCGTGCAATTCGTTCCCGCCGCACCAAATCACAAGTGAGGCGTGGTGTTGTCTCCTTGCGATATAAGATTCGGCAATCTTTGCCATTTCTTCTAAAGAGTTTGGGTCATCCGGTGGCAAGTTTTCTATTCCCGACGACGACATTGGGAACTCCTGCCAAACCATCAGTCCGGATTCATCACAAAGGTTATAAAAATCTTCACGCTCAAGAACGCCTCCGCCCCAAACACGGAGAATATTCAGTCCTAAATCTTTATATAAATTGATGAGTTTTTTATATCGGTCGATACCAACGTCTGCATAGTTCGGCAAGGGAGGCACCCAGTTTACGCCTTGAAGGAAAACTTTCCTGCCGTTAACGACGCAAATCCAAGGGTAGGCTTCTTTTGGAGCGCCTTCGCAGTGTTCCCAGACTACATTTTTGAAACCGGTGCGTTTGGTAATTGCATCTTCCGAGCGGCCTTGTTCGTCCTCAAGAACTAGACGTATATCATAGAGCGGTTGGCTGCCTTCCATATTTGGCCACCACAAATCGACTGGGAGATTGTTCCATTCAAAACCTTTAGCGTTAAACTCATCTATAGCGATTCTTGTGCTTTTGATGATTTTTTTACCATCTAATAGCTCGGCTTTGACAAAAAAGCCTGGGCTTCCTGAAACCTTTCCTTTGATGGTTAAAATCCCCGTAGAGGACTTGACATCCGCATCCGCATAACAGCGAAACTCATTTATTTCTCGACCATCGGTTTCCTCAAGATAAATTTGATCCCAGATTCCTATTTGCACCAAACGTATGACCCAGTCCCAAGTATAATTGAAACGGGTTTTCCATTCTTTCATCTGAGAAGTTCGGCCAAATTGCCCAAGCCAACGAGGAGGCAAGTCAAAAATTATCATTAGGCTGTTTTCCCCGTGTTTAAGCTTATCCTCAATCGCGAATAAGTGCGGTTTATGAGTCCCTTTGAAGGAGCCGACCACCACGTTGTTGAGAACGATCCATCCGGAATAATCGAGTCCTTGGCAATTCAGGCGGTATTTCAAGCCTGGTTTTATCCATCCTGCCGGAATCGTTGTTTCATAAATCCAATGCCGGTTTTCGACCCATTCACATTCGCGATAGTTCAAACCGACGTTCCAATCAGGCAGGTAGCCTGAGTTTTTCAAAGCCAATTGCACTGAGCCGGGCACCATTGCCGGCAATGATGGAATTTCGGCATTGGGCGAAGCGCCTATTTCCATAGTTTTTTCTAGTTCCCAAAGGTGCGGAGTCCAGCCAGATAGCTTCCAATCGAGTATAGATAAATCGTAGACTTTTTTCATTTCTTGCTGTGATTTCTTTTTAGTTATACACTTAGATTGTATTTTTGGTCTTTATCATCCTTCGAAGCAATCAAATCTGTCAAAAACCGGTTTCATCTGGATGAGGCGTGCTATTATTTATGGAATATTAACTGTGATAAATGCTAGCTTATAAGGAGTGAAATTGTTGGATCTTCTAAAGACGTTGTTCATTATAACCGTTGCTACCGGCAAAGTATTTATGCCGGGCTCAGAACCAGTCAAAGATGGGCCTGATCCTTTTATGCCCATTCGTTCGCTTTCTATAGACTATTGGTGTGAAACAAACGATGCAGCTGACATAAAAGCGGTTTGTAAGCTTCCAGAGGGTTTAAAAGCGGGGAAATCAGTAGAATTGGTTCCCATAGAGCAAGGAACTGGAAATGAATCCGCGAGACCCAAAGCTAAAGAAAGCCGAGAAAAACCGCCGCAAAAAGTTTCGAAATACTACTGGGGAAGCTCGGAAACGGTCCTTGAAGGGCAACCTAAAATACAACCTGTTGACTCAAAAAAAACCTTTAGTGAAGATAACAAAATGTCTCACGTTATATGGCCTGGCCCCGGCACGGAGGCTCTTCCAGCAGATATTTCTGCTGTTGGGACTTATAAACTTACTTCGGAAACGTGTGGCACGGCCGAGGTTACTTTGGATACTCAGCAAGACTTTCTCGGCCCGGTTGAGCCGATAGGTCTAGATAAAGGCGTTGAAATAGAAAAAGCCATTAAAATAGAATGGAAGCCGGTTCCCAATGCTTTAGCCTATTTAGTGTCAGCTGATGGCTATGGCGAAAAAGAGAATGTGCACTGGACAACATCAAAAGACCCTGAAAAGGCGTTTAAACTATATGAAACTGCCTTAACGGAAGATGAATTGAAAAAGCATATCGAAGAGGGAATCTTGCTGCCAGCGACGGCGGTTCAATGCACAATTCCCGCTGGAATTTTCAACAATACCGCTACTCCCAGTTTGTCTATCGTAGCATTCGGGAAAGATATCGTTCAAAAGAAAGGGAATACAGAGAAACGTGTTATAATACGTTCTTATTTGACGGCGCTTTTACTGAGCATGGAACGCGATTAAAAACAAAAATATTTTGTATAGCATGTATAATCTGCAGGTTTTGGGATTTGCAGCCGATAATAGAGCACCATACTCGAATGTTGCTCTCTGCCGAATGCTTTAAATGGATTATTAAAGTCCAATAAGTCGGTGGCAGGTAATATATAAGCGTTTATTCTGGAAAATATTAGCGAAAAGGTTTTAGCTCTTGCTTTCAAGCGTAGAATAAACCTGATGAATAAACGCGTAATCGATCAGCCTTGCCATAATTATGGTTAAGGCTGAATGAGGTGGCACGTGATTGAAACCGTGTTACTAGTTGCTCTATTGTTTGTAGTTTTTGCTGGATTATTATTTCTAGCAACAGCCTTGGCTGCTGACCGCCGCAAATTAACATTGCGGCTTTCGCCTCTTCTGGCGCCTTCGTTTGTGTTTGTTTTCATTGCGATTCTTTTCGAGATACTGCATTTAACAGGGCTAATTCCCCAAAAAAACGTGATATTTAGTGTCTTCTATGCAGCGGCATTAGTTGGCGTTCTAGTTTTTATAGCTTCGTCAATATCACTGCGCAAGGAACTGCTACAAGCCTTTAGAACACAAAGTTGGTTCAAAGATTTTTCCGAGAATATTTCCGATTGGGTTTGGAATGTCGATTGCAATGGCGTAATTACTTATTCGAACCACCTGAGCACCAAAATCATTAACGTAGAGCCCGCAAAACTAATTGGCAAAGTGATATTCGATTTTATGTCGCCTGAAGATTCGACGCGTTGCCGCACGGTTTTTGAAGAGCTAAAAGCATCCGGTGAAACTTCACACAATATAATGCTCAGGTTGCAATCGGAAACCGGCCCGCGAGATATCAGCGTAAGCTGCGTTCCAATAAAAGATAATGCGGACAGGCTCGAAGGATTCCACGGCGTGGCGAGGGATATGACCGAAGTACTGCGTTTGGAAAGATCCGAGCGTGAGGCGCTTCGCAGCTATCAAACTATCTTTGAAAACTCGTTGACGGGCATTTTGATCATACAAAACGAGAAAATCATTAACGCGAATCCAGCAATCGAGCGGTTGATGGGTTATAGCATTCAAGAAGTCAGGGATAAGGCTGTTTGGGATTTCGTAGTGCCTGAGGACCGTGAAAGAGTGCGGGCTATTCACCTATCCAGGATTGCAGGAGAAGAGGCTCCATCTGAATATGAAGTAAAGGGGATTACAAAATCTGGAGAAACTCGATATTTTCGCATTCAGGCGTCTCTGATGGAGTATGAGGGCGCCCCAGCCACACTGGTAACGATGGTGGACGTTACCGATCGATTAAAAGCCGAGCAGCGACTTCGAGCAAGAGAAGCAATGCTCCAACAATATATGCGGTATACGCCGGCTGCTGTTGCAATGTTGGATACAGAGATGCGTTTTGTAGCTTATAGCCGGCGATGGATTACCGACTACAGGTTGGAAGATCGTGACATAACAGGCAAATCGTTTTATGAGGTTTTTCCGGAAACCCCGGAACGTTGGAAAGAGATACACCGCCGGTGCCTCGAAGGAAGTATCGAACGAAGTGAAGAGGACCAATTCCCTCGCGCTGACGGAACCGTTGACTGGGTTCGGTGGGAGATACATCCTTGGTATAGATCGGGCAACCAACTGGGCGGTATCATTTTATTCACCGAAGTCATCACCGAACGCAAACGGGCTGCTGATTCTTTAGCAAAACGCAGTAAACAATTGGAATTGCTTTCCTCGGTCAGCCGCGACTTGAATGCTGAACTCGAGACTCAGACGATTATCCGCAAATTGATAACTGCCGCAATGCAACTGGTCAGTGCTGAGGCGGGAGCTTGCGGGCTGTTGCGAGACGGAAAAATGGTATTTACAGAATATCATCGTGGAAAAGAAATCATACCGATTGACCTGTCGTTCACTCAGGATTGCGGAGTGCCTGGCCACGTCATCACTTTAAGGTCACCATATATTTCCAACGATGCGGCTAATGACCCTTATGTTATACCTGAAATACGGGAAAAACTTGGTTTCAGGAACTTGGTCAATGTTCCGATATTAAACCGTTACGGCGAGTTAATCGGTTGTTTCGAGCTGCATAATAAGGCTAACAACGCAGATTTTAGTGAAACCGATGTAGGCATTTTGGTGGGACTTGCATCGAATGCGGCTATAGCAATGGAAAATGCCGCAATGGTGGAAGCAAAGGACAAAGCGGAAGCCAACTATCGCGAGATCTATAACTCAGCAAATGACGCATTTTTCATTCACGACGCAGAAACAGGACAAATAATAGATGTCAACGCCCGCATGCTCGAAATGTATGGGTATCCCCTGGAAGAAGCCCTGCAATTAACCGTAGAGGATCTCAGCGCAGGAACTCCGCCTTACACTATGGAAGATGCCTTGCAATGGATTCGAAAGGCCGCGGCAGGTGAACCTCAATTATTTGAGTGGCTTGCAAGGCACAAATCAGGCAAACTGTTTTGGGTTGAAGTCAACCTTAAAAGAGCTGTAATAACTGGTCAAAACCGGCTTTTGGCGATAGTAAGAGACATAAGTGATCGAAAACAGACCGAAGCCAAGCTAAGAGAATCCCAAGAACTTTTCCAGCAGTTTATGGATAACAGTCCCGCAATGGCGTTTATGAAAGACCAGGACGGGAAATACCTTTACTTTAACAAGCCGTTGATAGAAGGTTTTTCAACCATAACGACAGAATGGGTGGGCAAGAGCGATGCGGATATCATGCCCCCTGAAGTGGCGCGAGAAATCCGGGAACATGATTTGGAAGTGTTATCGACTGGTTCGACGGCGGAATATATCGAGACAATCCCCCTGGAGGACGGCCCGCATCATTTTATGGTATTGAAGTTCCCAATTATAGGAGCCGAAGGGAAAACGATCCTTGGCGGAATGGCTGTAGACATCACCGCTCGTAAAATTGCCGAGGAGGCGCTTCAAGAGGCTGAGGCAAAATACCGGAGCCTAGTGGAAGAATCGCTAGTAGGGGTATACATAATACAAGACGGTGTATTTGTTTATGTAAACCCAAGATTCGCGGAAATATTCGGATATGAGCGTGAAGAATTGTTGGAACTTTCACCGATTGAAACCATTACCGCTCCGGGGAGCCGCGACCTTGTAAGGGAAAATATACGCCGAAGAATTGATGGAGAAATTCAAAGCCTGCACTACAGTTTTCAGGGGCTCAAAAAAGATGGCTCTATAATTGAAGTCGAAGTGCTCGGAAGCACCACAATTTATAAAGGCCGCGTGGCAATAATAGGGTCACTTTTGGATGTAACCGAGTCGAGACGCATAGAGGAAGAAAAACGCCGATTACAGAAAGAAGCAGACGAGGCTAAACGCCGCTTTTATAGAGAAACTATTTCCGCCGTGACCGAAGGCAAATTGGATATTTGCGATATTTCGGACATAGAGAAAATTGCTCAAGAGTATGAAAGCTTTATTGAACTGAACGTTCCAAGCGATGCGCCCGCCGCCAGAAAAATAGCCAGAGATTTTCTTAACAAACACGGAGTGTCTGGCGAGCAGATGGACATGTGGCTTGTATGCATTGGAGAAGCGGTAACAAACGCTCTGAAACACGCGGGGGGAGGCATTATGAAATTGGGCTCGACTGGCCCGAACTGTATTTGGGCGCTAGTAAGCGACAAAGGTTCGGGCATGGACGCGCTTGCCCTTCCCAAAGCTACGTTGATGAGCGGCTATTCAACAAAACCCTCCTTAGGTATGGGTTACACAATAATTCTCAGCTTTGCGGATAAAGTCCTATTGAATACAAGCAAAGATGGAACGTCTGTATTAATAGAAAAAAATATTGGCGAGCCGGCAATCTCAAAAATCTCTCTCGACAACATGCCCGACATGTGGTAAGGTTTCCTAGATTTTATAGTTTTTCTTTTTGCAAAAGGAGACCCCTTATGCTATTCGGCGCTGACTACTACCCTGAACATTGGCCTCGTAAACGATGGCCTGAAGATGCCAAATTAATGCGGGCGGCCGGTTTCAACCTTGTAAGAATGGCGGAGTTCGCTTGGGTGCTGATGGAACCTTCCGAAGGACAGTTCGATTTTTCTTGGCTCGATGAAGCGATATCTTTGCTGGGTGAAAATGGAATAAGGACCATCTTGGGAACTCCGACAGCGGCTCCCCCGGCTTGGCTTTGCCATAATTATCCTCAAGTAATGCGTGAAGATGAATGGCGGCGCAAGGTAACATTTGGGAACCGGCAGCAATGCTGCGTTAATGTTCCTAAGTTCCACGATGCGACTGATGCTATTGTTTCAGCAATGGTGGAGCACTTCGGAAATAACGAAAACGTTATTGGCTGGCAAATTGACAATGAGTTCGGGCGGCTGTGCTATTGTGATGACTGCCTTGGAGAGTTCCATAAGTGGCTTAAGCAAAAATACGGCAGCTTGGATAAATTAAACGATGCGTGGGGTACAGTATTCTGGAGCCAAGTTTATACAAATTGGCATCAGATACCGCTTCCTTGGGCAAGCTCAAATGTGCCGAACCCCAGCCTTGCCCTCGACTACAGGCGATTTATGGCTGAATCATATGTTAAATATCAGCAGAGGCAGATCAAAATAATTAGGGCTGGCTCTCCGGGCAAGTTTATAACGCACAACTTTATGGGGTTTTTGCCCGAAGAATTAGATTATTCCGCTTTGGCACAGGATTTGGATATTTGCTCTTGGGACAACTATCCAAGCGGCTGCTCTCCAGATCGTCCTTCCGCCGGCCACGCAACGACTAGGGGGTTGCTGAACAAGAATTTCATAATTATGGAGCAAGAGAGCGGCGCTGGCGGCTGGGGCATTATGGGCCCGATGCCGAAACCCGGGCAGATTAGGCTTTATAGCTATCAAGCGGTAGCCCATGGAGCAGACGGCGTAAACTATTTTCGTTGGAGGGTTTGCCGATACGGGACGGAGCAATATTGGCACGGTATCCTTGACCATTGCGGACGTACCAATCGCAGATATGAGGAAGTAAAACAAACAGGAGCGGAATTGCAAAGGATTTGGCCGGAAATTGAAGGGTCAACTGTGCCGGCGGAAACCGCTCTTATAAATGATATGCCGAGCAGGTGGTCATTCCAAGTACAACCTGGCGGCCAAGGATTCAATTGGCGGGAGCACGCGCAGGACTACTACAGCGCTTTACATGAAGCAAATATCATAACCGATATAGTCCCTTTGAGGGCAGATTTAATGAAATACAAACTAGTTGTCGCGCCTGCGTTGTTCGTTCTTTCGGAATCCGACGCCAAACTTCTAGAATCCTATGTCAACAATGGCGGGGTATTGATCACTACTTTTCGGTCGGCTGTAAAAGACGAATACGGGCGGATTCACGATGCTCCGTTGCCAGCGGGATTAGAGTTTGCTGGGGTAGATGTAATCGATTATACTTCGCCGAACGCCGATGAAAAAAACCTGATTCGGAGCGTCTATAAAGACATTCCAGAAGGGCCTTATGGCGTTAAAGAGTGGATAGACGTGCTTGAGCCAGTAGAAGACGTCGTTGTTTTAGCGGAGTATGCCGGACCTTATGCGTGTGGCCTGCCAGCGGTTACCATCCGCAAATACGGCAAAGGCTCAGTCATATACGTCGGTTCTTGGCCATCGAGAGATTTCATTGGAAAATTGATTGCATTAGCTTCAGAAAGAGCGGGAGTCCGACCCTGCGCAAAGACTCCGGCCAACGTAGAAGCAATGGTTCGAAGAAAAGGTGGCACGGATTTTCTTTTCCTGACGAACTATTCAGCAGAGCCTTGCGAGTTTCCGGTAGACAGAGAAATAGAGAGAGTATTAATTGGAAAATTGGAATCAGGAATAGCGAAATTGGAATCATTCGGTGTAATCGTGGCCGCAGTTAAAGCGGAAGGATAAGTCAAACAATCAAGCCGTTTTCAACCAGTCTGTTGATGAGGGTTTTGGTGACATCCCAGTTCCGTATATCAGAAAGCGCAACCCAGCGGGCGTCTTCGGCATCCGAAGACGCCTTTAATTCGCCGCCAACGACTTTTGCAAAAAAACTGATTAAAACATAGTGATGCGTTATTTTTCCACTGCCGTTTCCGCTAACGATTACATCACTAACGCCTGCCAAGCCACTTACCTCTATTTCCAGCCCGGTTTCTTCCAGCGTTTCTCGTTTAACCGCATCAACGAGAGTTTCACCAAACTCCACAGAACCTCCCGGAGCTGACCATTTACCTCTGGCTGGTTCAAAAGCTCGTTTTATAAGTAGAACACTTCCATCTTCAATAATGATGGCTGAAACTGCAGGTGTTGGCTTTGCTTGAGACATCAGGCTTCCGCGCCTCCCCGCTGGAATGCGTGAAGGAAAGATGCATGCCTCGGGCAAAGGTCATAAGGGCTTTTCATTTGGGAGAACAATATTTCGTTCTGAGTTTTTGAGTTAAACAACCGGCAGCCTGGATCGTCGCAAAATGGTTTGCCTGTCAGGTGCGCCACTGCAGCCTGCAAAGCGTAACCTTTAATTATTTCAGTAAGCCGCAAATCATTATAGGTCAACCAGTTTTCATTTTGGTCCAAAACAGGTTTTGCATTCGATGCCAAAGTAGGTCTTTCAACAATTCCGGTAGTAGAAATGATGGACAAGCCTCCGCTTATAATTGTGCAAGCTCTATATTCCCTTTCAGGAGCGTGCCAATAAGATAAAATCTGGTTAGTGAATATGATATGGGCAAAAGCGCCCGAACGTTCGTGTTCGCCGAGCAATTCACCGCAAATGCCCAAGAATTTGGGCGCATCATACGAGTTGCCGAATGCAGTTACATAATGGTCGCTGATTTTGCGCCTTTCAAAATCGACTTCACTGGCTAGCGGATCGCTGATAGGGTTGCGCCCGTTTGAGTTTCTGATTTTTGATCTGGCAAGCCTGTGAGCAATTGAATCTATAATATGATCTCTGTACGGGGAGTCCAGCTGGCCGAGCCAATACTGAAAAAACTCTTCCCTTACCTCGGTTGTAAAAGCGAGGCATTTACTTTCCAAATATGACGCAACTTCATCTAGCCGCAATTTTGGCGTTCTAGGATCAGCGTATAAAATGATGTGTAGATGCTTCATTTACCTATGCTGATTATAGCACGTATTTTTGGACGGATTAACTGCTGAACAAATAATCGAGTATTTGCCGCAGGTTAAAATGGGAAAATTACAGTGTTTTAATGGTTACATTCATATTTTTCAGCTGGCAAATTTCACGTGAAGAAAAGTAGCTCGATAAATTTATGGTTAAAAGACAATATTTTAAGTGTGGATAAAGAATAAGTTTGGTATACGGCTAAAAATATAAAACACTTCGGGGGCGCTCCGAAAATTCGGATCGCCCCCGCGCACTCCTCCGATCAGCCCCACGGCTAGGGCTTCGGCTGAGCGAGCTTGTTTATGCCGCTGCTGCCTACATTCCGTTGATATATTTGTAAATTATATATTCTGCATCGGCCATCAGTTTGCAGCAAGCAGGCATACAATCGCTATTAATAATCCATCCTGCGCCAGCCTCACCCCTAGCATTGTTTATGGGGAATGGCTTTGGTGGACACATAGGCATGCAAGCGTCTTGAACCATCATTTCGAACTCGCCGATTAGAGTTCCTGTACCTTGTTTATCTTTTGCGTCCAACGCCTCCTGCAGTTGGTCGAGTTTTTCCTGAAGGGCCAGATATAGATTTTCGTCTGCTATAAGCGGGACTTCACATATTTCAGCTGGTATTTGATGGAACAGGTCGACCAATCGCTTGAGGTCTTGGACTGTAACGCCTACGCACCAGTTCCATACGTCGCAGTGCAGAACTCGATATTCGCCCTCATTTTCCGTTGGGAAGTTCATTGGTTCTTGTGTCTTGTAACAAACCGTAAGAGTGAATGTAGTCCACGGCGGCTCATACATCAACGGCCACCAACGCCTGATATTATTTGTTCCCTGCTGAGAAATGGTCTTGGCTGGGAACATATCAGCGCATTGAACAGGAGCAGGCTGCGACTTTTGGAAGGTCACATTGAGTAAAGTATAAGGAACCGGAGCCGGGATAATTCGACCATCTGGAGTTTTGCCCGGATAATGTGCAGCCGAAACAAAGTTGCTCCAGTTTTCTCCTGGATCGAATGTGAATACGTAAGGCGCTGCCGTTATCGGGTCGTCTTCCGTTTGACCCAGATAACCTGCAAACGGCCGATGAGTTAGATCGAGCGACCGGCCTTTAGTCGCCTGCTTCAGGTTACAATCGCACGGCAAGGATAGTGACTGCAGGCATTCCGCAACGCAGCAGTCGCCTCCAGGAATTTTCGCGGTCATCTTAGCGAAGTATATGCAATCGCCTGGAGCCTCAAAGTTTGCCGGGAAAGTAACATCGCAGCTCACGCTTACGCTGTTACCCGGGGGAACATTATTGAATACATATGGCAAGGTGTTGTCGCAACTAATTATCGGCGCCGGGATACCCCAATCCACATTAATTTCTATATTTACCGGATAACTTGCCGTATTGGTAGCGGTAAAGGTGTATTTTACCGTTGCAGGCAGTTTAAGGACTACTGGCGGATCTGTTGTGACGCGGCAATCCAGTTTAGGCGGGAAGACTACTCTGGTTACAGCTCTGCAAGTTGCCGGATTGGGAAGCTGGGCGCAGCACTGGTCCGCGGATGGCGTAGCAGTCGCAATCATTTCACCAGCGAACACTTTACCGCACCAATCCTTTTCGCAAGCCTTGGTAAAGTTAACATTGCAAATTACTTCTCGCGACTGGCCTGGCGGAACATTCAGGAATGTGGCAGGGATCGCCGGGGTGCAACTTACCTGGGCACAACTTGGGAAGTCGTTTTCATTGATAGTGAAGTCCAAGTTTGTCTGGCCGGTATTGGTAACTGTGAACTTATATTGCACAGTCCCGAAGCCGCCGTTCGGATCGTTACAGTCCAGATTTACCTGGTCTCGCCAAGCGGTTTCGCCTAAAAGCCTGACCTTGGCCTCGCAGGTGAAATCGCTGGGTTTAACAGGCGGGAATACCACACTGGCACTGCAGGTTTTCGCCGCCGCTGGCGGGTTGGTGCAGCAGCCGTCTTCCAAAGCTGAAAGAACCGCGGAGATGGTCATAGTATTAGTAAATGTCGTTCCGCACAAAGCCGGGTCGCAAGCTTTCGGGAACGTAACCATGCAGATTACTTCCCTGCTTTCACCGGGTGGGACATCTTGGAATGTCTTCGGCAAGCTTACGTTATTCGCGCCTTCTTTGCACTGGACTTGAGCGCAAGCCGGCCAGTCGGTCTCGTCAATCGTCAGGTCTAAAGTCGTATCGCCAGTATTAGTGACTTTCAGCAGATACTCAACGGTGAACGGGAAGCATTCGTTCGTAAGGTTGAGAGTATCCGACCAAACTGTTGTGCCTTGCTTGCGGACCTTCTTCTCACAAGAGAAGTTGCTGTTACGTTTTGGCGGGAAGTTCAATGTCGCAGTGCAAGTTTTAGGACTCGGCGGCGGGTTGGTGCAGCAGCCGTCTTCAGACTGCGAGAGCACAGCGGAACTCGTCATAGTATTTGTAAAGGTAGTTCCACACAATGTAGCCGCGCAAGCTTTCGGGAACGTAACCGTGCAGATTACTTCCCTGCTTTCACCGGGAGGAACATTTTGGAATGTCTTCGGCAAGCTTACGTTATTCGCCCCTTCTTTGCACTGGACTTGGGCGCAAGCCGGCCAGTCGGTCTCGTTAACCGTCAGGTCTAAAGTCGTATCGCCAGTATTAGTGACTTTCAAACGATACTCGATAGTTAATGGGAAGCACTCATTTGTCAAAGTGAGTGAATTAGTCCACTCATTTGAGCCCTGCTTACGCAAGCTCTTTTCGCAGGTGAAGTTGCTATTTCTACGCTGCGGGAAGACAATCGAAGCAGAATCTGTACAGGTATCGGGCACAGGCGTCAACCCGCAACAAGCCGCAGTTGTCGCTCTCACGGTCATAGTGTTTGTGAAAGTAGTTCCGCAGAGCGTTGCCGCGCAGGCTTTCTGGAAAGTGACCTCGCAGATTACTTCACGAGATTCACCTCCTGGAACGTTATTGAAAGTCGCCGGCAAAGCGGGGTTGCATGTAACAGTGGCGCAAGCAGGGAAATCGGTTTCGTTGATAACAAAATTAAGCGGAGTATTTCCTGTGTTAGTTGCCCGCAGTCGGTATTCAACCGTTATAGGGAAGCATTCGTTTGTAAGAGTGAGCGTATCAAGCCATTCGTTCGAGCCTTTCAAGCGAACCTTCTTTTCACAGGAAAAGCTGCCCGGGATTTGGGGCGGAAACTCTATAACCAAGCTATCGGAACACTCCGCGCTTCCTATAGCGCAACAATCCGCTGGAACCGCCGTAACAGTCATCAAGTTCGAACAGGGTTCATTTCCGCACCATGTAGTATCAAAACTGACGTTGCAGATTATGTAAGCTTCTTCGCCGGGTTTCAGGTTCTCAAATGTATAAGGGAAGGAAACTCCTGTGACGTCGGGCTTATTCGGCTGAACGGCAGTGCAAGATTTTGGCAACTGGCAAGTGGAAACGTCTGTTACTGTTGCGTTAATCGAGCAATCAGGCGTGTTATTTTTTACACGGTATCTAATTTGGACATTCGGAAGGGGTTTGCAAAGGTCGGCGTCTTGAAGAACGAGAGTCGCATCCTGCCATTCTCCATTAGGAAGAATGCGAGCCTCTTTTTTGCATTCCATTTGTATATCGCAGGTCTTGGTAAAGTCATTACCCGGACCTAGCAAGAAAATTTCATTGGATTGGTCTAAGTCGGTATCAGCCCAAAATTCAATGGCATTTATTTTGCAAGGGTTGATGGGACTGCCGTTCGAGTTAGATCCGGGGATGTTGTCTTTCAAACCAGTTATGCGAAACTCGATGTCCGGCCCAGTGATTGGTGAGCCATTATAAGTATTACCGTGATAGACGGCATCTACCTTCAACTTTCCTTGAGTCCAAGCAGGCAACAAAATATTGTTGTAGCCAAAAACAGCCAGACTAAGGCCTAGAGAAGTGCCTGCGGGGCCGGGGAGCGGGCCTCCACCTGTTGTCTGTTCAAGCACGATTAGCAAATCGTAAGACAACTCCGGGTTAGTGCCTGGACCGTCGAAATCCACATAAAGAATGTATTTTTCAGATCTTCCGGGTCTTGGTTCATCTGCAATTGAATAGCCGGGAACTAGTAGCGGGTTCGAAATCAAATTAACGATACCATCGCCGTCAGCATCCCAGGCAACAGATTCGCCTTGTTTCACACATCCTACAATCGCATAACCGGCGTTTGAGCAGTCCGCTCCTACGTACAGACTGTCGGTATCACAATCGTAAGTATATGCCATTCTTGAAGGGTGGAAACCTGTAGGCATGACATAACCGGGCAAAAGCGCCGCGGGTGGAAGCGGTTCGGCATTATTTAACGGGTAGTCATCGGCTTCGTAGTAAATAACGCCGGGTAATGGCACTGCACTGCCTGGATTGGGATACTTAGGCGTGGTGCAAGACCAAGGTGGATCGAACTGCAGGAAATCCTCGAAGTTGCCCGTCAGATTTATTGGGATTCCGAGAGTGGGCACAAGCTCAGCGAGCAAGCACGCCACAAACGCCGTAAGGAATAAAGTTCCCAATGTTACTTTTCTTATTTTTTTCAAACTAGACCCCTCCTATCCGTCGCACGCGATCGGAGAAATTGTGTGACCGCGCTTCAGACGGGTTTGCCAGCCTTGGTCGAATTAATGTGCCCGTCCTGAGCACTAGCCACAACTTATTTGAATGTCTAAAGGTTGACAGCCGGAGTGGGTTTTAGCAGTTGCGGAATGAGGGGCAAATATGGAAAAACATACCAAGAGCCTTTAGAGTTCACCGCCACAGTGAATTGCTCAATCGGCTCTAGCGAGCCCGTGGGCCCATCCATCGGGCTCGCCATTTATAAACCGATGATCGCCCTCTTTTATTTTTTCCTCCTTCCTGTTAAAAGCACAGGAAGCCTTGCCGCGACTGCCCATCCGGGCCTAACTTGCCTGGAGATCCTACCACAGATCTCACTACCATTCTCACTTCTGCCGTGGGGATAGCAAGCAAGCATTTACTACTGGCAACTATACAGCGTATATTTGTTCCTGTCAACATTTACAGGCATCATTAAACAAACTTTTATGAAAAACTAGTATTTTTGCCTGCTAGCATTAGTATGTCGCACCACAGGTTTTCTTTTCACGCAAAAAATCCTAATAGCCATTTAAAAGTACGAAGCTTTTCATTAGGCAATAAGATATTGCATAATTCGTGGCGCCATATTTTTCATTGATCCCAAACGGCATAGCATATAAAGACGAATTGCCGTCATTTATGATAAAATGATGCAGACTTTCATATTTTGAATCAAGGGGATAAGATTATAAATGAGTTCTAACAGAACGGGAGCGGGTTTCGCCGAACACGATTGCCGACTAAACTTGCGGGAACTTAGTCCGGATGATATGTGTTTCCGAATAGTGCGGCGAGAAAATCTTTCTGACACCATTGTATTATATGAAATCGAAGCGCCGCTGATTGTCCGAAATGCCAAAGCGGGGCAGTTTATTATGGTAAGGCCCTTTGCGACAAGCGAGAGGATTCCACTTACTATTTCCGATATGGACCATGAGAGGGGAACGATATCAATAATTGTGCAAGTAGTGGGTCGCACTACTAAGGAGCTTGGCAAACTCCAGGAAGGTGACTGCGTCAGAGACCTGGTTGGACCATTGGGCCATCCGTCAGAAATAAAGGGATACGGGACCGCGGTGTGTATAGGTGGAGGAGTCGGGATCGCTTTTTTACGCCCGATTGTAAAAGCCCTGTGCGAAGCGGGAAATAAAGTAGTTTCGATACTTGGCGCGCGGGAAAAATCGCTCGTAATTCTTGAAAAAGAAATGAGCGAATTGAGCGATGAGATTCATATTTCCACAGATGATGGCTCTTACGGCAAAAAAGGACTTGTAACTGATGTCCTAAACGAAATGATCGCAGCCGGAACCAAGATTGATGTTGTTTTTGCAATAGGGCCAATGCCGATGATGCGAGCGGTTGCCGAGGCCACAAGGCCGCACGGCATAAAGACCATTGTTAGCTTAGATCCCATAATGATTGATGGGACCGGGATGTGCGGAGGCTGCCGAGTTACCGTAGGCGGCGAAAGCAAGTTCACGTGCGTAGACGGGCCTGATTTCGATGCCCATTTAGTAGATTGGGACGAGCTCCGCGCTCGAAAAGCAGCATATTTCGAGCAAGAAAGAGCAGCTGCGGAAGCTGTTTAGAAGTTAGTAAATTAACGGAGGATTTGCAGTGAAGAAAGAAAGAGCGCCGCGGCAGCCCATGCCTCACCAGCCTGCCGAAGTCAGGCGCAAGAATTTCGAAGAAGTCGCTCTGGGTTACACAGAGGATATGGCAAAAACCGAAGCCTCTAGATGTTTGCAGTGCCGAAACAAAGCCTGTGTCGAGGGGTGTCCTGTCGGCATCGATATACCGGGGTTCATTGCCAAAGTCGCAGAGGGGGACTATGCTGAGGCTGCCCGCATTTTAAAGGATAAAAATAGCCTACCGGCCATTTGCGGGCGTGTTTGCCCACAAGAAGAACAGTGCGAGAAAATGTGTGTTCTGGGCAAAGTCGACGAGCCGGTAGCGATTGGACGTTTAGAGCGATTTGTGGCTGATTGGGAAGCCGCAAATATGCCGGCAACCGCCGTGAAGCCGCCTTCCAAAAACGGATTGAACAAGTATGCCGTAGCTGTTGTGGGAAGCGGCCCAGCTTCGTTGACAGTGGCGGGAGAATTAGCGAAGAAAGGCTATTCGGTGACCATCTTCGAAGCGCTACACTCGCCGGGCGGTGTGCTGCGATATGGAATACCGGAGTTCAGGCTTCCAAGAGAAATATTGGACCGTGAAATAGAATATGTAAAATCTCTAGGGGTGAACCTGCTTACGAATGTTGTGATTGGGCGGACAATAACGATTCAGGAACTTTTTGACGAAGGATTCGAAGCGGTTTTCATCGGTAGTGGAGCAGGCGCGCCCAGCTTTCTGAAAATACCGGGAGAAAACCTTAATGGTGTATTTTCCGCAAACGAGTTTCTCACGCGAGTCAACCTGATGTCAGCGTATAGGAAAGATGCGCCCACGCCTGTAAGAATACCGAAAAGAGCTACGATAATTGGCGCAGGGAATACCGCAATGGACTGCGCGCGTTGTGCACTTCGAATAGGGGCGGAAGAAGTGATGATTGTTTACAGGCGTTCAAGGGCAGAGGCTCCGGCGCGCAAAGAAGAAATCGAAAACGCTGAGGAAGAAGGAGTAAAGTTCCTGTTTCTCAACAATCCAATCCGATTCATAGGGGATGAGAACGGCTGGTTGAAAGCGATGGAAGTGCAAAAGATGGAGCTAGGCGAACCTGACTCATCGGGCAGGCGACGTCCGGTGCCTATACCCGGTTCAGAATATATAATCGAAGTTGACACCGCAATTATCGCAATTGGGCAGACGCCAAATCCGTTGATACGCCAGACCACGGCAGGACTAAAGACCCAACCTTGGGGCGGTATTATAGTAAACGAGGAGACTGGCGAGACTTCGATACCTGGAGTATATGCGGGTGGGGATGCTGTCACCGGAGAAGCTACCGTTATAACAGCAATGGGCGCTGGAAAGGTAGCCGCGGCCGCGATTGATAAATATATTAGGGAAAAACACGGGCTTCCAATCGAAGAAGAAGCTAAAGTATAAAGGAATAGAAACAATGAAAAACCTCGAGCCGGCAATAACCATTTTAGTTCTTTTTGTAGTTGCCGGCTCTGTTTTTGCCACTCCTTCTGAAGTTCCCGCAAAATCTCTCGCAACAATACAGAATATATTCGATAGTGTTTACGACAATTTGGCGATAATAAGCGACGGATACTGGCATCGTGGGCAATATCCTGAATATGTAAGGGCGGCAAGATTTATGGCCGAGCTTTGCCCCTCTTGTATCGAACCTTATACCAGTGGAGCTTGGTTAATGGAGAGCCTAGAGAGGCACGACGAGAGCGTAGCATTTTATAATTTGGCACTTGAAAGAAATCCTAAGAATTGTTCCTTAATGCACGATTATGCATTATTTTTGTTTCGCCACAAGAAATATGAGCGCGCGAAGCCCATTTTGGAAGAAGCGGTGGCGGAAGACTGCAGTTGGGAATCTTGGCACCTTTTAGCTCATTGCTATGAGCGGCTTGGACGCAAAAAGGATTCTATAGATGTTTGGGAAAGTATTCTCCGTAAGTGGCCTGAAAACGAGACCGCCGCAATTAACCTCAAACGGCTGAAGGATTAGCTATCGATATTGAGCGTGCCTGTAAGCCGGGTTCTGTATCTCGGTTTCCCAAGACGATGGCCATCTATCTGTGGATCCAGATTGCTCGGGATCTCTTGCGGCCTATACCCGAAGGGTCAGCGGGCAGCTTCTACCCCTTCCTATTCGGCCTTGCTCCCGGTGGGGCTTGCCAAGCCTTCGAGTCACCCCGAAGCTGGTGGTCTCTTACACCGCCGTTTCAGCTTAACCTCGATTGATCGAGGTCTTTTCTTTTCTGTGGCGCTTTCCGTCTTTGGTTTTCCAAAGCCTCGCCGTTAGCGAGCACCGTGCCCTGCGGAGCCCGGACTTTCCTCTCCGGATTAACCGGAGCAGCCATCCGGCACGCTCTTTTAAATTCTACAATAAAAGACGCTTGACGGCAAATGAAGGTTTGACTATGAAGTAAAAAAGAGATTTGATGGTCCCGATTTTTAACTCAAATCCTGACGAATGGCTGCATTTTTTGGAACTTCTTTGGGCCAATGCCTTTTACATCCATTAGCTGCTCGGGACTCTTGAATCTTCCGAAAGTAGTCCTATAAGAAATAATCTTTTTCGCTGTCGCGGGCCCTACTCCCGGAAGCCTTTGAAGCTCTATTTCATCTGCGGTATTGATATTCACATAACCTTCGCCCGGCAAACGCAGCTTGCCACTGCTTGAAGCAGAAGTTTTCGTTGCACGCAAAGCCGGCACGCTAATATGGGCGGCTGATTTCGAGGTCTGCGATTTGGAAGTAGTAGGTGAACCTATAGACATATCAGGTCTAGTCTGGTCTTTTGAAGGGACGTATATTTGTTCGCCATCTTTTACGGGTTCTGCTAGATTTATTGCATCTGTATCAGCATTAGGAAGGAAACCGCCGGCGGCCTGTATGGCGTGGATTTTGCGGGAGTTGGGGCTTAAAGTATATACTCCCGGTTTTTTTACTTTGCCCGCCACGTGAACCATCGGGCGAACAGAAGAAGCTGCAGCGGATAGTGTAGACTCGGATTTTATCTCCTTAAACTCCAAGCCATCTGGGTTTGGTTTATTGGCGATTATTTTGTTCGCGCTTATTCCAAGACCGATAAGCCCGATGGCCAACAAGAAAAGAATGATAGCAAATTGAGGGCGCGTGAAGTAAGGATTCATCTTGTTCATAATGAGCGATATTTGCATTATATTCTATAATTCTGCGATGAACCATTTAATCCTGCCTGCCACAGATGCAGTAAATCAAGGTTTTCTTCTGGATTTTTTGGAATACGAGCGATGGGTTTAAAAATGGGCCTAATAATGAATAAAACGACGTTTATATAAACAAATAAACTGTTGTGTTAATTCTTATTGGCAATACTTTAAGCCTATTGACATCAGAGAAAGATAGTGTATACTAAACTTAGAACCCGGGCAGTTCTAAATGTTTCAATTCGTCAAGGGAGTGCGAAAGGAAATGTCCCGGAGGTTTATCAGCGGAATGGAAGTCGCTTCAAGGCGGCGCGCCTTCACATTAATTGAATTATTGGTCGTTATCGCAATTATAGCCACTTTGGCTGCCATAATGCTGCCTGTTTATCTTTCCGCTCGGGAAAGTGGAAGGCAGACCAAATGCCTGAATAACCTCAAGACGATCGGTTCCGCTTTTGCTTTATATCTAAGCGATTGGAACGATTTTATGCCGTGCACTACTGGCGGGGCGCATATTATTCTTCTAAATAGATACATAAAAGCGCAGATACCCATAGACTATCGCGCCAAAACAGCGCCCACGGCATGGCAGTGTCCGTCAATGCCGAAAAACATTTATAGCACAATAACGAATGAATATTGGCAGAAAACAGGCGGCTATTGGCCTTGGGCTCCTGAAAAAACAGCTTTAGTGCGTAACAGCTACCTAGTGAACTCAGATGCTTGCATGGATAACGAACGTGGCGTATCACTTCGCTTGAATGATATAAGGTCACCGTCTCAGATTATATTGATGACTGAATCCTGCCACGGAGTATCATCAAGGACAATGGCCCCCGGACGAGTGCCTTGCACCGTTCAGCCCACGCATAACGGATCCAGTGTTTCTGGCTGGTGCGCGCATATGGATCCAAAAAGCAAATCATTGGTCCATCCTTCCCACAATTTGAGCGCAAACTTTTTATACTGCGATTTGCACCTTGTAAACCGCACTTTCGTTCCTCCTTTGGAAAACTGGAACCAAAAATACTTACCACGAAATCCTGAATGGTAGTTAATTTAGAGCGACCATTTGCGGCAGACCATTTATTTAATTCCCCGCAACTAGCCGTTTAAGAGCTTTCAAGATTGCGTTTTTTACAAGGGTAAAAAAACGCATTGGAATAATTTAACACATATCAGGAGGCTTTAGGAGTAGGATTTTTGGACTTTGAACCCAAAAGAAACGTTTCGGTCTCGGAAAATAAGGAAATTGCGGCAGATGCCGAAGATTGTGTTCGGTTCAGGGCTATATTAATTGGCTTACTGCTACTTCCTCCACTGGGATTTTGGATTTTTCAAAGTGAATTAGTCCGATATACATTTGGCACTTGGGCCGCTCCTTTTTACACGGCGGTTTTCATCCTTTTTGTCCTAACAGTTGCTAATTCGCTTCTGAGCCGTTTTTTCCCCAGGTTTTCACTTAACAAAATTGAGCTTTTTGCGATATATGCCATTGTGTCAGTAGCCTCCGGCTTAATGGCTACGGATATGATGGGCATACTTATTCCTCTAATGGGACATTCCACTTGGTTTGCGACTCCCGAAAACAATTGGGCGAAACTTTTTGAGGAAGCCCTGCCCAAATGGTTATTGGTAACCGACCGCCATGCGCTCATTGGATACTACAACGGCTCGTCGTCATTTTACCGCTGGGAGCATTTTAGGGCTTGGCTGACACCAAGCATATACTGGATTTTATTCACTTGGGCTCTGGTATTGAGCTTGTTCTCGTTGAGCAGCATTTTGAGAAAGCAATGGCAAGACCGCGAAAGATTTACATTCCCGATTGTCCAATTGCCACTCGCTATGGCAAGCGAGCCATCGACATTCTTCCGAAATGGTTGGATGTGGGTAGGTTTTGCGATAGCGGGAGGGGCGACATTGATAAATGGATTAGCTTATCTCTTTCCTTCAGTGCCTATGCTTGCGATAAAAAGGCACGGTTTTGTACCTTTTGTGACTTTTCCTTGGAACTCCGTAGGTAAAGTGAATATAGCGTTTTACTTCTTCGCCATTGCCTTGGGCTTTATAATGCCTTTGGATGTCTCCGTTTCACTTTGGGTTTTCTACATATTGTTTTTAATGGAAAAAGTCGGCGCCGCGGCAATTGGGCAAGCTGCGGGGGGCGTTGGCGCAGCGGAGTTTCCATATTATACAGACCAAGCATTCGGAGCTTATATGGCGGTTTTCGTCGCTTCAATATGGGGGTTGAGAAAGCATTTGAAGGCAGTTTTTTTGAGCGCTATAAAACACAACCCGGAAGATGATACCGGAGAACCATTGAGTTATAGAACTGCTTCGCGTATGTTTGTGATTTCGTCTCTTTGGATGATTGCATTCGCGGTTATAGCTGGAATGTCCCCCATTGTGGCAGTTGGTTTTTTCCTTGTTTACTTATCCATTGCGGTTATGATATGTCGTGTTCGCTGCGAGTTAGGCTTTCCTGTCCACGATATGCACGATATGGGACCAAATAGCGGCTTCACGCGGATATTTGGTGCGGCGTCTTTTTCTCCAAGAAACCTGGGGATGTTCACAATGTTTTTTTGGTTTAACCGTGTTTATCGAAGCCATCCGATGCCGCACATGATGGAATCTATGCGGTTGGCTGGCGGATCAGGCAAACTCCAAAAAGGAATGGCCAGAGCTCTTTTGATTGGAGCACTGGCGACTGTTCCCATTTGTTTTTGGGTATACCTGCACAATTTTTACCAATTTGGAGCATCTAGCGCGAAAATGAATGTTTGGGCGCTTGGGTATGCCGAAGACGGTTTAGCGAGGCTGCATAATTGGCTCACGGCCCCGAACGCGCCGACTGCGGGCGGCCGCATTGCGATGGGGGTAGGTTTTTGCATCGCAATGGCGTTGGCAATATTGCGGCGCAAAGTTGTTGGGTTTCCTTTTCATCCTCTCGCATATGCCGCAGCTAACAGTTGGGGAATGCACAATTTATGGCTGCCGATTATGATCGGCAGCATTGTCAAGGCAGTAACATTAAAAGGTTTCGGATTGCGAGGTTTTAGGAAAGCTATCTACTTCTTTTACGGCTTAATGCTTGGTGAGTTTGTCATTGGATGCGGTTGGACTTTATTTGGCCTAATTTTCGGCATACAGACTTATGATTTCTGGCCTTGAACTTAAGAAGCTTAGCATGTCATAACGACCTGACATAAGCATTGCCTGGAACGCGGCGTACTACCCCTTTCATTTCAAGAAGCGTCAAAGCGCCTATAACCTGTGACGGCTGCAGGCCGCTTTCATCAATTATGGCGTCAACCGGTTTTGGCTCGAGACTTAAAATATCAACGAGCTTTCTTTCACCGGGATCTAAGTCATCTATGTGAATGGACAATTGTGGTTTCTGTTGCGGCTCTAAAGGCACTCCTAATTCTTCTAGTACATCTTCTGCAGACTCTACCAGCTTCGCTCCATCTTTTATGAGTTTATGGGGTCCACGGCTGCGAGCGTTATCGACATTTCCTGGGACTGCAAAAACTTCCCTGCCTTGTTCGGCGGCGTGCTGAGCGGTGATAAGCGAACCGGAATCGGCTTCGCCCTCAGCAACAACAACGCCGAGCGAAAGTCCGCTAATCAATCGGTTTCGAGCAGGAAAACGCCAGGCGTCCGGTCCGCATCCCGGCACAAACTCTGATATAATTGCTCCGTTTTGGGCGATTTCATCGAATAGTTTTGCATTTTCTGGCGGGTAAACCTGGTCTGCACCACATCCCAAAACTGCAATTGTTCTTCCTTTAGCGGCAAGAGCTCCCCTGTGAGCAGCGGTATCAATTCCTCGCGCGCCTCCACTAACCACGGTAAGGTTACGCGACGACAGGTCACGCGAAAGCTTGTCAGCCATTGCCAATCCATATTGAGAAGGCCTGCGTGAGCCCACTATCGCAACAGAGAACCTATCGGATTCGATCAAACTACCTCTGATGAAAAGAACAGGTGGAGGATCGAAAATTTGTTTCAGGTTTTGTGGGTAGTCGGCACTTGCAGCCGTCACTATTTCAAGCCCTGCTGATTCCAGGATTTGCATCTCCCTGTCGATGGACTTTTCGGACTCCAATATCTTTTTTGCCAAAGGGGGAGTGATCCCCGGAATGCGCAATAATTCGGACTCGGAGACCTCAAAAATTGTTTGTGGATCCGGAAAGTGCGCCAGCAAACCATAAGCCTTTCTGGGCGCCAGCTCGAGGCGAGCCAACCTTATCCACCCTCTAAGTTCTGCATTATCCATCTGCACGCTTCTATTGGACTGCTTCTTCGCCTGATGGAGGCGCTTCTGGCTGTGGAGATATGTTCGGAGGCTCTTTTCCGGATATTCTCGGGACTTCACGAGGCGCCCTACGGTATCCGCGGCTTCTTCCTGTTTGATCCTGCTGTTGAGCAGGTTTAGTTTCAGCCGAAGGAGCAACTGCCCTAGGTGGTATAGCTGCTTTCAAAGAATTATCCACCACAAATGACCATTTTTCGGTCGTTGAATTGCCTTTCCAGTCCGAAACCGAAAGCATCACTTCGTGCCGCCCGTCGGGCAAAGGTCTGAGCGGTTGTGTTACAGGAGTTTCATAAATCACCTGCCATTTTACAGGATCAAACCTATGTTCGCGGACCTCTCCATCCAATGTCAGTTTGATGCTATTAGGATCAACGCCTGTCGTTGTGTCAAAAATCGTTGCGGAAAACAATATTGGGGGGGCTCCAGACATAGCGATTCCTCGCCTTGGAGTTAGATTATATATTTCCGGTCCGCTTGAATCCGGCGCATCATTTCTGAAGCACCTCAGTGTGCCGTCATCGGTTAAAACGTATAGCGCACCATTCGATATGATGGGAGACGCTGATGCGTTAGTGTATTGCAGATTTGGTATCGTAAGGGACGGCATTAGACCTATTTTCCATTTCAAATCGCCTGTTTCCACTGAGTATGCTGAAACGGTACCTCTTTCGCAGGCTACGAACAAAAGATTGTTCGCGACGGTTGGAGGACAACTAGTATCGCAATCGAGATCTATTGGTTTCGGCCAAGCTAGTTTTCCGGCAATACTTACGGCGTAGATTTTTCTGTTTTTGCAAGGAACATAAATTACGTTATTAGCAGCTGCAGGAGCAGCTGAGGGATCTGCGGGCAAAGGTATACTCCACCGTTGTTGACCACTCCGCAATGATAAGCAAGTGATTGCATTTCCAGCTCCAAGAAATACAAAATCGCCTAAGACTACCGGGGGAATTTTAATGGCTGCCGGGACTCGGTAAACCCACCTGATTTTGCCAGTTGCCTCATTGGCAGCATAAACATTGGAATCTTGAGAGGCTATTATAACCAGCCCGCCAGCGACACAAGGCGTCATAGCTATGTCGTCTTGAGTGCGGAAACCTCCGGCCCATTTCGATTCGCCGCTGTCGGGATCGATTGCGTAAAGAGCATTGTCGTCGGAACCGACATAAAGAACCCCATTGGCAACAATAGCGGAGCCCCTTATAGCGCCGCCAGTCTTAAACGCCCATAAATATTTGCCATCTGAAGCGTTTAGTGCGTATAAGTTCCCGTCCGAGGCTCCAAAGTAGATTTTTCCTTCATAATAGAGAGGAGATCCTTTTACTGAGGCATTGAGTTGCTGTTCAGCCGGATATCTCCATCTCAACGATCCGGTCTTGGCATTCACCGCGTAAACCCTATCTCCGGAGGCGAAATATACGGTATCTTTGATGCAAATAGGTGAGCTGGTATTTCCGGGAAACCTTCCAGCTCCATATTCCCACGCAATGGACAAAGGCAGTTTAATGGCTTCATTTGTGAAACCGGTTTGTGAGGTATCGAAACGGCTCATTGTCCAGTCTTCAGCGGAAGCATAAGAGCCAATTAGCGCGATTGCCATTGCAAGTGTAAATACGGCGTAAGGCCGATTGATCATTATTTTACCTCCGTGAGATTGCTTCAGCAGCCGGCGAAATTATATCAGCGGGCTAACTAGAGGTCAATCGATCGATGCCAGTACTATAGATTAATTAGAAAGGGCGCGTGTTCCTCAGAAAGGTTAGTTTGGAGCAATTTTTACCAAGAATTGCAACGCTTCTGAATCGCTTTTTAGCGCGCTGCGTTTTTCTTCAATGCTGTCCATCCAAAATATCGATTCGTCTTCAATGCATAAATCGCCTGAATAGCCCGCGGATTTCAATATTTCTACGACTCGGTTATGGTCTATGTCACCAACTGGAATCGGACAAGCCCTTTTTTCATATTCCAAGCCAGCTTGACGGCGGATTTGCCGAATTTCAGCAGGGTAACGAATATTTTTACAGTGCGTATGCTTCGTTTTTGCAGCAAAATGTTCCATAATTCGATAAACTTCTTCAAGTGGATAGCCGGCCCAATAGAAATTGCCCGTATCGAGTGTAAGTCCAAGCCGTTCCGAACCGACAGCATCAAAAACCATGTTAAGAAAATCTGGCGTATTGCCTTGAATGCCGTGGTTCTCAATTGCTAAATGAATGCCTTCTTCCGAAGTTGCGTCAATAACAGTTTTTATTGAGTCCGCTAACACGCAAATGCGCTTTTTCAGGGGCCAATTTTCTTCACGATGCATAAAAGCGTCTATACGGACTGTGGCCGCTCCAATAGCTTTCGCTGCTTTCACCGCGCTGACTACCCACTGTATTTCCGTTTCTATGTCATCCTTGCTGAAATCCGTAGACATTAGGAGTGCCGATACTTTGACTTGGCATTCTGCCAGATGAGCGGCAAATAGTTGGCAATTGTCTAAGCTGGAAAGGCAAACCTTCGATGAGTCATTTACGCCATCCAATGAGTTCACGCAATGTTCCCTATCGAATACGAGCTCAACAGCGTTCAA